>Ga0206871_10207_pt1 | contig 14825 bp, 13 predicted proteins | sample Alteio_BWOrgCont_33_FD_152627 | JGI IMG/M metagenome (GOLD analysis project Ga0206871, IMG submission 152627) | Enriched cells from forest soil in Barre Woods Harvard Forest LTER site, Petersham, Massachusetts, United States -... | ecosystem: Environmental > Terrestrial > Soil > Temperate forest >...
TCAAAAAAAGAGAGCAGGTCGTTCTCATAAGAAACAATAGTATGCTGGGAGTACCTTTTCTGAAATTTGAGGTAATCTAAAAAAGGCTGTATAATTTCCTGGTTACTTTGGGGCATAAAAAAACTGATAATCAAAGTTACAATAACCGATTATCAGTTTAAAATATTACTGACAGCAATAAAATAGCGACTAAATATCTATTTTACCGCTTGCTATATTCTGTTTGTACACTGCTTTCAACACTTCTTTACGGCGTCTAATAGAAGGCTTGATAAAAGCCTGTCTTTCTCTTAACTGTAATAAAACGCGGCTTTTTTCGAATTTCTTCTTGTATTTTTTAAGCGCCTTGTCTATGTTTTCGCAATCTTTTGAATCTATTATTAACATTTGTATATACCTCCTCTGGTAGTTTTTTAGAACAGCAAAGATAACTGAAATATTTAAAATTCAAAATCAAACACCAAAAAAAAGTAAATTTGCAGGATGTTTACAGGCATAACCGAAACTATTGGCACAATTGAAGCCGTTATTTCATCAGGAACCAACCGTATCTTTTGGGTTGCATCCACTATTTCTGCTGAATTTTCTATCGATCAAAGCATATCGCATAATGGCGTTTGTCTGACGATAGAAGAAATAAAAAATGGTCAGCACCGCATTACAGCTATCGATGAAACATTGGCAAAAACCAATTTGAGAAACTGGGAAAAAGGAACATCAGTAAATATTGAAAGGTGTTTACAGATGAATGGAAGACTCGATGGCCACATTGTACAAGGTCATGTTGATACTACCGCCAGATGTATTGAAATAAAAAGTAAAGATGGCAGCTGGGAATATACTTTTCAATTCGACAAAAAATTTGCCTCATTGATAATTGAGAAAGGCTCTATAACCATTAATGGTACTAGTCTTACTCTTTTTAATGTAACCGACAACTCATTTTCTATCGCTATTATTCCATACACCTATGAACATACAAACATCCAATTTGTACAAAAAGATGATGAAGTAAATATTGAGTTTGATATGATTGGCAAATATGTCAATCGTTTTATGCAGTTCAAATAATTCAGGCTTTATTACTATTTTAAAAACTAAATAGCTTTCCCTTTCATAGCAGCAGAAACAGCTTGATCCATGATGCGCTCTGCATAAGGCCTTGATATATCATTCAGTTCTTCTACCTTGGTATGGATAAGATCTTTATCTTCCATTGTAGTGGCTAATTGCAACGCTTGCATGGCTGCTGCTGTTTGCATTAATTCTTCTTTTGATAAATGCGATGCATTTTTCTGGATAAATTTTTCGGTTGTTTCCAGCAACTGTTCTGCCTCTGTTCTTGCTTCTACCAATGCTCTTTTTGCGATATCATCTTTAGCATGTGTAATTGAATCTAACAACATTTTTTCTACCTCTTCATCGCTTATTCCAAATTGAGATTTTACTTCAATGCTTTGTTCTACCCCACTTCTTAATTCTTTTGCTTTTACAACCAAAATACCATCAGCATTAATTAAAAAGCTTACTTCTACTTTTGGCATCCCAGCCGGCATCCCAGGAATACCCGTTAAATTAAATTCAGCTAATTTTCTATTATCTTTTATCATATCGCGCTCACCCTGATAAACAGCTATTTTCATTCCGCCTTGTCCGTCTTTGTATGTTGTGTATTGCCTTGCTGCTTTATTAGGTATTTTAGAATTACGTGGAATTAATACATCCATTAATCCTCCCATCGTTTCAATTCCTAAAGAAAGCGGCGTTATATCCAGCAATAAAAAATCCTTATTATTGCCCGCTAAGATATCTGCCTGTATCGCTGCACCCAATGCAACTACTTCGTCAGGATTAACCGTATCATTTACAGACTTTCCAAAAAACTGACTAATACTTTCTTTTACCAGTGGAACTCTTGTTGAACCACCAACCATTACTACTACATCAATATCTTTAGTTTTTAATGATGCGTCTTTTAAAGCATTTGTACAACAAGTAACTGTTTTATCAACCAAAGGTTTTATAAGTTCATCAAATTTTTCTTTTGTAAGCGATAATTTATCTCCATTTAATTCTCCTTCAAAAATATTGTTAGCTGATAAATGAATTTTAGCTTCTTCCGCTTTTAAACGAATGGCTTGTGTTAGTTCCTTATTTATTCTTAACTCATCTTCGTTTATACCAGACTGTTGCAACCAATATTTCACAATTGAATTGTCTATATCATCGCCTCCTAAATAAGTATCACCATTGGTAGATAATACCTCAAATATGCCATTGCTAATCTTTAATATTGAAATATCAAAAGTTCCGCCGCCTAAATCGTACACAGCAATTGTTTTTTCATCATCTTTTTGTAAACCTAAACCATAGGCAAGACTTGCAGCTGTTGGCTCATTTATGATACGCAATACATCTAGTCCTGCTAATTTTCCAGCATCTCTTGTTGCTTGTCTTTGTGCATCATTAAAATAAGCAGGAACCGTTATTACAGCTTTATTAACAGGAGTTTTTAATATATGTTCTGCACGCTGTTTTAATTCTTTCAATATAAAAGAAGATAGATCTACCGGAGAATAAAATTTGTTTCCAACCTGAACCTTCACCAGGCTTTCAGTATTATCATCAATCACTTTATAGGAAAAGAAAGAAGCGTTTTGTTTAATATCGTTGTACGATTTACCCATCAAACGTTTAGCAGAAAAAATAGTGTTCTGAGGTTCACTTATCAATTTCTTTTTAGCTTCTTCTCCAACGGTTATATTTCCGGCTTCATCAAAATGTATTACAGATGGAACCAATGAAATGGTATTATGTTCTTTAAGTGCAACTGGTTGCTTGGTATCGGGATGAATAATAGCCACCAAACTATTGGTTGTACCTAAATCAATACCTACAATTATTTCTTCCTGCTGTAAACTCCCTGTTGCTATGTTAATCGCGATCTTTGCCATACTACTTTAAGCTTATTAACTATTTGTTGTTCGTTTGCAAAAGTAACAAATAAACAACGCTCTCTTTTTATAAGATATGTTTCTTGATTTCGAGATGGGAAATTTCAACAAAAAAGTCCCTGTTTTATGGGGACTTATATTTAAATACTTTAATTAAGCGTATCAGGTTTATTCATTTGCAAAATACTTTTCCTTCAATATTTTATCTCTATCATAAATATCATCGTAGAAAACCAGTTTGCCATCTTTTCCTTCACAAGTAAAGTACAGAATGTATAATGCAACTTTGTTTCTAACAGGTAGTAATCTTTTTACTTTATTAGCCAATAAATTGTTTACAGTGTCTGTGGTAAACCATGGCTTTTGTCCATGTTTTAAAGCAAGGCTATCATTTCTAATAAGATAATAAGCCAGTTTTTGCCATTCCTGAACACGAACACATCCATGACTCAGATCTCTGGAATTATTTTTAAAGAGATAACGTTGATTTGTGTCGTGTAAATAAATAGCAAAAGGATTATTGAAATTAAATTTCATTACACCTAATGAATTATCATCACCACTACCCTGTACTACATTAAATGGAATACCTGCTGTATATCTTTTCCAATTAAGTGTAGTTGGATCAATAACGTCGCCTGTCTTATTAATTAAATGAAGTCCGAGTTTGGTTAGATAATTTGGATCCGTTTTTAGCTTAGGTAAATATTGCTTAACGATAATACTATTGGGCACCGTCCATGTTGGATAGGTGATCATGTTAGTAATATTACCTGTTAATAAAGGTGTTGGTGTTAAGGGCTTACCGCAAATTATTTTCGATTCAAAGACAAGTGTATCATGATCCCAAACATGCATATAAAAACTTGGAAGGTTTACCCAAATATATTTATCAGGAATACTATCGGGCATATTTTTATAACGATCAAGTGTGATAGCTATACTTTTAAAACGATCTACATCATTTTCATTCATAACGCTAATCAATGATTCGGATATTATGCCATCAGGTTTTAATCCTTTAAGCACCTGATATTTTTTTATAGCCGTATCAAGCTGAGAAAAAGTGGGGAGTGAGTCTGTAAAATTAATAGAATGACTTTCATACAATCTCTTCTGCAAGATTTTGACAAACTTTACCGAGTCATTCTTATCCTTCGCATTGTAAGGATAAGGCACAAAAGTATAAATATGCAGATCCATACTATCAAGAAAACTCCTTATACCGTTCTTTATATCCCAATAACCACGGTACTTTGGTTCAAAAGAGTTAAATAAAATAGTAAGTTGTTTTTTATCTAAGAGTTCATTTAAAGAAACGGCATAAGAGCTATCAGTTATAACAGAATCCGCACTTTTAGCAAAAACACTATCTACAGGAATACGTCCCAACTTCAGATCTTTAGTTATGTGCATGAAGGCATCCGTAAGCAACAAATCTGCATTTGTCCATAATGCAGCATCTTTTTTAGTAGAAGAATTTTTGATTAACGTATCTCTTAGTGTAGTTAATTCTTTATAGTGATAATCATTACGATAAAGCCCATATAAAGCTGCGTTTTGAATAAAGCGATACATAGAATCCGCTAATGGATCCCATTTTTCTTTATGGCTCCAAACACATTCGAACTTATTATTAGTATAAAAACTATTTAAAGGATTAATATAAGGTAACTTAAGACTATCCTCTGTCATCGCGCCATTATCCATAGCAAATTCAAGTGCATCCTGAATATCATCTTCAACAGTTTCATCCATTTTTTCAGGATTAGAAACGATATGGTTTACATTTTTTCTATGGCGACAGGAAACAATAAGAATGCATATAAAAAGAGATGCGAAAATTAAAATTATATGCTTATAACGATTCATAGATAATAGGGTAAAAGTTTTACTTCGATAATTTATATTTTAATAATTAAAAATCTGAAGCCCTATAAACAAGTTAATTAATTACTGCCACAATAAGAATATTTTATATAATATTCTTTTGTTATTTTAATACATACGCAAATAACGCTTAATAAGGATTTGTAGCTATGGGGAAGATTATTATTCTATTAAATAATGCGGTGAACGCGTTGCTCCAACATCATCATATCCGCCAAAACAAAGGCTGTTACAGCTTCTAACACAACAGGAACTCTTAAAGCTATACATAGATCGTGACGTCCTTTTACAGAAAAATCCTCCAATTCTCCTGTCTCAACATTTAAGGTATATTGTTCTTTGGGCGTTGATGAGGTTGGTTTTATTGCTATTCTAAAAACTAATTCGTTACCGTTAGTTATTCCACCAACAATACCGCCGGCATGGTTGGTTTTTGTTTTTCCTGATGCATCTATTATTGCATCGTTGTGCCCAATACCAAACATTTTCGCGGCAGCAAACCCGGTTCCAAATTCTATTCCCCGCACTGCAGGTATTGCAAATACAGCATGACTAATTAAAGATTCTGCTGAATCAAAAAATGGCTCACCCAATCCAATTGGTAACCCGTTCACTTTACATTCTACAATGCCGCCAATGCTATCTTTATGATCGATCGCATTTTGTAATCCTTTATCAATATCTTTTTCATTTCCTATTTCAAGAATAGTAGATTCAACTCTAATGCCAGATCCCAAAACTTTTTTTGCAATCACTCCTGCAGCAACTAAACAAACCGTTAGTCTTCCGCTAAAATGGCCGCCACCTCTGTAATCTTCAAAGCCACCGAATTTTTTTGTAGCAACAAAATCTGCATGGCCCGGTCTTGGTACTGCTCTTTGTTTTTCGTAATCTCCGCTGCGTGTATTTGCATTATCAAACAAAATAGTAATTGGGAAACCGGTTGTTTTACCATTAAAAACACCATTCATAATTCTTGGCAGATCAGCTTCTTTACGTGGCGTGGTTCCCTTCGCTCCTGCTTTTCTTCTTTCTATATCGGTTGTAAAATCGTCTACGCTTAAAGGTAAGCCTGCAGGACATCCATCAATATTAATACCCACACATTCTCCATGTGATTCACCAAAGATGCTTACTCTAAATATTCTGCCGAAACTATTCACTCGTTAATTGTTTATTAGTTTAATTGTTTTGCTGACGCAGAAACAGATGCCCCTAAAAGTTTCAGATGATCATAAAAATCAGGATACGATTTATTGATCGCTTCAGCTTCTTCAATAATAGTATCACCAGTTGCTTTTAATCCTGCCACGGCACAAGCCATTGCTATGCGATGATCATGATGAGAATGTACCGTTGCGCCTTTTACGCCTTGTCCGCCTTCAATCAGCATTAAATCATCTTGTAATTTTATTGTTACACCCATCTTGCCAAATTCTTCCTGCAAGGTTAAGCCACGATTGCTTTCTTTGTGTTCTAATCTTTTTACGCCTTCGATCACTGTTGTCCCTTCGCAATAGGATGCTAATGCAACTAATGGCGGGAACAGATCCGGACATTCCGTTGCGTCAAAATGAAATGCCTGTAATTTTCCGGGACCAACAACAATTTGTTTTTCTTCGATTGATAATTTTGCTTTTGACATATTTAATGCCTGCAAAATCGCTTTATCAGCTTGAGTTGAAAATACATCTAATCCTTTGATAGTTATTTCTCCCGCAACAGCACCCATTACTAATAAGAAGGCTGCTCCGCTCCAATCTCCTTCTACTGTATAGTTGATTGGTTTAGGGTTTAGGGGTTTAGGATTGATCAGGAACGATTCATAGTTATTATTTACAACATCATATCCAAAATGTTTCATCACCTGCAACGTAAGATCGATATACGGTTTGCTTTTTAAATTATTGACAGTAATCGTAACAGGATCTTTAGCTGATTTGCCGTAAGCAAATAACAACCCTGTCAAAAACTGTGAACTAAGCGAACCATCGATCGTAATATTTTTTGGTTGTAACGGACCTTGTATTTTTATTGGTAGCTTGCCGCCATTCGATTGAATTTTAATTCCAAGCTGAGGAAATATCTCATCAAAGAAATTCATCGGACGCGTTAATAAACTTCCCATTCCGTTAATAGTAATTTCGTTTTTATTTAATGCTGCGATTGGTGCAAACATTCTGATTCCCAATCCAGCTTCACCACAATTAATAATCCCCTGCCCCCCTGAAGGGGAGATTGAAGAGTTTACTGAATTACTTGATGCGATCAATAAATCGCCGTTAGATTGTTCTGTAATTGTTGCTCCTAAATTTTGAATTACATCTTTTGCCGCTAAATCATCATTACTCTTACCTGGGTTTGAAATAATTGTTTCTCCATCCGCTAATAATGCAGCCGCGCAAGCTCGCTGCATAGAGCTTTTAGACGTTGGTGCTTGAATTGTTCCTGATATATTTGAAGGATGTACTGTTACGATCATATTTGACAGAACGAGTTCTTTTATAAATTCTGATTAATTATGTTTTCTAATTCAGTCAGCGGAATTGGCTTTACAACCGCTTCTCCTATTTTATTTAATAATATAAAATTCATTTCATTACTGACTCTTTTCTTATCCATTTTTAACACTTCCCAGATCTTTGCTTTATCGAAATGCAATTGTATAGGGAGATGATACTGATGTAATAATTTTTCAATTCTATGTTTTTCTACCGGAGAAAAATGATTGATCTTTTCCGAAAGGACTGCCGCCGCTACCATTCCTATGCTTATTGCATGTCCGTGCAACAATGTATAAATGTTTTCTATCGCGTGACCGATAGTGTGTCCGAAGTTTAATAATTTTCTATCACCTGTTTCAAATTCATCATTAACAACTACGGTTGTTTTTATTCCTACATTTCGTTGTATCAATTCATCTAATAATTTTTTATCCGATTGAAACGATTCTAATGATTTGCTTTCTAAAAATGAAAATAATTCAGCATCTTTTATACAAGCGTGTTTAATTATTTCTGCAAAGCCATTTACCCATTGTTCTTTAGGTAAAGTATCTAAGAAAGAATAATCGAACAATAAAAACGCAGGTTGTTTAATTAACCCTGCGAGGTTTTTGTATACGCCAACATCTACACCGTTCTTACCGCCAATGGCAGCATCAACACTTGCCAAAATAGTTGTAGGAATAAAACCAAATTTCAATCCGCGCATGTAAATCGAAGCTGCATAACCTGTAATATCAGTAACTACGCCACCTCCCACTCCAACAATGAAAGTTTTTCTATCTGCTTCAAACGCAATTAACTGTTGAATAATTTCATCTACTGCTGCTTGTTGCTTATGTTGTTCACCGGCTTTTAATACAATTATTTTCCAGCCTGCAAATTTCGCGTGATGTTGATGGTAAACATTTTCATCAGTAATAATGATCGTGTTTTCTTTTTTTGTCAGTTCTTCCAAATATGAAAACCCTGCATCAAAATAATAAGACACTTTACTGTTACCGATCTGGATGTTACTTGTCTGCATACAATTGACAATTGACAATTGACAGCGACAACAATAATTATCAATTGTCAATTATCAATTAATTCTAGGAGTTCATTATTTTATTCTGATGATTGATAGATTCTATATGAACCGCATCTAAATATTTTTCTACGAATTCTTTGCTTAAACCAAGTTTGTCGCCTTTCTGAACTGCTTTTTCTAACAATTCATTCCAACGACCCGGTTGTAAAATTGTGATATTATTTTCTCTTTTGTATTCACCAATTTTATCAGCAATTTTCATTCTCTGACTGATCAATAAAAGTAATTCATCATCAACGTGGTTGATCTGTTCTCTTAGTGTAGCCAATGCCGTTAGGAACTCTTGTTTATCAGTACTTTCAGAGCGCCATATTAATGCGCCTAACATTTCTGCCAAACGTTCAGGTGTAATTTGTTGCTTAGCATCGCTCCAGGCGTTATCCGGATCAATATGACTTTCGATCATTACACCATCAAAATCAAGATCAATACTTTTTTGCGCAACTGCTTGCAAAGTATCTCTACGTCCGCAGATATGAGAAGGATCACAAATCAATATCATTTCAGGAAACCTGCGTTTCATTTCAATTGGCAGGTGCCACATTGGAGCATTACGGTATTCAGTGTTTCCATAGTTAGAGAACCCACGGTGGATCATACCAACTTGTTTGATACCTGCTTTTTGTAAACGCTCAATACCACCGCTCCATAGTTCTAAATCAGGATTGATCGGATTTTTGATCAATACCGGAATATCAACACCACGCAATGCATCAGCAACTTCCTGTACACTGAACGGATTAACAGTTGTTCTTGCACCAACCCAAAGCATATCTACATCAAATTGTAAAGCATCTTCCACATGTTTTGCAGTCGCTACTTCAACAGTTGTAGGTAAGCCAGTTATTTTTTTAGCCTGCGCTAACCAAGGCAAACCTTTTGCACCAATACCTTCAAACAATCCTGGTTTTGTACGTGGTTTCCAGATACCTGCGCGCAGGATATCCACTTTCCCTGTCTTTGCTAAACGTGTAGCAGTTTCAAGAACTTGTTCTTCAGTTTCAGCACTACAAGGGCCACTGATTATTAACGGACGTTTTGCCCATTTTTGTTGTATTAGGTCTTTCATTGATTTTGTTTCTGTTTGCATTGTAAAATTAGTTTATGTTAGCAATCTTTTAAATTCTATTTATATACGATATTCTCTATTTTTCCCTATCTAAAACCTTCTTGATCTTATTGGCATTCTCCATAAGCTCCGCAAGGTACTCATAATTCTCTTTTTCAAGGCAAGATTTGAACTTTCTTAGCTGCGCGATGTGTTCATTTAATACATCCAAAACATTCTCTCTATTCTGCATAAAGATCGGCGCCCACATTGCAGGATTGCTTCTAGCCAAACGAACCGTACTTTCGAAACCACCACCAGCTAATTCGAAAATAGCATCTTCTTCTTTTTCTTTTTCCAACACGGTATTCGCTAATGCGAAAGAAGTAATGTGAGAGATATGACTCACATAAGCCGCATGAACATCATGATTGGCCGCATCCATATAAATAATATGCATGCCTAACTTTTTGTAAATAGTTTCAACCAATTCTTCTGCGGCTCTATCACTTTTATCTTTTTCACATATCACACATGCTCTTCCTTTAAATGCATTTTCTTTTACAGCAGCTTCCGGACCGCTAAATTCTGTCCCCCACATTGGATGTGTTGCTACAAAACGCTTGCGCATCGGATGATTTGCTAATGCTTTACATAAAGCATTTTTTGTTGAGCCTGCATCGACTACAATTTGTTTGTCGGTGATCATGTTCATGATCTGTTCCATTACAGGAATAGTAGCATCAACAGGTATCGCAACATAAATAAAGTCACTTTGTTTAACTGCTTCTTCTAACGACATTGCCTCATCGATCAATCCTAATGCTAGTGCTTTTTCTTCACTGGCTTTAGTACGACTTACACCGATAACCTTTGTAGCAAAGCCATGCTCCTTCATCGCTAAAGCGAATGAGCCACTTATTAAACCAACGCCTACTATAGTTACTGTCATAATTAATTTATTATCTTGATGGAACGCAGATTTTTATGATTATTATGATCAACCATGATTACCTTTCAAAATCATTTCGACAACTTGCATTCCATTACCGGTACTTTTTATCCTATTTATCGCTTCTTCAAACCTTTCAATGCTTCCACATAAACTAACACGGATATATTTATCACCTGCATTTCCAAATATTCCACCCGGTGTAATAAATACATTTGAATTGTATAATATTTCATCGGCCAAGTCATAACCTGTTTTATATTTTGCAGGAATTTTGGCCCACATAAACATACCTACCTGGGCTTTAGAATAGGTGCAATTCAACAGATCTAGTAACTCATATACTTTTTCTCTTCTTGAATTATATACTTTATTCACGCTATCGTGCCAGTCTTTACCTAAGCTTAAAGCCTTTGCAGAAGCTAATTGTAGCGGTAAAAACATTCCGCTATCCATATTACTTTTAAAACGCAAGACTTCGTCAATTCTCTCTTTGGCACCGCAAAGCATTCCTACTCTCCAACCTGCCATGTTGTGTGATTTACTTAAAGAATTTAATTCTATCACTACATCTTTTGCACCTTCAACACTTAACAAACTCAATGGTTCATCATTCAAAATAAAACTGTAGGGATTATCATGAACGATCAGAATATTATGTTTTTTACCGAAGGCTACTATCTTTTCAAATAATTTTTTGTTTCCGTTTTGTCCGGTTGGCATTTGCGGATAGTTTACAAAAAATAATTTTACTTTGCTTAGATCTCTCTTTTCTAATTCACTAAAATCCGGTTCGTAATTATTTTCTTCTTTCAGATCATAATCAACAGCAATACCTCCAGCTAATTTTACTGCACTTCTATATGTTGGATAACCAGGATTCGGCACTAATACTTCATCCCCTTCATTTAAATATGTCATACAAATATGCATGATCCCTTCTTTACTACCTATCAGCGGCAATATTTCCGTATCAACATTCAATTCTACATTATACCATTTTTTATACCAGTCGCTTATTGCTTTACGTAAAATCGGCGAGCCTTTATAATTTTGATACGCGTGCACATTCGGCTTTTTGCTTTCTTCACTCAACACCTCAATCACACTTGGATGCGGTGGCAGATCAGGACTTCCAATTCCTAAATTGATAACCTGCTTGCCGGCTTTATTCATTTCATCTATCTCTCTCAATTTAGTAGAGAAATAATATTCGCCGATGCCGTCTAATCTTTTTGCTGTTCCTTTCATCTATTTTTTATTACACTAATTATTTTGGAGCATTCCCATTTTTGTAAACACCATACACTTTTAATTCTTCCGTTAAGACTTTCATTTCTTTAACCACTTTATCAAATTGCTTCAAATTATCAAATTCCACATCTGCATGAAAAGAATATTTCCAGTCGCTACCCGGAATTGGGAATGACTGTAGTTTACTTAAATTCACTCCTTCGTCAGCAATTTTTGTCAGCACTTTTGCCAGACTTCCTTTTGAGTGATCTGTATGAAAATTGATCGATGCTTTATTTGCTTCTTCTATTTCATTTGCTACTTCTTCTCTCTGCAAAACCAAAAACCTTGTATAATTATGTTTTAGTGTTTGGATGCCTGGAGCAATTATATCCAGATCATACAATTCAGCAGCCAATTTGCTGGCAATAGCAGCAATATATTTACTTTTATGTTGATGAATATGTTTTGCACTTAACGCCGTATCTTCCGATTCAATCAATTTCCAATTGTATTTATCTAAAAAGCCAAAGCATTGCTGAATGGCCATTGGATGAGAATGAACTTCTTTAATATCTTCCAGCTTAACACCGGGATTTACCAATAGATTTTGTTTGATCTGCAGATAAACTTCTCCTACAATCTTAAGATTACTTTTTTGTAATAAATTGTAATTAGGTAAGATACTTCCCGCAATTGAATTTTCTATCGCCATTACACCACCTTCGCTTTCTTTCTTGTTAGCGGCAATTTTAACCACTTCACGAAAAGTTGAGCAACAAATAGCTTCAACATCTTTTCCAAAGAACTGTCTTGATGCTTCCTGATGAAAACTACCCTCAAAGCCCTGTATAGATACTCTTACCCTCGAAGGGGACGTAGTATGTATAACCGATTTATTTATTTTACTCATTTAGTTCGCTTGGTCGTTAGGACTTTAGGTAAACAAAGAATCCCAGCTATTTAGCCGGGATTCTTTTATGTTAATTAGTTATTTTTATTTTCATTTTTAACAAAAGACTCCCGTACTATTTCCAAAATAGTAGCTAAAATAAAATCGAGTATTTGTTGTTATTGCCATAATGAATCACAAAAGTAAGTAAGGTAAATGTATTTGCCAAAATAATTAAAAGTAAAAAGGCAAAATAAAATCGCCCCTATAAAAGGGGCGATTTCAATAATTGCTTGTCATAAGAAAACTTTGAACCGGTTAGTTCAACAAGCAATCTACCGGTTACTAATTATTTTTTTGTTGTATCAGCCTTAGCTTTAGTTGTATCAACAGCAGCTTTGCTAGTATCTACAGCAGCTTTAGTTGTATCAACAGTTACAGTTTTAGTAGTATCAACAGTTGTTTTAGTTGAATCAGTTGCAGAAGTTGAAGTTGAAGAACCACCACCACAAGCTGTAAGAGTTGCTGCTACTACGATTACGAAAAGTACTTTTTTCATGTTTTTTGTTTTAAGTGTTTAAATTATATATATAATAAGAGTTAATACCAATTGTTAAAAAAGGTAACCCTGTTTTTTTATTTATTTTTTTTCGTTAGTTTGGGTTACTATTATATATAAACCTGTATTAATAAAAGAAGAGTGAGTACAACCGAACAAGAAAAGCAGCTATTGACGGGATTGGCACAGAATGATAAAAAAGCAATAGAAGCTATTTATCGGGAAAATTACACAATGATCCAGGGGTTTGTGCTGAATAATAATGGTTCTGTAGATGATGCTAGGGATATTTTTCAGGAAGCGATGATAGTGATTTACGAAAAAGCTTCATCAGGAACTTTTGAACTGAATTGCCTGCTAAAAACCTACATGTATTCTGTCTGCAGAAGATTATGGCTAAAAAGATTACAGCATGATCAAAAGTTTACTACTAAAGTAGAAAACCTTCAAGAAACGGTACCTGTAGAGGAAGAATTAGAGGATCATGAAAAAAAGAATACCGATTTTATGATAATGGAAGCAGCTATGCAAAAAATTGGAGAACCTTGCAAAAGTTTATTAGATGCTTATTACCTGCAAAAAAAGAGCATGCAGCATATAGCAAGTGAATTTGGATATACTAATGCAGACAATGCTAAAACACAAAAATATAAATGCCTTGTCCGCCTAAAGAAAATATTCTTCGTACAATATAAAAATGCTTAACAGCAAACAAAATGGAAGACTTACAAATATTAGAAAATCTTGAAAGATATGTGAGCGGAGAAATGACGCAACAGGAAAAGATCGCTTTTGAGGAATTGCGTAGAAACGATCCGCATGTTGATCAATTAGCTGTTGAACATGCTTATTTTTTACATGAGCTGGATAAATACAGCGCATTGAAAAACTACAGGCATTCTTTACATGAAGTAGAAAATAAATTGATTGATGAAGGCTTAATTACTCAACCACAAATAAAAGGCGCCGAAAAGGTTGTTTATCTATGGAAAAGATATAGACGCTATATTGCTGTTGCAGCGTGCATTGCGGCCCTGATATCTTTTGTTAGCACCGGCATTGTTGTTAATTATGCCAAAACATCAGGTAATCAAAATTATGAGTTGTTGGTAAATAAGATAAATGAAACCAATAATGAGATCACTAAATTAAAAAGATCAACGCTAATAAATAATACACCTGCGGCGAGAAGAACAGAACCTACTATTGGTTATAGAGGTACAGGTTTTTTAATTGATGGAAAAGGTTATTTGGTTACCAATGCGCACGTTGTAGAAACAATGAGAAGTGTGTATGTAGAAAATAATAAAGGTGAATATTTTTCAGCAGCTACAATTTACTTAGATAAAAATACGGATCTAGCTGTTCTTAAAATTAAAGACTCTGCATTTAAAACTTATACTTATCTACCCTACAGTATTAAAAAGACTACTTCTGACTTAGGTGAACAAATATTTACTTTAGGTTTTCCTAAAAGTGAAGTTGTTTATGGTGAAGGTTATTTAAGTGCGAATAGTGGTAATGATGGTGATTCTACAGCTTATCAATTATCAATTCCTGCTAATCCGGGTAATAGTGGCGGACCGGTTGTTAACAGTAACGGTGAAGTTATAGGAATCATTACAGGTAAAGATACAAAGGCCGATGGTGTTGTTTATGCTATCAAATCTACAAATATTTTTAATCTGATAGATGAAGCTAAA
>Ga0206871_10208_pt1 | contig 14808 bp, 8 predicted proteins | sample Alteio_BWOrgCont_33_FD_152627 | JGI IMG/M metagenome (GOLD analysis project Ga0206871, IMG submission 152627) | Enriched cells from forest soil in Barre Woods Harvard Forest LTER site, Petersham, Massachusetts, United States -... | ecosystem: Environmental > Terrestrial > Soil > Temperate forest >...
TAGACGGCGGCACCGATGGCACGGATAAATCACGCTCGCTCGGCATGAAAAATATTATTAAGCAAATGGATAAGGCGAATATAAAACGTATCGTTGCTGTAAGTGGATATGGCATCTTAAATGCTCCTGATGATACTTATTTATTTAACGATAAAGAATTCCCACTAAAAGATCATGCTGTTAGCCAGGAACATTTTAAGGCATTTGAATCACTAAAAGCTTCACACTTAAACTGGACATTAGTTTGTTGTCCTGAGATTGTCGATAAAAGTGCCACAGGCGTTTTCACCACAAATGTTACCTATCCTCCTGTTGTAAATAATCATACAATTTATTCCGGTGATGTTGCTTTGTTTATGATCAATGAACTAAAGGTTGATGCATATAGTAAGCAAAGAGTTGGTATTTCTAATTAAGGTTGTCTGAACCGTTGATTGAAGTTGATTATTTTGATTGATCTGATTTGTGGAGATTATCAGAATTGGGATTCGTCAGATTAAGGGATTAATGGGATTAAATTAAATTCGCAACAATCTTCGAAAATCAGTCAATCCGATAATCTGACGAATCCCAATTCAGACAAAATCAGATCAATCAAAATAATCAACTTCAATCAACGGTTCAGACAAAAAAAATCCAACTTCGTTAAAAGTTGGATTGAGAAATAAATAATTAATATCAGACGGGGATCGTCAGATATTAATTATGCGAATTTTTTCGCATCTTCTAAAAATTTAGCTAGGCCGATATCTGTTAAAGGATGTTTTAATAACCCCAAGATAGAATCTAACGGACATGTACAAACGTTTGCACCGGCTTCGGCACATTTAATAATATGATTTGGATAGCGAATAGATGCCGCTAATATTTCACTCTTAAATCCTTGAATATCGTAGATCTGTCTGATCTGGTGAATCAATTCCATTCCATCCCACCCGCTATCATCAATACGCCCTATGAATGGCGATACATATTTAGCACCTGCTTTCGCAGCAAGGATCGCCTGACCTGCAGAAAATACCAACGTACAGTTTGTTGCGATACCATTATCTGTAAACCATTTGATAGCTTTAACGCCATCCTTTATCATTGGCACTTTCACAATAATATTTTTGTGTAACGCTGCCAATACTTTCCCTTCTTTAATGATGTTATCAAAATCAGTAGAAACAACTTCTGCGCTGATATCTCCGTTCGGAACTATTTCACAAATTGTTTTATAATGCTGCTCTACTGCAGCTTTGCCTTTAATGCCTTCTTTTGCCATTAAAGTTGGATTGGTTGTAACACCATCTAAAATTCCTAGATCTTGTGCTTCCTTAATTTGACCCAGATTGGCCGTGTCTATAAAAAATTTCATTTTATTTAAATTAATGTTTACTTGAACAGTAAATGTAGGACAAAATAGAAGATTTTGAAGTGAATTTTTTATTAAAAAATCCTTCGGTTTAGGACATAAAAAATGGCAAGTTACTTACATCGCACCGCTCAACCATCTACCCTTGCTACCTTCCGGTCCCGGGGGAATTCAACAGGAGCTGGTCGTATAAGACTTGCCGGTGCAAAGGTAAGAAGATTTTTTTAAAATAGGAACGCAAAAGCTAAATAGCGATAAAATGATGAAATATGCGACGCCAATGAAGCTTAATAGTAGCACAAAGTTGGTCAACAAAATTATTTATTGAAAATTATTGCCTGAGCTATTATCTTTTGAATTAACATTAGCTATTCCAATCAACTGATCCGTTTGATCTGAAAATGATTTGTAATACACCAATATGGTGTACCTGTTTTGCGTTTCGAAAAAATTACCGTTGGTATAAGTTATTTGTGTAGGATCTTTTTTGTCGACCAATAGATAATCATAATTATAGTAGCCTTGTTTTAAAGATTTATTTATTTCATATTCATTTTTATCTGCGTTGTATCTCAGTTTTGTTGAATCGTTCAGCTTGTAATCGGTTAGCTGTCCGAATAAATAAACGTCTTTATCCGCATACGGTTGTTGATTGGGTGTTACATAATAAAAATGCACCGTGGCATAATCTGCTTGTGTAGCCGGACTTATATTATCAAGCGTTGCTATTAGGTATCGCCCATCATAATCTGTATAATAAACATAAGGCAGAGCAGATCTGTCGACATCTTTTTGTAAGTAAACGTCCGTTTCACTTGTTTTATATTTGGCAGTTTTTATGCGATCGCTTTGTAAAGTAAAGCTGCGCATATCTAACCACCGCCATTCGTTTCCTCCCGGAAAAACAAAAATATCATCTCCGTTATATTCTAAACTATTGCCTCTTATAAATGTTGGCGGCACATCTGTTTGTGCATTATCCCAGCGGTAATTCTGCATTACAACTACCTTTATTTCCTGGCTCGTATTAAACGAATTGATTGAACCGATGTTGACCGTAAATTTTAATCGTTGATGTGTTTTAAACTGCGGACCAAAAGGTTGTATGATCTGCGTTGATACTGTTGCTTTGGAATTCAACACCAACATTCTTCTTGTAAATGCAAGCTTTGAAGTATCTCCATCCAAAAAAACTTTCACTAAATAATTTCCGGATCTTGTAGGCAATGAACTTTCTTCAGGAAGTGAAATTTGATAATGCGTGTAGCGTACAGTTGTTAAATAAGAGAATTTATAATTAGTGATCTGTGCCTGGGTAAACCCTGTCATGTAATCGAATTGACTCATATCAACCGGCTGCCAGTTAACATCACATAATTGATAGGTGTAATAATAAGTTTTTACATCTCCGTCCATATCGTCGAAACTAAGAATAAGCTTATCTCCACTGCTAAGATTGTATACCGGCATAGCCGTTTGGTTGCCTGCGGGATAAAGTTTTGCGGTACCAATATTATTATAAAATACATCATCCTGCGCTATAGCAGTGGTTGTTACCAAGATGAATGAAACGATTGTGAGCACTAAATATTTAAAAAGATTCATATAGTTATAAAATATTTACTTTTGAAAGATAACAAATGTACGTTGTTTGAATATTTCTGCCTTTATAGCCAAAAGAATAGCATTTAATAGTGAGCGAACTTTTTCACGGTTCATTATACGGTTAGCCGTTGGCGCAACAGCCATCAGCGTAGCTATTATGATCATTTCACTAAGTTTTGTTAATGGTTTCCAGCAAGTGATCAGTAACAAAGTATTTAGTTTTTGGGGACATATTCGTGTGCAACAAAACATGGATGACAGAGTTAATATCGCTGAAGAATATCCTATATCCAAGAATGATTCTATTGAAACCTATATGCGCAGCCTGCCACAGGTAAAAAGTGTTGAACGGTACGCAACAAAATCTGCCATCATAAAATATCATACAGAGATCGAGAGTGTACTTTTAAAAGGAATAGATAGTTCTTTTAATTTTTCAAGATTACAACCTTTTTTACAGCAAGGTACCTGGCCCGTATTTAAAGATAGTTTGTACAGCAAAGACATAGTGATCTCTGCTTATACCGCAAGACAATTAGGCGCACAAGTATACGACAGTACGGATGTACTTTTTTTAAGAGAAGATGGAAGCAAATCTGCCAGGCGATTAAAGATCTGTGGCATTTATAAAACCTCCATTGATGAGTATGATAAAAATTTTGCATTGTGTGATATTCGCCTGATAAGACGATTAAACAATTGGAACAGTAACCAGATAGGTGGTTATGAAATATTCCTGCATGATTACAAAAAAATAGATACTGTCAACACGATCATTTATAGTGCGCTACCTCAAGGTTGGTACAGCAAAACTATTAAAGATATTTATCCAAACATATTTGATTGGCTTGCCTTACAGGATAAAATAAAATACATACTGGTAGGCATCATGATAATTGTTGCGGTAGTAAACCTCATCACTTGTTTATTAATAATCGTTTTGGAAAGAACAAGGATGACAGGTATACTAAAAGCGATTGGTGCAAGTGATTGGGACGTACAAAAGATATTTTTATACAATACCACCTTCATCGCAATTGCAGGAATTATTATAGGCACAGCTTTAGGCATTGGCATTTGCTGGTTACAGGAAAAAACAGGCTTTATTAAATTAGATGAAGAAGCTTATTACATGAGTGCTGCACATGCACAGATAATATGGTGGCAGGTTGTGCTAGTTGATATGTGCACATTAGCTATCTGCTTTGCAACATTAATAATCCCTACTTTGTTAGTTAGAAAAATAAAACCGGTAAAGGCAATACAGTTTAGGTAATTATTAATGGTAAATGGTAAACGTGTAGAGTTTACCATTGCAGGCTTGCTTTATTGTATTATTGTTTTTTACTTTTTGTTTTTGAGTTTTTACTTTTCACTTTGAGCATTATAAATGCGAAAGAATGATCCCCGTTGCTACTGCAGCATTTAATGATTCTGCATTACCAATTCTTGGAATAGTTATTTTTTCGGTTGCTAATTCCATTAATTCAGGACTGATTCCTTTTGATTCATTACCAATTACAATAAAGCCTTCTTTCAATCCTTTCAACGTGTTTACATTTTTGCCATTTAATGCCGCCGCGTAAATTTTAATCGTATTATTTTTATGTATGAATTTTTGGAGATCGGTGTAAATAATATTTACTCTTGCCAAACTGCCCATTGTGCTTTGCACCACTTTAGGGTTGTATTGATCCGCAGTATCGATCGAACAAATAATTGAAGCTATCCCGAACCAATCTGCAATGCGGATAATTGTACCCAAATTACCGGGATCCTGAATTGTATCTAACAATAAAGTTATCCTCCCTTTAACAACAATTTCTTTTGGTTGCATTTTTTTGAAAACCGCCAATGTTTGAGAAGCCGTACTTAATGCAGATAATTTTTGCAACTCAAAATCTTTCACTTCCTGCAAATCACCTGAAAAGTGCTTTCTTATAAGGATTTCATTATCGTGCAACCATTCTTGTTCACCAAATAGCTGTTCGCAAACAAATTGTCCAGATTGTAAAAGCTCCGATACAACCTTGTTTCCTTCGGCAATAAAAGCCCCTTCCTGATCCCTGAATTTTTTGTGGTGTAAACTTTGAATATATTTGACCTGAGATTTACTTAACATCTACTTTAAATTTATACTTTCTATAATATAATGGCTGGAAAAAGACTTTTATACTATTTTAAAAATATGCTTTTTATTACAGTATTGTTGTCTTCCTGTACGGTGGTAAGAAAACACCAAAAAGGTCACCCATTTGTTTATGTAAATACCGTCGAAGTTAAGGGAGGTAAATTTACCAGCACAGAAAAAGGCGTATTAAAACAAAGATTATTGACACAATTATGTGATAGTTCTAAAGCGATACCTAACGATATTTTTTTTGTGATACATGTTATTAATAACCCGCCGGCATATGATAGTGGCTACTCCGGTGTTTCGGCAAGAAATATGAAAGCTTCGATGCTACATATCGGCTATTATAATTCAACCGCTTCTTACAAGGCTGATACCGTTACAAAAAGAAAAATTACACTTAGTATTCGGCATTTCCCATGGCGCAAAGAAATTCAAAAAAGGGTTATTGTTAATTACACTATAGTTACCGGGCCTCCTACACTAATAGATACTGTAAGCCATTCTTTTAATAAACCTGAACTTGAAGATCTGGCGCTCAAATCCGCCAACAGGTCTTACCTAAGAAAAGGAGATCCCATTACCAAAGCAAATGTTTTAGGAGAGATCGGCCGTTTGGTGGAATTATATCGCAATTATGGATTCTATAAATTTACTTCTGATGATATCAAAGTAAAAGGAGATACTACTATTGCAGCGTTGACAACCATTTCCACTGATCCTTTTGAAAACCTTCGTTTACTAGCAGCGGCAAACGAAGCAAGAAATAAACCCACTATCAAATTACAAGTAGTATCCAATCCATCAACAGATAGTTTACGGCTTAGGAAATATTATATACATAATGTTTACATCTATCCGGATTATACCAGTGCAGACGCTACAGATGATAGTAGCTATACGGAAGTAAAAACAAAAAATAATTTTATCATCAGGTATCATAGAAGGTTATTCCGCAATTCTTTTATTCTGAGACAGATGCTTATAAAGCCAGGTAACGTTTATAGTCAGGATATCTATAGTAAGACGATCAATAACTTTACACAAACAAATGTTTGGCAAAGTAGTAATATCACCATCGTAGATCTTAAAGACACTACTGCAGAAAAAAAAGATAGCGTAGGCAAATTGGATATGATCGTTCAATTAACCCCCGCAAAAAAATACGGCTTTGAGGCAAATATTGAAAGCAGTTATTCTACCAATAATACAAACATTCCGGGAGCGAATTTATTTGGCTTGGCAGGAAATTTATCTGTACAGGATAGAAACCTGGATAAACGAGGAGTAAGAATGACAAATGCTATACATGCAGGTGTGGAATTTGATCTGATAGGACAACAAAGTGGTGGCAATCTTATCAACTCTAACGAATACGGATATACCAACAGCATTTTGTTCCCTAAGTTAATAACTCCTTTTAAAAGCCTTAACAGAAGAAGGCTGATCTCGCAACAATCATTTATTAATACTGGAGTTTCTTATGTACAACGTTTACAGTTATTTAATCTGGAAACCATAAGTGTAGCAATGGGTTATCAATGGAGTAACCGCCCTACCCGAAAATGGGTATTCAAACCACTCGATTTTGAATTTTCTTATTTATACAACCAATCAGACAGTTTTAGAAAAGATATAGATTCTTTTCCTTACTTAAAATATGCATACAATACCGCATTAGTATTGGGTAGTAGTATTGGCTATACTTCAACAGTAGTAAACTCCAAACATATTAACAGGGAACATATTTTCAAGGCTAATCTTGAAGAGTCCGGCCTGATATTAGGACAAGTGGGATTTATTAAAAACTATTTACGCAGATTTGTTAAACTTGATCTTGATTACACTCATGTTATTTCTTATAGAAAATCTTCGATGGTATTTCATCTTTTTGAAGGAATAGGTGTGCCTATTGGTAATAATCCTAACGATTCTACATTGCCATTTTTTAAACAATATTTTAGCGGAGGCTCTAACAGTATGAGAGGCTGGCCGATACGAGGTATCGGACCTGGAGCAAAGCCACTACCCGGCTATGTTTCTAATTCTACCAGTGCCAGCTTTAATGATAGAACCGGGGATGTAAAATTAGAATTTAATGCAGAATACAGATATAATATACTGTCTATTATACCTAATACACTCATGTTAAAAGGTGCGTTGTTTGCTGATGTTGGTAATGTTTGGAATTTCAGAAACGTTAGTGGTGAAGATAGTTTGCAATTTCGATTTGCTAATCTTTATAAACAATTGGGGCTAGATCTCGGTACCGGATTCAGGTTTGATTTTAATTATTTCCTTATCCGTCTTGATCTTGGATTTAGGTTTAAACGACCTGAAGATGCTGATGTAAATAATGGTTGGGAAGCACCGCCAATAGGTTTTGATGATGCACTTAAAAAAATATTCACAAAAGGAGAAAACGGAGATACTCGATACAGAGAGTGGCGTTACGAAAATTTCAATTTCTCTATCGGACTTAATTATCCTTTTTAGTTAATACTTCTTCAACAGGTATTGCATTATCAACAGAAAACGCTCCTATTCTTGTTCTCCGTAAACTACTTAAATAAGCGCCACATCCTAAAGCTGCGCCAAGATCATTAGCCAAACTGCGTATATACGTTCCCGTTGAACATAATATTTTAAATTCAACTAATGGCAATTCTATCCTTGTAATATCAAATTGATAAATGGTTACTTTTCTTGCTTTTAACTCTACTTCTACACCTTTTCGTGCTAATTCATATAATGCAACGCCATCTTTTTTTATAGCTGAATACATAGGTGGCCTTTGTTCTATTTCACCAACAAATTTTTCTGCTTCAGTTCTAATTTCTTTTTCTGTAAGATGAGCATATTCTTTTGGCTGCTCCGGTGTACTTTCCAAATCGTAAGTTGCGGTAACAGCACCTAAAGTAATTTGCCCCGTATATTCTTTTTCCTGCGCTGCAAAATCATTAATACTTTTTGTAAATTTTCCTGTACAAATAATTAAAAGGCCCGTTGCTAAAGGATCTAGCGTACCCGCATGGCCTATTTTTTTTATCTGTAACACGCCGCGTAATTTACGCACCATGTCAAAAGATGTCCAGTGTATTGGTTTATCTATCAATAAAACCTTCCCTTCAGCGAAAGGTAATTGTACCGCAGGATCCAGTGGAATAATATCTCTGCGCTCCCTTTTAGGCAACTTTTCTCCCGTAGCCTCAGCATATTTACTCCTGTATGTTACTCTCCGTGCCAAATCGTATCTTTTTGCAAATGTACTACTGCTGAAATTAATAAGCGAAGACAGTTTACCTGATAACAATAATTGTTATAATTTACAGCTCTTTTTAAAATAAAGTAACATGACAATTACAGAACTGAATAACCAATTTGGTCGTGCCGACCAGATCAAATTTTCTATAACAAAAGGTGATCTGCCCATTGCTATTTTAACCAATCAATATGGCTCCGCAACTGTTTCTTTATACGGTGCGCAAGTTTTAAGTTATATACCTAAAGGCGAGGAAGATCTTCTTTGGATGAGCGATAAAAGTTTATTTCAGGAAAGTAAAGCGATCAGAGGCGGTATTCCAATTTGTTTCCCCTGGTTTGGTCCAAATCCTGAAGACAGCAAAAAACCTCAGCATGGTTTTGCAAGACTTTCTAACTGGTCCGTAAAAACTACAACTGTATCTTCGGAAGGTAGTGTTTCGCTAGTTTTACAATTGCAAGATTCTTCTGCAACAAAAACATTATGGCCTTTTTCTTTTACTGCAGAAATAATTGTAACGATTGATACAAAGTTTGAGCTAACATTACGCTGCACCAACACAGATAATAAACCTTTTGAGTATTCAGATGCATTACACAGTTATTTTAATGTAAGCAACATTGCCAATATTACTGTTGATGGACTGATGGATGCAACTTACTATCCTGCAGGCAGCGATACCGGCATACAACAACAGGGAAAATTATTAGCAATCACTAAAGAAGAAAATCGCCGCTATCTCAACCATTCAGCAACTTGTATAATACACGACAAAGTGTTCAACAGAAAAATTCATGTAGGCAAGACCGGTAGTAAAACAACTGTTGTATGGAACCCTGGTGCAGATACAACCAAGACAATGAGCGATATGTCACCGGAAGGATATAAAACTTTTATCTGTGTAGAAGCTGCCAATGCTTTTAATAATATCATCAAACTTTCACCTGGAGATAGTTTTAGTATTTCAACGATCATTCAGTCAGAAAAGGCAACTAATTCCTGATCGCTTTTATACTGTTAAAAAAATGAACAAAAAGCCCGGATAAAAAACCCGGGCTAATATTACATTTATATTGAATTGTGCTATCTAATTCCAAATGACTTAAAAATCATTTTTAGTCTTATCTATATTATCCACCGGCTTTTTATTTTTCGTTTTGCCCGTATCTGACTTGGTAGCTTTAGGTTTAACATCCGCAGGAGTTGTATCGTCACTATAATCACTTGATGAAGCATTACCATAATCATCCGCATCTCCATTACCCTGATCTTCAGGATAAGCCGTACTATCGGTTTGATTAAATAAAGCCGCATTCAGATCTGCATACTCAGGATTATTCAATGCTTGCGGAGGCTCAGGAAAATCAAGTATTTTCCCATAAGGCAATTTTTTATCTGCATATATCTTGCTCATAAAATAACCCCACTTCGGTAGTGCCATTTCATTACCACCTGATGTACCCGAATAAATTTTTAAGAACTGATCATCACAACCAACCCATGTGCCGGCTAATAATTCAGGTGTATAGCCTATGAACCATCCATCGGTATTATCATTAGTAGTACCTGTTTTACCGGCTTTCTTTACAGGTATATCATAATTTTTTAAAGAGTGGCCTGTACCATAATCTACAACACCTTCCATTAACTTAACCATTGTGTAAGCATTCACTTCACTAATTACTTGCTTTGTTTCTGGGACAAACTCCTGTAATATATTACCATCTTTATCTTCAATGCGTGTAACTAAAATTGGCTCTGTATTATATCCTTTATTCGGGAACATGGTATATGCACGCAACATTTCTAACAATGGCACCTCTGCTGCTCCTAATGCAATAGATGGTACACTAGGTATGAAACTTTTAATACCGCAGGTATGCGCAAATTCCACCAAACGATCAGGACCAATAACAGACATTAATCTGTAAGCAACAGGATTTTTTGAATGCGCCAATCCGTATGCTAGTGTACCGCCACCACCTGTGATACATTTTCCGCCTAAACAAATCGTTCCTCCCGGAACAAGTGTTTGTGGCGTGTAGCCTGCATCCTGCACAGCTAAAGTATATAAAAGAGGTTTGAATGTTGAACCAACTTGTCTTAATGCAGTAACGTGATCATACTTGAACCATTTAAAATCGATACCTCCTACCCAACATTTTACTTCACCGGTTCTCGGATCCATACAAACAAAAGAAGTTTGCATTAATTGCTTATGGTATTTAATAGAATCCCTTGGCGTCATTACCGTATCCAGTTCTCTTTTCGCGTTCCATGCAAACACTTTCATTTTTACCGGTACTAAAAATGAAGCCGCTATCTCATCATCACTAATGCTATCTTCTGCCATATTATTCCAACGATCACTAGATCTCATGGCAGCATCAAGAACATTATCATGGTCCTTCCACATTTTGGTCCCATTGATCTTTAAAAGATTATTTAATTTTTGTTGGATCACAGGCATGTGTTCTGTTACAGATTGCTCCGCATAATCCTGCATTCTTGAATCAATAGTTGTATAAATTTTAAGACCGTCTCTGTACAAATCATAGCTGTCTCCCGTTTTTGGATTACGATGATCTTTACACCAATCTTTTAATCGATCTGCCAGTACCTGGCGGAAATATGGTGCTATACCAACATCATCATCCGCTTTTTTAAAATTAGTGATCAGCGGCATCGCCTTTAATTTCGTCGCTTCATCCTGTGTTAAATATTGTTCTTTACAATCAACCATTCTCTGAAGAACAGTATTGCGCCTGTTTAAAGAAGCTTTAGGATGACGAACAGGATCATATATAAAACCTTTTAGCATCCCAACCAAAACAGCCGCTTCTTCAATACTTAAATCAGCAGGCTCCTTTTGAAAATAGGTACGTGACGCATTTCTTATGCCATAATTGTATCCCCATGGCGCGCGATTAAGATAAAGGGTTATAATTTCTTCTTTGGTAAAATTTCGCTCCAGCTTTACGGCAATTATCCATTCTTTAATTTTATCTAAACTTCTTTTGAAAATATTTCCATGTCCTTGCTTCAACATCATCTTTGCTAGCTGTTGCGTTATAGGACTTCCTCCTCCATCCCGACCTAATTTAAGAAATGCCCTTGCTACTGCCCTTGCATCGATACCCGAGTGATCATAAAAACGTTCATCTTCCGTTGCCACTAACGCATGTATAATGTTAGGAGATATTTGATCGTATTTTACTTCCGTACGATTCTCTGCAAAATATTTTCCCATCAATAATCCGTCACTTGAATATACTTCACTCGCAAGATCTGCATCGGGATTTTCGAGTTCTGTCAAAGAAGGCATTTTACCAAAACCCCCTACATCTGCCGCTACAAAAAGAAGCACTACAAATAGTAACCCACTAAAAAATACGATCCACAAAATTTTTACTAAACGTGTCATACTATATTATTTTATCTACTTACCTGTTTATTGAAACTTCCCGGGATATTGTAATTGCAAAAGATTTTTATACCCCGTAAGATCCTTATTCTTTTCTAATAATTGTAAACTCTCATCCGATATAATTTCAAAATAATATTTATTTGCTGGCAACCACGATATTTCATTAGGTGCGGCAGCATTAATCTTGCTGAAATATTGCATTGCATCATCTGCATTTGCAAACGGAGAAATGATTAGCATTATATGATCATTATCTACACTGATCTTATCTATAGTATATGGTATAGAATAAAACTCTTCGCTATTATACCGCATAAACGCATTTCTCGCTTCAGTTGCGTATGTATTATCCACTTTGGTCATTATCATAATTACGTGCTGAGGAGATGCTGCATTAAAAGAAAACTGACCAGGTCCTACAGGCACAACTGGAGCCACTTTTTTCACACTGTCTTTAACTGCAACAGGTGGCGCAATCTTTTTAACACTGCTATCTGCAACAGTTTTAACTACTACCGAAGCTGTTGCTACGGTGTCATCAGGAATAGATATGGTTTCATCTTCTCTTGCCCGCGTAACCTGTAGGTTATTAAGGTATGCTTCTATTTCATTTCTTCTTCTTAAAACATTGATAAGATTCTGCGCTTTGGGTGCCAATGGTGACCTTCGATAGAATTTAACAATATACTTAAGATCATTTATGGCACTGCTATCATCGCACTTATACTGAATGTAATAAATTGCTTCGATGTACAATAACTGAGGACTCCAGTAATTTTCTCCGTACAAAGTATCGGCATTATTTTTTTCCGCTATCGCAGAATCAAATTTTCCTTCAATAAATAAATTGTAAATAGTTGCATAGTTTTCAGATACTTTAGGATTATTTAATAATGGTCTCGCTGCATCAGGATCTGTCAACAACCCTGCAGAACGACTATCAGGTAAATTGGTTAGTAGTAAATTTTTATAAAAAGACATCTTTGTTGTGTCGCCTAATTTATGGTAGCAATAATAGAGGTTAAAATAAAGTTCCCCATTATATAAACTATCCGGAAAAAGTCTTAGCGATCGCTCATATGTTTCAACAGCATTGTTATAATCTTCGAGATCGTTTTGATATGCTTTGCCTAGTTTAAATAAATTTTTCGATAATAAAATATTACTTGCTTCTAGTTTGTCTTTCGTTAAAGGGATGTTTGACATCAACCCTTTATAACTTATATCCACAGGTGGCACCACCTTTTTCGCAGTATCCACAGGAGCTGAAATTATTGTTGACGTATCATCAGGATTTAAAGCCAAATTCACTATAGAATTAACTGAAGCACTTTTTCTTCGCCAGTTATCCGTATTTGTTCTATCCCCCCCCCATTTGTCTTTAAAATCCCTGTAACCTTTTGCTTTAGCATCAGCATTGTAAAAATACCAATCGCCTTTATCGCTGGTTCCAAACAGATCTGAAGATTGGCTCGGGGCATTATTAAAACCAATATCCACAGTTTCTCCTGAAGATTCGTAATTCTCTTTTTGGTTCTCTTTTAATCCTTTATCCTTGCGCAATTGCTTCAATATTTTTTTTACTGCCGAATCTCTACCTGAAAAGGGCATGGCAGCTAATTGCTGCAAGCTATCCTCTCTATCAACAACAGCTATGGCAGCAACAGTTTTTACAAGCTTCTTTTTTCTATCCAGCGCACGAAAATAATTGTCATCTCCCATACTATCCGCGACTTGCAAACTGTCGTAATAAGCATATGCCTGCGGATATTGTTTACGATTGAAACTTATATCACCCAAAGCAACCAACGCTTTATCCTTATAGCTAGTATCTTTTTTATTAAGTACCAGGCTTTTTACATAATAAGAAATAGCTGTGCTAGTATCCGGTTTTTCCATTGATAATTGTCCGACAGAATAATAAATAATATCCCGATAATTTTCGAATCTGTCTTTTTTTGCCATGCGAAGTAGATTCTCAATACCCTTATCTAATTGCGTCGAATCCTCATTTTTAAGCATTTTAGCATTATTGAGCTCTGCATAAATATTCAATAAAAGATTGGTCGTATTGACTGCGCACTTATTATAATTAGCAGATGCCTTATCATACTGATGTGTCATTTCATACATCTGAGCCAGTAAAAATTGCCAGCGCGCTTTATCTTGTAAATTATCTGCGTTACCTAACGCTTTTTCTAAATGTATTACTGAGCTATCATAATTACCTTGTTGGTAAAACAAAAAAGCATCCACTTCTTCCAGCGCATCATGCAACCTTGGAGGAAAATTAGGATCGTATTGCAAAGTATTGATAATGCCACCGGCTTCGTAATAATTTTGTTGTTCAATCAGTGTACGCACGAGCCATATTAATGCATCATTTCTACTTGGTGGCAATGCTGTTGCTTTTTGTAGAACATTTTGCTTTTCTTTAGTGGCAATTGATAAGACTCCGTTAGCTGCATTATCAACAGTTCCTACAACCTGATCTTCATCATTATTACGGGGCTTGCGAGGAAAAAGATTAAAATTGATAAACTGAAATGTGATAGCGGCAGAATCAAATTTCATTTGATAAAAATAAGCCTTGCCAAGCAAGAGGTACATATTATCTATCCAGTCATTTCTAAGATCATGCAATAATATTCCCGCGGTTGCTTTTAAAATAACTGAATCCAGATCTTTTTTCTGGGCCGACGTATTCGCAAAAGTATAAGGATAAAAACCAAGCAGTTTTGAATAATCGTCTTTTTGGTAAGCCTTTGCCCTATCTACAACAAAAGTTATTTTAAGATTAGCATCATAATAATAATTGTAATGGGTAAAAGTGTTTTCGATAAATTCGCGGACGAGGGTTGGTTTTTTGGGTAACATTTTCTCTGAAACGAACTGATGACTTTCAAATTTAGCGGGTTTGTGCAGACTATCTACCAGGTTTTGGGCCCAATTAGGTTGACTGTAAGCAATATTAAAACAGCTGCTTAAAATGAATACCAATAAAATTTCGGGAAATATCCTCT
>Ga0206871_10209_pt1 | contig 14766 bp, 9 predicted proteins | sample Alteio_BWOrgCont_33_FD_152627 | JGI IMG/M metagenome (GOLD analysis project Ga0206871, IMG submission 152627) | Enriched cells from forest soil in Barre Woods Harvard Forest LTER site, Petersham, Massachusetts, United States -... | ecosystem: Environmental > Terrestrial > Soil > Temperate forest >...
CAGCGGGAGGCATTACGGTGTCTGTGCCGGTGATGATGAGAACTTCATCGAGGCGCGAGAGGTTGGCGTATGGCTTAATCGTGATGGCGGTATAGGGCTGATGCTGCGGGTCGGCAACGATGGAGGTGATCTCGCCGACGGGAAGGCCGCGGGGGAAAACTTTGTCGCCACCGGAGGTGACAACCTGATCGCCGACCTTGATGCGCTGGTCCGAGGTGAGGTTATCAATCACCAGCTGACCGTTGGCTGTGCCGCGCACGATGCCTCGGATGCGTGAGGCAGAGAGGACTACACCGGCGCCGGAGGTTGCGTCGTTAAGCAGAAGCACCTGCGCGGTGTGTGCCCAGACGTCACGAACTTTGCCGACGACGCCATCGGGTGTCATAACGGCCTGATCCGACTTAAGGCCATCTTTGTATCCCTTGTCGATGGAGATCATGCTGGAGCGATCTGTTCCGCTGGTGCCGATGACCTGTGCGGCAACTGTTGCGGAGATGTAATGCTGCTCGAAGCCGAGCAGCGCCTGCAAGCGACGGCCCTGCGCTGCGTCTTCGGCGAAGGATTCCTGCTCCTGGCGGAGGCGCACGATTTCCTGCTGGAGTTCGAGATTCTGCTGGCGCGTGTGACGAAGAGCAATGTAGTTGGACCAGATATTGCGCACCCCAAGGCCCGAGCCATGAGTGAGACGCTCGAACGGCGAGACTACTGCGACGGTCCAGTAACGCAGCGTGGAAATTTTGTGGCCGTCGGCGTGCGCGCCGGGGAGATCGCCCGAAGCGCGCGGGACCTGCATCGCGAGTGCGATGACCTGCACGACCATGATCGCGATCAGAAACAACGAATTTTTGAAGCGGACAAAAAAGGAGTCCATGAGAATGGCAACGTGCCAGCATCCATTATCTATCGAGAGAGTGCCGGGATGGGAGTTGTCAGGCATAGGCAGCAGCACTGATATTCTCAAGGCCGTGCGGATTGAGTTCTCGACACCGGTGAAGTACATCAAGCGCGTTGGTGAGCGCGTGGCTGCGGGACTGGCAGAACGCGGCGTTGAGACTGTCGAAGACCTGCTGTATCACCTGCCGTTCCGGTATGAAGACAGGCTGCACCCCAAACCGCTGGCAGAATATCGCGTGGGGGAGATGGCCTCAATTGTGGGTGAAGTGCGGGGAACGGTGCTGCTAAGGACGCGGTCGGCACCGATTTTCGAGATGACCGTGGGGGTGAGGCCTCCGAAGGAGGCCGATGAGATGGCTGGACTATTGAAGGCGCCTCCGGTGTTGGAGACGGTGAAGTGCCTGTGGTTTCACGGGACGTATCTGAAGGACAAGTTCAAACCGGGGCAGACGATTGCGCTCTACGGCAAGCTGGAGGGCTCGCGCAGCGGCAATGCACTGGGAGCTGTGCCTGGAGCGACGAAGTTCAAGATGGTGCAGCCGACGTTTGAGATTTTGCCGGATGCGACAGCGACGGGCGAAGATGCTGAGTTCACGATGCTGGAGATGGGACGCATCGTACCGGTGTATGAGTCGCTGGGTGGAAAGACGCCGTGGGGAGCGAAGCTGACTTCGCGCTGGCTGCGGCGCGTAATGTGGACCGTGTTTCGCGAGCTGGCAGAGAGCGGCGCGACGGCGGATGAGACTTTGCCGGCGGCGCTGCGCGAACGATTGGATTTGCCGGGAAGAATGACGGCGCTTGAGGGGCTGCACTTCCCTGCCGCGGGAACTTTGATGACTGAGTTGATGAGTGCGCGGACGCCGGCGCACCGGCGGCTGATCTTTGAGGAGTTCTGGTATTTGGAGTTGGGGCTGGAGCTGAAGCGACGTCGGCTGCGCGAACGTGTGGGAACGGCGTTTGCAACGGGCGAAAAAGTTCGCGAGGCGCTGAAACAAATGTTGCCGTTCAAGCCGACGGCGGCGCAAAAGCGAGTACTGGGAGAGATTGTCGACGACATGCGCGCGGCGCGGCCGATGCGGAGATTGCTGCAGGGCGATGTGGGTTCGGGCAAGACGATTGTGGCACTGCAGGCGGCGCTGGTAGCGATTGAAAATGGCTACCAGGTAGCGATGATGGCGCCGACGGAGATTCTTGCGACGCAACATTATCTTTCTGCGCGCAAGCTGCTGGGAGAGATCGTTTCACCGACGACGGGAAAGCCGTATCGCGTGGCGTTGCTGACTGGGTCGCTTGATGACCGAAGCAAGCGCGAGGTGCGTGGAAGAATTTTTCACGGCGAGATCGATCTCGCGATTGGAACGCACGCGCTGGTGGAAGAGAAAGTCGACTTTGAAAATCTTGGGCTGGTGATCGTGGATGAGCAGCACAGGTTCGGAGTGCAGCAGCGCTTCAAGCTGATGCGCAAGCCGGGCGCGAGCGGTGTTGCCACTGAACCCGATGTGCTGGTTATGACAGCGACACCAATTCCACGCACGCTGGCACTTACGGTTTATGGCGATCTGGAGGTGAGCGTGCTGGATGAACTGCCGCCGGGACGAACTCCGATTGTGACGCGGCGTATGCCGGAAGAACGTTCGGCTGAGGTTTGGGATTTTGTGCGCAAGCAGGTGTCGGGGGGGAGACAGGCGTACATTGTGTATCCGGTGATTGAGGGTGAGAGTGACGATCAGCCGGAATTGGATTTTGCGAGAGGAGAGGAAAATGCAGATTCCTCCGCTCCGCTACGGAATGACAACAAGAAAAGCAAAGGCAAACAGCGGCAGATGTTTGAGAAGCAAAAGCTGCGGTCGGCGACGGAGATGTTTGAGCAGCTGCGCGCAGGGGAGTTGAAGGGACTGCGGCTTGGGCTGCTACATGGGCGAATGTCAGCAGACGACAAAGAAGTTGCGATGGCGCGCTTCAAACGTGGAGAGATTGATGTGCTGGTGGCGACGACTGTGATTGAAGTAGGTGTGGATGTACCCAACGCGACGGTGATGGTGATTGAACATGCAGAGCGGTTTGGACTGGCGCAGATGCATCAGTTGCGCGGGCGCGTGGGTCGTGGAGCGGCGAAAAGTTTTTGCGTACTGCTGACAGGAAGCAAGATCAGCCCGGAAGCTGAGCTGCGGCTGGATGCGATGGTGCAGACGCAGAATGGATTTGAGCTGGCAGAGATCGATCTGGAGCAGCGTGGGCCGGGTGAGTTCTTTGGGACACGGCAGGCGGGGTTGCCGGAGTTTCGTGTAGCGAATCTGGCGAGAGATCGCGAGATTCTGGAGTTGGCGAAGGTTGAGGCGGCAAAGTTTGTGGAAGAGAAGAGCCCATCCATGTCTCAAGAAGAAGTGGACATGGTATGGGCTCGGCTCAAGCAACAATGGCAACGGCGGTATGGGTTGGTGGAAGCCTAGCTTGCGACGGCGATTTGCTGTTCCATCATGGGAGCAGCGGGTTGCACGTGTTTCTTGGGGCCGCGCTTGCGAGCGACAAGGATGCGCACGCGTTCGAGGATCTCCGCGGGTGTGGATGCGCCCTTGGGAAGAAACGCGTCGGCAGAGGCGGCACGATCGAAGTTAGTTACCGTGCCGGAGACCAGGAGCGTAGGAAGGCCGGGATGCATCTGCTTGGCGCGACGCACGAGCTCGTTGCCATCCATCTGCGGCATGATCAGATCTGACATCAACAGGTCCACCGACCCCGGCATTGCTTCGCGCAGAAAATCGAGCGCTTCTGTGCCGCTTGTTGTGGCGACTACGCGGTAGCCGCGTGTTTCCAGCAAAAACTTCCGCACCGAAAGTACTTGTTCATTGTCTTCCACACAGAGGATCGTCTTACGAGGGCGCATCGTTGATTCTTTCTCCAAGCCGGCGGGTTTCCGGCCATGGGGTTCAAGTACAGGGTTGATGCCAGCCACTGCTCGCGGTAGGGCGAGGCAATGGAATGAGGTGCGGTTTTTGGGCCGAGCGAGGGCGTGCGCTCCGTTATGGAGCGGCCGGAACCTAGCCGGGTGAGGGTTATGATTTGCTGTGGTGGATCCGCGAAGCATTGCGAAAATTCCAGAGGGCGGCTCGAGCTCCTGGCGCAGGGACGCAGGCAACAACGAGGCGAGACATGGCTTGCGGAGCTCAAGCGGTGGAAAGAAAGCGCGAGGCTTTCCTGTCCGCTCCAGACCGAAGCAGTGCCCTCATGGGATTACGCGCTGATTTTCAGCGGGCCCAACACAGGTTGGAGGAGCGGCGAAGTGGACCGTGGATTCTTTGCGGGCAGCCTGCATAGCAGGTTGGCTTATCGCTTAGAGCACGGTTGAGACTTCTCCGCCCTTCCTACAAAATTTCAGGTAAAACAGGCGAAAAACTTGCGTCTCGGCAGCAGAACTGCGTTTGACGATTTGCTGACCATATAGGGGGGAACCGTCTGTGACAACAGCGAAATTTCGGCGAATGTGCAGGAATTTTTGAGTAGCGAATCCACCGTTCTTTCAGAACCCTTATGCCTGCTGGGTTTGTTTGTTACATGGCTGTGAATAACTGATGAAATCAGGGCAGAAAAAACGAGCCGTCTGCCACGGGAATGGTGCGGCCGCCTACAAAGATGTTGTCAACTAGATTCTCAAACTTTGTTGCGCGAGCTTCAATGCGACTGGGGCGATGGATTTCAATTCCCTGCTCGATGACAGTGAGTTCACCGGAGCGCGCGAGGCCGCTTTTTACCAGCCAGGAGATGCAGCAGCCAGCGGCCGAACCGGTGGCTGGGTCTTCGCCACCGTAGAACTGCATGCGTGCGTGCCAGTGCGGGCCTGCGGGTTGATCGTGTTGTGACGCGGGCGCAATGCAGTAGAAGAATTTTGCGTCGCTGGTGTTGAGCCACGCTTGCGCATCGCGCTGCGAAATTTGCAGGCGGCGAGCGACTTCGAGCGAGCGTAGAGGAACAATGCAGAAGGGCATGCCGGTAGAGACAGTCTGCGGAGCGTGTTCAGCAGAGAGGTCTTCGGTGGTAAGACCGAGAGCGTGGGCGACTGCGGCCGGATCGTGCTCGTTGCCGAAGACAGGCTTGTTCTGGCGCATGATGCCGCAAACTCCCAGCTCTTCATGCGTTCGTGGACTGAACTTCACGGTGATTGGGCCGACATTGAGTTGCAGGGTGATGCTTTCCGCGCCGCACAGTGTGGGGTGGTTGAAATAGAGCCAGCTGGCGGTACCAAGCGTGGGATGTCCGGCGAAGGGCAATTCTTCCGCAGTGGTGAAGATGCGGACGCGAACACCAGCGGTAAGTTCGGACGCGGGATTGTCAGCAGGAAGGATGAAAGTCGTCTCGGCGAGATTGGTTTCGCGGGCGAGCGCCTGCATTTCTGCGTCAGAGAGGCCGCGTGCATCGTGGAAGACGGCGAGAGGATTGCCTTCGAGCGGATGCTCGGCAAAGACATCGAGCACGGAGTAAGGGAAGGTGCGCGGCATATTGTGATGGTAGCTGGTGGCAGAATGATATGCGTCATACCTGAAGAATGGGCAGGAGCTATCCCGCTCATCCGCAAGTGCGCGGATGAACGGGGGCACCCGGCATTGGCAGCGGAAAGGCACCCCACCCTTTGCGATGAAGCCGCAAAGGATGGGGCACCCGTACGCTTCCATGAGGGCCGCACGCTTCCTAAGAAGGCCGACGTTTGACAGAAAATCGGAGCGCTCGTAGGCTTGGAGATACCGCAGTGGGGCAAACTGCTTCCACGCCGGCAATGCCGGTAGCGGTCCTAAAGATTAATGACACTGAACAAGACCAACTCGAATCTCACCTGCTGCTGTGGTTGCTGTTGCTGCGGCCCCCTTGCGGGTGAGCGGATGAGCGAGTCTTAGACCTCAGCGTCAAAAGAAGCGAACATCAAAGCCCACCCAAGGCAGAAGCCGGGTGGGTTTTTTGCTGCAACGGCCTGAGCTGCCAAACGAATTGAAAAGGAAAGGTAAATCCGATGTCTCTACGTATTAATGATGTAGCCCCTGACTTTACCGCTGAAACAACGCAGGGTCCGATTCACTTCCATGAGTGGATTGGCGACAACTGGGCGGTGCTGTTCTCGCACCCCAAGGACTTCACACCGGTATGCACCACTGAGCTGGGCGCTGTGGGCTCGCTTGAGCAACAGTTTGCCGCTCGTGGCGCCAAGGTGATCGGACTTTCAATCGACCCGGTAGACAACCACGCCAAGTGGGCAAAGGACATTGAGGAAGTTACCGGATCGAAGGTGAACTTTCCAGTGATTGGCGATACAGACCTGAAGGTAGCCAAGCTCTATGACATGCTGCCGGGCGATGCGGGCGACAGCTGCGAAGGCCGCACACCGGCTGACAACGCCACCGTGCGCATGGTCTATGTGATTGGCCCGGACAAGAAGATCAAGCTGATGCTCGCCTACCCGATGACGACGGGCCGCAACTTCGACGAGATTGTCCGCGTGCTGGATTCAATGCAGTTGACGGCGAAGCACAAGGTCGCAACGCCGGCGAACTGGAAGCAGGGCGATGATGTGATCATCACCGGCGCGGTTTCCAACGAAGATGCGGACAAAATCTTCCCTGGCTACAAGACGGTGAAGCCGTATCTGCGTACCACCGCACAGCCGAAGTAAGGCAGCGGCTAAGAGCACCGGTGGCGAAGTGGCTAACGCGCTGGTCTGCAAAACCAGTATTCGTGGGTTCGATCCCCACCCGGTGCTCCAAATAATCTCTTCTAAACACAAGAAAGGGAAGGCTTTGGCCTTCCCTTTCTGCTTGTCAGGTAACGTATCCAGTGGGGGAGGAACGTTACCCTCCTTGGATAGTTCCGTTGCCGCCTTTGGGGGATGCACGGGCGGGTACCGGTTGCCTAGGATGGCCGTGGATGTAGTTCCGCCTGTTGCGAAGTGCAACACGCGGCATGACTCACAAGTATCAAGTGAGGGCGCAAGTAGCTCCTCTGCAAGCTTGGCCGCTTAAGGGCATAGCCGCACACGTTCTGCTGTGAACGTGATGCCACTATTCGAGGGCTTTTCATGAATCGCTTGTTTCGCTTTTTTCGTTTTAATTTTGTTTTTGCTCTTCTGCTCCCACTGGCCGCTTCGGCCCAAAACCAAAAGATTTCTCCTGACGCGCTAGCCGCCGCTGCCAAAGGGCCGGTCCAGGTGATCGTGCAATACAACACGACTCCGGGCCTGATCGAGCAATTGCTGCTGACGGTCACGAACCACGGCACACTGCTCTCCACGCTGACCTCGATCAATGCGCAGGTCGCGAACATCTCCCTGAACAACCTGCTCAACCTGGCGAACAGCCCGCAAGTTCTTTACGTCTCGCTGGACCGCAAGTTAACACCGACCCAGTCAGTGACGGTGCAGCCGGGCGTGACGTTGACCAGCGCCAACTACACGGTTGAACCCATTAATGCTCCGCAGGTGTGGGCGAAGGGCTACGACGGCACAGGCGTAGGCATCGCCATCATCGACAGCGGCGTAACTCCGGTAGACGATCTGAGCACAAAGAGCGGCCTCGGCAATCGCATTGTCTACAGCCAGAATTTTGTTCCCACTACATTGGTGAGTTCGCCGCTGCTTTCGCTGAGCCTTACGCTTCCGGCGGGCGCGCAGGATCAGTACGGCCACGGAACCCACGTTGCTGGATTGGCCGCAGGCAACGGCACCGACTCGACCGGCAAGAATGATTTCCGCACCTTCCGCGGCTCGGCACCAAATGCCAACATCATCAACCTGCGCGTGTTGGACCAGAATGGCGACGGCACCGACTCGCAGGTAATCGCTGCGATTGAGCAGGCAATCCAGCTGCAGAAGCTTTACAACATCCGCGTGATTAACCTTTCGTTGGGCCGTCCTATCTGGGAGAGCTACAAGCTCGACCCGCTGGACCAGGCCGTGGAGAAAGCGTGGAAGGCGGGCATCGTTGTGGTTGTCGCTGCTGGAAACGCAGGCCGCGACCTGAATGAGAATCCGGAAGGCTACGGCACCATCGAAGCACCGGGCAACGATCCCTACGTGATTAGCGTGGGCGCGATGAACACGGAACAGACTCCCGGACTGGGCGACGACATTATCGCCACGTACAGCTCGAAGGGGCCGACGTTCATTGACCATTTCACCAAGCCGGACGTTGTTGCTCCGGGCAACCTGGTGACGAGCCTGAAGTTCGCCAACGATCCGCTGGCGGTAAACGATCCAACTTTTGAAACGCTGCTCGGCTTCTACCAGAGCACCGGCAACCTGACTGCGAACTCATCGAATTATTTCCCATTGAGCGGCACGAGCATGGCTGCCGGCGTGACGAGCGGTGCCGTTGCCCTGCTTGTGCAGGCTCATCCGAGCCTGACACCGGATGAGGTGAAGGCGTTCCTGATGCGCGATGCGGACCGCAGCTACTTCCCGCAAACGAGCAGCGTGACCGACCCGACGACGGGCATCGTCTATAACGCGAACTACGATGCTTTCACCATCGGCGCAGGCTACCTGGATATCAACGCTGCACTGACCGACATCAACAGCGGCACGGTTGTGCCAGCTGGAACCGCGATGTCTCCAGTAGCGACTTACAATCCTTCGACCAACAACACTACGCTGGTCAAAGACCAGACGGCGTTGTGGGGCGCGACTGCACTTTGGGGCGCGAATAGCGTTTATGGACAGAATGCGTTCGTAGGCGGCCAGACGGCGCTGTGGGGTTCCACAGCACTGTGGGGCGCGAATAATCCTGAAGGTTATACGGCGCTGTGGGGAGCAACGGCTCTCTGGGGCGCAGGCACTCCTAATGCAGCGACAGCACTTTGGGGCGCAGGCACCGAGAGCGGACAGACTGCACTATGGGGAGCCACCGCTCTCTGGGGCGCAAGCTCAACCTTCCCGTACTAACCAACGACGTTTCTGCTGCAATTGCTCCTCCCCCTGATGCAAAGATGCCCGGCCATCTCGAAAGAGATGCCGGGCTGTTTTGCTGGCGCGATAGATAGCTTCTTCTTCAAGTAAACTTATGAGGCAGGAGAGTTGGCAGAGTCCGGTTGAATGCATCTGACTTGAAATCAGACATAGTCGAAAGGCTATCGGGGGTTCGAATCCCTCACTCTCCGCCACATAGTCCATCGATGTAGACTATTCGGCGCCGGTCACAGCTAAAACCGCCGAATTTGCCGGCAATATCGAGAATTTTGGATGCCGAATATGGCTCAGAGAGAGCCGCGGGATCTCTAATAGATATGCATTGGGCATGGCTTCTCAGGTGAGAAGAACGGAGAATCAGGAGTTTACGCTGGGGGCGGAAGGGTGAGGCGCTAGGTGCGGATGGTCCAAATCAAGCAGGGAAAATTCACCCCTGAGCTTTTCTGAACTTGGTTATATTTCCGGTGATCCGAATTGCCGGCGCACATGATCGCTCTTATGAGCGAAGCAGAAGAAGTTCTGCACGAGCTGTTTCTGTTCTTGGTTGCACCTGGGTGAGGCTGTATCCATGACCTGTTGTGTCGAGCCAATGCTAGAATGGCTTACATTTGAATGACACTTTTGCAAACTTACGAAGATTGATATGGTCAGGGGCACGCTTTTTCTTCTGCTGATTCTTGCGACCAATGCCTCTCTTGTGCTGCTGCACCCCTTTTCACACTTGCGTTTTCTTCTGGTGGCATTCCTTTATGCCCTGGGTACAAGCATAACGCTCTACCTTCTGTTTCATCCGCGCAACCAGTGGCTGGTTGCCAATCGCTCGCGGGTGGACGATGCGGATTGTGTGGCCCTGACCTTTGACGATGGCCCCGATCCCATAGATACGCCCAAGCTACTCGACATACTGCGTGAGAAAGGTGTTAAGGCGACCTTCTTCGTGGTTGGGAAACGCGCTGAGGAACATCCAGAGATTGTGCGTCGCGCGTGGGAGGAAGGGCACCTGATCGCCAACCACACATGGTCTCATCGCAACTTGTTTTGTTTCCTCACACCGCGACGTCTACGAGCGGAGATCGAGCGCGGCACAGAAAGTATCCACCGTAGCTGTGGCTTTCGAACCCGTTATTTCCGCTCGCCGGTGGGTCTGCGTCATCCTCTGCTGAGACCTTATCTCAAGCAGGCGCAACTGGAGTTCATTTCCTGGCGGATTCGTTCATTTGATACTGTCACAACGAATTCCTCAGTTCTTACCCGTCGTATTCTGAACAAGGTGGCTGGTGGCGACATCATCCTGCTGCACGATCGTTTGCCCTCGGGCACCGATGTCATGCTTAAGGTGTTGCCTGCAATTATTGATGAGATCAGAAACCGTGGACTTGAATTCGTTCTTGTCGGTTCCCGTGAGGACCAATGAAAATCTGTGCACTTATCCCCGCCTTCAACGAAGCAGCGTGCATCGCCAACATAGTTGAGGAGACCCGGGCACATATTGAAGCCATCTCACTTCCTGGGAGCGTGAGATGATCCTGCGGCGCAAACTTTGCTGGCTTTTTGCAGCCTTAATTTTCGGAAGTGTGTTGCCGGCGCAGACCGACGATCTGCTAACGCGCATTTGGACTGGCGAACAGCAAGCTCAGGCAAAGTTCACAACGGCCTGTGGAACCGTGACTGAGACTCGCACTTCAAAGTTGATGATGAAACCCCTGGTGCTCCGGGGTAAGTTTTGCGCCGAGGGAACCAATCGCTTCATGCTCGAATACTTTGAACCGAATCCCATGCGCATTCGATTAAACGAAAACTACCTCAACATCAAGGCAGCTGACGGAAAAACGCAGGTTATGGATATCGGCAGTGACATTCATCGCGTCCAATCCTCTTTCAGCGGAGAAAACTCCATAGAACGGCTGAAGAAAGACTTCACCGTCACCGCGCAGGAGAACAGCCAGGATTTCGAGATGAAACTCGTTCCTCGCGCAGAGCCACTACGTCACAAGTTCAATTACCTTGTGGTAAAGCTGAACAAACGAGATTTTCTACCCCGGTCGCTGGAGGTGGATGGCAAGAGCGGCGTTAATAGTGTTTTTACCTTTGACATCACTTCGATAAACACAAAACTTCCAGCAGACACCTTCGAGGTAAGCAAAACAAAGTGATGGACCGAAACGAAATTGAGAAGATGATTCCTCATCGCGCTCCATTCCTGTTTATCGACAGAGTGGAAGAACTGGAGCCGGGGGTGCGTTGCATTGCATGGATGTGTATCGATCCGGAAGACGCGATCTTTTCCGGGCATTTCCCTGCCCGGCCCATATTGCCGGGCGTTCTTATGATTGAGGCCGTAGGGCAGACAGCGGCTTTAATGATGGCGGCTGCAACTCCTCAAGGGACAATCGGCAATGCACTGCTTGCGGCCGTCAATCGTTTCAAGTTTTTCAAGCCCGTAAATAAGGGACAGTATGTACGCATTGAAACTACGAAGCTGACCGAGGCTGGATCGATGGCTTACATTGGAGGCACTGTGTATGCCGATGGAGTCATCGTAGCGAGCGGAGAGGTATCAGTGGTATGTGCCTAATGCAGATGAGAGAATAGGCCCTTGTGATACAAAAAATTCCGGCTCGCATAAAGAAGTTCGTAACTGCATTGTTCAAAGAGCGGCTTGATCCTGGCCGTGCGGCTGCTGCCGTGTTTCTAGGATTATTCATCGGCATTGTTCCGATCTATGGTTTTCAGACGCTAGCGGCAGTGGGCCTGGCACTGATCTTCAGGCTTAACAAGCCGCTGATCGTGGCCAGCACTTTCATTAACAATCCTATTCTCCAGCCATTGATCATCCTCTCCTCAATAGAGGTAGGAATTTTTCTGCGTCATGGTCACTTCCAACTATTAAAGCTTTCTATCCTAACCCATATGCCCGCAAAGGACGACCTTATTACCTGGGTTCTAGGCAGCCTGGTCTTCGGTATCATCGTCGGCGGCATCGGTGCACTTGTTACGGCAATTGCAATCCATTTAAAGTCACCTGCCAATCCCCGGCTGCGGGACCGTCTACGCTTCGTGAACCAGACCTTTGCCCAAAGCGCCATTTCCGATCGCTGCTTTGTCTGGTGCAAAATGCGGTTGGATCGGATCTTCGGAATGCTTGCTGCCGAAGACCTGGGATCGGGAACAGTCGTCGATCTCGGCTGCGGCTTCGGTATGGCTCTCTGCGATACAGCCTTCGACGAGAACGGACGACGCCTGGTCGGTTGCGATTTAAATGCGCGTCGTATTGCCGTCGCTCGCCAAGCCCTCTCTTCCCTCAATGCAGAGGTAAGCGTTCAGGATGTGCGTCATTTCGAGCTTCCTTCCGCCGGGCTTATTCTTATTCTTGATGTACTGCAGTATCTGCCTGCCGAAGAGCAACTGGCTTTGCTTAAACGGTGCTGCTCGGCACTCGATCCCCAAGGCAGACTGATTTTCAGGGCCCATGATCTTGATCGCGGCCTGTGGTCCACCATCACACTTGCCCTGGACTATCTTCTATTCACTTATGAGCGGACGGGCACGCGACCCTTGATACTTTCTGCACCGCAGTATCAGCGTGCGCTGGAGGACGCAGGAATGCAGGTTGAAACTCGCCGCTTCCGCAATCGTCTGCCCCTGGCTCATATTCTCTTCATTGCGAAAAAGCCGTTCGCGGAGGCCGCACCGTGATGGTCCGTCTCATGCGAAGGGTAGGCCTCCTGGTAATCAATCATCCCGGAATGGTGGCTGGCCTTTCCCTGATCCTGACGCTGTTGCTGTATGCCAACATTCACAACCTGCGCACCGGCACTGACCTTACAGACATGTTCGGCAAGCATGACCCGCAATGGCAGGCGGCGAGCCAGATCGGAAAAGAGTTGGGCTATGGCAATCAGCTCTTCGTCATGATCGAAGCTCCGAAGGGCGATGCGGACAATTCCGGTGCCATGGAAGATATGGCCGATCGGCTAACCACCGAAATGGCCGCCAGTGGACTTTTCAAGCAAGCGCGCTCCGGATTGCAGGAAGAAGAACTGCTCAATGCCGTACGGTTTTACTCCTGGAACTTTCCATCATTCGTCCAGCCGGAGCAAGTTGATGAACTAAAGCAACGACTCGATGCGCAACAGATTCATCAGAATGTGCGGCAGTCCGCTACCGAGATGGTTACCCCTTTTTCCTCGATGGGAGCGGATTACTTTGTTGCCGATCCCCTTGGCCTAATGAGCGTAGCCGCACACAATGACCAGGGCTTTTCGCAGTTTGCCAATTTTGACCTGAACTGGGGTTCTGGCAACCGATTCTTCAGCAAAGACCACAAAGCTCTGCTGATACTTGCCGAGCCTCGCGAGTCAGCCTTGGACTACAAATTCGCCGGGCAAATTGTGCAATGGACTCGCGAGCACATTGCGTCCGTTGGTGCTGAGCCTGACTTCCGGGATTCCGGCATGCGGGCCGAACAGGCCGGCGCTTATGTGTACGCGGATCAGGACCACAGATTCATCGAACGCAACGTTCGCCGCGTCTCTCTGATTTCGATCATCGGCAATCTAATTTTGTGCCTGCTCGTCTATCCCCGTATCCCAATGCTGCTCTTGTCGATGCTTCCCGCCAGCCTGGGGATTCTCTGCACTACGGGAATCGCAAGCTACTATCCGGGGGAAGTAAATCTCATCAGTCTCTCCTTCGTTGCGATTCTGGCCGGACTAGGAGATGACCAGGTCGTTCATTTCTTCAACCGTATGCCGCAGGAATGGGCCAAGGGTGGGACATTCAACGAGGCGTTGCTTCGTACTTTTGAAACAACTGGGCTGAGCGTGGTCCTCTGCATTTGTACGGCGGCAGTGGCGACGATAGCACTTGCTACATCCGGCTTCAAAGCGCTGGCGGAGTTTGGCTTCATCCTGACTGTCGGCATGTTCATGATGATGTTCCATACTCTGCTCACCGTCCCCGCACTGATGCAGCTCTGGGGGCGTATCCGCAAACCGATCGCGCCCAAAGCCATCACATTTCGATTTCTACCGTTCGTGGCGCACAAGATTGTCGACTTTGTTGGCAGAAATGCACGTCTTGTCATCACCGGTTCAGCGGGATTGTTCCTGCTGTCGATTCTGTTACTTCCATCCATCAAACTGGGCGGAAGTTTCGACATAACAGGTGGTGCGGACGATATCGCTGGTATCGCACAAAAAAGCCTCTCCACAGAATTCGGGATTGAGGGCAATCCTAGTCTGCTTCTAATCGCCGGTAGCCAGGAGGATGTGCTGCGCAGAGCTGAAGAATTGACAGCCAGTCTCGAAACCTATCGCCAGAAGGGAGCAATTAAATCTATTTTCTCTCCCACGAGCCTGCTCCCTTCGGTCTATACACAAAGACAGCGAGCGGCCTTGTTATCGAAGATTGATCTGAATGAATCCGCCCGCGCGCTGGAGACATCGCTGAAAGAAGATGGACTTCAGGTTGCGCCTCACCTTCCCTACATTGAGCAACTCCAAAAGCTGGCCCGCGGCGCAGACCCTGTCACGCTGGAAACCGCATCGAAATACTTGCCGCCAGGGCTGCTGGACGACAGCATACGCAAGACTAAGGACGGCGGCTATGTTGCCGCGGTCGCCTATTATCCCGCAGATCCCGATGCTACACAGGCGATTCCAGACTCCGTTCTGGAATCGTGGCGAAAGCAATATGGGCCGTTCGTGGATTTTTCTTTCAACAAGATCAACCTCGACATGCAGAGTCGCATTCTGCACGACAGCCGCAAGGCTTTGGTGTGGACGGCAGTTGGCATCATGCTCATCGTCTATCTCACGTTCCGTAACTTGCGCATATCCATGCTCGTTTTGATGCCCATCGTCTTCTCCATCATCGTAACTTTTGGCCTTTTAAAATTAGTGGGGCATCCGTTTACATTTATGTCTATT
>Ga0206871_10210_pt1 | contig 14591 bp, 16 predicted proteins | sample Alteio_BWOrgCont_33_FD_152627 | JGI IMG/M metagenome (GOLD analysis project Ga0206871, IMG submission 152627) | Enriched cells from forest soil in Barre Woods Harvard Forest LTER site, Petersham, Massachusetts, United States -... | ecosystem: Environmental > Terrestrial > Soil > Temperate forest >...
ATCAAGTTGACGACCGAGTGGGTCCACGACCCTTCCGATCAGTTCATCGCCCACAGCAATATCGATGACCCGTCCAGTGCGCAGGACCGTGTCGCCAGCTTTAATGTGTTCATGCTCGCCAAGCAAGACCACCCCAACTTCATCTTGGTCGACATTGAATGCCAGACCAGAAACACCATTGGGGAAATCTACCAACTCTTCATATCCCACCGTATCGAGACCAGAGACTCTGGCGATGCCTGCAGACAGCGATATGACTGTTCCGACCTCATGCGTAGTGAGCTTTTTGTTGAACTCCTGCCGTGCCTGGCCAAGTTCGGTGAATGCTCGATCGAGTGCACCCGAGAGATTTCCTGGTGCTGGGATCATGGCTGGGGCAATAGCGCAGCTGCCAGACCGACGGTGGTCGGACCAGTCACGACAGCTGCTGCGATTTTAGGCTTCTCGTTCAAGCGGCCCTCACTGAGCAATTCGCTGATGCCTTTCTTCAAGGAGGAGAGGTAATCAGCGATGTTCCATGCCAATTTTTGTCCATTCGCGACGAATTCTATTCCGCATATCAGATCAGAGGCGCTTTCGAAGTGGAGCTTGAGATCCATCGAGAAACTTTCATTGAGGAGGCGCTGGACGGCTCCCCGCTGTTCAGGGGTGAGTTCGAAGGCGCTGCGTACAAGCGCCGGGCCACTGAGTGTCCGCAGCGCGATAGTGATTTTCTCCTTATCGGTAGCATCAAGATCATTCAATCGCCGGCTGAAGACATCGACAAGCCTTTCTTCGAGGCTCGCCGTGGAGAGGTCCTGCAGAGTCTTGCGTGCAATCGCGAAGACCTCCTGCTGGGTACGAATGGCAATGGCCTGATAGAGGTTGATGGCTTCTGCACGCAGCGCCTCCTGTTGAATGGTGCGCGCATCATCTCCGGCCTTTTGTGCTTCAGCAAGCAGCCGTTGGCGTTCACTGGCGGCTTGTTCTGCCACGGTGCGCATCATGGTTGCGGAATTTCGATCGAACTCATCATTTTTGTGCTGATATTGATTTCGAATCTTCAACGCTGCTGCTTCTTTGAACTCGGCATCGGCGAGCTTCTTTGCAGTTTGTTGTTCGCGTGCATCAATGGCCCGTAGAACCGGCTTGTACAGAAAGCGCTGTAAGAGCCAGACCAGAATGAGGAAGTTCATCGCCTGGGCGACGACCGTAAACCAATCAATGATCATCGGTTATTTTCCTACGGACTGGGCAATGACATGATTCCAGAAGGGATTGGCGAAAATGAGAATCATGGAAACCACAAAGCAGTAGATGGCTGTCGATTCGATCATCGCCAAACCGACAAACAGCGTCCTGGTAATGGTTGCTGATGCATCGGGCTGCTGTGCCAACGAAGTCAGCGCTGCTGCCACCGAGCGGCCTTCTCCGAGGGCAGGCGCAATGCATCCGACGCTGGTTGAAAATCCGGCAGTTGCGATGGATGCGATCGCGATGAGGGTCATGTTGTCCATGGAGGATCCTTTTGACGATTCTTTGGGGCTTCATCTGGGTGAAGCTGGGGTAGAGACCGGCGGACGCGTAGCAGCAGCGATATAAACCGTAGCCAGTATGGTGAAGATGTAGGCCTGCACCATTCCAGTGAGAAGCCCGAGTGCAGTCATGATGAGCGGGAAGATGAATGGTGTGATGGTCAGCAGGATGCCAATAATCATCGCGCCACTCATCATGTTGCCAAACAGTCGGACAGCTAAAGCGAGGGTACGCGAGAGCTCGCTGATGATATTGAAAGGCAGCATGATGACGGTCGGCTCCATATAGGATGAGAGATAGCCCCCAAAGCCTTGACCCTTGATCCCAAATAGGGGAACTGCAACGAAGACGCACAGGGCGAGTGCAGCTGTGGTCGAAAGCGAGGCGGTCGGGGGCACATACCATGGAAAGATGGTACATAGACTGGCCATTGCCACGAAAAGGAACAAGCTGCCGAGGAATGGCAGATATCGTCGTGGATTGAGCAGTCCCACGTCTCCAATCTGTGCTTCCATCCCCGTAACGATGATCTCGATCAGATTCTGCCAGCGAGAGCGGCGCTGTTCGATCGATAGATGGCAGGTAATGAGCTTCGCACCCACTGCCAAGACGAGGATGATGGCCCAGGTGGTCGCAATGGTGGCATTTATTTTGAGGAATCCGGCCTGGTAGAAGATGATCTCATCAGGACTAAGATGCATGATTGAGTCCAGGCGGGGTTTTTACTGAATGAGGTGCTGAGGGGGTTGTGATCCATACAATGGCAAAGCGTGCCATGGTAAAGCCGATGAGGCACACGATCATGCGCTGCCAATGCGGTCCTAAGAGTAAGGAGAATCCACCAAGCACGATCGCCGTCCGCAGTATGAGGCTGCCGAGGAACCACAAGGCGGGTCGAGGCGATGACAAGGCCCGTTGCACCGTCCACCACAGGCCCCCAAAGAAGATTGCTCCGAGAAAGACTCCGCTCAACCAGCACAGGGACAGTATGAGGAATTCAGTCATTTGTCTTCCTTGTCGTCATCATGCATGGAACGTTCTTCAGTAATCACCCAATGCCAGGCGTTCGCACATCCGACTGCCAAGCCCACAATAAGTAATGCCAAGGTCCATGAATGAGGTCCACGGTATCTTCCGTCGAGCCAGATGCCTAATCCTGCACCCACCAATGTCGGCACGACTACGGACCAGCCGATCAGTCCCATCATTCCCAGACCAAACCATATCCCCGGCGCAGCATGCCGACGTGCTTTGATCTTGCGTGAAGCCTTTGCCTGAACCTGCTTGGCAAAGTCGGCATCCGACGTGGGTGTATCCTGCTGATTGTCAATCATGGTGCAGACTCGCGAATCGTTGCAGGATGCCGGTCTCCAGCTTATCAATGACGGATCTTACGCTGCGTTCCTGGTCATTTAATGTCATGAACTCCTTTTCTACCGCTTGGCGCATAGTGCCAAGATTCTTTCCATTCATCGCCCTGCGCACGATCACCTCGACTGCGAGGCCTGATTTGACCAAGAGCCCTTGGTCAACGGCGGTCAACACTTCTCCATCCTTCTCCGTCTCATAGATGAGAATGCCTGAAACCAGGACAGCGATGCAATCGAGGCGATGTGGTAGCAGACCAAATGATCCTTGTCTGGTTTCGGCGACAATGCGTAGGACATCGATTTTTTCTGAAAACACCATAAACGGCAGCATGATTTTAAGAGTCATAGGCATGGTTGGCACTCTTGGTCTATGATTGCAATTGACGTGTCGGCCGTGACGACGACGGACGACCTTGGTTGGCATTCGTCTTATCACCAGATGTAGTCTGTTGAGGGACTCCTGGCTTCGGCTTTCCTGAGTCCACCTCAGATTGCTTTGCCTTTTCCTTCGCTTCTTCAACGGTTCCTATCATGTAGAGGCAGCTTTCCGGGAGGTCTTTGAACTCGTCACGCAGGATCCGTTCACATCCCTCAAGTGAGTCCTTGAGGCTAACGAGCCTCCCCTTGATGCTCGTGAACTGCTCCGTAGTGAAAAATGGCTGGGTGAAGAACCGCTCAAGGCGCCTGGCACGAGCGACCACCTTGCGATCTTCTTCAGACAACTGTTCGAGGCCGAGCATGGCGATGATATCTTTAAGTTGCGTATATTGAGCAAGTGTCCGTCTGATGTCCTGCGCCAGGGCATAATGCCGCTCACCGACAATGCCTGGTGTGGCCATGGTCGAGTTTGACTGAAGTGGATCGACAGCCGGAAAAAGTCCTTCGCTAGCGCGTTTACGCGACAGCACAATCGAAGCGGAGAGATGTGAGAAAGTGTGTACCGCAGCAGGATCGGTAAAGTCATCGGCCGGCACGTAGACCGCTTGTATCGACGTGATTGCACCCGAGCTGGTATTGGCAATGCGTTCCTCCAACCCGGATAATTCAGTCCCCATGGTCGGCTGATATCCTAGCCGAGATGGCATTTGACCCATTAGACCTGAAATCTCTGAGCCAGCCTGGATGAAGCGGAAGATATTATCGATTAGGAGGAGCACATCGCGGTGTTCGTCATCACGGAAATATTCTGCCATGGTCAGTGCCGCATGTCCGACGCGAAACCGGCTACCTGGGGGTTCATTCATCTGACCGAAAACCATAACCATGTGAGGAAGGACTCCAGCGTCCTTCATATCCCGATACAACTCCTCGCCTTCGCGACAGCGTTCACCAATGCCGCAAAAAATGCTGACTCCGGAATGATGACCGATCATATTATGGATCATCTCAGTGAGGAGCACGGTCTTGCCCACGCCTGCGCCTCCGAATAACCCTGCCTTACCGCCACGTTCAAGCGGCATGAGCACATCGATGACTTTGATGCCTGTCTCGAAGATCTCGGTCTTGGTGGATCGCTGCGTCAGCGGAGGTGGAGCACGATGTACTGACCGCCACTGCACATCAACGAGGGGCGTCCCATTATCAATGGTGTTGCCGAACACATCGAACATGCGTGAGAGGACAGGTTTACCGACAGGCGCGCGGAGAGGCGCTCCGGTGTCCTCTACCTTCATACCACGAGCGAGACCCTGGGTCGATGTCAGTGAGATGCCTCTGATCCGGTGCGCGTCTTGATGTGCTAACACTTCAATGATGATTCCGCCATCCGAACCAGTGCGCAGAATGGTATTGATTGGCGGGATGTGCTCTTCGAAGTGTACATCCACAACACTTCCGCGCACTGATACGATGATTCCAAGATTCTGGCCAGCTGCGAGATCCCGTTGACAACCCTGCATGGGCTTGCTCGCACGCAGGCTTCCCACTGCTGCGAGCGCAGGTTCTGCAGAACGGTGTGCGGTCATGACGAGATGCCCCAATGCCAATCCCTGATCTCAGGCATGTCCTGCCCATGACGATTGATATACTGCTTATGCTCGATCAACTTGTCTCCCAATTGCTGTTTCAGATAGACCCCCTTCGAACCAGTCTTGGGTACTCGGTCGATGACATCCATCACAAGATGGAACCTATCCAATTCATTCAGGACAGTCATGTCAAATGGTGTCGTGATGGTTCCTTCTTCCTTATAGCCGCGCACATGGATATTGCTGTGGTTGGCGCGCCGGTAGGTAAGGCGATGGATAAGCCATGGATAGGCGTGGAATGCGAATATGACCGGCCGGTCTCGGGTAAAAAGCCCGTCGAAATCAATATCATCCATGCCATGCGGATGTTCAGAACGCGGTTGCAGCTTCATGAGGTCGACGATATTCACCACTCGGATTCTCAGGTCGGGAAGATGCTTGCGTAAGATTGATACGGCAGCAAGGGTCTCCAACGTCGGTACATCACCGCAGCAGGCCATGACGACGTCCGGCGGCTGATCCTGATCGTTGCTCGCCCATTGCCATATGCCGAGACCCTGCGAGCAGTGTACCAGAGCAGCATCCATCGACAGCCATTGCGGCGCAGGATGCTTGCCGGCGATCACCACATTCACATAGTGCCGGCTGCGTATGCAATGATCCATGACCGACAGCAGGCAGTTGGCATCTGGTGGTAGATAGATTCGGACAACGGATGCCTTCTTATTGACGACATGGTCGATGAAACCCGGATCCTGATGGGTGAAACCATTATGATCCTGGCGCCATACGTGAGAGGTCAGTAGGTAGTTCAACGATGAGATCTTAGAACGCCATGGGATGCCGCTGGTCACCTTCAGCCATTTGGCATGCTGATTGAACATTGAATCGATAATGTGGATGAACGCCTCATAGCAGTTGAAGACTCCATGACGACCAGTGAGCAGGTATCCTTCGAGCCAGCCTTCACACTGATGCTCACTCAGCATTTCCATGACACGGCCATCGGCCGCTAGGAATTCATCGTTGGGTACCGTTGCGCCATTCCATTGGCGGTTGGTGTCCTCAAAAATGGCCCCTAGACCATTAGACAGAGTTTCGTCCGGGCCGAAAACCCGAAAGTTGCGCTGTGGCGCATTCAGCTTCACTACATCGCGCAGGAATGGCCCAAGAACGCGCGTGTCACCAATCCCACCCACACCGGGCAACGGAACATCGACGGCATATTTTCGGTAGTCAGGCATGCGCAGGTCCCGAAGCAAAAGCCCACCGTTGGCATGCGGATTGGCCCCCATGCGCCGTGCGCCCACTGGCGCCAGTGCCGCTAATTCTGGGATCAGACGCCCTCTTGCATCGAACAATTCCTCCGGACCATAGCTACGCAACCATGCTTCTAGGAGCGGGAGATGTTCGGGTTTTGATGCTGGATCGGATAGTGGTACCTGATGTGAGCGGAAAGTGCCCTCAATTTGAAGATTATCGACAATTTTAGGCCCGGTCCAACCTTTCGGCGAATTGAGGATGATCATCGGCCAGCGTGGACGTGCTGTATTGCCTGAGCTGCGAGCGTCATGCTGAATCGAACGGATCTGCTGCACAACGAGATCGAGGGTCCTGGCCATATCCTTATGCATCTGTTCGTGCTCGTGTCCCTCCACGAAATGGGGGATCCAGCCATAACCCCGCATCAACTGCTCCAATTCTTCACGGGTTATGCGAGCAAGCACAGTGGGATTCGATATCTTGAAGCCATTGAGATGCAGGATGGGCAACACCGCGCCATCGGTGATCGGGTTGAGAAATTTGTTGGAATGCCAAGCAGTAGCCAATGGACCGGTCTCAGCCTCGCCGTCTCCGACTACGCAAGCAACGATCAGTTCTGGGTTGTCGAAAACCGCTCCAAAGGAGTGACTCAGTGAATATCCCAACTCACCACCTTCATGGATAGAGCCCGGACATTCAGGTGAGGCGTGACTGGGAATTCCTCCAGGAAACGAGAACTGCAGAAAAAGCTTACGCAATCCGGCTTCATCCTGGCTTATGTCAGGATAATATTCTGAGTAGGTACCTTCAAGATAGGTGTTGCCTACTACCGCAGGTCCGCCGTGACCTGGACCGGACACATAGATCATGTTCAGATCGAATTCTTTGATGATCCTATTGAGGTGAACATAGATGAAATTCTGGCCTGGGGTTGTACCCCAATGCCCTAAAAGCATGTGCTTCACATCGGTAAGCTTCAGAGGGCGCTTCAGGAGCGGGTTGTCGTACAGGTAAATTTGACCTACAGATATATAATTGGCGGCTCTCCAATAGGCATCCATGAGCTGAAGTTGTGATTTGGAGGATGAACTGATCATGGAGTGATTTCCTGGCAGGTATCGAAATGAAGTGTTTTGATCACAGAGCGTGCAATTACCGACTCTTCGTCAGTGGCCATAACCCTAACGCGGACAAGGCTCGCATCCGAGGAAATCAGACAGGAATGAACCGAATTCCGCTGAAGGTCCAAATGGATTCCCAGGAAGCTTAGATTGGCGCAGACTCGTGATCTGATGACATCAGCATGTTGGCCGATACCGCCGGAGAACACCAATGCATCAAGTCCATTGAGTGCTGCCGCAAAGGCGCCGATACATTTGGTGATCTGATAGCAGAATAGCGCCACTGCTTCAGCCGCTCGCACATCACTGGTTTCACGTTCGAGAAGATCGCGCATGTCAGAACTAGTCTCAGAGATGCCCAGCAAACCGGATTCATGGTTCACCAAGTGATCCCACTGTGCTAAACTCATATTTTCCGAATTGGCCAGGTAACTTATCAATCCCGGATCGATATCACCTGAACGAGTGCCCATGGGAATTCCCGACGTTGGAGTAAACCCCATGCTTGTATCAATGCTTTTGCCATTGTGGATGGCAGCCAAGCTCGCCCCGTTGCCTAAATGTGCGAGGATCACTTTGCCATGAATGGCAGCCGGATCGCCGATCCTGGTAAGTTCGCCCATGAGGAATTCGTAGGAAATTCCGTGGAAGCCGAACCTTTCAATTCCTTTCTCTGCATATCGACGCGGTATTGCCATGAGCTTAGCCACTTGCGGCATATCACGATGGAAAGACGTATCGAAACATGCGACCTGCGGCGTATTGGGAAATTTTTTACTACAAGCTTCGATGAGTTGGATTTCTCCTGGTAGATGATCGGGATCGCATGCAACAAGGAGACCAAGATTTGCGAGCATTTCCTTGCTGATGAGTTGCGGTGAACGATAAAAGGTTCCACCATAGACCACCCGGTGACCGATGGCAATCAATGATCTGCGCTTCGATTCCATCCAATCTTCGAGCACTTCCACAGCAGCTTGATAATTGGCAGCCTTCACTGCTTGTGACAGAGAATTGCCGGAATCAATCAAATCTGTCAGATGAAACTGTGGATTCGGCTGTCCAATGCGTTCAATTTGTCCCTCAACAATCCTCCGCAACTCGTGATCAGTTTCAAAAAGAGCGAATTTGATGCTGGATGATCCACCATTGACGACAAGAACAAGTGATGGCGCCTTGGTCACGTATTAGTCCTACTGGAATGATAACGCACTGACCATCTTTCGATGGACTGCCTAGTGTTATACATGCCATTGGGCAAACCGGAATCGCCAAAACTAATTTCCCACCAGATAACCCTACTCCCATCTAGAACTGCAGCGAACTCATCCTGAGCCGCAATGAAGTCCAAATGTTTTACCAATAAAAATCCCAACATACTGACCTTGGGTCACAAGTCGTTCCTGGCTGAATTAACTTCGTACCAAATCCCTATTCGCTGTCGAACTGGCTTCCAGGAGCCGGTGCTGGCCTCAACACCTATCTGATGCTGGCTGACAGCACGGGGGTCTCTACGAGCGCGCCGAGCAGTCCCGCGTCTTATAGCATTTCACTTACCACATTCTAGCAAAACCTCGTCGGTGACCTCCTGACGGGCGCCACTACTCCGTTTGCGCTATGTGGCCAATTGTCAACCACAATCAGTTGCAGTGCCGGAGTTCCTCTGAGCGTAGCGATCACTATTACCGCAAATCTGGCATCATGGTCATGATGGTACGAGCAATGTGATGATGGAGAACAGAAATCTCTTCAAGGGTGACCGCGCACATGCAATATTCATGAAACATTTATTGGAATAGGGGTCGATTTGGCAGGCAATCGATGAACACGATGAGCATTATTGCCACGTTGAACCTCCACGTGCGAGTTCCTCGACCGTGAGGATTGTTCTCCGATAACTATTCTACACAACTTCCGAGCTATCGGTACCAGATAAGGTGATCATCACTGAAAGGTGCAAGATCGTATCGGAATCGGAAAGCCAATCTCCGACATACACCAATCGGCGGCACATTATAGGAGCTTGTTTACTCTGCGTGAATTCCACTCATCCACACCCTCCATGAAGCAGCCATGTCGATGACGTCTTGCTGAGTGCGTGGTTTGACTCGATATTCATCGACTCCTAAATCACGGCAACGCTGAATATTTGTATAACTATCCGAATCGATGAGGACGACCGTGGGGATGGATTTGAAACGTGTATTCTTCTTAAGCATTTCGAGGAAATGAATGCCATTGGCACATGGTAAGTTGAGGTCGAGACAGATGAGATGTGGCCGCTGTGAATTCTTGAACGGACCCAGTTGATTGAGATAGAGCAACGCGTTCGATGCGCTACTGAGACTATGCAGAGCCGCAAATAAATTGCTTTTCGCGAATGCCTGAGACATCAGCTCACGATCCTCCTGCCGAGGATCTATGTGGAGTATATGAGGAAGTGAGAGCACCGCGTTACCGGTCTATTGAGTACTCTCGAATGAAGCGAATAGCAAGTGGAAGAGAATGTTGATTTTTGTATCTGTGGTGTGCGATTTCTTCGCATCAGACTTGATTCCTTTGAACATTCATGATTGGCGCATTAAATCAACCACGACATAGGCATGGCAACCTCTGCCCAAGGCTTCCTCTATCCAGCAGCACCAACAATCCGGTAGCACAACACTTCGTCAGGCTGTCGGCTTCCAAGGACCGCATTCGCGCTGGAATACACCTGCGACGACCTATTAGGCTGCCTAGGCAGTTCCACGACGAAGCCGCTCATAACATGGATCCCAGGGTCACACTCCCACACCACGATCCGGTTCGTAATCATATTGTCATAGGTTAAGGACCTGACTGACGATGGCCAAGAAGCAGCCTGCAGACGCTACTGAAAGCTCATCCGGATTAATGGATCCTATTAACAGATATCACATCGTGGACATGTGCCGTGGCCTAGAAAATGGTCCTAATTTTTCTTCAGACCGAACTCAATCCGGAATGAGCGAATGATAATCGTGGGCAGGGAAGCTCCCTCGTCGATTTCTTGGCGTTAGGGTGCAATGGCTAAACCACTACTGCCCATTGACCACCATCAGGTTGTTAACACTGGCCACACCATGGAGGTCGGCAACCAACCGAGAAACGGTGGATCGCTCCGCCTCGTTCTGAGCAATTCCAGAAATGGACACTTCGCCATTGACCACCTGGACCTTGGTCCTGATCGAACTTGTGGAACGATGGTTCGCAAGTGCCGTCCTGACCATGGCGGCAATTGATTCGTCATCGATAATCTCGGTTGCAATTGATGACGGTTTCTGGGGGCTTGCGATTATCGTCATGACATTGATGACCCGAACGACTTCCTTTATGTCTTCCGCATATGCCGTTGCCAAATCCCTCTGGATATTGTCAGTGGCTTCGCCGCGCAAGGTGATCACGCCGTCCTTGATATCCACCTGCGTATTGCTGTCACTCACATTACGATGCAGTTCGAGTACACTGCGCACCTTCGACTTTATCCATGCATCCGACTTTTCTGTGCCCTCAATTTTGACTTCGAGCTTATTCTCCACCTTGACGACGCCCGGGAACCCAGCTGCAACCTCTTGGGCCATGTACTTGTGGTTCATTTCTCCGACCTGACCCGTCAATGTGACCACCCCGTCAACAACCTCGGTCTTTACCGCGTCGTCTTTGAGATACGTCCTGTAGACATAGGTTTTTGCGATCGACGCCTCGATGCTTGCATCGGACTCCGTTGCATTTAGTGACGGAAATGCGAAGCACAGTGCACCTGCGACTGCGCATGATATGAAGGATTGAGAGTGTTGCATGGCACCAATCCTTACCTAAGGAGACGCCCCTCACCATTAGGTATTCACCCCATTACGAGCTCATCCTGCATTCCACAGGATTTCCCAGCCTCCTACGTGCTATGCAATGTTCGCCGGGATCAACCGGCATGGATATGCATTGTCACCAGTCTGTCTTCGAACATGTCAGGGAAGATGGTAAGTGGACATACCGTTATGATCCCAAGAAAGTCTGAAATTGGGTCGATGAACCGATCGTTGCTGCTGGCGGCAAGTCCATCACTGCATATGGAATGAGACATGGCTTTGCATCGAACCTGCTCATTGCAGGCGTTTCAGACGTGAAAGTCTCGCGGTGGTTCGGTCATTCGGACACACGAATGATCCACAAGCACTATGGACATCTCCTAAGCTGGGATAGCGATATCAATGCGGTTCGCTATTCAACCATAGCCTCTGAGATGTCGCCTCCTACTCCCACTTCACCTTCCATCAAATGAGCTTGATCGCTTACAGGAATTTGGGTGCAGCTTTGGGTGCAAGGGGGGCGCTTACAAATTACGCCCCTGTAAGTCTAAAACTTACAGGGGCTTATATGGTACCCACTAGAGGACTCGAACCTCTGACCCCTACCATGTCAAGGTAGTGCTCTAGCCAACTGAGCTAAGCGGGCTTATCAGGGAGGGACAGCGTGTCCTATCTGACAGCCTCGTCAAGCGGTTGGATCCATGGTACAAAAGAGGGCACCAAACGGAAGGCGGCACGGCTTTTCTACCACTACCTTCTTCTCCAGGCCGTGTCCGGCCTAGGTTGGATAAAACGCTGTGTGCATTCCATGAGGACACGAGAACCGCCTCCAGTATCGGATCACCGATGCTACCGAATTGGCGCAAGGAAACTGAGCCATCCCGGTAGAACGGTAGATGTCATCACCTCACGGATTCAGGATCGAATTAACGGCCTTGCTCTTCGCCGATACATCCGACAGCGCTGTCCTCAGATTCGGTTCGTCGTCGACGATTTTCGCACTGATTGACTTGACCGATTGCAGTCCCTGCTGAGAGAGATCGAGGTCCAGCGCGGTCAGCAGTTGATTCATCTGAGACTTATAGCTGTCATAAGCGATCTTGAAGTTGCCATTGCTCGTCGCCAGCTCATCGACTGCTTGGCGCAGATCGCCTTCGCGCTTATTGCTGGCATTGCGCAAGCCCGGATCCGAGAAGGAATCAGCCTGCTGGTGCCACTGTGTGGCCTGAGACCGGCCGGCAGATACCGCCGAATCACCGGCAGAACGCACATCGACCAACGTACTGTTCAAGGTGCTCGCATGCGTCTTGAGATCATCATACAGCTTCTTGAGGTCCGCCTTATCATTGCCATCACGCAGCGCCTTGAGAGATGCCTGCACACGGTCGAGTTCCTGCTTTGATTTCGACACGTCGATAGCCACTGTGGTGTTCGCTTGCGACGTGGCCGCGCTGCGATCCTCCCCGGAGCCTTCACATCCGACCATGGCCAAGCCGGCAACTGCAAGGGTGATGGAGGAAATTATTGCTGCTTTGAAAATCATGGGTGCCTCAGTTTGGTAGTGGAAAAAAAGTAGGACATAATTAATCAGGGTTCGAGCCAATCCCGCGTATCCCGGTCGCCAGCTCGATCTGATGATGACACCCATTCGCTAATATGATGCCAATGAGCGGAAACGTGCTGAATGGGCTGCAGCCTGTACCATGGCTGGGGACAATGCGGAATGAATTCGTCCAGATCGATCCGGAAGAAGCCATTCAAATAATCAATGATTCATGGTCTTAATCACGCCTTCAACCATCATGCCGTCAATGGACAGCTGGAATTGACACCGAGTTTATTTTCACAATCGGCAAGTCGAAAATCGGCAGTGCGGAAAGGGCGAGCCTTCGGCCTTGTCGTCCTGAGCGACTTTTTTCCATGCGCTTTGCAGGTGCCCGAACATGAATTCACTGTCACTTGGAAGGGGAGCCTAGAGGACCGGATCACCAAAATATTGCAAAATGCAGGGTCGCTCTGCTCTAATCTGTGCTTGACCACTTTTGATACCTCCCATTCTTTCCTACTACGCAGCCTACTGTCCAACCCCAATGCCATTGCCCGCGAAGGCATTGGACATCTTTTTGCAGAATGCCGAACCGCTTGTCTGGCAGTTGCCCGGACCATTCCCTAGCTTGACCGTGTGGTCACGTGTCTGTGTCCATCCCGTGTCAACTTAACGTTTTCACTGCCGGCGTCTTTCGTCATCAACACCCAGCACCCCACCCCGCCAACGGTCAGACATCCCGATTCTAGAAATTGAATCCCCAATGGCCAGCAAAGTCATCGATGATCGAAGCGCCGCCGCAGCTCGGCTAGGTTTCACCACTATCTCCACGGCAATCTGGCCGATCCTCCTGATCGCCTCCCTGGGAATGCTCACCATCGGTGGAGCGGTCGCCATCGCAACTCGCGTTATCATCGAGCATCAGACCGAGGAATGGATCGAGAAATCGATAACCACGTCCGGCAAAACCCATGTCCTGCTCCTGGACAGCTTTATCCTTGAAGCCAAGGGCATCGCCCAGCAGATCTCCAGTCGGGTACTGGTCCGACAGTATGGCACCCAATTTGTCAGGGGCGCTATTGACCGGACCATCCTCGACAAGACCGTGCGCAGCGACCTTACAGCCGCCATCCAAGAAGCGCCGGCAATCGTCGGCATCGCCTTGTTCGATCTGCAAGGCGATGAGATCCTCTCCATCGGCAAGGCGCCATCCTCCCTCAATGCCATTCAAAAGCGGAGATGGAATAATCCTTGAACCCATGCTCGCTGGCGGGGTTCCGGTCGTTCCCGTGCGCATGAATATCCGCGATGACAATGGCGCGGTCATAATCCATGAAGTGGCGTTCTATCGCATGGAACCGATGAGTGCCACCTACGAACGGGAGCTGGGTGCAGGACTGCAGCTGGGCAAGCGTCTCGCCGCCATTATCGACGGCAAAGTGTACTGGGTATTTTCCCCCGGCCAGGTGCCCAATGACCCGAATACTGCGGCCATCGAGAACCTCCTCAGGAGTTCGCCTCCCTCCCAGACGCTGATCCAACGGCGCCCCGATGGCGCCATCTCGAATCTGGTGATGCCATCAGCGCTGCACAACGTCTTCATCGTGCTGACGGTTGATGCTGAGATCCTCGCCTCCTACAAGAATCGGGAGACCCATTCCATCACCCTCGCCGTATGCGCGTTCGTCGCCTTCGGAACTATCGTAACCTTCTTCCTTTTACGGCCGACAGCCATCCGCATCGTGAACCAGGTGAAGGATCACGAGCGTGCGGTCGGCGAGCTGCAGCGCAGCGAAGAGTTCAATCACCGCATCACCGCCAGCACCCCGGATTGCATCATGACCCTGGATCCCTCGGGTCGCATCCTCAGTGTCAATCGCTATGGCTTGAACCTGCTGGAATGGGGCCGGCTCGAAGAGGTGCTGGGCATTGAATGGCTGCTGCTCTGGAGCAATGATGACAAATCCAAGGCGCTGGCCGCAGTG
>Ga0206871_10214_pt1 | contig 14462 bp, 9 predicted proteins | sample Alteio_BWOrgCont_33_FD_152627 | JGI IMG/M metagenome (GOLD analysis project Ga0206871, IMG submission 152627) | Enriched cells from forest soil in Barre Woods Harvard Forest LTER site, Petersham, Massachusetts, United States -... | ecosystem: Environmental > Terrestrial > Soil > Temperate forest >...
CGGGAAGAACACGTTGGTGCTGAATCAGCAGATGGGGTCGTGGTTTTTTCTTGGGGCGGTGTTGACGACGCTGGAGCTGACGCCTTCGTTGGAATCGGCGCAGGGGCCGCCGGCTGATCTGTGCGGGAGTTGCACGCGATGCATCGATGCTTGTCCGACGGATGCGTTGATTGCACCTTATGAGATGGATGCGCGGCGATGCATTTCGTACCTGACGATCGAGCATCGCGGTGCGATTCCTGCGGAGTTTCGCGAGGCGATCGGGAATCACGTGTATGGGTGCGATATTTGCCAGGATGTTTGCCCGTGGAATCGAAGAGCGCCGGTGATTTCGGTTGCGGAGTTTCAGCCTCGAATGTTTGAGCACGCGGGGGCTGCGCCAGCGAATAGTGAGGATGACGGCGAAGAACTTGACTCGTTGTATCGACCAAGTTTGACGGCACTTGCTGCGATCAGTGAAGACCAATACAAGCATGCGTTTCGCGGGAGCGCTATCAAGCGGACGAAGCATCGAGGGATTGTGCGGAATGCATGCATCGCGCTCGGGAATGCGAAGTTCGAACGTGGTGAGGCGGCGCATCGAGAGGCCGTGGCTGTGCTGGGAAGGCTTTCGGAGTCGAATGATCCCGTGATTTCAGAATCTGCCCATTGGGCTTTATCGCGCATCCAATAATGCGTAGTACAGGCCAAAGAAATTGAAAGTCGGGGACCGCAGCGCCGGATCCTCGTCGATTTACGTCGCCGCGTGTGACGGCGGTATAATCCCAGCGCCGTTGCTGTACGAACCGCAGAAGAGGAGCAACGATGAACCGCCGCAAGTTTTTATTGCGCGGTGGCGTTGTCAGCGCAGGGTTGTTGGGAACGAGCACCGTAGCCAACCTCTTGCAGGCCAGCACCACAACGAAGAGTTTCGAACCTAATCTCAAATTGGAGGACAAACCCGTGGCATTCTCAGTGCCCCCGCTGCCGTACTCGTTCGACGCGCTCGAGCCGCACATCGACGCGAAGACGATGGAAATCCATCATGACAAGCATCACGCCGCTTATGTGACCAACCTCAACAAGGCTCTCGAAGGCCATTCCGATTTGCAGTCGAAGTCCCTGGAGGAATTGCTGAGCAACCTCGACGCGATTCCGGAGAGCATTCGCAACGCCGTTCGCAACAACGCGGGCGGACATTGGAATCACTCGCTTTTCTGGACGCAGATGAAGAAGGGCGGAGGCGGCGAGCCGAAAGGCACGCTGGGCGACGCGATCAAGTCGACGTTTGGGTCGTTCGATGAGTTCAAGACGAAGTTTGCTGCTGCAGGCGTAGGGCGATTTGGTTCCGGTTGGGCTTGGCTCGTCGTGAAGGATGGCAAGCTGGCGATCGACTCGACGCCGAACCAGGACACACCAATCTCGCTCAAGGCGCAGGCGGTGTTGGGGATCGACGTTTGGGAGCATGCCTATTATTTGAAGTATCAGAACAAACGGCCGGATTACATTGCGGCATGGTGGAACGTCGTGAATTGGGATTCGGCGGCCGAGCATTTTGAAAAGGCGAAGAAGTAGCGGAATAACCGAATCGCGAAGATGTTGAGATCGTGCGGACATGGGGCGCAGCGTGCTGCGCCCCTACATTTGCCTTGGGTTGAAGCGTCGAATCGGAATAACAAAGAGAAAAAGTAAAAGGCCCGATCCAAATTTCTGGACCGGGCCTTTTCTATTGCCCCTCAGCAATTCCGAAATGCGGCGGTGGTTGCGCCGCGGGTCGAACTACGCGAGCGCGTGGCGCTTGGCCATAGCGATCGGGCCAACGCGAGGCGCAGCGCTGTGGAAGCCGGGCGGCTGGCTTAGATACCCACCGCGGGCTTCGCGGGTCGCCATGGTTTGCGGACTCTGCATGGCAGGCGTACGGCGAGTTGCTTCGCGGACCAACTCCATGCGGCCGCGAACGCGGAATTTCGTCAAGAGCGACGAAACGTGGAACTTCACCGTGCGCTCGGAGAGATTCAAGGTTGCAGCGATTTCCTTGTTGGCCAGACTGCGCATCACGCCGCCGAGAACTTCCTCTTCGCGGCGCGTCAGCTTGACCGAACTGCCTACGGAGTGGCCGGCTTGCAGGAGCTTCTCGGCTTTCTCGGTCAGGCCTTCCAGGGAATCGTGAGCTGCTTCCACCATCACGACATAGTCGCGGGGTGACTGACCGCGGACCATGCAGTGCATTGCCAGAAGACCGGCAGCTTCCTCGACCGGAAACTGTCCATCAGGACTGGCTTCGACGTGAAAATGGGATACCCCGGTGTTTTTTTCGTAGAAGAAAAAAGTTTCCTTCGAACGAATGGAGTGATCCAGTTGCGGTTCTCCATGATGCGGTTGATCGTTTCTGCGGACTACTTTCACGTGCACCCCTCCGGGCAAAGCCTCGACGCCGCCTCGACAGCCTGAGACTCGCTTGGATTTATTGTTAGCCTCTTGGCGAGGCGTCCTGCCTGCAAATGCGAGCGACCGGGTGTAAGCCAAGTTTTGGGGGCTTTGGGGACCCAGCGTTAACCCTCAGACCAGCACGCCGAGACGTGAGAAGGAGCACCCTATGTACTTCGCTCGCCGAAACCTTATTTTATACGACCCACCGAACTGCCAATACTATGCAAACAATTCGCCTAAACCCCTGGGTACTACAACTTGCTACAATATCTATACTTATTTCGCCCTAGTACTCGGCCGGGCTGCCATATAGCGGTAGGAATTGCATGTACCGCGCAAAATTTCCGCGGTAAACGGTTACGCATCGGACGAATCCCCCGACCCATCCGCGTTTTCCACAGGACCCTAAGAGGCGTCCCGATTCCCACCGTTCACTAGATACGAGCACTCTTAGGATACGACAGATTCGGCGGGATTATGTCGATGTTTCCAAATAGAAAATAGCAATTCGCCTTCAGTTCGCGAGAATGCGCGTTTGAGTCGGCGACACCAATTCGTAAGTGATCGTACGCCAGCGAATCTTGCGCGTGATCAAGGACGTGATGAAGTTTGCGACGTACAAGAACGGTATGACTACCGTCAGCACGATGTAGATCCACGCCTGGCCCATGATCTGAGAGCGCAGGGAGGACAATACCTCGGTGACTGCGGCTAGGCGGAGACTGCTGCGCATCATGCCCAGAAGAACCGGGAGAAATGTGAGCATGGCGTGATGAAACGCGGGAAGTCCGGCGGCGAGGTCGCCTAGGGTTAGCCCGATGCCGAGCAGCAACGTCAGGCAATAGAGGGTGTGCGTTGCGAAGCCGAAGGCCCACATTTGTTCCGAATAGACACGCGTGATCAAGATTTGGCGATTGGTGAATTCGAGCAGGCTCGCGAAGGTGGCCTCGACGTAGGAAACGACCAGGCAGTCCGGCAAGAACATGATCGAGCGGCCGGCGTGATGGAGCGCGCGCGTCAGCGAGTAGTCGTCGCTGACCGAGGATTTCCAGTCTTCGAGGACCCCGATCTGATCGAAGAGGCTGCGGCGAATCGCGCTGCCGCCGCCCCAGCAGAAGTTCTTGCCCTTCTCGGTGAGCATGGTGGCTACAGGCGCGTTCCAGGCGGCCAGGAGCGCCGATGGCAGGTCGCTGCGATTGGGGATGAGCCAGCGCATCGTGGTTGTCGCGCCGACCCGCGAATCAGACAGCGGGGCTACCATGCGCTTGAGCCATGATTTCCCCGGGCGACCGTCGGAATCGGTGAATGCGAGGAATTCGAAATCGGGCGGAAGCTGTTCAATAACGAAGCGGAGATTGTTCACCTTTTCACCGCAATCGACGGGGGTTCCGGCAATCAGAACATGCGCCTTAGGGCGGGAGCCTGCGGCTACCCGCTTCACGATCGAGTAGGCGGGATCGGCTTCAGAGGCCAGCACAAAGAAGATTTCGTAGTTCTGGTGGTCGAACTCGGTGAGGGTGGTAAGGTTGCGCTCCAGCCCGGGCTCGAGGCCTTTGCAGGAGCACAGGACGGCTGTTCGCGGCGCGTAGAAGCCTGCGTCGGACGCGTTGCGGCGGCGCGTGTAGTACATCCATTGCAGACCTTGCAGGAGCAGATAGAGCCCGAGAGCGATCTGCAAGATCGACAGAACGTAAAAAGCGGTTTCCACGTATTTCCAGCGTAGCAGAGCGCTTTGGGTCTGATTTGCCGACGTGAACGGGTAGAATCGCACCAGTTAACGTCAGGTTTGAGGCGACGGACCAGCGCGAGGAGGACCTATGAACGGTCGAGTGGATATGGGAATGGTGACAACGGCGAACGATTTGCCGGGCTATCGGGTGGTTAGGAATTTTGGGATCGTTCGAGGGATTGTGGTTCGTTCGCGGAGCATCGTGGGGAATTTTGCGGCGGCGATTCAGACGGTAGTTGGCGGGAACATTACGATTCTGACGCAGCTTTGCGAGAAGACGCGCGAGGATGCGTTCGAACTGATGTTGCAGCATGCGGCGCAGCATGGGGCCAATGCAGTGGTCGGGATGCGATATGACGCGACCGAGGTCATGCAGGGTGTGACCGAGGTGCTTGCGTACGGGACCGCAGTGCAGGTCGAGCGGGCTTCGTAGACGATTCGTCGGTACGCGTGGCATGGTGCCGAATGAGGCTCCTGCGGCGACATGCTCGGTATAGTTTTGGGCCGGTTGCGCTGGTAGAATCTGCCCTCCATGTTTTGTTCGGCCTGCGGCAAACAGGTTTCCCCCAAAGCACGATTTTGCTCTTCGTGTGGCTCGTCAACGTCGCCGGACGTGGACAATGGCGCGACCATCCTGGGCGATGAGCCAATCGGAATTGGCGATACGCTCGATAGCGATTTCAAAGACGCAGCGACTCTCGATCACACGCCAGATCTTGGCGATGGGCTGACGTTGGATTCACCGGCGCCGGTCGTGCCCGGTCGAACTCCGTCCGCGGCACCGCGCCTGCCCGCTGGACTGAGGCTTGGTTCGGGTGGCTCCGGCGGCGGATCGCCGGCTGTTCCGAAATATTCGACGCCTCGCGTGCCACGTCCGCCGTCGGCTTCCGCGGGTACACTCTCGAGTTCCGACGCAATCGGCGGCGGGCGTTTCGTTCCTGGACAGATCATTGCGGATCGCTACCGTATCGTTGCACTCGCGGGGCGCGGCGGCATGGGCGAAGTTTATCGAGCGGAAGACCTCAAGCTCAGCCAGATCGTCGCTATTAAGTTTCTGCCGGAAAGTATTTCGACAGATGCGGCGGCGCTGGCGCGATTTCACGCGGAGGTGCGCATCGCGCGGACGGTGTCGCATCCGAACGTTTGCCGCATGTTCGACATCGGCGACATGGATGGCATCACGTTTCTGACGATGGAATATGTCGATGGCGAAGATCTTTCATCGCTTGTGCGACGCATCGGAAGGCTCTCGACGGATAAAGCGGCAGAGATTGCGCGGCAGATGTGCGCCGGCCTTGCCGCAGCTCACGATAAAGGCGTCATACACCGCGATTTAAAGCCCGCGAACATCATGCTGGATGGCGCGGGGAAAGTTCGCATCACCGATTTTGGCTTGGCAGGTATTGCAGCGACCATTCAAGGCGCCGAGATTCGTGCGGGCACGCCGGCGTACATGGCGCCAGAACAGTTGGCGGGACAAGAAGTCACGGTGAAGAGCGATATCTATTCGCTCGGCCTGATCCTCTACGAAATTATCACGGGCAAGCGTGCGTTCGACGCGACGTCGCTGAACGAATTGCTGCGGATGCGCGAGGAATCGCGTGTGCCGAATCCGTCGACGCTGGTTCGCGACATCGATCCGTTGTTCGAACGCGTGATCTTGAGGTGTTTGCAGAGCGATCCGGTTTTGCGTCCGGCATCGGCGTTGCAAGTTTCAGCCGCGTTACCGGGCGGAGATCCGCTGGCGGCGGCGCTGGCTGCGGGCGAAACACCGTCGCCGCAAATGGTTGCTGCAGCAGGCGAGAACGACGGAATCGCGCCGCGCGTGGCGCTCACGTTTTTGGCGGCGATTCTCGTTGGAACTCTGATGCTGATCTACTTTGGCATCAAAGAAAACGCGCTCGAGCGCGTGCATCCGAGCAAATCACCGGAAGTGCTTTCGAATCACGCTTCGGAACTGATCGCGAAAATCGGCTATCCCGGGAAACCGGTGGATAAGGAATGGGGCTTCGGATACAACACGGATTTCATTAACTACGCTTCGACTCACGATAAACCGCACGCCGACTGGAGCAAACTGCCTTATCAGCGGCCTGAATTGCTCAGTTTCTGGTATCGGCAGAGCAAGAAGAACCTGATCGCCGACAATTTCTGGAGCAATGGTATCCCGGGTGTGGTTACGTTTGACGATCCGCCTTTGATCACCTCGGGAATGATCGATTTGTGGACCGACGACGAGGGGCGGCTGGGCTGGTTTCAGGCGATACCTGATGAGAAAGAAGAGTCAGCCGCGTCCGGAGCCAACGCGAACGGCGAAATCAAGAAACCGGATTGGACTGTGTTGTTTACTGCCGCTGAGATCGATCCGGCTCAACTGAAAAGCGGGCCTTCATCCTGGAATTCGCTCGCGGCCTCGGACTATCGAGAAGCCTGGGAAGGCAAGTGGCCGGGCAGCGATCGACCACTGCACGTCGAGGCAGCCTCGTTGCACGGGAAGCCCGTTTATTTTGCGCTCTCCGGCCCATGGACGGAGGCGACCCGCATGCCGCCTCCGGAAAAATCCAGAAATGACAAATTCAAGAGTTTCTTCGGTCTCATGATTGTCGGCGGGCTTTTAGCCGGCGGTTTGCTTTTCGCATTTCTAAATCTGAAGCGCGGCCGCGGGGACCGAGTCGGAGCGCAGCGGTTGGCGTGGGCAGCGTTTATTTTGCAAATGCTGACGTATTTCTTTCGCGCGCACTTCATGGTTTCTTCCGACATCCTCGGAGTCGTATTTCTTGCAATCGCTACGTCGTTGCTTTACGCGGGTACCATGTGGTTGCTGTATATCGCTTTGGAGCCGTACGTCCGCCGCAACTGGCCGCAGACGATCATTTCTTGGACCCGCTTGGTTTCGGGAAAGGTGCGCGACCCGTTGGTTGGGCGAGATATTGTCTCGGGTACTTTGCTTGGGATGAGCTGGGTGTTGATCCTCGAGATCGGAAATTTATTTAGCATTCGGCTGGGCGGCGCGTTGCAACTGGGGTCAAGCGACCTGATTGGAGGGTTTCGCGAGGCGGTTGGTTACTACCTCAGTGTCGCGACGAACTCGATCCAAGGTGCTCTGGCGTTTTTTCTGTTGCTGGTGCTGATCAAATTCATTGTTCGCAATCAGTGGCTTGCGTTTGCAGTCTTCGTGGTAATCGAGGTTTTTCCGCATGTGCTGGGAAGCAAGACCATCGTCCTGGATACAGTCGTGTGGACGCTCGTTTTTGCGGTCGCGGCCATTGCGGTCGTGCGGTTTGGATTGATCGCGCTCGGCGTAGGCGTCTTCCTGGCGGACGTGCTGCTCAATGTGCCGTACTCGCTCGATTTTTCGAACTGGTATGCCGCTCACAACTTGCTCATCGTGTTCAGTTTTTTTGCGATTGGCCTTTGGGGATTTTATTTGTCGCTCGGCGGGAAAAAATTGCTCAAGCCCGAGTTTTTCGATCGATAGTGTCGCGATGACGAAAGGCACGATTTCGCACTAATTTTGCGGCTGCGGTCCGTGCAGGACTTCCGTCGTTACCTTCGCGCTGAGATTTTCCACTTCTATGAGCGCACGATTGGCCGCCATGCGCGCCTTTTCCATGAAAGATGAATCGAGCAGGAACGCGCAACGGTCAACGAAAGGGTGATTCGCGGTTTCGAACAGCTTGCGGCGACGAGTCATCCCGGCTCGCGCAATCAAGGCCTCATACATTTGCAGGTCGCGCTGAAAATCGAGCGCCTCGTTGATTCCCCACTTTTGCTGACGCGTGAGCGCGTTGAGAAATTTCCGGCGAAAGTTGGGAATTTCTTTTTTGGGCAGAGGCTTGGGTTTATTTTTGCTGCGCGGAGACTGATCCGGCGGATCGACGGCTACTTCGAACGCGTGCACGGTCATCGCGACGAGAGCTTCGCGCTGCAGCAGGCCGATCAAATCCTTGTAAAGCGCCGCATGTACCTGCAATCCGTAGCGCTGATGCTCCTCGACATAACTATCGACGAAGCGCGGCACGACGCGTTCCTGCACCAACGCTTCGGTGAGTCGCGCGCTTAATTCGGCAGGGATGTCAGCCTGATTGGGTTTGCCCGGCGGCATCGGAACACATATTAGCAGGTGGCGTCGAAGCCGATCTTCGCGCGCCGCGAACAAAAAAGGCCCGGCGATTTCGCCGGGCCTTTTCATTGGTTGATATTGTTTCGCTGCGTTTAGTGAATCGCCCTCGGCCCATCGGACGGAAGCCGCTTCGGCTTCGGCTCGGTCGGAGGCACGATCGGCGGAGCGACCGGTTCGGTCTGGAGCGCATGCTCAAGCACTTCGTCCAGCGTGCGGACGTACGTGATCTTCATGTCGCCCAGAATATCCGGCGTCAGATCCGCGACAGCGTTCGGCTCATTGTCCGCCGGCAGCAAGACTTCCTTGATGCCAGCTCGCTTCGCGCCGAGCACTTTTTCTTTCACGCCACCGATCGGCAGCACGACTCCGGATAGTGTCATCTCGCCCGTCATCGCCAGTCGATCTTTCACCGGACGCCCGCTGAGCAGGCTGACCAGCGATGTCACCATCGCCGCGCCGGCCGAAGGTCCATCCTTCGGAACCGCGCCCGACGGCACGTGAATGTGAATGTCCTGCTTCCGGAAGAAGTCGGGATCGATGCCGTAGCGTTCGCCGTTCGCGCGTGTCCACGTCAGCGCCGCTGTCATCGACTCCTGCATCACTTCGCCCAGGTGGCCGGTCATCGTGAATTGCTTACCGCCGCGCATTCTGGTGGCTTCGATGAAGATGATGTCGCCGCCCACCGGCGTCCAGACCAGGCCGACTGCAACGCCCGGCTTCTTGACGCGTTCCTCGACTTCCTTTTCCGTGCGGAACTTCGGCACGCCAAGGAATTCGCGAACAACTTCCGGTGTAACGACCATCTTCTCCGTCTTGCCTTCAGCGATGCGCCGCGCCTGTTTGCGCGTGATCGTTGCGATCTCGCGTTCCAGGTTGCGGACGCCCGCTTCGCGCGTGAAGCTGTGAATCAACTCCCGCAGTCCGGCGTCTTCGAACTCAATCTGCTCCGGCACCTTTATCCCGTGTTCCGTGGCTTGCTTCGGGATCAGGTATTTGTGCGCAATGTGGAGCTTCTCTTCACCCGTGTATCCGGGCAGTTCGATGATCTCCATTCGATCGCGCAGCGGTTCCGGGATGGGATCCATCCAGTTCGCCGTAGCGATGAAGAGCACCTTCGACAGATCAAACGGCACATCGAGATAGTGATCGCGGAACGCGTTGTTCTGTTCCGGGTCGAGCACTTCCATCAACGCCGACGACGGGTCGCCGCGGAAATCACGTCCGAGCTTGTCGACTTCGTCGAGCATCATGACAGGATCGTTCGTTTCGCCGCGCTTCAGGCCCTGAATGATCTGGCCCGGCAACGCGCCGATGTACGTCCGGCGATGTCCGCGAATTTCGGCTTCGTCGTGCATGCCGCCAAGGGCGATGCGTACGAATTTGCGGCCGAGCGCTCGCGCGATCGACTTGCCGAGCGAAGTTTTGCCGACTCCCGGAGGTCCGACGAAGCACAGGATCGGGCCTTTCATGCCCGGCTGCAGCTTCTTGACCGCGAGATAATCAAGGATGCGTTCCTTGACCTTCTCGAGGTCGTAGTGATCTTCGTCGAGGATCGTCTTGCCTTTCGCAATGTCGATCTCTTCGGCGCCGCTCGATTTATTCCACGGCAGCGACGTCATCCATTCCAGGTACGTGCGCGAAACCATGTACTCCGCCGAAGCCGGCGTCATCTTCGACAGCCGCTTCAGTTCGCGATCGCACTCTTTCCTGGCTTCCGCCGTCATGCCGGCTTCGTCCACTTTTTTGCGGAGCTCGTCGATCTCAGCCATCGAATCGTCGGATTCGCCGAGTTCCTTCTGAATCGCTTTCATCTGCTCGCGCAGCAGGTATTCACGCTGGTTCTGGCTGACTTGCTCCTGAACCTGTTCGTGAATCTTCGAGCGTAGTTCGAGAACTTCGAGTTCTTTCGAGAGTTCGCGAATCAATGCTTCCAGCCGCTTGCGCACGTTCGGCGTCTCGATCAGTTCCTGACGAACCAACGTCGAGAGCGACGGCAATGTGCCTGCGATGAAGTCCGCGAGACGTCCGGGATCATCGATCGCCGTGGCGACCGAAGTGAGGTCGTCCGAAAGTTGTGGCGAATGGCTCACAACGTCGCGGAACAAATCCTGTGCGTTGCGCTGCAGCGCTTCGAGTTCGGCATCGGACTCACCATTGATGTCCGGTTGCGCCTCGACGCGGGCCCGCAGATATGGCCGCAACGTAATCAATTCGGTGATCTGGATGCGCTGAAGGCCTTCCAAAAAGATCACCACATTGCCGTTCGGCATTTTTACAGTCTTGTGTACTTTGGCCAGCGTTCCGACCTTGTGAAGGTCCGCCGCCGCAGGATCTTCGATCCGCGGATCAAGCTGGGCGACCACACCCAGCTGCTTATCCTCACCGTCCAAAGCATTGACCAGTGCCAGAGAGCTCTCGCGTCCTACCGTCAGCGGCAGCACCGCACCGGGAAACAGCACCGTATCCCGAACAGGTAGGATGGGTAGAACTTCAGGCACCGAAAATTTCTTCTCAGCCATGATGTCCCCAATCTGAAGCGTGGTGACCCTCAACCTCAGAAAAACGATGATTCAGCCACGCTATGGATAACTTAGATGCAGCAAGACCTGAAACGATGTACAAGATGCAAGAGCGAAAAGCAGGAAATATTAGTCGATCACACTAAAGATTCTAACACGGGCCTGAAAGTGGCTTGGGAAGCTTGGTATCTTGTTGTTGTTGAAAGGGTTACGCTCACAATTGGCTCCGTCCGACGCCCCGCAGGTTCTTATTCTCGCTATCGGCTGATCCGCTTTCTTCTTCAGAACGACCTGGGCCCTTCGGCTTGAATTTGCTACGCACTAACTGTACGGCGTCTTCTTTCGTTCCAAGCTTGCCTTCGAGCTGGGCGTCCTCGACGGTTGCCAGAATCTGCCTAAAAACCGGCCCCTGCCGGTAGCCCATTTCCAGTAAGTCGTCCCCAGTCAATAGTTTAGGGGGGTGAATCTCCTCGTGCGGCGTTTCTGCCAGCATCCTTTGGATGAAGTTATAAGCATTCAGGTGCCGATGGCTTGATGTGCAGTCCAGCCGGTGCAACTCCATGTGCTCGTCGAAGCGAGGCATCCGCACGAACCGTTTCAGAGTCGCGGTACGCATGCGTTCGACGTCCTTGAATCGCATATGGTTCGCGATCAGCGCCACAATCTGCTCGATATCTTCAGTGGAGAAGCGGAACCGGCGGCTGATCTCCTCTCCCATTCGCTCTCCCACGCCGGCGTGGCCGTCGAATCGAATGCGGTCGCCCGTCTCTGAAATCGGCCTGAAGGTAGGAGGCTTTCCGACGTCGTGAAGTAACACTCCCCAGGCCAGAGTTGCCGGTATTCCCGCGGGAAGTTGCTCAATCATTAAAAGGGTATGCGTCCAAACGTCACCCTCAGGGTGATACTGCGGAGGCTGTTCGACGCCCTTCATCGCTGCAATCTCCGGCAGCACAAAAGGCAACAAGCCAGTTTCGTCGAGCAATTCAAACCCACGCCGCGCGGCCCCCTCGGTTAAAATTTTCGTCAGCTCGTCGCGTAGCCGCTCTGCGGATACCACAGAAATCTCTTTCGCATGGCGCTTGATTGCGGCCATCGTAGCGGGTTCGATCGCGAAACCAAAGCGCGCTGCAAATCGCACGGCCCGCATCAAGCGCAATTTGTCTTCGGTGAAGCGCATGTCAGGATCGCCGATCGCACGAATCAGGCCGGCCTTCAAATCGGCTTGCCCACCTACAAAATCCAGCACATCGCCGGACTTTGGCTCCATCAAAAGTCCATTGATCGTGAAATCGCGTCGCTTTACATCTTGTTCGGGTGACTTGGTATAGATCACCTCGTCTGGGCGGCGGCCGTCGGAATAGTCTCCATCGGCGCGGAACGTCGCTACTTCCACTTTGAATTCGCCGTGCCAGACTTGCACGACGCCGAACTGTGCTCCAACGGCAAGACTCTCGGGAAATATCGCGATTACTTGATCGGGTAGAGCATCCGTCGCGACGTCAAAATCGATCGGCGCGCGCTTCAGCAGTACATCACGCACACAGCCGCCCGCGAGCAGCGCTTGGTAGCCGTGGCTCCTGAGTGTTGCGCAGACGGACCGAGCCAATTCGCGCGGCGACGCAATTGTCGTTGATGTTTCCACACTCTAAGTATGCGCTAGGGCAGTGTTTGGTTGCGCAGAAGTGCCCGGCGACGTGTCGCGTCGGATGTTAACGAAGCTGTAGCCAAACGGAAGCGCTGTGTTTGTAGGTACTTAAGACGCTCGCGCCTGGAAAGAGTCTGCGAAGTTGTTCACTTGCACTGAAAAACGAGGCAGGTGATGTCGTCCGATTGTCGAGTTGCGCCCACAAAGTCATCGACCTGGCGCATCAGGTACTGAAGGGCTTGGGCCGCCGTCCCAGGTGGCAAATTACGAATCGCGCTGAGCCAGCGCCCGTTTCCGAATTCTTCGCCCGACTCGTTGAACGCCTCAACGACGCCGTCGGTAAACATCACGAGAGTGTCGCCGGCGCGCAACGACACGGTGCCCGTTTCGTAGACTGCGCTCGGCTCAATCCCAAGCGGCAAGCCGCCTTTGTCGAGAAACTCCATCGATTGGTTGGTGCGACGGACCACCGGCGCGTTGTGGCCCGCATTGACGTAGATCAATTCGCCCGATGCCGGATCGTAAGAACCCAGAATCGCGGTCGTAAAGCGGCGCCCATCGAGGCTGTACGCCGAAGCATAACGATTCAATCGCGCGACCAGCGCATCGAGCGGAGCGTTGTCGCCCGCAATCGTTCGCAAACTGGCTTGCATCGTGGCCATCAACAGCGCCGCTGGCACGCTCTTACCCGCCACGTCCGCAACGACCAACAGCAACTTCCCACCTTCCGCGGCGCTGACCGTCGGATAAAACGCATCGTAGTAATCGCCCGCCACTGAATTCTGCGGCCGCGTCGCAAACGCGATCTCCGCGCGTGGGACCTCTGGCGGCTGCGACGGAACCAGCCAGTTCTGGATTTCGCGCGCGATTTCCAGATCGCGCTTCATAATGACTTTGTCCGCCAATTCCAGCGACAGCAAGAGCAACAATAGGACTGCAGCGATCGATTCGGTCTTCGTGTCCATCACGACTTGATCGCTGAGGCGAAAGCCGAATCCCGACAAGATCAGCAACACGAGCGCGATCACAAGCAGCACGCGCCGCGCAGGCGACAATTTCATCATCAACGCCCAGAAAAATTGCCGTGCGATGTGAAACGGCCGCCGCCAGTGCGAATAGCTCTCTACTTCTTCCCAATCGACGTCCTTGCCGTAGAATCCGTAGCTCGCCCGCGCGTCCGCCACGAATTGATCCCATAGATCGTCGACCGCTCGTCCTTCGCTGACGCGAAACCAGAAATTGCTCAGGCGCCCGCGCTTTTTCGGCGGATTCGACGATGCAGACGAGGAGGAAACAGGCACGTTGGGCGGCGCGCTCATGAGGTCAGCTTATAGGGTACGAGGCTGCGTCTCAATAGGACTCAACCAGGGTAGAAATCCGATTCATTTGCCGGATGCTTTCCTGTTTTGCGCTTCGGTTTGTCATCTTTCGCTTCGTTCTTGCGTCGCGTGTCACGCAGACCCCAGCCTTCGTTCGCGTTTCGCTCTTCGTGGCGAATGGAAGCGCCGAATTGCACAGTATCGAATCCAAAGCGATCCCGGAGCCCGTCGGTGGTCTTCGCTAGCTTCTCGAGCTTGGCGCGTTTCTCGGCTTCGAGCAGGTCGAGTTGATCATTGCCGTGTGAGAACGAGCCCAGCGCAACGCCGAGGAGTCGAACCTTTCGCTTCAGGTTGCGGTGTTCGTGAAAGAGATTCTGGATGGTGGCGAAGATATCCGAATCGAGATTCGTCGGCGCGGGCAGCGTTTTCGCTCTCGTGTACGTGTCGAACCCCTGATAGCGAATCGTCAGCGTTAGCGTTCGCGTCGAAAGTCCTGCTTCGCGCAACCGCTTGCACGCTTTCTGAGAAAGATGGCTCAACATTGAGAGCAACACTTCTATGTCGTTCGTGTCTTCGCCGAACGTGTGATTGTGGGAGATTGATTTCGGCTCCGCGTCGATGACGAATTCGTAGGAATCGCCGCCGCGTGCTTTGCGATAGAGTGCGGTGCCCCACTGGCCAAAAATCTTCTGTAACTTGTCGAGCGGAACGGCCGCGA
>Ga0206871_10203_pt1 | contig 14390 bp, 14 predicted proteins | sample Alteio_BWOrgCont_33_FD_152627 | JGI IMG/M metagenome (GOLD analysis project Ga0206871, IMG submission 152627) | Enriched cells from forest soil in Barre Woods Harvard Forest LTER site, Petersham, Massachusetts, United States -... | ecosystem: Environmental > Terrestrial > Soil > Temperate forest >...
CGAGCAGAATTTGTTTTAACTGTCCGTATGGCAGGACATTCTAAGTGGGCGCAAATTAAGCGAGGTAAGGCAGTGACTGATGCAGCGAAAAGCCGCGTCTTTTCACGCTTTGCGCGACTGATCGCTCTCGAATCAAAGAAGGCTGGGGGCAGCCTAAGCGCGCCTGCGCTTGCGGCCGTCATCACGCGCGCCAAGCAAGCGAACATGCCTAAAGATAATATCGAGCGCGCCGTAGCAAAGGGAGCCTCGAAAGATTCTGGAGACCTAGATCAGGTCGTTTATGAGGCATATGGGCCTGCGGGCGTAGCAATCATCATCGATGCACTTACTGACAATCGCAATCGAACTACACAGGAAATTAAGCATTTGCTCTCTTCAAGAGGAGCCGAGCTCGCTACACCAGGCGCTGCAAGCTGGGCATTCACAAAATCTTCCGAAGGATATGTGCCGAACGAGCCCTTGATGGGGGTTGCTGGAGAAGACGAAGAAAAGTTGAGTGCCATACTCGACGCGCTCGACGAGCACGAAGATGTCCAGGGAGTGGCAACTAATGCGCGCGGCTATGAGTCCACGCGCGAGTAAACCGCTAAGAGTGCTTGGCGTCGATCCTGGATTCGATCGGCTCGGGCTGGCCGTACTTGAGGGCAATCCCTCTAAGCCGACTCTCATCTGGAGCGCCTGCATCGAGCCCGCGAAGGGCGTAATGTCGGCACGGCTTGCGGAAGTGGCGCAGGCGATACACGAGGCTATAGAAAAGTATGCGCCAGACGCACTTGCCCTAGAAACACTCTTCTTTAGCACTAATAAAAAGACGGCACTTACCGTCGCCGAAGCCCGGGGCGCAGTGCTGACGGTGGCCGGCATGTGCAAAATTAGGATCGTTGAATTCTCTCCGCAGCAGGTGAAGCTTGCCGTTACCGGCTACGGGGCTGCGGATAAGCGAGCCGTCGGGCAGATGATTCCGCGACTCGTTACCCTGTCGACCAAGAAGCGCCGAGATGATGAGCTCGACGCTATTGCCGTGGCGATTGCCGGGCTATCCACAGTACGCCGCTAGCCCGCTTGCAAGAAATAATGGATTTGTTCAAATAGAGGCGCACCGGGAGCTCTGTCTCGGATTTAGCATAAATAACAATCATCATGGACTTCGATCAGGATGCGGATCTTCTCGAAAATGATACCGACGAGGATGAAGAGGAAGATGAAATAGAAACGGGAGAGGAAGAAGAGGACGGTCTTAGATGATGTAATATAGGGCGATGTCCAAGAAGCATCCCCACCGAGCGCGACCACTTCTCGTGGTCGCGCTCGTTATCGTTGGGCTCGGCTTCATTGCCTTTGGAGCTCTTGCGCTCTGGGTCGCTTTCACTCCTACTCCAGATATTGCCTCCTTCGCTGACCGCGAGGTGACGCAAGACACGAAAATCTATGACCGTACCGGCCAGGTGCTTCTCTACGACTACAATCGGGACGCGAAGCGCGAGGTCGTTCCTCTCTCGAGCATCTCGCCGAATATCATAAGCGCGACCGTCGCCATTGAGGACTCCGGTTTTTACGAGCATGGGGCCGTGCGGTTCACGTCCATTGTCCGCGCGATGCTTGCCGATGTGCTGGGTGGTTCCCTTGCCCAAGGTGGCTCAACGATCACCCAGCAGGTGGTTAAAAATACGCTGCTGACTGATCAGAAAAGCATCGTGCGCAAGATTCACGAATGGATATTGGCTATCAAGCTTGAAGAAAACTACTCGAAGGACGATATTCTTGAAACGTATCTCAACAATATCCCCTACGGCGGAACGCTCTATGGAGTTGAGGCGGCAAGCGAGACGTATTTCGGCATTCCATCTAAGGACGTTGATCTCGCTCAGGCGGCCTATTTGGCGGCAATGATCCAAGCGCCTTCATATTATTCCCCCTACGGGAACAATGTCGCGGCACTGACCACGCGCAAGAACGTGGTACTCGCGCGCATGCTTCAACTGGGTCTTATTTCGCAGAGCCAGGAACAAAGCGCCGAAGCCGAACAAGTCGCCTTCGCTCCGGCGTCTAATGGCGCCATTATTGCGCCGCACTTCGTCTTTTATATCCTCGACTACCTTGAGCAACAGTATGGCCCGCAGGCGCTCGCCCAAGGACTTAAGGTAACAACCACGCTCGATGCCAATCTGCAGACACATGCCGAGGCCATTATCGCGAACGACGCGCCCGGCCTTCTCCAGAACTTCAATGCGAGTAACGAAGCGATGGTCGCGATTGATCCTGGCACCGGGCAGATACTCGCTATGGTCGGCTCCAACAACTTCTTCAGTACTACCACTGACGGGCAGTACAATGCCGCACTCGCCCTTCGCCAGCCCGGATCAACAATGAAACCGTTCATCTATTCGCTCGCACTCGAGGATGGCTATACCCGCGACACAGTTGTCTATGACGTACCGACCCAATTCTCCACCGAGGCCGGGTGTCTTGCGACGGATGTGAACAACAATACTCCGCCTTGTTATGCGCCGGTCGACTTCGACGGTAAATTCCGCGGGCCCATGACCTTCGAGACGGCTCTCGCACAGTCTATAAATGTTCCCGCGATAGAAACCCTTTACATAGTTGGTATTCAGAACGCAATAAATCTCGCAAAATCATTTGGTCTCACGACCTTGGGGAATGCGGCGCAGTACGGGCTCACCATAGTGCTTGGCGGTGGCGACGTGCGGCTCTTGGACCTCACCGATGCCTATGCTGCTTTCGCAAATGGAGGAACATTCAATCCGGCTAGTGGCATTCTGGAAATAGATGACTCGAACGGAAACGTTCTACAACAGTTCACGCCGGATCCGTCGACGGTAGTTCCGCAGAATATTGCCAACGATATGAACGCGATGCTCTCGGATGCCCAGGCACGCGTACCGGAATACGCACTTAACTCTCCGCTATCCTTCCCTGGCTACGATGTCGCCGTCAAAACAGGTACCACCGATGACACACGCGACGCTTGGGTTGTCGGCTACACTCCTTCGATCGCAATAGGGACGTGGGCGGGAAACAACGACAATACGCCGATGAGCAAAACTATCGCTGGATTTATCCTCGTACCGTTGTGGCACGACATTATGGCCTATGCCCTGACTCAATATCCACAGGAGTATTTCGGGCAGCCTGACCTCATCTCCTCGAGCGTGCCCCCGATGCTCCAAGGACAGTGGCAGACTCCGCAAGGGATCCACTCCCCGCTCTACTACTTCGATAAGACTGACCCTCTTGGTCCTCCCCCAACCGATCCATCGCAAGATCCGCAATACTCACACTGGGAAACAGCGATCTCGCTTTGGCTGGCGGCAAACCCAACCGCAGTTTCCACTATTCCGGCAAATATCGCCGAAGTTCCCGTCTCGTACGTGCCTACGGCGAGTTCAACTCCAGCCCCCTGAACTGAACCTGGTCGTTGCCGATATCTTTAGACCTCGAGCCCGTGCCGTCGGAATGCGATTGGCAGCATAATAAAAAGAGGCTGACGAGTTGCGTCAGCCTCAAGAATGATCATTGTTGGGTCGTCAAATCTCTTTTGATTTTTCGACGAGGAATCCATATGCCCGGAATTCCTTCCTGAAATTTAAGGGCAATGAACATGACTAAGTAGGCGGATGCAATCTGGCCGGCGATCTGCCAGAATTCGCTGAAGGCATTCTTGCCGATCACCAGCCCGGAACCGATGAGGAATACCACCCCAATAATTGTCGAGATTTGGACTCTCTTCTTGTATACGGGATCCGCCGAGCCGTCTTCACTAAGGCCTATATACCAAATGAGACTATAGGCGACGCCACAGACCAGAAACGGAGCCATAAAGAACTTCAGAAACTCGCCCTTGGCCTGCCATTCGTGGACATAGTCCTGGCCAATTTTTCCTCCAGCGGCGTATACCATCACCAGGATGCACCACGATATCGCGATAAAAAACAGTTTCTTCACTCTTTCCATATTCCTCTCCTTTACTTCGGAATCCAGTATTCCGTCCTGGGCGTTTATACCACACGAGTTATCTTGCGGCCAGTGAAGCGCTGATTGACAGTTCCGCGAAATTATCTTAAATTAATCCCGGATCGAAAGGAGGTCTCTCATGAACCGGAAGCAATTTTTTGGCATGCTGCAAGGCATGTCGGCAGGCGAACTCACGCAAGTACAGCTCGCCTACTGGCTGGCAAAGAATGGACACCGACTCCAGAAGCGCGATTCTGGAGAACGGTACTTCGAGCATCCGCGCGACGTAGCCATATCGCTTATTGAGCGCGGATTTAACGATATGACGACGATTGTTCTCGCGCTCTTGCACGATTCGATCGAAGATACCAACACTCCCCCGCACATCTACGTTAATCTCTTCGGCCATGACGCGTGGGAACATCTGTTCCTCTTGTCGAAAAATATCCCTGTCTTTGATCCCATCACGGGGCAGATCGTCGGGACATTCAAGAAGCCGTCCGATCAATATTACGATGGTATCCGGAATGGTCCGCGGTGCGTACGCTTGGTGAAAATCGCAGACCGGCGCCACAATATGAAATCGATGGGGTCATCGTGGCCTGAAGAGCGTCGTATCAGATATGCCAAGGAAACCGCTGATTATCTGGTTCCGATCGCTCAACAGACAGATCCTGGGTTCGCCGGAGAACTATCTGAGCTGGTAAGTTCTACGCTCAAAAAATAAACCTGCTGCTGTCCAACTTCTTGGGCAGCAGCTTTCTTTTATAGCGGGTCTCAAAGCAGTCCCCATCAAACTCGGACTTGCTACTGATTCATCGGAGAAACCAGGTATAGGAACGAAGAATCTCCTGCAGCACGAATGGTTAGGGGACGACCAACTCCTGCCGCGGACAAAGTGAGGGATTCTGCACTGGTAAGGGCTAAGGCGGCTGCAATGTAACGATGATTGAAAGAAAGTTCGACCGGAACACCTGAGATGCTTGCTGGAACAAGTTCGGATGACTCGCCAACATCCGGGTTACGAGCAAAAAGACTAATTGCTTTTTGCTTAGGCTCCAGGCTCAAGCGAATCTTTTGGAACGAATCGGCGAAGATGGTGACGCGGCGCATGGCCATTTCAAGATCTTTTCGCAAGACGGTAGCCGTAGCGGCAGATTCTTTTGGAATAATCTGTTTGTAATCAGGATAGTTGGCTGCGGTGAGACGAGTGACCACCTTGCCGCTCTTCCAGGAAATCGCACATTGGTGCTCGTCGAAAGAGAGTTCAACCTCCTCATCCGGGAGCGCCTGTGCAATATCGACCGCGTTCTTTGCGGGAATGAGTATTTTCATTGGGTGAGTATTCTTTGCGAGCGAGACCTTCTTCTCTACCAGGCGGAACGAGTCGGTCGCAACCGTCGTCAGTGAACCCCCTTCCACAACGAGATAGATGCTGGCGAGCTCTGGGCGCACTGTTGAAGTTGAGGCACAGGACGCCGTTGAAGTAAGGAGTTGTTTGAGTAGGGCGCCCGAAATAGAAAGAGATTCTTTGGTATTTGGAAATGGAATATTGGGAAAATCTTCGTACGCAAGCGTCTTTATGGTTGATTTTGCGCTACCGCTCGTAATGAGGGCGGTGTCGCCTGCGTGCTCAATAGTTACCGAACCCTCTCCTATAAGTGATCCGGCAAGCTGCCCAAGGAGGTGCGCGGGTATAGCAACGACTCCATCGCGTTTCTTTTCGCCAGGTACCCCAAGATCAATCCCGGTCTCAAGATTAGTGGCCCGCAACTTGATACCGTCCGTGCCTGCCAAAATAAGAATGGAGTGTAGAACTGGGAGAGTGGCGCTATTCCGGTCGGCAAAACGTGCCGCAATATGAACTGCATCGGCAAAGTTTTTCTTGGAGAGGGTAATCAACATATGTTTTTAATTATATAAAAAGATATGAACTACTTATTCCTGTATAAGAGGGTGTGGGTGGGGAGAGCTTAAAATACCCTGGAAACACTTGGTTTATTTGAAGCCCCTGAACACCAAAAAACACATGATAATGTGGGGATAAGAGCTGGGTATTTTTTGAGTTGATACGAGGAATCATAAGTAGTTAGTCCGCTATCCACATCATACCAACAAGGTACGAATGTTTTGTATTTCTTTCGAGAGCACAGTGTCGTCAATAATTTCGCGCTTAATCTTTTCACAAGAATGGATGACCGTAGTATGATCGCGACCACCAAGCTTAGTTCCAATAGTCGGATACGAGACATTAAAGTCCTCACGCAAGAGATACATGATCACTTGGCGTGGTCGCACCACCTCCCTTCTACGGGTTTTCTCATAGATACTCTCTTCATCGATGCCATAGTACTCAGAAACCTTCATAACTACTTGTTTAACCGACACTGCTTTCTGTGGGCGAGCGAATGAGCGGAGCGATTGGCGGACCTCTGCGATATCAGGCGGTACGCCCTTCACTTGGGCATGGCAGACCATGCTGTTGACGATACCTTCCAACTCACGGATAGAGCCGGTAATAGACGTAGCGACATACTCAATAACTTCATTTGAAAGCATAACGTCATGACTAGCCGCCTTCTTGCGAATGATATTCATACGGCTTTCAGCGTCTGGCTCGCTGATATCGACCGTCATGCCGCTCGCAAGCCGTCCCTTAAGCCGTTCAGCAATTTCGGGGATAGCCACGGGAGGACGATCACTCGAGAAGACAATCTGCTTATTATTGTCATGCATGTAGTTAAAGAGGTGGAACATTTCTTCCTCTGAGCGCGTCTTCCCCGACAGGAACTGGATATCATCGATGATGAGCAGGTCGAACTGGCGATATTTTTCTTTGAAGCGTCCGGCCTTCCCCGCGGTGATGTCGTCAACGCAGTCAGCAACAAATTTTTCCGAGGTGAGATAGAACACTTTGCGCGAAGGATAGGTCTTCTTAAATTCATTGCCCACTGCTTGGATAAGATGCGTCTTCCCACGACCAGTATCGCCGTAGATAAAAAGCGGATTGTAGGTAATGCCCGGGCTCGTTATCGCTGCACGCGCAGCAGCATGTGCGAGTTCATTAAACGAGCCGATCACAAACGTATCGAAGGTGTAGCGCGGGTTGAGATTGTCGCTCTTGTTGATGTAGAACTCGTTGAGCGGAAGCTCGATAGTGGGTCGGTCGTGCCGTACTTCGCGCGCCGGCTTCCTTCGCTCGTCCTTTATGATGAGATATTCAATATTTCGGAACTCATAGGAGACGGCCCGAACGATTCTCAAAAGAAGAAGGTGGAACTTCTTCATGTACATATCCCGGAAAAACTGGCTCGGGACGCCGACATAAATAACCCCGTCCTCTATTTTCGCAATGTGCCCGTCGCGGAACCACGTATTGAAGTTCGCCGGAGAAACTGAGAGCTCGACCTGTGTCAGCACGTGCTCCCAAAGTTCTCGAGTGTTTCCGCGATCCATCGTTTGCGTAGTATACGCGCCTCTTCCCGAAAGCAACATCTTGCCGATACGGGGACAAGCTGTTAACATACTGGGGATTATGCCAAAACGAACCTATCAACCAAAAAAGCGTAAGCGCGCGAAGACTCATGGCTTCCGAAAGCGCAGTGCAACGTCGTCAGGACGCAAAATACTACTTAAGCGTCGCCGCCAGGGCCGTTCTACGCTCTCGCGCTGATGTTCCCCCGTCGCTCCAGGCTCACTCGCGACTCATTTCCGACCGCCCTTAAAGGCGGTCGGCGCATAACAGTGCCCCACTTCTATCTTTCGGTCGCCCACGAGACCAAAGGCTACGCTGTAGTCGTTTCCAAGCAGGTAGCGAGGCTTTCGGTCACTCGCCACCGCCTTAAACGCCAGATCAGCGCCGTCATGCGGGCTCACAAGCTGCCCTCGGGACTTATTGTGTTCGCCCGTTCCGGCGCCCCCACCCTCTCCTTTGCCCAAATTCGCGAGGAATTAGAAGCGGGACTCAAGCAGATAGCGTAGAATACGGACACCCATGTCGTTTATCTTCCACGCGGCGTTCTATAATCCCATATACAACATTCTCGTCGCGCTCGTTGCGTATATTCCCGGAGGAGATGTCGGTATCGCCATCATCCTGATGACACTGATCATCCAGCTGATCCTGCTCCCCTTCTCGCTCTCGGCCGCACGCACGCAGGTAGCAATGAAGATGCTCACCCCCAAGCTCAATGAGCTGAAAGAGAAATACAAGGGCGATAAAGAAAAAGAAGCGGTTGCCACACTTGAACTCTATAAACAGGAGAAAGTGAATCCGTTCGCCAGCATCTTGATGCTTTTCATTCAGCTGCCAGTGATGCTCGCGCTGTACTGGGTCTTTCGCTACGAACCGTTTTCTTCGCTTGATCATGCCCGTCTCTACTCGTTCACGCCGATACCGCACGTTATTTCACTAATGTTCCTCGGCTTGGTAAGCGTGGCGGGCAAAAGCATCATCCTTGCGGCGCTCGCTGGGGTTGCCCAGTATGTGCTTGCGATTTTCACACCAACCCCGACGACCGCAGGGGGTGCCCAAGGTGACTTTGCCCGCGTACTCAACCTCCAGATGCGGTACGTCTTTCCGGTGCTAATTGCTGTTATCGCCTACTCAACCTCGGCCGCAGTGGCGATTTACTTCGTAACCGTCAATAGTACCCGCGCATTTCAGCAGTGGTACGTCAATCGCCACTACACCCCACCCGCACTTTAGAGCTGGTAGGACCAGAGCGAGCCATCGTTCTTATTTACAAACACGAGTGTTTTTGACTCCGGATCTATTGTTAGCGCCTCAGCGTCAAGCTCGACATCGGTTGCAGAGGAGAAGTCGAGCTCGAGCTCGGCGAGACGACCGGCCACATCTATCTTCCATATATTATCGTTAAACGAGACGGCGCCCTGGTACCAGTCATCCGGATACGCATAGTTTGCGGACGGATCAATCGGGATGCCGCAGTAGATTGCGGATTCATCGGCGCTCCATATGCACTTATCGGCTATGGTCGCGACCGGAAGCGCAGTAACCGCACGTGTTTTCGTATTGACGAGCTCCATACTCATGACACCGCTCTCGCTCCAGCTCACCAGCACCCAAGTGCCAAGCGGGCTTGCAAGCGCGACGAGGCCAGGTAGTGGACCCGCTATGCGCGAAAAATTCCCGGAGGGATCGACGAGATAGGCATAGCCATCAAGGGTCGCAGAAGGCTTGGTATAAACGAGGTAGTCTTTGCCCGCAAATCCTGCACGCACCATCGAAAGTGGCGTGGAAAATGCTTGAACGCTCTTGGATCCGTCAGGTCGCTCAACCATACCCAAGGAGCCGTTGACTCCCGAAGCAAGAGTGAGAATCGAGTTGGTACCAACGCTTATCTCGCTCAGATTCTGAGGCAGGAAGAATCCTCCTTGGCCATTCGCAGGAAGCGAATAGGTATTGATGGTAGAGGAGTCCGTGCCCGAGAGATATTGTACGAATACATTTGATCCATCTGGGAGCCACGCAGCATTCTGGATACCAGGCAGAGTTTTGTTTGATGTCCGCGTGAGCGTACCGGCATTCACGAGATATGAGAAAATGTTTCCACTCTGCCGCTCTATATATTCCACAGAGACATCGGGGGTGGATGAACCAGCCCTTGTGGTCGTTGCTAGTGCTCCGTCAAGCAATACGTTCACGTCGACGGCAGCCTCGCCCAGAACGACAGGTCCCGCGTCTATCTTGACCAGACGTGCAGTCACCTTAGTTGGCGAATTGGGGACGGTGCCTGCCGCAAGACTTCCGCCGCTAGTGCCAGTCGCGCTATTCCCCGCCGAGGGTAAGCCGGTGCTTCCCGCGGGCGCGACCGCAACACCCGCGCTCCCTGCGAAGAAGAAAAAGTAAACTGCGGCGCCAATTCCGGCGACCACTACCACAATTGCGATGATAATAAGAGTACGGCGCATAGATCAATAAGCATCAACCTCCACGCAAGCGAGGACTGGTGATTGTCCGCTCGGGCAACCAGGATTAGCTTGGTTTATCGAGGGACCTGCCCCGGATACTACTTGATTGGCCGAGAGCACCGACGCCGATGCTCCCTGTGCGGCAACTACTGCGGAGGGGAGACAATAGAGAGTTATCTCCGATACAGGACAGCCATACGATGTCTGCTGTGAATAGGCAGAAGTGCAATTATTATTTGCACAGACGACGGTTTTGTAATTGCCGACGGTTACTCCATTGGTAACTTGCGTAGTCCCGTTGTCCGTAGTGCCAGGAGGGGAAACGGAGCTCGCAGGTGCAACGGTACCGGGCGAAGTATTGAGGGTGAGAGGGGGAAGACTCAGAGAGAGGTTCAAGATACTCGGATTGATAATCGAAAATATGAGCGCGGGAGAAAGCACCAGCACAAGACCCATTAACGCCCGTTCAATATGCTTGCGCCCATCAGCGTGCTTGGAGATGTTGTCCTGCGTTGCTATTTCGAGGCCGCCCCGAATTATTTGAATGACCGCCAGTATAGCCGCCAACCCAATAAGATATTTGTAAAGATTGTTGAAGAAGCTCGCGAGTGCAGTCGAGTTGGCAGTTACTCCCTGAGTGAGACCCGGTATGGGAGCTAGGGCCACAAAGCCCGTACCCTGAGCAAGCGCTAGGTGTGGCAGTACGAGGAAGAAGAATGAAAGGGCAAGGGCGGAGACGAATGAGAATTTTTTCATAAGCCAAATAAATTCGTGTTCGCGTTTGATCCGAATGAGAGCGAGAGGTCTGCAGTCGCGCTTTCGTAATTAGCATTCTCGCTTGCCGATACCGAAAGCGATCCGTTCCCCGCGCCACCCCCGGTCGGCCTCAGCGTTATTGAATTTTCACTTCCCGCGCCCGAACCGTTTAAGAACCAAGCGATCGTTGGCGCCTCATTTGCAATGGAGAAAGAATAAGGGGCGGCATAGAAAGAGGCTTCGGTGCCTGTTATGGCAAACGAGCTTGAGAGCGCATGATCGAAAAGGATGCCGAGTAAGGGGTCATCGGCGTAGATGCGTACGGTCGGATCTTGTGGAGCAAGCGAAACAGAGTCAGCCCCGACTTCGGTACCGTCTTGTGCCTCGACCACAACCGAGATACTTGAAGAGCGATATTGGAGCGGAGAATCGACAATTATCACACTTTTCCCAATACCCGAAACATCTTCAAGCGTTGAGCCGTCTTGCGTCCAGGTATAGGAAAGCGTTGATGGGTCGATAGGAACACCCGAGGCAGTTCTGAATCCGGTCATTGCAACGAGTCGTACCTCGCCCGAGATCGGAACAAGGGGCTTCCCTAAATACAACGGAGGAGCCGAAGCAACTGGCTCTTCTACGAGGGATACATCACCCGGCGTTATTGTAACTGAGGCGGCATAGGACTCTCCTTGAGAAGTGACAGTTGCATTGATAGTAGTTGAAGTGCCTGGTGCCCCGGTAGTGATCGCGACCGGCTGGACATTCCCCACGTAAACCTTAGCCCCGTTTACTGAAACCGCGAGTGTTGCGTTTGCAAGGTTGAGGGTCGTGCTGTTGGTGGTAAGCGTGACGCTGGAATAAGGTGCGGGATACTGACTCGAGAGTGAAAGTGTGATAGGCGGGGGTCCCCCATTGCTCGAGAGGTTGCTAGAGATGTCGCTAAGCGACTGCGCAAACGCAACCGGCGCAAAAAAGAAGGTGCTGATTGCGACTGTCGCAAATATAGCTCCGCGCGCATTCATTACCTACAGTATATAGTGCCCGCGCCCAGGCTACGCTACTTGCTGCACGCGCTCGGGGATTGTTCGGTCGTTGTTTGCGGCATTTGGCATAAGCGACGGTACGCCGACGAGCGGTCCTCGTGGAGGGCGCGGGGGTGGCGCTTGTTTTATTACAGCCTCTTCGTTCTCCTCCGCGACTGCCTCTTCGGTTACTCGTTCCTTCTCCGCGGCTTGTATTTCCTGCTCTGCTTGCGCGACCTCAGCCGCCTGGAGTTGCAGCACCTGCTGTTGGTGCTCAAGCATCTGCTGGTTGGCTACCTGCGCTCTGAGCGCGACCTGCTCAGCCTTATGTGCCGCAACTTTTTTCTTGTCCGCTTTTATTTGGTCGCGAAGAATCAAGAAAGTCAGGGGAGTGAGCGACGGTAGAGCGTCCGCTATGGGCGTTTCTGCTCCCACCGCAGCAAGAATAATCCGTAGGGAATTTTTTCCCGCCAGATTGACCCCTCTTTTCTTCAGCATGAAAACAACAATACCTAAACCGGCGAGACCGATAACCATTGCCATCAAGATCCCAAACCCTTCCACCCCTGCGGCGATCTGCGGCTGTAAGGCCTCTAGGGTGCCGAGGCCTCCCGCAGTTATCGCGGTGATCACTGATGAAGGAACCCAGCTCAACCAGGCGCTAGAACTAGCATAGGAGGCTGCCAAAAGACCAATGAGCACCGGGCCGGTAAAAACGAGACCCACGAAAAATGCCCGCAAGGCATCCACGACCACCGTGATTACAAGGATGAACCATACTGATCCCCAGGTCATTCCATTGCTCGGCGAGGGCTTCGCCAATTGTCTCTGGAGTACGCGCGAGGAGGCCGCCATCTCCCCATTATACGCATTTTATTTCTGGCCTTCTGTAGCGAACCGATCTTTTTCTGCTTTGATCGCGAGTAGTTGCGACGGATCGGAAGTAATAATTTGATCTTCGGTATAGCTTGCGACCACCTTGATCGCGACGTGCTTAAGCCCTGCAAAAAAGAGTCCTTCCCCTACCCCAGCTTCGAGCAACAGATACTTCTCTTCATCAGTGAGGTTAAAGGTTTGCTGCAGGATGTCGATAGTGGTGGGCGATTGCTTTAGGAGCAACTGCAGGGAGGAGTTGGTGAGGATGGGCTTGCCGTAAGGAGAGTGGAGGAAATCTTCGATATCTTGGGTGATGGTGCAAACGCCAAGGTAATATTTGCGGCCGCGCTTGGCCATAGAGTAAAGGAACGACGCGGTATCTTCGCTCTTCATCATCCACCACGCCTCATCAATGATCAGCAAGCGTTTCTTAAGCTCATGGCGTATGGCGTTCCAGATATGACGCGTGATGATATACATGGCCACTGCCTTAAGCTCGTCCTCCATATCCCGCACCGAGAAGACGACGAATTGTTGGGTGATATCAATATTAGTTGGCTGATTAAGGAAGCCAGCCCAGGTTCCATGGGTGTATTTTGAGAGACGTTCAACAAGACTCGCGCTTCCCTCCATACCAGCAAGCACCTGCTCAAAGTCTGAAAGCAGTGGAGGCTCCGCGCCAGTGAAGTCTGCGTCGCCGCTGATATCTTTCAGCGCATAGGTTTCACTGATGGCGCGATCGACAATGGCGTCTTCCTCAGGAGTAAGGCCTCCGAGCATAATGCGGAACAACCCGACGAGCGTGATGATGTTGCTACGCAGAATATCTTTGGGGTCCTCGTCCTCTTTCACTGGCGGTAGATCAAAGGGGTTGATGTGGTGCTCGCTAGAAAGCGAAATATGGAAGGAACGACCGCCGGTAGCCTCTGCGAGCTGCTCATACTCGCGCTCGGGATCGATGACGATGACATCAGTGCCGAACATCAAGGAACGTAAAATCTCAAGTTTTGTCGCATATGACTTCCCTGAACCTGATTTGGCGAAGATGACAGAGTTGTAGTTTTCCAGCGAGAAACGATCGAAGAGTATTAGCGACGAATTGTGTCGGTTTATGCCGTACAGGATTCCGCGGTCGCTCGTGAGATCGAATGAAACAAAGGGGAAAAGTGAAGAAAGCGGAGCGGAATTCAACTTCGAATTGACCGCCAACTCATCGGAACCAAGTGGCAAGCAGGATCGAAACCCCTGTTCCTGCTGAAAGAGCGCGGGCTTTGTGTAGACGAGTTTGGCGTCGAGAATTCCGCGAATCTCGCCCTCAGTCTTATCAATCTCGTCTTTGGTATCGCCATAGAGCGCAAGATACAGTCCAACATCGAACAGCTTCTCCTGCGCTTGTTGGAGATTATCCCGTAGTTGTTCGAGATTTTGATATGCAGTATCGAGCAGAGGATCGCGCACAAGTCCTTTCGCCTCACGTTCCCCTATCTGGCTCTGAACCTCGGCAACCTTCTTTTGGAATCCACGCAGCGCGCTTTCGGTTTCAATAGGATGAATGAAGATCGAAACATCGAGCACGCGATCGAGATTGATGACAGGCGCAAACCAACTGTCGGAGAGGAAGCGCGGGTAGGAAATGGTATAGAAAGCACGAGCAAATTTCTCGCCAAGCTCTATTTCACGTGCGCTGATGCGGAGCGCCGAGGGCGCAATAGTGTCAACGAGATCCAAAGCACCGGTGCGATAAATATCCTTAGGCAACACGGGGATAACTTCCGGTGCCGCTTCTTTCTTCTTAGAAATGAAATCGAGAAGGGCCATATTATACGT
>Ga0206871_10215_pt1 | contig 14386 bp, 12 predicted proteins | sample Alteio_BWOrgCont_33_FD_152627 | JGI IMG/M metagenome (GOLD analysis project Ga0206871, IMG submission 152627) | Enriched cells from forest soil in Barre Woods Harvard Forest LTER site, Petersham, Massachusetts, United States -... | ecosystem: Environmental > Terrestrial > Soil > Temperate forest >...
CAAACCGCTCTCTTACTGTTAACAGGATAGCAGGGCTGGAAAAAATAAAACAGACTGTTTTTTTCGATTTTTGCCGCGTAGGGTAGGCAAACCAAACTCAACAAATCGACGAAACGGCGTTTCGGCTCGGTGCCAGGGCGGGTCTCGGCGTGTATTCGGTCGTAAAGGCGGCGCTGAAGCGCCGCACTCCAAAGGGGGCGGATGATTCCAGAGGCCAAGAAACCGGCGGTGGAACGGGCACTTCGCACGGCATTCGGCGTGACGGAGTTTGAAGACATCCGGCAACTGACCGAAGGGCTCTCAAAGGCGCTGATTTTTCGGATTGTGGTGCAAGGCCGGCCCTATTTGTTGCGCATCATCATGCGCTCAGACGCGATGGGCGACCCGACGCGGCTGTTCCGCTACATGAAGGCGGGCGAGGACGCGGGACTTGCGCCAAAGGTTCGTTATACCAGCGTGGAGGATCGCGTTTCGATTACGGATTTCGTGAATGCGAAACAGTTTCCCAAGGCGGAGGCATTAGCGCGGATGCCCGCGACGATTCAGGCACTCCACGGGCTGTCGCCGTTTCCGCGCGTGGTGAATTATCTGGAATCGATGGACGGGTTTATTTCGCGATTTCAGGCGGCGAAGAGTTTGCCGGAGAGTGAGACTGCGGATGCCTTCGAGCTTTATGCGCGGGCGCGAGATGTGTACCCGCGAGTTGAAGCGGACATGGTTTCGAGCCACAACGATTTGAAGCCGGAGAATGTGTTGTTCGACGGCGAGCGCGTTTGGCTGGTGGATTGGGAGGCAGGATTTTTGAACGACCGGTATCTTGATCTCGCGGTGGCCGGGAATTTTGTGGTGACGAATGAAGCCGAAGAGAAATTATTCTTGCATGGATATTTTGGAGCTGAGCCGAGCGACTATCAGCTCGCGCGGTTTTATCTGATGCGGCAGATTCTGCACATGTCGTATGCGGCGGTGTTTCTGGCGTTTGGGGCGGCTGGGAAGCCGGTAGATGCGAGTGCGAGGGTGCGCGAGCATCGCGATTTTCACGATCGCGTTTGGTCGGGCGAGATCAGCCTGGCCGGCAGCGACGCGAAGATCGAATATGCGCGCGTGCATTTGAAACAGGCATTGGCGGAGATGCATGCGCCGCGATTTGCAGAGGCGATCCGGGCCGTCCGAGACTTTCACGAATAAGGTTGCAGGTCAGGGCAAGCGATAAGGCAGGAGTTCGGAACTCGATCACCGGGGGGTGGATATGGATGACGCGGTGCGAAGTTCGAAGATGCAAGCGCACTACGCGGAGGTGCAGGAGGCGGAGCGGCTGTCGGCTGGTGTAGGAGAGCTGGAACGTATTCGGACGCAGGATGTGCTGGCACGGTATCTGCCGAAGGCACCGGCGCGGATCCTGGATGTTGGCGGGGCGGCGGGCGTGCATGCGTTGTGGCTCGCACGGCAAGGGTATGAAGTGCATCTGAGCGACCCTGTGCCAAAACACGTCGAAGAGGCGAAAGAAGCATCGCGGGCGCAAGCACAGTTTCCGATTGCGAGTTGTGCGGTTGGCGATGCGCGGAAGATCGAGGAGAAGGATTCGAGCAGCGACGGAGTGTTGCTCCTGGGGCCGTTGTATCACTTGACCGAACGAGCGGATCGATTGAAGGCAATGCGCGAAGCGCATCGCGTTTTGCGCAGCGGCGGGCGCGTGTTTGCGGCAGCGATTTCGAGATTTGCATCATTCATGGATGGATTTTCGCGCGATTTCGTCGGCGACCCGCTGTTTGTTGAGATCTTGCGGCAGGATTTGAAGGATGGGCAGCACCGGAACTTGACCGACAATCCGCATTACTTTACATCGACGTTTTTTCATCATGCGGACGAGCTGCAAAGTGAAATTGAAGAAGCGGGATTTACGTTCGAGAAGATTATTGCGATCGAGGGCCCGGTTTGGGTGATGGGGAATTTCGCGAAGCACTGGGATGATCCGAAGAAACGGGCGCTGTTGCTGGAGTTTTTGCGAACCGTCGAGGAGGAGCGGACGCTGCTCGGCGCGACGGCGCACATGATCGGGGTTGGAAAGAAGTGAAGGGTCGAATAGGTCGGGACCGAAAGCCCGACGTAAAATCGACGAAGTCAGTCTCAGCCGAGGGTCCCGGGCCATCGAGCATTCTTGCAGATGCGCTCAAGATGACGGGCTTTTTGTTTTCCGGATTTGCGGATCGACCTGAAAAATCGCGCCCTACTTCAGCTCGCGAAGAGCATTCAGGAGACGCGAAATTTCATCGGCGGTGTTGTAGTGGACGATGCCGACACGAAGCAGGCCGCCTCTCTCTTCCAGGCCGAGCCGTTCGGTGAGATTGAGCGCGTAATAGTTGCCGTCCCAGGTGAAGATGCCGCGGTCGCCGAGATGTTTGGCGATGTCGATCGGCTTGTGATCTCCGAGACGGAAAGAAATCGTGGAGCAGCGGTCGCTGAAGCGCTTGGGATCGCGAATACCGAAAAATTCAAGGCCGGGGATGGCCAGCAGACCGTCGATGAGTTGCGCGAGCAGCGTCATTTCGTGCTGGCGCGTGACTTTGTAGGCGGCGAGCAGCGCGCTGCGGCGGTCTTTCGCGTTCGGATCGGCGCGGCGGCCGACTTCCGCGATGTAGTCGACTGCGGCGCCGACGCCGGCGATGAGTTCCTGGAGCTGCGTGCCGGTTTCCCAGCGGTCGGGAGTCGCGTCGGAGGCGGGGCGCACTTTGTAGGGATGAAATTTCTGGAGTAGCTCGCGCTTGCCGTAGAGCGTGCCCATGTGCGGGCCGAAAAATTTGTAGGGCGAGCAGACGAGAAAATCGGTGTCGAGGGCGCGCACGTCGATGGTGCCGTGCGGCGCGTAGTGAACGGCGTCGATGAACATGAGCGCGCCGGCGGCGTGCGCGAGCTTGGTGATTTCGGCGACGGGATTGATCGTGCCGACGGCGTTGGAGGCGTAGCCGACGGCGACGAGTTTCGTTTTCGACGTGATTTTCTTGCGGAGGTCGTCGAGGTCGAGCGTGCAATCGGCTTCGTGAATTTCGGCCTGGCGGATGACGACGCCTTTTTCTTCGAGAGCGCGCCAGGGGGAGACGTTGGCGTCGTGATCGAGCGTGGTGACGACGATTTCGTCGCCGGGTTTTAGATCGCGGGCGATTGCGCGGGCGAGCGCGAAGGTGATCGTCGTCATATTCTGGCCGAAGACGACTTCGTCTTTGTCGCAGTTGAAGAAGTCGGCCATCGCTGCGCGCGTGGCGGAGATGATGGCGTCGTTGCGGCGGCTGGTGTCGAATGCGCCGTAGGTGTTGGCGTTGGCGGTGAGGAAGTAATTTTGGACGGCGTCCATGACTTGCTTGGGGACTTGGGTGCCGGCGGGGCCGTCGAGGAATGCGGCTGCGTGGCCGTTGACGGTGAGATTGAGGGATGGGAATTGCTGGCGGACCCAGGCGACGTCGAGCGCGTTGGTGTTGGCGGCTTCAGGAGTGGCGGCGGAGCTCATTTTTTTAGACGATGACCTTTTGAGAGAGTGGAGAACGTTTGGGTAGTTTCTCACAAGAGTGAGATTCGCGGGTCACGGATTGACGCCGGTCATTTGAGCTTTTGGTCGTGCGACCGCTGAGATCCTTCACTGCGCGAGCCGACGCGTTCGCACAGAAGCGAACGCGAAAGAAAAGCGTCGGCTCGCTTCGTTCAGGATGACAGGTCCGGGTAGGGTTGCAGGCGTTAGGGCAGCGCGGGAAAAACCGAACACAAGGGATTGCAGTGTGGATTATGTCGCGCGGACATGGGGCGCAGCAACGCTGCGCCCGTACACGAGCGCGAATGTGGCCAGATTGGAGTTGCGGCTGTCGCGCTTTGAGGGCCGCAACGGCGGGGTGGCGGCGGTCGCGTGGTAGCATCGATGAGATTGTGCCTACTCATGCCGCGACGGCGCCGGCTATCAACTTTGCGCTGCGTTCTTCCTGAGGCTTTCGATGTCAGACAATTTTTCGGTAACCGAGCGGACGCGTGTAATTCGCGAGCCGCAGCGCGGCGTTTATGATCGTGCAGCGATTTATAAAATTTTGGATGAAGGATTTATTTGCCATGTCGGGTTTGCGGTCGATGGGCAGCCGTTTGTTGTTCCGACGATGTATGCGCGCGTCGGCGATGCGATTTATTTTCATGGGTCGGCGGCGAGCCGGATGTTGCGGAATGTGAGCGCGGGGATTTCGGTGTGCGTGACGGTGACGCTGGTGGATGGGCTGGTGCTGGCGCGATCGGTTTTCAATCATTCAATGAATTATCGGTCGGTGGTAGCGCTGGGGAAAGCGACGCTGGTTGATGCGGGCGCGGAAAAATTAGAGGCACTGCGAGGATTTACGGAGAAGATTTTGCCGGGGAGATGGGAAGAGGCGCGGCAGCCGAATGAAAAAGAGTTGAAGGCGACGAGTATTTTGTGGCTCCCGTTGACGGAGGTTTCGGCGAAGGTGCGCGTCGGGCCGCCGGAGGATGATGCGGAGGATTATGCGTTGGGAATTTGGGCGGGGGTTTTGCCGATGGAGTTGAAGGCGGGAACGCCGATTCGGGATGAGAGATGTGATGCGGGGATTGCGGTGCCGGGATATGTCAGCGATTACCGCAGATAGGTTTGCGTGATTGAGCGGAAAAACCGCACCCTGAAAATCGCAGGGTGCGGCACCCGAGAAATCGGTGCGCACGAATGATGGTTTGTAGCCGCACGATGCGCTGAGATCCTTCGCTGCGTGAGCCGACGCGTTCGCACAGAAGCGAACGCGAAAGAAAAAGCGTCGGCTCACTTCACTCAGGATGACAGGTTGGGTGTGGGTCGGTGCGCGTTGGGTGTGGAGCGAGTTATTCGCGGACGGCGCGGATGAAGTCGGCCAGGAGGCCGTAGCCGGTGGCGTCAACGCCGGGATTGTGTTCGACGAGGGAGAGGCCGAAGACGTCGAGATCGAAGCGGACGGCCGAGCTGCTGCCTTCGAGGTTGGCGAGCGGGTCGGACGCGAGGAGCAATTCGGGCTGCACACTGCAATCGACGCCCGTGCCGCGGCGGTCGGCGCGGCAGACGAGCTTGTAGCGCATTCCGGAATTTCGCACGGAGCGGATTTTTTCTTCGCTGAGATCGCGAATGCCGGTGCGGCGAACCTGATCGAGCTTGAGCGGCACACCGAGAAGGACGATCGCGAGCGCGGCGACTTTCACGGCGGCGTCCCATCCATCCAAATCGGCCGACGGATCGGTTTCGGCGATGCCCATTTGCTGCGCGCGGCGAATCGCGTCTTCGAACGAGCGTCCCTTTTCGATTTCGGTGAGCACGACGTTGGTGGTGGAATTTAAAACGCCGGAGAATCCGCGGATTTCGGCGGCGGGCAAGCCGAGCGGGAAGAGCGAAAAAATCGGGACGCCATCCATCACCGTGGATTCGAAGAGAAAGCGGCGATCCTTTTCTTCGGCGAGCGCGGTGAGTTCAGCGAACGCGTGGACGACGGGACCTTTGTTGGCGGTGATGGCGTGCGCGCCGAGTTCGAGCGCGGCTTTGATGTGATCGATCGCGGGCTCGCCGGTGGCGGCGTTGAGCGAACTTGTTTCGAAGACGACGTCGGCGCGGGAGCGTTCGATCCATTCGCGGATATTGTGCGGAGCATTTGCCGGATTTGGAGTGGGCCAGTGGTCGTTGAGAACGGCAAGCGGATTCAGGCCGTCGGGATCAGTGACCCAGCCGTTGCGGCGCGTGGCGATGCCGGTGAGGCGCCAGCGGATGTCGTAGCGGCGGCGGAGTTCGGTTTCTTTGGAGATGAGCAGGCGCAGGAGGGAGCGCGCGACGTTGCCGAAGCCGACGATGGCGAGGTTGTAAGACGGCACGGCGGCCCCCAAGAGCGAAGTAATGAAGCAACGAAGTAACGACGTAATGATTCTTGCGCACTACGCTGGCGTCGGTTGTTAACGATCCGCGAGTTTTTTAAAACCGCCGCTAGTGCGCGCCCGTTGCTGCCGAAAGTTTTTTGGCGGCGGAGGAAATGAGCTCGGCTTCGGCTTGCAGCACTTTGCCGACGACGATGATGGCTTCGTCGGCTTGCTTCCACTGTTTTGATTCGATGGATTCGCGGACGGCTGGAATCGTTTTAACGGCGTAGCCGGTGTAAAAACCGGGCGCGTAAATCTGATGCTTGAACCACGGGCGATTCGGCAAGCCTTCGGCGGTAAGGAGTTTGCGCTCGCTTTCGATAAGGAGCGCGTTCACTTCGGTGAGCGACGCGGACGCGAGCGCGGTGTTGCCGTTGGCAATCGCGTGTTCGTAGGCCTTGTGATATTCGGCGGCGCTGCGAGAGAGCACGTCGGCAGCGTTGTCGAGCGGCGCGAAATTCAAATATGTTGGGACACTTTCGGCCGGCGGCGGAGCGAGCGGCTGCTTTGGATCGCTGGTCGCGCTGAAGACGCCTTCTTCCAGCTCGCGATTGCGTTCGAGCGCGTCTTCGCGCGATTTCGTGGCGAGGGCTTTCAGCTCCTTGATGTACGTCTGAATCGTGTCGCTAAAATCGTTGAATTCGAATGGAAGCAGGTCGGCGTCGGCGAGGCGCATCACCATCGTGCCGCCGGTCTGAGCGAGCGCGCGGCCGTACACGAAATCGGTGTCGCTGAAATGGGTGTACCAGTAGAAGTCGTCGTAGATCGAGTGATAGATGCCGCCGCCGTCTTCTCCGCCGAAGCCGAGATTGATGCTGGCGACGCCGTCATGTTGCAGGAACGCGGTGTAATCGGAGCCGGAGCCGAGCGCGGCGATGCGGAGGTCGGCGCGCTGGCGCGCCTCCTGACGCGCTTCGGTGGAATGCGCGTTGGCGATTTCGCGGAGTTGATTGCGCTTCCACGCGGAAAGTTTCGTCTCGGGATCGGTGATGTCTTTCGAGACTTCGTTGGTGAATTTTTCGAGCGTGTGCGAGCCCTCGATGAAGAGGTAGCCGCGGCCGTTCGTGTCGGAATTTACGTAGGCGACGGCGTGCTGCTTGAGTTCGTCGGCGTGTTCTTCGGCGTATTCGGTTGAGCCGAGCAGGCCGGGCTCTTCGCCATCCCACGCGAAGAAGATGATCGTGCGCTTGGGCTTCCATCCTTGCTTGAGGAGCTCGCTCATCGCGCGAGCTTCTTCGAGCACGGCGTCGAGGCCGGAGATTGGATCTTCGGCGCCGTTCACCCAAGCGTCGTGATGATTGCCGCGCATGACCCATTCGTCGGGCGCGGTCGAGCCGGGGATTTTTGCGACGACATCGTAAACAGGTTTGATGTCCCAGTTGGATTTCACTTTGAGGTGGACTTTCGCCGGGCCGGGGCCGATGCGATAGGTCATGCCGAGTCCGCCGCGCCAGTCGGGCGGAGGAACGCGGCCGGTGAGAGCGGCGAGAAGCGGTTGCGCGTCGCCGTAGGAAATCGGGAGGACGGGAATTTTCGTGATCGTCGGCGCTTCCTCGATCTTCAAGCGCTTCGCGTCTTTGGTCGCGCCGACGCCGGGCGTGAGCGGATCACCGGAGTAAAACGGCATGTCGGCGACGCTGCCGCGCTGTACGCCGTCTTTCGGGCGCCACGCGCCTTGCGGAAATGTTTCGCCCTGCATGAAGCCGTCTTCATGCGGATCGGAATAAATCAGGCAGCCGAGGGCGCCGTGTTCAGCGGCGACTTTCGGCTTGATGCCGCGCCAGGAGTGGTAATAGCGCGCGATGACGATTTTGCCTTTGACGCTGACGCCCGTGCGCTCGAGCTGCTCGTAATCTTCGGGGATGCCGTAGTTGACGTAGACGAGCGGCGCGGTGACGTCGCCGTCGGTCGAGTAGACGTTGTAGGTGGGGAGCTGCTCGTTTTGCTGATTCGAAGTTGGATCTTGCGGAACGGCGGGCTCTTGCAACTTGGCGACGAATTTGGGGCCGCCTTCGACGAGTTCAACGACGCGCTCTTTCGGCGTCGGGTAGAGAACATCGAATTGTTCGATGTGCGTGTCGAGACCGAACTCCTTAAATTTTGCGGCGATCCACTCGGCGTATTCCTTGTCGTGCGGCGTGCCGACGTTGTGCGGATGCGCGGTGAGGTGCTCCATGTAAGCGCGTAGATTGTCGGTGCTGGGGATGGCGCGCATTTTTTCTTCCCACTGGCGTTCGGTGCGCGAGGAATCGGCGGAATAGCCGAGGAGCGGCTGGTCGTCGGCGGTGACTCGCGTCGCGAGCGGCGACAGCGTTAGAGAAACGGACAGAATGGATGCGGCGACGATGCGTGCGTGCATGAAAGCCTCCGATTGGAAGCGGTATTCTGCACGAAGCGCGCGGATTTTGGAAACTACGAAACGAAGATGCGATTCAGATTTGTGGTGCGGTCGGGTGAGACAGCGCGGCGGGATTGTATTCGCGCAGTAGCATGCGTCCGATGATCGGGTAGCCGGCCCACTCGCCTTGATTCGCTTTGATGCCGTAAACGATGCCGAGAATCAGATTCACAACCCAGCCACCCATCCAAAAGAGCCAGATCACCGGGAACAGAAAAACGAAAGCCGGCGGCGGTTGGTTCGGCACGCCGTGAGGCGCATGCATTGCGGAGCCGATCATGAAGATGAAGAACACTACCATCGCTCCGATCCCGATCACCATGTAAGCGGCTTGCCAGATCAGACATTGGAGAGCGTGATATTTCACAAACTTCGAGTCTTTCTTGACGAGAAAAATTATAAGCGGACCGATGAAGCCGCTGAAAACCTGGAGCAGGTGCGCGAGCAGCGCCATGGTGCACTCGTCCTTCGTGGGCTGGGCGAGCGAGGCGGGTTGCCAGTTGGCGGGAAGAGCGGGCGTCGGAGGCAATTGTGATTGGACAGGAATGCTCATCGCGGATCTCCGTCTTCGTTGAGTTTTGAGAAAACGACGGGTCGATGAACTCAGGATGGCACGGAAGCGTGGGCTGGACAGGCTGAATCCGGCAGGGCGTGCCGTGCTGAGTATTTACGGATTGGGGCAGTCGAGGCGGCGTGCGGACGGGCGAGGGGCTAGATCAGGCACTTTTGCATCACCACGAACTCGCAGGGAATTTTGGGATGGAAGACGGGTGGGAGCGGAGTGATTTCGAGCAGTGTGTAGCCGAAATGTTCGTAAAAAGGGCGCAGCGGCGGCACGCGCGCGCTGAGCGTCCTGAGCCAGATGGTATGGCAGTTTGCGTTGCGCGTGAAGTTTTCTGCGACTGTCAGAATTTTGGGAGCGAGTCCTTGCCCCTGGTGCTCGGGCAGAACGGAGAGCAAGCCCAGATAGCAACGGCTGTCGGAACTTGTTTCGAGATAGACGCACGCGATCAGGGTTCCAGCGGGGTCCTCATGGAGCAGAAATTTACCCTTCGTCATGTAGTCGCGCACGCCGATGTCGTCGATGCGGTCATGGTCGAAGATTGGGCCCTCGACGACGAAGGCTGCGTTGATGAGTTGCGTGATTGCGGGGACGTCGGCATCGGTCGCGATGCGCATCGACAGGCTGCCGTCGTTAGAGGGCGAGTTATCGGCACTGAAAACGGATGGCATGAGGTGAGGTGAGCGATTGATTCGCGAGGGTGGCTAGCTGTTGGATCGAGGTGCTCTGATGTATTCGATGAATCCGGTGAGCGCGATGCCGAGGCACATGCCGCAGACGACGAGTTGAAATGCGTCAACGCCGTGCACGCGGCTGACGAGCGGCCGGTTGTATAAGTCGAAGAGGCCGAACGCCGCGATGATCAGCGGCAGCACGACACCGGTCGCCACATGGCGAGATTGGCTGGTCATTTCGAGTCTCCCTGGGGAGAGGGATATTACTCTTGGCGGGGAGATGAGGTCTAGTGGAGCGTGCTTTTTGCCGGGCTACAGACGGAAAATTCGAAGCGAGGCTGATTTCTTACGCCTGGGCAAGCTGGGGCGCAGGAGTCCTGCGCCCCTACATCCGACGACGGATCGTGTGTGATTGAAGTTAACGCCGCGCGGGGCGAGCCCCGCCCCTACAACGTTGTGCAGAGTCGGTGCGAAGGTGCTACTTGGCGAAGATGGATTTGCCGGGGAAGCGGGCGGCGGCACCGAGTTCTTCCTCGATGCGAAGGAGCTGGTTGTACTTGGCAATGCGGTCGGTGCGCGAGGCGGAACCCGTCTTGATCTGACCGGCGGCGGTCGCGACGGCAAGGTCGGCGATGAAGGTGTCTTCGGTTTCGCCGCTGCGGTGCGAGATGATCGAGTTGAAGCCGGCTTTGCGGCCAAGCTCTATCGCGTCGATTGTTTCGGTCACGGTGCCGATCTGATTCAGTTTGATCAGGATCGCATTGGCGATGCCTTCGTTGATGCCGCGCGATAAACGCTCGGTGTTGGTGACGAACAGATCGTCGCCGACGAGCTGGATTTTTTTCTTCGAGGTCTTCGAGCCGACGCTGTTCGTCAGCGTCTTCCATCCGGCCCAGTCGTCTTCGGCCATGCCGTCTTCGATCGACACGATGGGATATTTCTCGACCCATGAGGTCCAATACGCGGCCATCTCATCCGATGAATGCGCCGACTTGTCGGATTTCCTGAAGACATACTTTCCGCTAGCCTTGTCGTAAAACTCGCTCGATGCGGGGTCGAGGGCGATGCTCACCTGCTCGCCTGGTTTGTAGCCGGCGTTCGAAATCGCTTCGAGCACGATCTGAATCGCTTCTTCGTTCGACTTGCAGCTCGGCGCGAAGCCGCCTTCGTCGCCGACTGCCGTCGAATAGCCGTGCTTTTTCAGCGCGGCCTTGAGCGCATGGAAAATTTCGACGCCCCAGCGCAACGCTTCGGAAAAATTCGGCGCGCCGATGGGCATCACCATGAATTCCTGGAAATCGACCGAGCTGTCGGCATGCGCGCCGCCGTTGAGAATGTTCATCATCGGCACAGGCAAAAGGTTCGCGGAGCTGTCGGTCGAGTACTTCGACAGGTACTTGTACAGCGGCAGGTTCTGCGCGTTCGCCGCGGCACGCGCCGCTGCCATCGATACTGCCAAGATCGCGTTCGCGCCTAGCCGCGACTTCGTCTTCGTCCCGTCCAACTCGAGCATGTGCTTATCGAGCGCGCGCTGATCGCCGGCGTCGAGCCCGCTCACCGCTTTTGCGATCTCGCCGTTCACATTGGCAACTGCCTTCAGCACTCCCTTGCCGGCATATTTCGACTTATCGGCGTCGCGCATCTCCAGCGCTTCGTGCTCGCCGGTGGAGGCGCCGGACGGCACCGCGGCGCGGCCGCGAACTCCTCCGCCGACGTAAACGTCGGCCTCAACGGTGGGATTGCCGCGCGAATCGATAACCTGGCGCGCGTGGACTCGAGTGATCTTCGTGGACATTTCGGTATGGTCTCCTCAGCAGTTGTGAACTAAAGATTTTACAGAAGAAAGAGGAGAACTAACAATCCGTTGAGGGCGAGAGTGCGATTCGCTGGTGATTCAGGATGGAAATCCTACTTACGGTCACCGCCAACGCGATAACCGAGGCACGCATCGCCTTCGCTGGCCGTGAGCATTTTCAAATCGCGGATGTGGCCCTCCGTGAGCTTCCGTTTGAGCGTGACGACGCACATCGGGTAAATCGAGCCATATTCGGCCCGTTCGTCTGCAACCGGTGGGTAGATCGCCTTTAGCTGGGCGTCGCGATAAGCCTCCCACGCTTTCTCCTCTGGGCTATTCGGATCGATGCCAAGCCTTTTCAGCAGCGCTGCCAGTCGCGCCTCGGCTTGTTTCAACTCTTTTCCGGCGCATTCATTCAGATCCATCTGCGTATTCGCAGTCTGCGAGCACGACTGTGCTTTAGCCGGCGAGGTCGATGACGCCTTCAGCGCTGGAGTCTGCGCCGCGATCGAGGCCGCCAGAAAGAATAAGGGCACACCAACACTGGCAATCCGCGTAAGCCGATTCATACACAACTCCAGTTGTAGTCGATTGCTTGTCGTAAAGGCCTAGAGCCAATTTCCAATTTCTATTTTCGAATTTCCAGCGTCACGCCGTTTCCGGCTCTTCAATCAGCGACTCCTGCCGCACCACAATCACAATCCCCGACTCGGTCACATGGAATCGCCTCTTATCCGCTTCCATATCGAACCCAATCTCAGTCCGCTCCGGCAGAGTGACGTGCCGATCGATGATCGCGCGCCGAATCCGCGAATGCCGCCCGATACTCACGTGGTTGTACACGATCGAGTCGGTCACTTCGCTATAGCTGTTCACGCGCACATCGTAGCCAAGAATCGAGCCTTGCACGCGACCGCCGGAAATGATCGATCCGCCCGCAACGACCGAGTCGATTGCCACACCCATGCGCTCCGGATCGGCAAACACAAACTTCGCCGCGGGATATTGATGCTGCCACCCGCGAATCGGCCAGCTCTTGTCGTACAGGTTGAAAATCGGCGACACCGAGGTCAGATCCATGTTCGCTTCGTAGTACGCGTCCAGCGTTCCCACGTCGCGCCAGTACAGAGCATCCTTCTTGTTCTCATCGACAAAGTTGTACGCAAACACGCGATGCTTCGAAATAATCCGCGGCAAAATATCCTTGCCGAAATCGTGCGCCGACTTCGGATCTTCCGAATCCGCCAGCAAAATCGGAATCATCAGCTGCGTATTGAAAATGTAAATGCCCATCGACGCATTGCAATGCCCCACGTGATGCGGCGATTCCTTGGGATGCGCCGGCTTCTCCTCAAATCCGCGAATCCGATAGTCCTTATCCACCTCAATCACGCCGAATTGCTTCGCGGCCGCTTCGATCGGCACCTCGATCACGCCGACGGTAACTTCGGCGCCCGACTCCACATGCTGTTGGAGCATGCGGTTGTAATCCATCTTGTAGATATGATCGCCCGACAAGATGAAGATGTATTTCGAATGCTCGCTGCCAATCGAATAAATGTTCTGATACACGGCGTCGGCCGTGCCCTGGTACCACTGATTCGAAACGCGCATCTGCGGCGCCAGCACTTCGATGTAGTCGCCCAGCCCCATCAGCGACGACCAGCCTTGCCGGATGTGCCGGTTGAGACTCAGCGCTTTGTATTGTGTGAGGACGAAAACTTTTCGCAGGGCGGAGTTAATACAGTTTGAAAGCGTGACGTCGATGATGCGATATATCGCGCCGAACGGAACGGCCGGCTTCGCGCGGTCCCGGGTGAGCGGCCACAAACGCTCGCCCTGGCCGCCGGCAAGAAGCACCCCAATAGCGTCACGCATGTCGGACATTTACCGACCTCCAGATCGCGCCTCAAGAGCGGCTCATTCTAACAACACAACAGATGCGAAGGACAATACCTTGATCGCCGCAACGACCGCCGCTACAAAGTTCGCGTGACGCCGCGCAGGTTTGGATGCATGAGGCACGGTTTGGACTGCCGCGTCATCCCTGGCTGGAATCGATGCGAAGCGCTGTGACAGGCTGTCGCCAATCGAGCAACAGATCCCGGCGTTCCTCAAAAGAACAACTTCGCACCCAGAAATGCTTGGAATTCCAACCAAATCAAGCACTTTCGAAACTGTTACCACTGCGGTATACGTGTTCCGCGCGCTAACACTTTGCCATTTTCCCTTTCCCGCAGCCCTCTTTTAACAAGAATCACTTGACACCTGATACCCGAATTGACTACAAGAAGCCCCATAATCCTGTCCACGTGCTCATGCACATGTCGCCGAATGCATGCGATAATGCTCATGGGCGGTGCACCGTAAACAACGACACCGCAAGTTACCAATCCGAACCGGATTGGGGGTGAATTTAACGTGGCTGAAGTCATCATCCAGGAATCTGAGTCCTTGGAGAACGCTTTGCGTCGTTTCAAGCGCAAAGTGCAACAGGAAGACATCATCAAGGAAATCAAGAAGCATAGCTTCTATATGAAGCCCGGCGAGAAGCGCCGTGCAAAGGAAGCCCTTTCGCGGAAGCGACTGCGCAAGAAGCAGCGTCGAGAAGCGGATTAATCTGTTAGGCGGCCCCGGTCATCGCGATCGGGGCTGCCACTTCCCTCCTCGCACTCCTCTGGGCGCCGCACTTCCGTGATGTAGACCCGGTCAAGCAGTTGTTGGGTTGTGTTGCAGCTAGGTACCCTCAGGCCCTAAGGAGATGCGGCATCCGGTTTTCCCCCCGGCGGCGGCAGCTTCCCACGTCCCGGCCCCACGGTGCATGGCTCGCTCATCCCTCTCGCTCGACTCGGGCTAATGGGGGGCGGTCCACATGGAATTCCACGATAAGGTACTGAAGTGCTCAGAGTGCAATTCTGAGTTTATATTCACCGCCGGCGAGCAGATGTTTTTTGCCGACAAGGGCTTCAAGAACGAGCCCAAGCGGTGCAAAGCGTGCAAGGCGAAGCGCGCGGAAGGCGTGGGCGGCGGCGCAAATGGCGGCGCCA
>Ga0206871_10217_pt1 | contig 14339 bp, 12 predicted proteins | sample Alteio_BWOrgCont_33_FD_152627 | JGI IMG/M metagenome (GOLD analysis project Ga0206871, IMG submission 152627) | Enriched cells from forest soil in Barre Woods Harvard Forest LTER site, Petersham, Massachusetts, United States -... | ecosystem: Environmental > Terrestrial > Soil > Temperate forest >...
TGAGTTGCGCCCTCGGCGGCGCGTATGAGTTGCGCGAACATTTTTGCAAAAAATTCGGCCTGGATGCGCACGCGCACGGGCCGCAGACGACGAAGGATGGAAAGTTCACGGTCGAATTCGTCGAGTGCCTCGCCAGTTGCGGCACGCCGCCGGTGATGATGTGCAACGACGATTTTTACGAAAACGTTTCGCACACCAGGGCGGATGAGATCGTGGGGAAATGCAAATGAATTGGCTGCCCGACATGGATTTGAACCATGACAAACAGATTCAGAGTCTGCTGTGCTACCGTTACACCATCGGGCAAGCCGGAGCAGCATGAAGCTAGAGAATTTTGATTGAGAGTCAAGTTACGATATGGCCCAGGAATACAAATTGATTTTGAAACATGCCGATGAACCGGGTTACACCCGGGACCTCGCGTGCTATCTTCGCCACGGCGGCTATGAAGGGCTGAAGAAGGCGCTGGCCATGAAGCCGAAGGACCTGCCTGACGGTAAAAAACTTTCGCCCCAGGAGCAGATCCGTGAGGACGTCAAAACTTCCGGACTGCGCGGACGCGGTGGTGCGGGATTTTCCTGCGGCCTCAAATGGAGCTTCGTCGATCGTAAGAGCGGCAAGCCGATCTACCTCATCTGCAATGCCGACGAATCCGAGCCCGGCACATTCAAAGACCGGCAGATCATGTATAAGGACCCGCACCAGTTGATCGAGGGCATGGTCATTTCCTGTTTCGCCAATGACGTTCATCTCGCCTATATCTACATCCGCGGCGAGATGGTCGATGGCGCGAAAATCCTGAATGAGGCCCTGAAAGAAGCGCGCGCAAAGAATTTTCTCGGCAAAAATATCCTGGGCAGCGGTTTTGACCTGGAGATGCATGTCCATCGCGGCGCAGGCGCGTACATTTGCGGTGAAGAAACCGGTCTCATCGAATCTCTCGAAGGCAAGCGCCCCTATCCCCGCATCAAGCCGCCGTATTTCCCGGCCGTCCTCGGCCTTTGGATGTGCCCGACCATCGTCAATAACGTCGAGACGCTTTGCAACGTGAAGCACATCGTTGAGATGGGCGCGGCGGAATTTGCCAAGCTCGGTACGCCGAACAACACCGGCACACGCATCGTCAGCTTGAGCGGCCATGTCAAAAAGCCTGGTTATTACGAGATTGAAGTCGGCAAGGCCACCATCGGTGAACTCATCAATGACCCGAAATTTGGCGGCGGCCTGCTCGATGGGCGAAAATTGAAGGCGGTCATCCCCGGCGGTTCATCCGCAAAAGTTTTCAAGGCGGGCGAGAAATTCAAACTCAAGCGCAAGGGCCCCGACGGCCAGATGACGGAGCACGAAATGGACATGCTCGATCTGCCCTATGATTTTGATTCCCTCATCGCCGCGGGTTCCATGAGCGGTTCCAGCGCCATCATCGTCATGGATGATAGCGTGGACATCGTCAAGGCCCTCGAGAACATCTCCGAATTTTACGCGCACGAAAGCTGCGGACAATGCACGCCCTGCCGCGAAGGCGCCCTCTGGATGAACAAGGCCCTGCATCGCCTCACCCATGGCGAAGGCCGCGCCTCAGATGCCGATTATCTCGTGAAGATCGCCGACAACATCCCCGGCGGACGCACCATTTGCGCTTTCGGCGAGGCCTGTTCCTGGCCGGTGCAAAGTTTCGTCGCGAAATTCAAAGACGAGTTTGTCGCCAAAGGCAAGGCGGATGAAGAACGCCGCGCCAAGGAACATATTGAACCGGCCAAAGCCACGCCGTCCGAGCGGCAGGAGTTGGCCTCCGCGCATTGATTCGCATGTCAACCGCAGCCACAACTGAAAACAAGCCCGCGCCCGTGATTGAAAAAATCAAGGTAAAGGTGGACGGCCGGGAGATTGAAGTGCCGAAGACCACGGCGGACCCGATCTCCGGCAAGCAAATCCCGACCACCATGATCCAGGCCTGCGCGCAGATCAACGTGGACGTGCCGCACTATTGCTACCATCCCAAGTTGCCCGTCGTGGGCAATTGCCGCATGTGCCTCGTTGAATTCGGCACCCCGGCCCTCGGCCCGGACCGCAAACCCGTTTTAAATCCGGATGGTTCGGCCAAGATCGCTAAATCGCCGCGCCCGGCCATCGCCTGCGCCACTCCCATTTCGCCGGGCATGGAAATTTATACGAGCACACCCGGCGTCAAACAGATGCGCGAAGGCGTGCTGGAATTTCTCCTGATCAATCACCCGCTTGATTGCCCGATCTGCGACCAGGCCGGCGAATGCAAGCTGCAGGAATATTCCGTCGATTACGGCCAAAGCCACAGCCGCTTCGTGGAACCAAAAGTCCACAAGCCCAAGGCCGTTGACCTCGGCCCGCGCATCGTCCTCGACGATGAACGTTGCATCCTTTGCACGCGCTGCATCCGCTTTACCCGCGACATCGCCGGCGACGACGCGCTCGGCATCGTCAATCGCGGCAGCTACAACACGCTCACGGCGTATCCCGGCAAGGTTTTCGATAATAATTACACCCTCAACACCGTGGACATCTGCCCGGTGGGCGCGTTGACCTCGAAAGATTTCCGGTTCCAGATGCGCGTTTGGTTCCTCAAGGAGACCAAGAGCGTCTGCACCAGTTGCGCCACCGGTTGCAATGTCATCATCGGTTCACGCGAAGGCAAAATTTACCGTTACGAACCGCGCCAGAACGATGCCGTCAATTCCTGCTGGATGTGCGATTCCGGCCGTTTGAATTACAAATGGGTCGGCCGCGAAGACCGGTTGAAAGAGGTGCTGGTGCGCGGACAGAAATCGACCTGGACCGCCGCCCTCAATGAGATTGGCGGCAAGTTGAAAGCCGGGCTCCACGATTCAGTGGCCATCGTCGCTTCAGCGCGCCAGACCAATGAAGAACTCTGGCTGTTGGGCAAATTGAAAACGAAACTCGGCGCCGCCAGCGATTCCGTCCCCCGCATGGGCGAAGGCGACAAACTGCTCGTCAGCCCCGATAAGAACCCGAATTCCAACGGCTCGCGGCTTACCGGAATTTCGTCTGAGAAGCTGGGCGCGAACCTTGCGCAGATCGCCGCAGGAATTTACAGCGGCAAAATCAAAACGCTCATCGTCTTCGGCGAAGACGTCACCAAACATGGGATTCCCGCCGGTTTGCTGGCCAAACTGGATCTGCTCGTGGTCAGCGATATTTTGCCGAATGCAACCACCAAAGCGGCGCACTATTTGTTGCCCGGTTGCGCCCACGCCGAGAAGCGCGGCACGTTCACCAACACCAAAGGCCGCGTTCAGAAATTCATGAAGGCTGTCGAGCCGCCCGGCGATGCCCGCCCTGAATGGGAATTTTTGCATGATCTGGTTTACAACGTCACCGGCCAGAACGGCTTCCTGACGATTGAAGGCCTGTTCAACGAAATGGCCGCGGATGTCCCCGCCTTCAACGGTTTGAAGTGGGCCGCCCTCGGCGATACCGGAGCAACCGTAAAAATCTGATGGACTGGAGCTTTATCATCTTTAGCGTCGTCAAAGTCGCCGTGGTCATCGGCGCGGTGCAGACCTTTGCCGCTTACGCGGTGCTGGCCGAGCGCAAGATTTCCGCGTGGATCCAGGATCGTGTCGGCCCCAATCGCTGCGCGCCCCCCTTCATGAAATTTGTCCCGGTGATCGGCCCGATGCTCATACGTTGGGGAATTTTTCAACCCCTCGCTGATGGGTTGAAATTCATGCTCAAGGAGGACTTTACTCCGGCCACGGTCCGCAAGGCATATTTTTGGCTCGCCCCCGCTGTGTCCATCATCCCGGCCACCATCGTCATCGCCGTGATTCCGTTCGGCTCCTATCTCGGCCACCAAAAAATGGTCATCGCCGACTTGAACGTGGGAATCCTCTATACTTTCGGCATTGTCTCGCTCGGTGTGTATGGCATTGTTCTCGCGGGCTACGCCGCTAATTCAAAATATCCCTTCCTCGGCGCAATCCGCTCCAGCGCCCAGATGATTTCGTACGAGATCGCGATGGGAATGAGCGTGATCCCTGTCTTCCTCATCGCCAGCACCTTGAATCTAAGCAACGTGGTTAATTGGCAATCGGCCCACGGTTGGCTGGTCATCTATGCGCCACTTTCGTTCATCATTTTCCTGGTCTGCAGTTTCGCTGAAACCAATCGGACGCCTTTCGACCTGCCGGAGGCCGAAACCGAGCTGGTCGGCGGTTATCATACCGAATATGGCTCGATGAAATTCGCGCTGTTTTTCCTCGCTGAATACTCCAACATGGTTGCGGCCTCGGGCATGATGGTCACCCTGTTTTTCGGCGGCTGGACGCTTCCGTTTTGGGGCCTGGATCAGCCGGCCCATTCCATCGCCATCGGTGTCGCGCAGATCCTGGTTTTCATCGTCAAGATGGCCGTCCTGATGACGTTATTCATCTGGGTGCGTTGGATGTTCCCGCGCTTCCGTTACGACCAATTGATGGATCTGGGCTGGCGGCGGTTTGTGCCGCTATCGTTGGCAAACATTTTAGTCACAGCCGTCGTGCTGTGGGCAATCGCTTGATATGGCTATCACCGTAAATCGCAAACCATTGACGTTTTGGGAAAAGCTTTATCTGCCGGCGTTCATCGGCGGACTCAAAGTCACCATGCGCCATGCCTGGGGAACGCTGTTCCAGGGCAAGAAGGTGACCATGGAATATCCCGAGCAGAAATGGGCCGTGCCCGAGAACTATCGCGGCGCGCCTTATCTCGTGAAGGACCAGGAAGGCAATACCAAGTGTGTCTCCTGCCAGCTCTGCGAATTCGTCTGCCCGCCCAAGGCCATCAAGATTTACCCGCCCGGGCCCGCCGGCCAGGGCGCCGAACGGTCGAATGCGGAAAAGATGCCCGAGGATTTCCAGATCAATTTCCTGCGCTGCATCTATTGCGGCCTTTGCCAGGAGGTTTGCCCGGAAGAAGCCATCTTCCTCCTGAAAGATTATTCCATCACCGGCACCACCCGGGAGGAACTGGTTTACGACAAGGAAAAACTCCTCGCCCTCGGCGGCACCCACGCCGGCATCCAGAAATGGAAGCTCAAACTCGAAGAAGCGAAGGAACAGGAAAGTTTTCCGGTCAAAGTTTAAAAATTTAGAAATTATAAATGGACGCTTATAAACGCGGCTCGTTTTTTAGTCATAATTGGGAAGAGACGGTACGGATTCAAGAATTCATTCTTGAAGATCCGCGCCCTGGCGCTTTTTTGCGCCCTATGGCCGGTGATTTGAAATTTTAGAAAATGGACCTGACTGACATTTTGTTTTACGTCTTCGCTGCCTTCACGCTGGGCTGCGGAGTGCTCGTCATCGTCAATCCGTTCAGCCGCAACCCGGTCACCAGCGCGATGTTCCTGGTGCTGACCATCATCTCGATGGCGGGCTTGTTCGTGTTGCTCCACGCCTTCTTTCTCGCGGCGGTGCAGATTCTCGTGTATGCCGGCGCGGTCATCGTGCTCTTCCTCTTCGTCATCATGTTGCTGGACCTCAAGGAGGAAGCCCGCCGCAAAATCAAGATCTATGGATTTTTCGCCGGCATCCTGTCCGTCGGCGCCATCCTTGCCATCTTTTTTAGAGAGTTAAGCAGCACGCCACTGGATGTCACCACACCCAATGTCGAGGGAACCACTGAAGCGCTTGGGACATTATTGTTCACCAGCTATGTGCTTCCCTTTGAAGTTGTCTCGGTCTTGCTGCTGGTGGCGATGATCGGGGTCATCCTGTTGAGCCGAAAAAAATTGGAATAAAATGCATGTAGGACTTGAACATTATTTGACCGTCAGCTTCCTGCTGTTCGCGCTGGGCATGCTGGGCGTCATCATGCGCCGAAACCTGATCGTGATTTACATGTCGCTGGAACTGATGCTGAACGCGGCGAACCTCGCCCTGGTTGCCTTTTCCCGCTTCAACAACAAGCTCGACGGCCAGGTGCTGGTGTTTTTCATCATTACCGTCGCCGCCGCGGAGGTTTCCGTCGGTCTCGCGCTCATCGTCGCCCTGTACCGCCGCCGCCAGTCGGCGCACGTCGAAGATTTGACCGGAATGAAATTGTGATGCAAGACCAACTGTTTCCATGGCTGATTTTGTTTCTGCCGCTGTTCGCGGCGGTGTTCATCACCCTTTTTACGTTGCATTCGCGCGGCCTCAGCGCCTTCCTCTCCATTGGCGCCATCGTCACCGGTTTTATCCTTTCGATAATCTTTATCAACGCCAACGGCTGGAATCCCGCCACCACCGAAATCTCCCGCACCTGGCTCTCCATCGGGAGCCTGCAGGTTGATTTCGGTTTCAAGCTCGATGCCTTGAGCATGATGATGTTGCTCATCGTCACCGGCGTCGGCGGCGCCATCCATATCTATTCCGTCGGCTACATGCACGAAGATAGCGGGTTCTCCCGCTTCTTCGCCTGCTTGAGCCTGTTCACCTTCTCCATGCTTGGCATCGTCCTGGCGAATAATTTCATCGAGATGTTCATTTTCTGGGAATTGGTCGGCGTTTCCAGCTATCTGCTCATCGGGTTCTGGTTTGAAAAACCCAGTGCCGGTGATGCCGCCAAAAAGGCGTTCATCGTCAATCGCCTCGGCGATTTCGGGTTCCTGCTCGGGATCCTGATGGTTTGGGGAATTCTTGGCTCGCTCAATTTTACCTTTTTGAAAGGCCAATTGATTGGCAATCCCGCTGCCCTTGGCGCCTCCGCGACCATCGCCGGCCTTCTCGTTTTCTGCGGGGCCGTCGGCAAATCCGCCCAATTCCCGCTGCATGTGTGGTTGCCGGACGCCATGGAAGGCCCCACGCCCGTCTCCGCCCTCATCCATGCCGCCACCATGGTCGCCGCCGGTGTGTACATGCTTTGCCGGATTTTGTTCCTGCTCAATCCTGATTGCCTCTCGGTCATCGCTTACATCGGCGGGTTCACCGCCTTGCTCGCCGCGCTCATCGCTGTCCAGCAGGATGACATCAAACGCATCATCGCCTATTCCACGCTCTCGCAACTCGGTTATATGGTGATGTCCGTCGGCCTGGGGGGGCCTACCGCCGCGATGTTCCATTTGACCACTCATGCCTTTTTCAAAGCGTTGCTGTTCCTAAGCGCCGGCTCGGTCATCATCGCTCTGCATCATGAACAGGACATCTGGAAGATGGGCGGCTTGAAGCAAAAAATGCCGGTGACATTTTACACGTTCCTCATCGGCACATTGGCATTGTGCGGCGTGCCGCCGTTATGCGGATTTTATTCCAAAGATTCCATTCTCGCCCAGGCCCTCTCGCAACAGAACTATGTCCTGTTCGCCGTTGGCGTGTTCGTCGCCGGGTTAACCACCTTCTATATCTTCCGGTTGTTCTTCGTCGTTTTTCTGGGCAAAGAAAAATCCGAAGCCGTTTCACACGCCCATGAATCGCCCGCGGTCATGACCTTGCCGCTGGTCGTGCTGGCGGTGTTCAGTGTCATCGGAGGTTTTATCGGCATCGAAGGCATCTATCACGCCATGTTCACCGGTAAAACGGAAGAATCCGCCGGCTTTGCCAGCACCCTGTTTGCGCCCTTCACCCATTCACCGGTCGCCGCTTCGCTCGGAATCCTCGCGGTCATCATCGGTTTCGTGTGCGCGTTCGCCCTTTACGCCAAAGCCGAAAAAGATCCCTTGCCGGAAAAACTTGGCGGCCTGGCGGTCGCGATGAAAAATAAATTTTACTTCGACGAACTGTATGAGGCCACGTTTGTACGCGCACACGATTTCATCGCGGCGGTCATGGATTGGATCGACCGCTGGCTGCTCGAAGGCTTTTGTATCGGCCTTATTCGCGGCGGCACGGACCTGACCGGTCGCGCGCTGCGTCTGGTGCAGACCGGCAATATCCAGACCTATGCCTTTATGTTCGTGCTCGGTGTCGCGTTGGTGCTGTGGTTCGTTTTGAAATAAAATGTCCATTTTGACTTACATCTTCGGTTGGCCGCTGCTGGCGGCGCTGGCGCTGATTTTTGTGCCGCGAAATTATCGCGTCATCATTCGTGCCATTGCGGTCCTGGCCACCCTCATCTCCGCCATCCTCGCGGTAAAAATGTTCTGCGAGTTTGTCCCGGGCACCAATGGCTTTCAATTTGAGCAGCAAATCCCCTGGGTCGATTCTCTCGGGATCAGCTATCACGTCGGTGTGGACGGCTTAAACGTCGGCCTCATCCTGATGGGAGCCATCGTCATCTTTGCCGCGGCCTGTTGCTCCTGGGAGATCCAGACCCACGAAAAAGAATTTTATATCCTGTTGCTCATCATGGGCGGGGGCATCCTCGGCGCATTCGCCTCGCTCGACCTGTTCTTCTTTTATTTCCTGCATGAACTGGCCCTCGTCCCCACCTTCATCATGATCGGTGTCTGGGGTCGCGGTGAACGGAAGAACTACGCCACTTTCCAAATCACCATTTATCTGAGCATCGGCGCGCTGCTCGCGCTCATCGGCCTGATCGCCCTCTACCTGCAATCCGGCGCGAATACCTTCGATATCCCCGTCCTGATCCAACATGCCAAGGCAAATCCATTGGCCGTCAATGTCCAAAGCTTCATTTTCCCGCTGCTGCTCTTTGGCTTTGGCATTTTGGTTTCCCTTTGGCCGTTCCATTCCTGGGCGCCGCTCGGCTATGGCTCCGCGCCCTCGCCGACCGCGATGATCCATGCCGGAGTCCTGAAAAAGTTCGGGTTATATGGCTTGATCCGTATCGCCCTGCCGCTCATGCCGCAGGCCGCTCATGCCTGGATGAACTGTGTCGCCTGGCTTTGCCTCGGCAACATCCTGTATGTCGGCTGGGTCGCCATGCGCCAGCGCGATTTGAACATGCTTATCGGTAATTCCAGCGTGGCCCACATGGGCTTCATTTTCCTGGGCATCGCCAGCTTGAACCTCATCGGCATCACTGGTGCGGTCTTCATCATGGTCGCGCACGGCTTCCTCGCCGCGCTCACTTTCGCTTTGAGCGGCTACATCTATCATAAGACCGGCACCCTCCAGATGAGCGAACTCGGCGGTCTCTGCCGCAAATTGCGCTTCATTGGCACAGCCTTGCTCATGGCCGCCCTCGCCGGATGCGGATTGCCCGGTTTTGCGAATTTCGTCGGCGAAGTCGCCGTTTTCTTCGGCTCATGGACGGTATTTCCGGCTGTCACCGTCCTCGCCGTCTGGGGTGGCCTGGTCATCGGCGGCATCTATATGACCCGCGCTGTCCGGAAAATTTTGCATGGCCCGCTCCCCGATAAATATGCCAACCTGGCCGATGCCACCAACCCCTGGCGCAAACTCCCTTATGCGTTGTTGCTGGCCAGTCTCTTCGTGTTCGGATGTTTCCCTAAACTTCTTACGGACCAGATTGGCCCGGACGCCAGTAAGATTGTGAGCATGGTCAATGCAGGTTCGCCTGCGCCTGTCGCCGGCAACCCGCCTCTTTCCAATATTGTGATGCAAAACCCGAAATTCGAGGTCCAAAACTGATGAGCGCTTCTTTGATGTCTTTGGAAATCTGGGTGATCGCCCTCGGCATCGTGCTGATGCTAGCGGACTTCCTTTTTTGCATCCCGCCCGAGCGAAAAAAATTCCTCATCAGCCTTGCCATCGCCGCGCTGGGGATCATGTTCCTCACCCTTCTGGGCAATGACGCCCAAACCGGCATGGCCTTCAACGGCGCGTTCATCGAAGACCCGATGGCCATCTTCTTCAAGCGGTTTTTTGTCCTTGCCGCCATCCTCGTCCTGTTCCTGGCCATGGAATTTTCCGATCAGCTCTCAGGCATCACGGAATATTATTCCCTGATCATTTTTGCCCTCGCCGGCATGCTCTTCGCCGCCTCATCCAATGATTTTGTGATGCTCTTTGTTTCCATCGAACTTATCACCGTCACCTTCTATATCCTGGTCAGCTTTCAGCGCTCCAAGCTCCTCTCTCTCGAAGCCGGCGTGAAATATCTGATCATCGGCGCGTTGTCATCCGCCTTCATGGTCTTTGGCATCGCGCTGATTTGGGGCATCACCGGTACCATGAATTTCACGGGCCTGGAACAAGTCGCGCCCCAGTTCGTCGATAACAAGATTTTCCTGGCGGGCATTCTCTTTTTGTTCGCGGGATTGGGTTTCAAGATCGCCGCTGTCCCGTTCCAGATCTGGGCGCCTGACGTTTACCAGGGCGCGCCGACCCCCACCACGGCCTTTCTCGCCATCGGCTCCAAGGCGGCCGGGTTTGTCCTGATTTTGCGCGTACTCTTCACGGCCGTCCCCGCCGTGACGGCCCGTTGGACGGATTTCCTCATCGTCATCTCCGCCCTGACCATCCTTTACGGAAACCTTTGCGCCTTGCCGCAACGCAACCTGAAGCGCCTGCTCGGTTATTCCAGCATATCGCATGCGGGCTACCTTTTGTTGGGTATCGCGGCCATCAGCGCCACCGGCCAATCGGCGCTCATGTATTATCTCGCCGGTTATCTTTTCACCGTTGTCGGCGCGTTCACCGTCATTGCCCTGGTCATGCAACATTTGGACAGCGAAGATATCTCCGGTCTCGCCGGACTCAACCGGCGCTCGCCGCTATTGGCCGCCACCATGACGTTTTCCATGGTATCGCTGGCGGGTGTCCCGCCCATGGCGGGATTTTTCGGAAAATTCCTGCTCCTCAAGGCCGTGATCCAGCAGGGCTTTGCCACTTCGAATCACGGTTACTATTGCCTGACCTTTATCGCGCTGGCCGGCGTGGTGATTTCATTCTATTACTATTTCGGCGTCATCCGCGCGATTTATTGGAGCAAAGAGGCCCGGGATCTCTCTCCCATCCCGATGTCAGGTGGAGCAAAATTTTTGGTCCTCGTTTGTATGGGCGGGATGCTCTGGATCGGAATTTTCCCCAACACAGTCCTCAATCTTGCCAATACCGCTGCCAACGCTCTCCGATAGGCGTAAGGGATAGGATTGTCTTCACCATCCAAATTGACACACGGTTAATCCAGGCCCTTGATTTTCTCCATCCGCAAACTGCGTCTGCCCTACATGCCATCCGGGTGCGGCCCACGGCCGTGAGCTGATATTTCCATACCAGTGGACTTCAGTTTGGTTTTTAGATGGAACTGGCGTAAACCAATAAAACTCCTTTGGATTGGCGATGGTCGTCGCCGCTGGTGCCGTTGGCGGATTTAAATCTGTCGCTTGGATTGCTAATTGCGACAGTTGTTGCTGGGTCGGAACCTGAGTAGTCGGCGTGGTATTGGTCGTTACAAATGTTGAAGTTGATGGATCAGCCGCAGCTTGAAATATGACACCCACGCCGAATGCGATAGCTAGAAATGTTTCACGTATCCTCACGCCATAACTTCGGACTACACCGAAAATAGTCAAATGGGGTGAAACACTAAGGTAAAAAGTCGAAAGATGAAGATTGTTTTCAGTCCTCTGTCTTCAGCCTTTAGATCACCCGCATCTGGACCGCGTCCACGATTTCCGTCCCCACCGAGATTGCCCCGATGATGACTGCCGTGTCCCCCTTCTGGAGCAATCCTTTCTCCGTGAAATGTTTCAAGGTTGTTTCGACGGTATTTTGCGGATCGATAAGATCGAATTCCGTCACAAAGGGCGTGACCCCCCAATTTACCGTGAGCTGGTTCGCAAAGATCTCGCTGTCACACAACGCGTAGATCGGCGAATAGCGTGGGCGCATCCAGGCCGTGTACATCGCCATGTGGCCGTGCCGCGTGAATACCAAAATCGCCGCAGCCTTCAATTCATTGGCCAACACCACCGCGCTCTTGACCAGTTTCTGCCGGGCCGATGTCAAATCCGCCGAATCATGGAATTGCGCGCTGCCGCTACGCTCGATCCGGCACGCGATCCGGTCAAAGACTTCGATGCATTTTATCGGATATTTCCCCACCGTCGTCTCGCCGCTTAACATGATCGCGTCCGCCTCTTCATAGACCGCATTGGCCACGTCGGTGACTTCCGCGCGTGTGGGCATCGGCGATTCGATCATGCTCTCCAACATGTGCGTGGCCACGATCACCGGCTTGCCATGTCGCAGGCAGGTCTTGACGATGCGCCGCTGCACGATCGGCAGCTCTTCGTAGGGGATCTCTATCCCCAGGTCACCCCGCGCCACCATCACCCCGTCCGTTTCCTTCACGATGGACTCCAGGTTGATCAACGCCTGCTGGTCCTCGATCTTAGCGATGACGAACGGTTGCGGTTTGTCCTTGTCAAACATCTCGCGCAACTGCATCAGGTCGCGCGCTTCACGGACAAAGGAAAGCGCGATAAAATCCACGCACAGTTCCAGGCCCAGCTTCACGTCCTTGATGTCCTTGGCTGTCAGAGCAGGCAGGCTCACTTTGACTCCCGGCAGATTGATATGGCGGCGGCTCCCCAGTGTCCCCTCGGTCAGCACTTCGCATTCGACCTTGTTCCCGTTTTTGGCCAGGACCTTCATCTCGATGGCCCCGTTGTCGATCAACACCACGTCGCCCACATTGATGTCATTCACAAAATTGGCGTAATTCACGTCCACCGAATGCTCCTCTTCCGACTGTTCGCCCCGAACGGTCAGCACAAATTTCTGGCCGGGCTGAAGGTTGAGAGGCGAGCTGATGTCACCCGTCCGGATCGCCGGCCCTTGCGTGTCCATCATGATCCCGATGTGTTTTTTCCGCGCAGCGGAAGTGCTTCGGATATCGGCAACCACGCGGCGCACCCAATCATGCGGCGCATGGGACATGTTGAGACGAAACACATTCACACCCGCATCGATCAGTTTGCCGATCATGACGGCTGAATCCGTCGCCGGGCCGAGTGTTGAAATGATTTTAGTTTTGCGAACGTTGCCCCGTTCCATGGAGAAAAACATACCGCCAAGCCCGGCGATTAAAAGCATTTTAATGTGCGGCCTGCCACGTCCCGACAAATAAACCTTGTCAATCGCCCGGGGATGTCTTAAAAGCTGTGACGTTGGGCAACATTAAGGAATTTATGAAAATTTTCATCGCAGGAATCATCGCCGCCGCCGCTGTCTTTTTCGTTGTGCCCGCCGCACTCGCCGACGGCACCAATTCCGTCGCCGCGCTTGCGCCAACGCCCTACCCGCTCGATTATTGCGTGGTCTCGGGCGACAAACTCGGCAGCATGGGTCCAACCATCGATTTCGTCTATCAAGACCCGTCCAAAGGCATCAACCAGGACATCAAATTCTGCTGCGCTGATTGCAAACCCAAGTTTCTCAAAGATCCAGATCAGTACATGGCCATTATTCTGAAAGCCGAAGCCGACCAGGCAAAGAATCCGCCAGCCTCAAAATGAATCCCGCTTGAAGCAAAGGTCCGCCCCGCCTCCCAGTTCTGGCTTGCCTCTTTGGAAAATTAGACAATAATCCTTCTTTTATGGCAGATGCAGCAAATAAATATCCCGAAAACGTCCCGGGCAAATATTACGTGGACAATCAGTGCATAGATTGCGATTTATGCCGGGAAACCGCGCCTGATAATTTCAAACGCAACGACGATGGCGGTTATTCCTTTGTTTACAAGCAGCCGGGCTCACCCGAGGAAGAAGCGCGCTGCAAAGAAGCCAAGGAAGGCTGCCCGGTCGAAGCCATTGGCGATAACGGGGCGTAGAAATCTTCGTGCAGTTTATTCAGGCTATCAGGGGCATCATAACCAGCTCACTTCCCCTTTGTATCCCTGGAGTCCGATTTAATTTGAGTGCTCGACCGGCAGGACGATCCGCACTGTTGCCGGTTGTCCGGCTTGTGGCGGGAGGATTTCGAGTTTCCCATGATGGGTCTCGATGATTTTCTGGCTGATCGTCAATCCCAGCCCCAGCCCGACATTTCGCGTGGTGAAAAATGGCGACGGCACTTTGTCCACCGCTTCCGCCACGAAACCCGACCCGTTATCCTGGATTTCGATCTCAATGTTTTGCACCCCGTCTTTATCGGACGTCGTCTGCCATCGCACACCGATCACCGGTGTTTTGGGATTGGCCTGGAGCGCGTTGAGCATGACTTCCGCCAAAGCGTGTTTTAACGCCGGCCGGTCTCCCGTGATCACCACCGGTTTGCCGGTGTTTTCAAATTTCAACTGCGCGCCCTCGGAGGGCTGGTGCTTGCGCGCTTCCTGGTAGGCGTCTTCCACCAGGCTGTCCACGGCAAAGGCCTCCTGCTCATACCGGCCGTCGCGCGCCAGGAAACGCATCTGGTTGAGCAATCGCGTCACCCGCTTCACTCCATCGGCCATCGCCCGGTCGAGCGATTCGCGGAATTCCTTGTCTTTGAATTTTTCGGACAGCAACTGTTGGT
>Ga0206871_10219_pt1 | contig 14253 bp, 13 predicted proteins | sample Alteio_BWOrgCont_33_FD_152627 | JGI IMG/M metagenome (GOLD analysis project Ga0206871, IMG submission 152627) | Enriched cells from forest soil in Barre Woods Harvard Forest LTER site, Petersham, Massachusetts, United States -... | ecosystem: Environmental > Terrestrial > Soil > Temperate forest >...
TCTTAATCAACTCTTCAAACGAGAGAGGAGGGGAGGTGCCACTGACGAGGTCTACTACGGTACCAAGCAGCCCAGGAAGATTGGGGATAGCTGGCCGATCAATAGCGCCGCCGCTGTCGCAGATGCCGCCCCTGAAATAGGCGCCCTAACACGTGCCATAGCTAAATTCCCAATGACTTTAAATCCAGAGAACATCACCGGGACCGTCACTCTGTCCGAGGTAAATGCTGGCACGATGAAGGTCATCGCCAACTACACCATAAAATTGGATATCCCCCCCAATGTGGCCCAAAATGGACGTCACAACTTCAACGTGTCATGTTCAGTTCTCCGGTGTTTTCCCAAACGACGTGACAAAACATACTGTCTCAAGCAGCGAGTCTATGGACCTACACACCGAAGGCAGGAGCGAGGGGATTTCCATAGTCGCGGACATGAAGACCACGAATCTTACTGTCTATTCAATACCCTGATGGTCGCTCGCAGCTGGCCAGATCCAAGTTCGGTGCCGTGATTATTTCTACTCTATCCCTACTGTCGAATCTCAAAACTTTGACCGGTTCCCGCGGACTGGTCATCGTTGGGTCTCCCACTAGTTACTGCGAGGATCCTTCCTTGAGGAGACCCCAAGGTGATCAGACCCATGACAAGAAAGCCATCCACATTCCGTCGGATGGCGGCCTTACTCATGAGGCCATTTCACAAACCACCAACACATCGATCAGTACGGTGCAATTTGTCTTACGTGAAGTCCAGCCGACACTCAGTGAGATATGCTCTGAGAAGGTTGAGCGGCCCCATGGCAGTCGATCTGCAGTAGTCGATCCGACCGGAACTAATTACTTCAATAGTGACACCAATTTTTTTCCGATTGTTGCAAGGAATGATTTTGTTGTGCGCTCTAATCAAACAAGGGTGATACTATAATATGATAAGGATTATTGAGACAAAGGCTGGGCTATGGGAGTGGTATTTAAAAGTGACAATATACAGAACGGCATTTATACTAGCAGCTTTGTTTGTCGAAATATCATTATATTTCCAGTCTCATATTTTAGTTAGCTATATTACATGCATACTTATATTTTCAATTTATTTATCAATCACTGATTTGTACAGATTCAAATTCATCCCGTTAATAGATAGCATTGAATATGACGCTAATGCAATTAGGTTCAATGGCATGAACATCCCCCTGGGTGATCTATCCCGGCCCATTCGCTACGATCCAACCCTTCCAACTACGAGGCTTCATATTTACTTGAATACATCTAAGAATTTGCTTTCATTAGAGAAGCGAATCTATATTCCGAAATATGCCTACGAAAAGAAGCCTTTGATTGCGATGGTTAAATTCATCAATGAAATTATTTTAAATCGAGGCTCTTCTGGGAATAATAAGGTGGGATTGATGTGCCTCTGAATGTGTCCTGCGCAGATATTCGTCGCCGCTCTTTCTCTCAGATTCGCCCCAATTCTTCCTGCTCGCTATCGACGCCTGAGTTCAGTCAGGAAAAACGTCCAAGTTATGAAAATAGACAGGGTTTAATGCAATACTTTCACTGGACTGTTGACCGGAAAATGCCCATAATCCGCAGATCAGGACTTTGTTCTGCTCGGAGAGGACGGTACCGATGAACAGGCGCGTCAGGAAGGGGATGGTATTCATGAGGCGCGACACCATTCATTGTTTGCTCGCCGTGCCAACTCGGTGAATTCGATATCATTCGCAGAGAGGAGTGGATTCGATGTGGCAGCATAAATTTCTGCGCGTGTCCATCTGTGTCCACCCTAGTCCAAGCCAGTCCAACTCTGTCCAGCCCGTTATTGTTCGGGTAAATCACAAGTAACAGTGAATTAAGTTTTTTTTACGATTTTCATGCTGCAGACTTAGGGTCCTAGCGTCAGCGATGATGTGTGGGTTCGGGCCTGAATCGGGAGAGCAGTGGCGGAGGTCTGATGATCGGTGTCATGGCGGGTTTCGGAGCTCTTCAGGTATTGAAGATGAACTCTTTGCAATTGAACAGGGCATGGGCGAGATCCGTCCACAAGGTCAGGTCATCCTGATGGGAGGCGTCCAGACCCAAGGCGGCAGCGCGCTCCGCAAGGAAGGCGGTGACCGTCTTCATCTCATCATCGCGGGGTGGTCGAGAAAACAGGGTGCGGAACATGAGGATGATGCGGCTCTGTGTGGTTGGAGTCGCCGGTGTGAGAAGCTTCTGCGCCCAGCGCTGCGCTTCGCCGACCACGAACGGATCATTCATCAGGATCAGCGCCTGAGCAGGAACGTTGGAGACGGTGCGCTGGCCAATCGTATTGAAGGGCGTCGGCTCATCGAAGGCCATGAGCATTGGTGACATGAAGTTCCTGCGCACGGAGAGATAGATGCTGCGTCGGCCATTGCCATCGAGTGGACCGCTATTGGGTCTGCCGCGGCCCTCAAGGAACGTGGTCAGGAAGACGGGGACGCTTGGACCGCCCAAACGCAGGTCGATGCAGCCGGAGACCGCGAGGATGCTGTCCCGGATGGCTTCTCCTTCCAAGCGGCGGATGGGCATGCGGTGCAGGTAGCGGTTGTCCGGATCCCGTGCGTCATCCTTCGGTTCTGCGGCGCTCGACATCTGATAAGTCGCGCTTAACACCATGGTGCGGATGGCGTGCTTCATCGACCAGCCCTGCGCGATGAAATCATTGGCGAGATAATCGAGCAGAGCCGGATTGCTCGGCTCGCTGCCGAGGACTCCGAAGTTGTCGACCGTCGGTACGATGCCGCGGCCGAACAAGTGGTACCAGAGGCGGTTGACAATGACGCGCGCAGCGAATGGATTGGCCGGATCCGTCATACGTCGCGCCAGTTCGAGACGTCCACTGCCAGTACCCGCAGCGATCGGCGGCTGACGTGATCCGGCGATCGCCTCGAGGAACTGGCGTGGGGCATTGTCGCCACGGTTTCGCCACGAGCCACGCTTCATGACATAGGCATCCACGCCACTACCATCCATGATGGCGGGGGCGAGATGGGATTGGGTGTGGATGGTGCTGATGAGCGCGTTCTCTGCGGTCACGAATGCCTGTGCTGCGGGCAAGGGGCAGCGACCAGCGCCGAAGAGCAACGGATGATGGACCAGCCAGTTCGCCAGATAGGCACTGTCACCGTGATCATTCGCAGTGCCTAGGCGCTGCTCGGTCAAAGCGACCATGACCTGGCCCAGGATTTTGCCATAGATGGTGGCGAGCGCAGCAGGATCGCCGGCTGGCGCCGCACCGGCAAGGGCACTGGAGAGTGCGCGTCCACCAGCAGAGGACACCGAAGCGCCATTGTCGGTCAGGCTGATGCGGGCGACGGCGAAATCAGGACTCTCGGCGGTGAACTGAAGGTAGGTGCTCAGCCCGTGATAGGCACTCACGTCCATTGCCTGCCATTGGAAGGCGCCAGTCGACTCGATCTTGCGTACCAGCTGGCGGTGCAAGGGAGCATTGATCATAGTATGCTGGGCGACTCCGCAATAGATGTGGCCTGAGCCACGCATCAGCACCTGGATATGATCGCCGGTGATCTCAAAGGTCCGGGTGCGAAAACTCCGACCGGCCTGATCATAATTCAGACTCGACGGCTCGGCCTTGGTATAGTTGGCGCGCTTCAGACACTGCCAGGCCGGATCGAAGGCGGACATACCCATCTCGGCGACCTCATTGATCGGCCGCAGCGGATCGTTGCCCAGGCGGATGTCACCGTGATGCACAGTGTGTTCGCCGAAGCTCACGCCATCCGGCAGCCAGTCTTCACTGCCGGGCGCGGCAAAATCGATCAGTGGCGTTGGCGTTGCCGCCAGAGCTGGCGGTTGGATGAAGATAGCACTAGCCTGGGCGCCGAACTTGAGGGAAAAGTGCGCCCAACCATTGAACGGGTCGCCAGACAGACCTTCGGCAGCGACCAGGTGGGAAACCCAAGCGAGCAAGATGGCCGGGTCGAGACCATGCGTCGAGGCATAGCTGGTGGCGCGTGAAATCTCATCTGGGGACAGTTGTCCGGCGACCTTCAGGGGCATCCGCCGGATGGCAATCGCCAGTGGCGTTAGCAGCACTTCGCGTGCGGCAAGCAGATAGGAATCGAGATGATCGAGCACCGGACGATAGGAGGCGGCGACCTCCTGCATGACCGGTGCGAGGTGCTGTTCACGCAGTTTCCATAGCTGCTCGGCGATGGCGTGATTGGAGAGATCGGTTTCGAAACGCACCTGCCGATAGCTGCTGCTTTCAATGAAGCCCGACAGTGCGTAGTAGTCCTTGGAGCTGATGGCATCGAACTTGTGGTCATGGCAGCGGGCACAGGCGACCGTCAAGGCTAGGAAGGTCTTGCCCATCACGTCGATCATGTTGTCGAAGCGATCGGCCTGGTCTTGGCGGATGTCGACGGGCGAGTGCACATTCTCGCCAAGCTCCCAGAAGCCGGTGCCGATCACCGATTCGTTGTAACCGTCCTGCGGGTTGGTGCGCGGCTGGGGCAGCAGATCTCCGGCGATCTGCTCGGTGAGGAAACGGTTGTAGGGAAGATCAAGGTTGAATGCCCGCACCACATAGTCGCGGTACTGGTAGGCATTGGGCAAGGTGTAGTCGAACTCATGACCTCGTGACTCCGCATAACGCACCAGGTCGAGCCAGTGTCGGGCCCAGCGCACGCCGAACTGGGGTGAGGCGAGCAGCCGGTCGACAACCGTGGCGGTTGCATCCGCAGCGGTGTCCGCCACGAAGGCATCGACCTCGGCAGGGCTCGGGGGCAGGCCAATGAGGTCGAGGTAGAGACGGCGGATCAGGGCTGGACGGTCTGCCGGTGCGGCGTGGTGGAGCTGCTGTTCGGCCAGCTTCGTGAGGACGAGACGGTCGATATCGCCGTGCGCCCAGGAGGCATCAGCGGCATTGACTGCCGGCGGAGGGGTGACCTTCGCGACCGGCTTCCAAGCCCACCAGGCGGCCTTGCGCTTCTGCAGATCGAATGCCGGAATCCCGCTCGCGCTGGTGGTCCCGCCTGCGCTGCCAGAAGTTGCAGGTGTTGCCGGCCATGCGGCACCGTGTGAGATCCACGTGGTCAGGTCCGCCACCTGCGCCGTGGTAAGGCGGGACTTGGGTGGCATCTGCAAGTCTTTATTGGTATAGCTGACCGCTTCGATCAGCAGGCTCTTACTGGGATCACCCGGAACCACCGCGGGAGCGGTATCGCCTCCTGCCAAAAGCTTATCTCGTGAGTCGGCATACAGTCCGCCCTTGAGTTTAGCGGCTTTGTGCGAGTGGCATTCGAAGCACTTATCGGCGAGCAGGGGGCGGATCTTGTTCTCGAAAAAATTCGAGTTCCTGACGGTCGGCGGCGTATACGAGGCTGGTCGAGCTAACCAGGTGGATTGCCAGAAGGATGATCAGACGTCCGACCCACCGATTCATCAGTTCCTCTGGAGTTGCTAGCAGTTGCTTCTGACAGAATACCCAGTTTCCGACGTTCACACCCAATTCATCCTGGATTGCCCAAAGACGTACTGGATCGCGTGGTCATCATGCTCGCGGCGGTCGGGTCCATCTGGAAGGTCGCTGGTAAGGTGTGAACTGCCGGAATGATCCATCAACTAGCTGAAGCATCGACATGTATATCTTGGTAATCGGCTCAGACGCAGACCAATCGTTGGATCCAGCGCGAACGGAGGATGCCAACCCATGATGATCACGCTGATCAGTTGGTTCGACAACGAAATGTCCGTCCTCAGCGACTCTACTATGGCGGGAGCGCTTGGTATATGCAATGCTGCCTCATGTGCCAATGCAACGCATCAACCATGCCGTCGAGGATTGGCCTGAGATGTTAGCTGGGGATGAAGGGATAACCTCGGTAATCCTTGACTGGCTTCTTTATGCCAGTCCTGTCCTGATTATTCGGGGATGGAGTCATCGGTTGAAAGAGCTCAAGTCCAGTATCCAGTCACGTACATAGCCGGGGCAGAAAGGTCTCAATGGAACCAGGAACAGCCGAGCAGAGATCCGCCAGGCAGTTGCCGTCTTTGGCCCCTGGCGTGGCGCTCGGGGTCGTGTCCCCCTTGTGGGCATCAGAGACCTTGCGATATGTAAGCCGCACCGGCGCCACCGGTACCTCCGGAACCACCGGAATGGCCATTGAGCGCTGCGCCACCTCCTCCGCCACCTCCACTTGGGTTTGCTCCATTACTACCAACTGTCGGTGAATCGGAATTGGTGACCCTCGGGGAGTTGCGCGTGGAGATAGTCGATCTCAGACCGAAGGTAGATCAATTCTGCAATCAGGACCTTATCCTGCTTGGCGAGAATGGTGCCGAGGATCAGGCGCGTCAGGAAGGGGAGGGTATTCATGAGGCGAGACAGATTGCAATGTTTGCTCCCCGTACCATCCCGGTGAATTTGAGATTATTCGCAGAGAGGAGTGATTTCGATGTGGCCACATAACGGTCATAGCGTGTCCATCTGTGTCCACCCAGTCCAAGCCAGTCCATCTCAGTCCAACCCGTTATTGTTCGGGTAAATCACAAGTATCTATAAATGAATGTCTTACGACTTTCATGCTGCAGACTTCAGGTCCTAGTGTCAGCAATGATGTGTGGGTTCGAGTCCGTCTCCGGGCACCATAAACCCCAGTAACAACAATAAGTTACAGGTGTTTCCCTTTGGCGCTAGATTTGGTCAAGATTACCTCAAGACAAGTCAAGATAACCCCAAAGCATGAGACCTTCGGTCTGAATCGACGCTGGAGGTAATAAAACTTGCCCTGACGATATCGTCGCCAGGACTCTGCAGGGAGGATGTTGCCTAAAGTAAGTGTGGTCGAAACGGAGGTTCGGATCGACGCGGGCACAGGGCAGTCAGGTCATCTTCCCGATATGAGACCATCGATGCCAACTGGCAAATATCCCTTGTTAATGTCCGGGTCATAGGCAGCGCTATGGGCGTAAATCTCGGTCATCTCACTCGAACTGTGCCCCTCCAGGTCCCAATCCTGTACAGGCTGATTCCCGCCTGAGCGTAGAGGCTAGCAAACGTGTGGCGCATAACGTGCGGGGTCACCTCAGAATCGAGGCCCTCGTCCCGGACGGCATCGACTGCTTGCCTCGTAGTTCTTGCCGGGCATCAGGACAAGCCAGATCGCGTTGGAGAATGGGAGCAGGATGCTATGCAGCTCATCGCAATTGGGGATAGGCCGGTTCTTTCCGTCCTTCGTGGTGAATTTCTTCTGGTTTACAACATGTGCGATCCGCTGGGTGAGATCAATCTGATTCCAACGCAGAGACCCTAATTCGGCCTTACGCCCACCGAGATAAACGTCAAGCGCTACTAAGAGGTAATCATCTTTGCTATGTGCTTGAGCCACCCGCAGGAGATCCTTTCGCTGAGACGCAATCAAGAAGTGCGGTATACGTTTCGGCTTATTATGTAGGCGAACGTGTTTGACTGGACTGCTGGCCAACACACCATCTTCGACGACGGTGTCCTTCCCATGATAAAGTCCGCCCCCCCGAAATCACCGGCTCCCCATTGGGCGAAGATCACTATTTGCTATCAGGTTTCTGCTCAGCTTGGTTTTTCTGCTTACCTCAGGTACAGCTGCGGAACCCACTCTCGACATCGCCTCGGCTCTGGCGGTGCGCTTCGGCACCGTTGAGGCTCCCGGAGCCATGCGTGCACGCGACGGCTGGTTCTTTCTGGGCCATGAGCTCCACTCCTATGCTGCTGGGAACCTAACCGCCGCTCGGCACTCCGCGTTAGGCGACCCATTATCAGCGATCGTCGCCTTCAAGACCATGGCCGCCAACGCAGGCGTTCGACTACTGCTCGTCCCTATTCCCGGGAAGATTGCAGTCTATCCCGACATGCTCGACCCGGCCTGGAGTGCAGATCGCCGCTGGGATGCTGAGAATCTCGCCTTCCTCCAAGAGCTGCGGGGCCAGGGTGTTGAGGTTCTCGACTTGCTACCCGATTTCCTTGCAATGCGCAAGCAGGGCATTGACGTTTATTGCCGCCAGGATTCGCATTGGTCGCCAGCCGGTATGCAGCATGCAGCCGAGGCGATCCAACAGTGGATGTCCACACAGGCATGGTACCCCGGAGTCGCGCATCTGGCGACCACCCGAGTGGCGCAGACCGTTCATGCCAGTGGGGATCTTGCGACCTTGCTCGCAGACCAGTCTCCTGCGGAGCAGCTTCAGGTCATGCGCGTTGAATCCGAAGGCCGTCCGGTGCCCGCTGACCGTCAAAGCCCAATCGTACTTATGGGCGATAGCTCCACTCTGGTCTACCATGGTGATGGACTTCTGGCCGAGGCTGCTGGTCTGCCGGATCAACTCGCCGCCCTTTGTTCTACCTCCATCGATCTGATTGGCGTGCTCGGCGGCGGAGCGAATGGGTCGCGCATGATTCTCGCAAGGCGCAAAGACAACCTAGCTGGGAAGAAATGCCTGGTCTGGGTGTTTTCGGCGCGCGAGCTGAGCGAGTCCAGCGACGGTTGGAAGATGATTCCGGTAGTGCGCTGACCAAGAGCTGCCATGGTCTTCAGTTCCCACCTCTTCCTCTTCTATTTTCTCCCAGCAGCGCTCCTGCTCTACTATGTAACCGTCGGTTACGGTCGGTTGTTCGCGCTGACCGTAGTGAGCCTGCTTTTCTACGGCTGGACAAGTCCATGGTTCATCCCGGTGGTGGTTTGGACCGCCCTGCTTGATTTCTGCTGTGGCAAACTCATCGCTGGTGGTGTGCTGAACAACCCCCTCGCGTTGGCTCAGGCGGATGGGGCCATCCATAATCCACCCACGGCGCGGCGCCGCCGCTGGCCGCTCGTCTTGTCGGTCATTGCCAACCTGGGCATGCTGGCCTTCTTCAAGTATACTATGTTTGCCGAGGAGAACTTCGCGCGCATCCTGCATAGCTTTGGTCATGAAGGCAGGGACTTCATTGTCATCGTCCTGCCGGTCGGGATATCCTTCTACACCTTCGAGTCCATTAGTTATGTGTTCGACATCTACCGCGGGAACGCGCGCCCAGCAAGCTGTTGGGTCTACGAGCGCTACGGACGCTCGGCATCCGACCGCATGCCCTGGTTGGAGCGGCTCGGTATCGAAGGCAAGGCCTTCATATCGTATCTCTGCTATCTCACCCAGTTCCCGCACCTCGTCGCCGGTCCGATTATCAGGTACCGGGATATTGAGCGCCAGCTCCACCAGCGCAGCCATACCATTGAACAGTTCGCACGCGGCGTCGCTTTTTTAAGCATCGGCTTGGCCAAGAAGGTACTTCTCGCCAATCCAATGGGCGAAATCGCAGATAGTGCATTCGCAGCAGGTGGACTCCAGTGGCATGACGCCTGGTTCGGCGCCATCGCCTATGCCTTTCAAATCTATTTCGACTTCTCCGGCTACTCCGACATGGCGGTCGGACTCGGCCTGATGATGGGCTTCCGTTATCCGAGAAATTTTCGAGCGCCCTACCTTGCGGAATCGATCACCGAATTCTGGCGGCGATGGCACATCTCATTATCGACGTGGCTGCGCGATTATCTCTATCTGCCCTTAGGTGGCAACCGACTTGGACAAAGGCGGACCTATGCCAATCTTCTGCTCGTGATGCTCATCGGCGGGTTCTGGCACGGGGCCGCCTGGACCTTTCTGGCTTGGGGCGCGATCCATGGCGTTATGCTCGCCACTGAGCGCATAACGGGAAAAACTAGCTTCTACACCCCATTTCCCAAGCCGCTGCGTATCTCCATCACCTTCCTCATAGTCTGCCTGGCGTGGGTATTCTTCCGTTCGCCGACGCTCGGTGGCGCTGGCAACTATCTGCTCTGCATGTTCGGCCTCGGCAACCCGCAGCCGGAAGCACAGTTTGTGCAGTTGGAGCTCTATGACCACTATCGACTTGTGATTTTCGCCGGCTGTGCCTTAGTGATCTGGGGTGGCACCCAGACCTGGGAATTCACCCGCATCATCACGCCGTTGCGGGCAGCGGCGTGCGCGCTTTTGCTGGTGGCAGCGATCGTCACTATGTGGTCGCAGTCGGAGAATCACTTTCTCTATTTCCGCTTTTAGGACGACATGGCTAACGATTCTTATCCGAACCAAGCACTTCACCCTGGCCAACCGCTATCCGACGACGAGGACCTGTCTGGGACCGTCATCGGCCGGGGTACAGCCGCCTTCCTAGCTGGCTTTTTCCTCATCATCCTGGTTTGCGTGGCGCTGCTGGACACCGCGCTTTCCTATCTCTCCGCCGCAGCGGCTGGCGATGCATCGCTGCGACACCCGTTCATCGCGCTTCTACGCCATCCGCCTTCGCCTGGTTCCTTTACCCTTCCCATCCATCGCCAAGGCGAGAGCGAGGTCAATCCGCTGCATCAGGCCGAAACGGCGATAGTTGAAGAATCCACGCTGCGCGGTTGGGCCGGCCCGCTGTACCGGGAATGCCTTTATGGTCTCCTGCGGAGTGGGACCCATACGGTGGTGATCGGCGATGACGGTTGGCTGTACTACCGGCCGGGGATCGACTATCTTTGCGGACGCAGCGTCCTGGCTGCTGAGTTTCCCGAATCCAACCTCGAAAGTGCTGATCCTCGGTCGGTCATCGCCGCCTTCGCCAGAGACTGCGCCGTGGCCGGGGCGCAACTGATCATCGTCATGGTCCCGGACAAGGCTGCGATTGAGTTCAGACATCTCGGCTTGCCGGCGCCACCGCCAGGCAGCGACTACAACAACTCCAGCTGTGACGACTTGGTGCGCTCCTTGCGCGCGCAAGGCATCCTGGTCTATGTGCCAAACACTGATCTACGCATGGTAGCCAGGCGCTCTGCAACCTTCCTGCGCCAGGATAGCCATTGGACACCGGAAGGAATGGACGTCGTGGCTAAGGGGGTCGCCGCTATAGCATCACCCTCCATTATAGAGTCGCGGCGCTGGCGCCTCACCGAGCAGGTAGCGAGCAGCAAAGGCGATCTCGTTGCGGCGCTGCGTCTCCCGCCCGGGCAGACCCGCTTCCTACCTGAGACTGTACGCATCGGCATGATCAGTGACTCCGTCACCGGGACCGGATGGACTTCCCAGGTGGGCGCGCCGCTGCTCGTACTCGGCGACAGTTTCACCAATATCTACGATGATCCAGCCCTTGGCTGGGGGGTATCTGCGGGGCTGGCCGCGCATCTCGGCTACCATCTCGGATGTGAGGTGGAGGTGATCGCCATCAACGGTGGAGGTATTAACGAGACGCGCAACATTCTCGCACATCGTCCAACCGCACTCCTGGGGCGGAAGGTGGTGGTGTGGGAATTCGCCATGCGCGAGCTGATGCAATCGCAGTGGCGGATGATCCCAATGGCTAGGACTCCCGGGACAGGGACTGCTAATTTGGTAATAGCGAAGACAAAGACAACTTTCCATGCGGTGGTCACCGCCATCTCGCGCATCCCTCCTGACGACGCCACTCTCTACCCCAACTCACTGACTACCCTCACGGTCAAGGTGAGTGCGGAGATGGAAGCGGAGCAGACCACAGTTGTGGGTGAATTCCTGCTCGCCCTGCCTTGTCTTCGTCGACATGTGCCGCTGCCGGCATCGCGACTCCACATCGGAGATTCGCTCATGGTAACCGCAATCCCCTGGGAAGCGGTGCCGGCTGAGGTCATGCGAACTAAACGCTACGATGACAGCGAACGCTATGATCTGCCGCTCTTATTCTCCGAAGAGTGGACGATAACGACACCATCTCGATGATGCCCCGACTGCCTGCGCCGGCCGTACAAGTCCGGTCAGCGACCAGCCTCGACGAAAATCGGGGCCGAAGGTAAATGCGTGAGGGTGTCGGCCAACCAGGCAGACTCCAGCTCGGGGTGGTCAACGATGTCCTCGAGTTCAAGATCGCACACGCTCCCGCTCGCCAAATCGGCGAGCGGCGTGCGCACTCCATCGATGATCCCCCACTGTGCAACATAGATCCGCGTCGCCTCGTTGCTATGCTCCGGGTTGGTGTCATATTCGCACACGACCAGCGCATCACGATAGGGGCGGATCTCACCGAGCTCAGGAATCAACGATCGCGCCGACAACACCGCATGGATTCTGATCGTTTTAACTTCCTTGATTCCGGCAATCATACTGTCATAGGCGACGCGGTTTCTTGCAATTTCGTCTTGGGCGAGAGCGCGTCGATAAACCGCAATGCCTTCGATCGAGCCTTGCCAACCGGCGCCTGCCAGCTCGATCCGATCGCGGCCGGGGAGCTCACTGAGGTCTGAGAGTACCCCAGTAGGAGTGCCATCAAGGAAGGCGTATGCCCTGGCATCATGGCAGCTGACTACGATATGATGGCGGGCACCATTGGTGATGCGCCCGATCACTAGTCGTTTCCCGCCGAACGCCAATCGGATCTCGGACCAGTTACGTTCCAAGATGAGCGGGGAACCTCCCGGCGTTGCCGGCCCGATGTTGATAAGATCAGCATGAGGGGGGCCCCCTTCGCGCAGGCGGATGGTCAACTCGATGCTGAGCGCGGCACGGCAATCGCTATGAACCTGCTCCGGCCATGGTGAGACTCCCTCATCCAGCCGTGCGACATAACTCCCGCCGGCAAGCAGCAGTGAACCGTCACGGTCGATGCGGGCGGCACCATGTCGTAACAAATTCGCGTTCGCGAATTGCCCCATGCAGTACCAACAGTTATCACGCTGGGCGTTGGCCCAGGCGAAGGCAAGTGCCGAGGCGTCTGATGGCCACGGTTCAGCGCTTACTGCCACTGCGGTGGTTGCATGCTCGTCAGGAACGTCGAGCGGGGTATGTACTCCGCTCATGGTCAAGCTGCAGGGAGGTTTGATCGCCTCGGCGAAGGAGCAGAAGACTCTCAGGCCATCGCTACTGGCGGCCAGCTGCGTGGCAGGAACCTTGCTAGGCGACAGTACGTGCAGACCAGCGCTTGCGATCGTATGATCGAAGCGGATCTCCACTTCATGGGCGCCACGACTATAGGCAGCCGTGGCCACCGGAGATCTGTGCATTTCCACGGTGATGCGACCCTTCCTGAGCTCTGCCCCCCCCGTCGCGCACTTATGGTATAGATCCCAGGCTGCCTATAAGTGTGCGAAGTTGTGGTTGTGCCACCTTGGCCGCCATCACCGAAATCAATGGTCCAGGATCCCGGCTCGAGACCGTCCAGCGAAAGAGTAAATGGTGCCAGACCACGACGATCACCCAGTCCGGGATCGCGCCAGAGATACGCGCTGACATCGTAGCAGTCCGAGTGGGTGACCTGGATCCATTGTTTGATCGATCGATAGTCGCTGGCGTATGCACCCAGCCACAGCTCTGCTGCGTCGACGGTGGTCGGCCTGATCGGCCCGCACACCAGGACATGATGTGAATCCCCAGCCCATTTCGGATTCCACATTTTACCTGGGCGACCGAATTGGGTGTGCTTCATCAGTGGTGGAATCAGGCTCATCTCGATCTCTGGATGGCCGGGATCGTAGATGGTCACCCCGTTGTGGCTCCCATTCAGCACCGAGATGCGGTAGGAATCATCGGGTGCAATGTAGGGGTTGCACCCTTCTCGGAAGCCGCGGGTGTCGAGCAGTCCGTTAGTCAGATCCAACCTCCCGACCACCGGCCATGGGAATCCTCCGGAGGCTCGTCTACCGTCATGGGAGAGCGAGAACCATTGGGAAACCTCTCCACTATAGACCGCTTCTCTCACCTGTGGCGTCCCAGGTTCCATCCGCCACACGCCTTTAGCGGCATTCAGCTTGTTGCAGCCATAGATCCATGCCCTGCCTGTAGTCGGATCCGGCCACACCCACAGTGCATAGCCCTGTCCTAGTATCCGCCGGTCGGTGCCATCCCAAGCGATCATCGAGATCGACCAGACTCCGGTGACGGGATCGTCACTTGAAAATATGACATGCTGCCCGTCTGGTAGTATGAGGGGATTGTACAGCCTGGCGGTGGGCACCAATTCGCGCACCTGTCCGTCATCGGTGTCCAGAGCCATAATGGCGAATGCCCCGCGCCGGTCGATCCAGCGGCCCTTCCCTGGAAAGTCTGCATCCTTGCTGCCGCCATCGATTCTTGCTGCCGGTTCGAGCAGGTCAGATTCGCGCTTCCCAGCCGCCAAGGTGACGGTGAAGCGGTCAGTATCGATCTGAGTGTGTTCGTGTGATCGTTTAACCTCACGCCAATCCCGAGCCCTCAACCACACCAGGCGGACGCGGGCGCCCAT
>Ga0206871_10220_pt1 | contig 14131 bp, 8 predicted proteins | sample Alteio_BWOrgCont_33_FD_152627 | JGI IMG/M metagenome (GOLD analysis project Ga0206871, IMG submission 152627) | Enriched cells from forest soil in Barre Woods Harvard Forest LTER site, Petersham, Massachusetts, United States -... | ecosystem: Environmental > Terrestrial > Soil > Temperate forest >...
TGAGTGGGATCACCGATAAGCGTAACCGGGGGAAGGGTGATTTCCGCAGTCGTGTCAGGGTCCGGCATATAGTTGACCCCGGAAGTAGGTTCGGGGGCATTCGAGAGGTCCAATATCGTGTGGGTTACCTCGAATGAACCTCCGGCTATTTCCCCTAAACCAAGAATGAGAGCTACCGTACCGCCAGACTCAACCACTGCAAAAATGCCCGCAGCGACGGTGAAAACCCCGATGCCACCCTGTGCTACTGTGCCAGTTGAGGGCTCTCCTCGCGCGCTAAGTGTCTTCTCCGTTGGCGCTGGCTGAGGCCTTGCTAAGGAACCGATCGTTCCCGCGATAATGACCGTTCTCCAGTCCCGGGAGATGTACACAATGTCGTAGATTTGGCTTAAACTTTCGAGTGTCGCTCGTGACGGCTGCGCATCCGACCACAGCTTCGCCATATGTGCGGGATTCTTCGCGTTCTCTTTGAGGACTGAAACAATCGTTGCATCACGAACCTGCACGCAGCAATAGACCTTGCGCGCCTCCAACTTGGCGATCGCAGATCGCATCGACAGCGGTTTGTTGGTGTCCCAGAGACCGAACAGCGAGAGCTTCCAAGGCGGTAAGCGATTCAGAGTAGCTAGAACCATGGCTTGTTTTGCCGTTAGCACGCTATATCTCCGATACGACGCCGCCTGTTATTCGAGCCATTTATGCGCAGAGGGTCCTCTTACTGCGACGCCGCCAGAATCGGAATCACACCTTATTGCAACGCGACCAGAATCGGAATTACACCCTGGCCCTCCCGGAGCGGCCGAAGCGCCTTTCCGATCACTGCACCAAAAGCCTGAGTGGCGTCGCCCGCCTTCATGCCAAATCCAGGACGCGTAGAGGTCGTCAGCAAATCACCTACAGCAATCGGAGCGGGATCGGCATCGACTTTGCAGTACACCTTCCCAACCAGGGCGACGGAGATCCGGTTCTCCGCAGATTCTCGTCGATCGAGCACAATCGCAGGTCGGTATTCCCCTGCACCGGAAACAACCCCGGCGACGCGCTTGTCGTAGGCCTCGCGGCACTCGCGCAATTTCCCGTCATCGTCGATCACGACGATCGTTCCGGGTTCCGGTGCGTTCATGTCATGCGCATCGAACTGCTCTGCACAATCGGCTCCCGTCAAAACGACGTCCTTCTGTACGGTCACGGTATTCACGGTTGTTATGTCGCCGCTGATCGTCAGATTGCCATCGATCTCGACTTTTCCCGTAAACTTGCCGGCAAGACCGTCCTTGCTAGTACCCTCGATTGCAGTGCCCGTGGCGCTCGTTCCGCTCACACCTGCACCCGATAGGCTCTGCCCGCTCACACCTGTGCCGGCCAGATTGATCCCCGTGACTCCCGCGCCGGTGGAGGCGTTCTGTCCATAAACGCCGCTGCCGGACGCATCCGACGATTGGCCCCACACTCCGTTCACTCCATCGCCGCGAACGCCGTCTCCCGACTTGCTGGCGCCGTACACGCCTGGGCCGCCAGCGCTGTTTGTCCCCCAGACTCCCGCGCCCAAAGGTGCGGGCGTTAGCCCCAGATCAAGTCCCGATGGTTTTGGATTATCGGCACCGGAGACGCCGCGAACACCGTTATTTCCCTCGCCCAGAACACCATCGGTTCCGGGTTGGGTGTCCGGCCCGGAACGTTGCACCCCGGGTGGAGTAGGCGGTACGAGTCCGATACTCTGGCCCCAGACTCCGGGGCCCGTGTTCGACTGGCCGGTTACTCCGGCACTGCTTTGATCTGTACCTTGAACGGGACTTGCAGGAAGGGCATTTCCCCCAGTGAGCTCAGCCATAGACCTCTCCTCAAGACTGTCCAAAACCGTCTTTGCCCAGGGAATCCGGTAGCCCGCGGGGAGCCGACCCCGGAGATTAGGCGCGAATATACTCCGACAGAATGTCAAAGGCAAGAACGACGGAGAATGTGTTCACATCGGCTCACAGGCTCTCCACGCTCCAGAGCCAATTCCTTTCAGAATCCTTCATAGATCGATCAGAGCTGTGAGGGGTGTTTGTATCTAAACCCACACCTTATGGAACACTCGCGCGGTCTTTATTACGGCTCGTGTTTTCAGTGGCATACGATTCGCTCCTATGATGCCCTCTCGGGACGATTTGCGAAAGATTTTCAAGGCTTTCGATGTTCCATAAGGGCTGTGGCATCGATATTCCGGCAGATCCCTTTCGGAACAGCGGGCTGGCGCCGCTGCCGATTTTTGGGGATTACACTCCGATCAGTAACGAAATGTCGGCTAGGCTCCAGTAATTCGGAAATGGCGTATCGCAGAAGGCTGGCGCGCTTTTCGTTACTAATCCGTCCGGAAGCCCCAAACAAAAGCTCGATGAGCGCTTTGCGGTGAAGTCGTCATTCGAGAATCCACACCTTGCTTTGTCCCGTTGACAATCGATAGTCGAGTGTCTACCATCCTCGCCAGATCGAGGGTAGAATCTCTTCTGTAGCAAAGCAAGCGCAGCAACGAGTCGGGCTCCTCCAGGGAACGCTCGACATGCTTATCTTGAGGACGCTTCTCTATGGACCTGCTCATGGCCATCAGATTGGGAAGCACATTCAGAGGACCACGAGCGATTTTCTGCGGATGCAGCATGGTTCGCTCTATCCGGCGCTGCACCGCCTGGAACGGCGAGGATGGGTTGTCTCCAAATGGGAGACTGCACCGGACCGAAATCGCGAATTCAAATACTACCGCTTGACGGATAAAGGCAGGAGGCAGCTCGTGGTCGAAGAGTCGCAATGGAAGCAGATGGCGGAAGCTGTCGCACGCGTGATGTGGCCCGCCGCCGAGGAGAGCTGAGATGAAATGGTGGCAATTGCGGAAGCGGGACGTCGACCTGGAGCGGGAGCTGAGTTCCGATCTGGAATTGGAAGAAGAAGAGCAACGCGACCGCGGCCTGACCCCCGAAGAAGCTCGCCACGCAGCCTTGCGCGCCTTTGGCAATCCTACTCTTATTCGTGAACAGACTCGCGCCATCTGGTCCTGGAACTGGTTTGAATCCCATGCACGCGATCTGCACTTGAGCCTGCGCACGCTTCGTCGCACCCCCGGTTTTACCGTGATCGCCATCCTGGTGATGGCGCTGGGCATTGGCGCTAACGTCGCGCTGTTCACGGTAGTGCGTGGCATTTTGCTCAAGCCCTTGCCATTCCAGGATCCGGATCGCCTCGTGATGCTCTATGAGGCGGGCCTTCAGGAAGAGGACACGGCCCGCAACGTGGTTGCCGGCGGCATGTACGCCGAGTGGAAGAAGGAGAACCGCAGCTACAGCAGCCTCGCGCTCGCGCAGAGTATCCGGGTGGGGCTTTCCGGTTCGAACGGACAATTGCCGGAGAAGCTGAATAGCGCGTTGTTTTCATGGGACCTGCTCCGCACGCTGGGGGTGCAGCCCGCGCTGGGCCGCGATTTTATGCAGTCCGATGACAGTCCCGCAGCCAACGGCACGGTGTTGCTGAGCTGGGGTCTGTGGAAGCGTCGCTTTGGCGGTGATCCTGCCATCCTGAACCAGACGATCGAGCTCGACGCCCAGCCATACACCGTTATCGGCGTTATGCCCGCCTGGTTCGATTTTCCTTCCCCGTCCACGCAGATATTGACACCGGTTTACCACGACATGCCCGAGGAACAGATGACCGCGTTCAACCAGCACATGTTTCGCGTTGTGGGGCGGCTGAAGCCGGGAGTCAGCGCAGCGCAGGGCGTAGCCGATTTGAGCATCATCTCCCAGCGCATTCACAATGCGCACCTAAACGACCCATTCGTGTTTCGAAGTGCCAAGAGCCGTCCCCTGCTGGAGCACATGGTTGGCGAAATCAAGAAGCCACTCTATGTGTTGCTGGGGGCGACCTGCTGCCTTTTGCTCATCGCCTGCCTCAACGTGGCCAATCTGCTGGTGGCGCGCGCGGCGGCACGGCGCAAAGAGCTGGCTATCCGCACCGCACTGGGCGGAGGCTGGCTGCGTCTGATGCGCGAGCGGCTGATGGAGTGCTTGCTGCTTTCGGCCGGCGGCGGCGCGCTGGGACTTTTGCTTGCTTTCGCCGCGCTTCAATGGCTGACGAGAACTCGCCACGACATGAACCGCGTCGAATCCATCCATATCGACGGCGCGGTGGCGGCGTTTACCGTCGGCGTTATCATGCTGTGCGCGCTGTTTTCCGGACTCATTGCTGCGCTTAGCACCAGCGACAAGCGCATTCTCGGCGCGCTGCATGAGGCATCACGTTCGGTAAGCGGGGGCAGTGCGCAGGCGACGCTGCGCAAGGTGCTTCTTTCGCTCGAAGTCGGACTGACTGTGATTTTGCTCATTGGCGCCGGGCTGCTGCTTAAAAGCTATGAACGGCTGCGCTCCGCCGACATGGGCTGTCTCACGCAAAACGTGATCACGATGCATCTGGGAATCCCTGATGCCCGCTATGCGACGCCCGCCCAACGAGCCAACTTCTACGACGCGCTGCTCGAGCGCGTGCGTGCTCTGCCCGGAGTGGACGCGGCTGGCTTTGCGACCTCTGTCCCTGGGCAGGGCTTCGGGTCAGATCGAACCTTCACCATCGTGGAGCATCCGCCCTTGCCGCACGGCAGTGGTCTGACTGCCTTATACTGCTGGACCGATCCGAGGTACTTCGGCGCCATGGGCATTCCGATCCTGCGCGGGCGCACCTTTGACGGCGGTAAGCGACTGGATGCCGCCAACGAAGCTGTCATCAGCCAATCCTTCGCCAGCCAATACTTCCCCGGTGAAGATCCGCTCGGCAAGCACCTCCACGTACGCGGGCAAGATGCCGTCATTGTTGGAATTGTGGGCGATACCCGCTATGCAATCGGCGAAACGCCGCGGCCAGTGCAATATTTTCCGCTGGACGCGGGCGTAGAGACCGTCGGCACGCTTGTCATTCGCTCCAGCCACGACCTGGAGCAGTTCGCTCTTCCGGTGCAGCGTATCGTCTCCGAGATGGATCCCGATCTTCCCGTCTCGGACATTCTCACGATGAACCAGCTGCTCGGCAAAACGACCCTGAACCAGAGCTTCAACACTACGCTGCTCGTCGCTTTTGCCTCGCTGTCGCTGGTTCTTGCGGCGGTGGGACTGTTCGGCGTGATGTCGTACGTCGCTGCGCAGCGTACGACCGAGATCGGCATCCGCATCGCGCTGGGCGCAAAGCGCGAACACGTCATGCGGAAGATGTTGCTGGATGGAATGCGGCCCGCGATCTTCGGTCTTGTCTTAGGACTTGCTGCAGGCCTGGAGGCCGGCCAGCTGATGCGTGACTTGCTCTATCAGATCAAGCCGCTCGATCCGGCGGTCTTTGCCACAGTTGCCGCAACGCTGCTCGCGGTGGCTGCGTTCGCATGCATCGTTCCCGCATGGCGAGCATCGCGCCTCGATCCGATGCAAGCATTGAGAGCCGAATAGGCTGACATTCTCGCAATTTCCCAGAGGCACTCCCAATTAGCGCATCATCGCCGAATCACGCATTATCAGAGGTCGCCCTGTTTCAGAATGCGCTTTGTGGCCGGCGCAGGTTGCGTTGCTTCGAATGCGGAGCAGTGTGGATACCCGCGATTTGCAGTAAGCCGTTAGCGCGGTGGATGTATGGGTATTGGATAGCTCTTGCGGAGAGCCGACACGGTTGACCAGGCACGAGGGAAGCCGAAGTTAGCCATAGTTGCCCCGGTAGGCGATTCAGTTGCGAAGCCGATCGCTTGGCTGGATGGTTGAGTTGAACGGCCTGGAGCCGATTCGACGTATAGGGCGGCGCAGGTGGGGTAAGCAACCACCGTAGCGTGCAGGCGAATTGGGATGGACGGCGGCATCGTTGTCTCAGGAAGATTTGAAGGTAGCGCAGAGAAGTGCTGAGTTGGGGCTGGCCGGCTCAACGGCCGAATAACGCGCGATGACGTGGAGGGTGCCGCATCTGCATTGTGGGCATGACCGGCTGAGCGCGGCCTTCTGCTGCGCGGTTAGCAGTGGATCGATGTCCGGGATGGAGGCACTGAGACGGAGCCTGCAAACGGCGAGCGCCTGGCGCCGGTTGCGGTTGGCAAGCAATCCGAAGTGGCGGATCTTGACGAAGCCGGCTGGCAGGACATGGAGCAGAAAGCGACGGATGAACTCCACCGCATCGAGCTTCATGATGCTGCTGCGGTTGTTATATCGCTGAAATACTCCCCCTTGGACTTCATGGGAAGAATGGCATCTTTCCCCTTGTTGCGCAAGGGGAAAGAGAGATATTGTGTCGCACTTCGCCGCGGTCGAGACCTTTTGAGAGGAACCATGCTCGCGTTCATCCAACTCAGCTCATTGCCGCAAAGCCTTACCGCCTCCGAGTGAAGCACGGTGACAGCTAGCTTCCGCGAAGATTCTGGACCGACGACTTCAAGGCACTCATCCAGCGTCGGTTTCGTACCCATATTGGGATTACTCCCCGTAGACGCCATTCTCTTCAGAGATCAACTGGACGAGATAAAGATGTCGGTATACAGGTGCTCACCGCTCGGGCTAGAGGTGACTGCATGCCATTCGAACTTGGCAAGTGACGCAAAATGCGACGACGCCGGTTCGAGAATGCGATCCGAAAATCTACATCACTCCTCTAACTCCCGTCCTTTTTATGCATTGGATCTGGATCATGGAAAAGCTGTGAGCCGGGGCCAGTGTTTTGGATGGCAGGTCGCAGCGCCACCCTCATTGTCGATCACGTTGCGAATTCCACCGTAATTATTAAGGCAGGTCGTGATCATGTCGTGGAAGCGCACATTCTCGGCCGCGGGCGCCTCGATGGCGCGGGTAAGAAAAATGTCCGGATGGAGGAAGACGCTGTAGACGCCTAGCCCCCAGGCCTCATGCTGGTGCACGGTACTGGCCACTTTGTAGGAGGCCCATCCGTCCGTGCCGGGCATACTTGTATACGCGGCCTGGTTAGGCGGATCGTATGGAATCTCGGACTGGTACATGTAAGTGCGGCCACGCTCGCCGTTCCAAAGCACCTGGAATTGCTGGTGGTGCTCAACGAATAGCCCGAAAGCGATCACATCATCGCCGTTGACGATAAGACCGTTCTGACTGAGATTGTCGGTCCAGCCGACATGAGCGCCATGATCCGCGCGCCAGATCCAGACGTGATCGATGATGGTGTTATTGGCATTCACTTCGAGGTTCCCGACTGTGCTGCCCGCGCCCGCGCCACCCTCACGGAAGAACACATCTGCCAAAAGAATTGGGTCTGCGCGATGACTGTGATGGGGATTGCCCGGCGCACCGATCTGCAGAAGCACCGGAGAAATCCGGGACCCCGCATCGAAGAGTAGCCCAGCGATCGTAAGGCCATCGGCATCGGCGGTCACCATGGCTGCGGTGCCGTTCGTCGGCCGCAGCGTGGCGAAGCCTAGGCCAAGCACAACAGTATCCGGCTTCACCACCCGAATAGGCTCAGTCAGATCGTAGATGCCGGGCGTCAAGAGTAACTGCTTGCCTCGGGCAAGCTGTGCGTTGATGCTGGCAGCCGTGTCATGGCCAGGGCGGCCGATGTAGAACTGTTCAATTGGAATGTCGCGGCCGGGCATGGCGACAGGAGTACGCCAGGTCGTGCCGGTAGAATCGCTGCACACTCCGGGAACTCGCACACTCCATTTACCCGTGGCATTCACCTCAAGGAAGGGCTTCTCCCGCACCACAGGCGTGCGTGCGATCTCCGTGTAGGCCGACTTCGGCCAAGCGCCCGCCGGCGCGTGCGGCACTCCTACGAAAACCATGTTCCAGTTCGATCCCGTCCATCCGGCCCAGTCACTGTTTCGTGCAATCCACTGTTGCTGGGTGCCTGAATCTACGGTGCCGTCCACTAGCGTATCGGCCATCCAGCCGCCCGAAGCCCAGCCATGGTTCTGGTGAAGCACGAGGTTGCCTTCGATATGCATGCGCCGCATCGGCGCCGCTTGTGAGACCGCCCATCGCATAGTGCCCGGCGTCATCTCCGACTGCCCTGCGCCTGTGGGCGTGACGGCAAAGTTCTCTATGCCACGCCAGAAGACGCAAGTAGCGTTGTCCTTTGGCAGGGTCGCATCGGCGTGTACATTGCCGGCAATATGCACTGCATCCGGTGTCGCTCCCAGTCCCCGCACTTCCGTGTAGTAGCCAACCGGCACATTCAGGTGATATTTGCCGGGTAAGAACAGCAACGCATAACGGTTCGGGCCAAACTCACTGTGCTGCTCGTTCGCGTATACACGATCGATCGCCGCCTGCATCTGCGGCTCGGATTTAGTAGGGTCGAAGATCAGCACGTTCGGCCCGAGATGAGGACTTGAAGATCGCTGAGCAACGGCAGCGGCAGCCACTAGAAGAAGACTCATTGCGAGAACGCGGGAATACGCAAGAGATAGCACGGTAATTGAGGATACGCGAGCAATCCCACCCCTGTCAGGTTGATGTCTCGCCGTCAATGGTTAGAGAGCATGAACGTTTTCTTCATAATGTCCCATTTGCTGGCCCAGACGGAAGTTGACCGCAATCCGACAGTCGCTGTCTAAGCTTATTGGGTAGTGGATTTATTTTGTGTATACAGCGGAAGGGCGGTCAACTGACTAAGAATCAATAGGTCGGGAGCTCGAATCTCTCTGGGCGCACCATAAGATCAACAACTTACAAGCGAAGCGGTCACGGTCAAAACTCGACTATGACGTGAAATATGACATAGGTGCTCATGCTGCTACCTCTGCCTCCCTTCCCTCGTTCCTCTGATTCACAACCTCCGCGATGTTCTTGAGAGCAGGATGCAAGTATTTCTGCGTCGTAGTGACGCTCTCATGACCGAGCACATCCATCACCAGCTTAAGGTTCCCCGTTCGGTCTAGCAGATCAGTCGCGAACGAGTGGCGTGCCGAGTACAGAACAAGCTCCTTGGGCAGCCCAGCGTCTTCTCTGGTGGACGCATGCGGACTGGTGAGAACGTCTCCGCAATTGCTCGTGAGTTCAGCGTGTCTCGTCCAACCATCTACCGTGCGGTGGGTGCGTAGTCGACAGCTCGTCTCCGGGCAATCCTGAGCCGATGCACCGCACACTACGCTGGGTCACACTCCAGCGTCGCTCCAAATTTGCCCGTCTGCGGGCTTTGTACTGGCGATGACCATGCTCTTCCAAAGATAGGGAAGCCGGCCTGTTCCTCGGAACTGAAGATTCCTAAAACCTGCTTCAATCATAAGATCCGATAACGTTTTGCGGCTGAAGAGCTTAATGTGGCCGCCATCAAAGAGAGGATCGGCATGTTTATCCCAACCAGCTCCGAGGGAAATCGCTAGATTCTTCAGGTATCCATGATATGGGGTCGTGCAGATGAACCGGCCGTTTTCCTTCGTTGCAAGATAGCACCCTGCCATTAAGCTTCTTGGATCGTACAAATGCTCAACGACTTCGGCACTATATACAAGGTCAAACGGCTCTTCACCCAAGCGTTCAAGAACGCGGCTGTCGGCGGTTAACACCTCAAACTTGCCAGATGGGCAACTTTCTCTCGCGATACGAATGCCGGCTTCTGCCATATCAATGCCGACAACCGAGTGGCCCCGGTTTGCAAACTGGGCGGCTATTGCGCCATTGCCACATCCGACATCGAGAATCCTTGAGCGGGGTGGGAGATCGGCGGTCAGGCTCAACAGACAGGGCAGCACGTAACTGTGGCAGCCGCGCAGGCCAGCTTTCGTATACTTGCTCGATTCAAGAAAACAAGTCGGTGCTGACATGATGGGAGAATATCACGCGAAGCGCATCTCGGAGTCTTCGACAAGGGAATCAGACACGCGCCCATGCAGATCAACGCACGGTTTGGGCGCGGGATGTTGGCGTCAGGGTCGAACGCGGCTCCCTCTTCCGTAAAGCCCTTTATGTCTAACCCACTTTGCAAGGCGTGTTGCTATCCGCTTAGTCGGCGCACTCGTCACGGGATCGTTGAGATCATTTCTTACCCCTTCTTGGTTTTTATCCGTGGGAGTGTCAGAACTGCAACATTCGGTACTATCTTCGTCAAAGGAATGCGCCCAGCGGGGTGCAGTCTTAAACGACACAAAGCGTCCGATCGGCTTCGGTCTGAGACTCTGGCAGGCAGGCGCTAGTCGAACGCGCCTGATTGGATTGCGCGAGAGTATGGCACTTGAGTGAAGAGGGGGAGAACTGCTGAGGAAAAAGATTAAGTGCCAGCCTATCGCCTTCCTACCTTGGGAACAAGTTACGGCAGTACCGTGACAATAGGATCGAACTCAGGTTCTGGCCGCTTTCTTAATCGCAGCCCATCTCTTCTTTTGTGCCGCGCTGATCCTTGCTCGCGCCGCTCGGCTCATGGGGTGGTGTTTGGGAGTACGCTTGGTTCCGCGTGTCCAAGTGTCTCCGGCCAACAAAGCGCGTGCTTCTTGTAATCGCGCAATCTCCGTATCAAGAGCAACGATCAATTTCTGCATGGTTGTCACAACTGGTGGGTCGCCGGGCATTGGTTCATTCTCCTCGTCTTCGTTCTGATGTCACAGTGGAGAAGTCTACTCTCGCGTGATGCCGCGCTCTCGAAGGATTCTTACAGCCAGCTTTAAGTAGTCACTCCAGCGGGTGTCTTTCTTCAGGCTGCGAATCGCCTGGTCGCGCATTTGGAGTGCAAGCTCCGGTGGCATATTTGTTATCGCCGTGGTCCATGCCTCCATGGTCGGCGGGTCATCGTAAGGCGTCGGTTTTTGTTCATACGGCCTTTCCTACTGTTTGGATGCGAAGGGCAGTCTTAAACGACACGAGCAGTAAACAGTTCGGGGAATGGTCGCCGGGTGATCGGTTTGGTGTTGCGAAGTCGCTCTCTCAAGCGCCGGCGCTGCGTCTCAGGACGTGGCCCTTTTCCTTTTAAGTGCGGCAGGTGATCGTTATTTCTGGCTTTGATGTAGACTCCGTTGACGAATCCTTCCGCTTAGGAAAGCAGATGTCTCGGGATTGCGATTCCAAGGGGTGTGAGCATGAACGAACTGAATACGAACACTTGGACCTCCGACTGGATATGGAGTCCCTCCTTGAGACCGGTGGAGGCTCGCTATGGAGGGTTATTTGTTGCTCAGTCAATGGATGTCAGAAAGTGATTCAGAGCACGCTTCACCAAATTTTCCAATTGCATTATATCCACGAAGTCTTGTATCTCTTGAGCGGATGTGTCGGCTTGTTTTTGGGACTTGGGCCTATTTCTTCTTTCCTCACAAGCGTAGAAAATCCTTGGATTGATTGTTCGCGGGGTTGGCTGCATGGCTGCAACTCTCAACCATCCTGTGCGGATAGCTCAGAGATGAAGCCAGACTGATTGGTGGGAAGTACAGGCAGTATGACCGCCAATGTCATATTCCACGTCATAGTCCTTGAGTCGACCGGGTATGACGTAACTATGACATGCGTATGACGCACGTTTTGCAAGTGCTTGAAACTACAGCAACTTACTGCAACATACTTATTGTTCCTAAGTGCGGGCCATTCAGTTGATAAGACATTTAGATTGTGATCCTTATCCGTCGTCCACGGCCATAACTACGAATCAATAGATCGGAGTTCGAATCTCTCTGGGCGCACCATAAAATCAATAACTTACAGCGAGCATAGCTTAGGCCTTGGTTGTCTGCTTCGTGTCCTCCGGCGGTGGCACACCAGACCGATGGTCTGGGCAATAAGGAGAGCAGCAACGAATTTGCTCCCAACGTGAGCATGTGGATACTCAGTCTTCGTCCCCGCTCTGCGGCATATCCTCAGGCCGGCGGCTCAAGTCGATTGGCGGACGATGAGCGTCGCGCAGCTTCTCATTGAGCGCAGGCAGCTGCCCTTCTTTGAAGTCCTCCCAGCCTGGCAGCACCTCTTTGCCCTCGTCCTCCACCTGTGCCGCGGCTGCAAGCAGAGCGGCCGTCGCGGCGTCGGCCCGTTGCAGCTGGCCGTAGAGTTCGGCTGCCTCCGAGGTCACCGCTTCGATCCCGGGCTGCGGCTTGGCAGCTTTGGGCCCGGCGCCCCCCAGAAGGGTCTTCAACGCTTCGCTGAAAGGAGCAAGCTGCGCGCTGAGGGTTGCATTCTCCGGCGCGGAAAGCTGCTCACTCACCGAATGCGCCGCAAGATCGGCCTTTGCCAGCGCATCGAGCGACGCCGCCATCGCTGTCTGTGCCGCATGCAGCGCTTCGAGATCGGCCATCGAAGTGTGAACCCTCGGATCCATTTTGACCGTCAAGGGAGCGGTTTCGCTGTGGCCGTCCACCGTCAGCCGCACCGTGTACGTCCCCGGAACGACCAGCGCTCCTTGCGGCTCGAGGGGCGTCCGATGCGGTACCGCTGAGATCGGGTATTCGTAATGCGTTGCCGTCGGGGCCGTCGCGCGCAGGTCCCACACCCAGCGGTGCATGCCAGCCTTTGCCGGCAGCGGGCCGCTTATTTGCGGCCACTTCGGCGGAATCAGATTCGTTCGTAGTTGCTGCGGTGTGGGAGCAATCGGATCCTTGCTGCTGTACTGGCGCAGCACGTTTCCTTGACTATCCAGCACTTCAAGAACAACGAGCCCATGCGCATTGCTGGCCAGGTTGTAGTCGACGATCGCGCCATCCGGCGGGTTCTCCCCGGCCGGCTCGTCTCCAGGCAGAGGCGTATCGGTGTTTGTATTGCGCCGAACGCGCCATGCCGCCGCAGGCGCAAACAGCATCGGCGCCTTCTTGCCTGCGTCGGCAGCCAGCTCCCGCAGCGGGGTCACGTCGTCCAGAACCCAAAACGACCGTCCATGCGTCGCCACGATCAGATCGTCATCCTTCAACAGCAGATCCCGCATGGAGGTGTGCGGCAGGTTGTATTCGAGCGGCCGCCAGTGCGCACCGTCGTCAAACGACGTCCACACCGCGCGTTCCGTGGCCACGTAAAGGAGCCCCGGCTGCACCGGATCGGCGCGCACCGCGTTCACCGGCGCATCGCTGGGCAGACCGCCATCGATCTGCTGCCATGTCTTTCCGCCATCGTGCGTGCGGTAGGCGTAGGGATGCAGATCGTCGACACGCAGCCGGCTCTCAGCGACATATGCTGTCTCGTCGTCAAAGCGAGAAGCATCGATCTGCGCAATCTTGCTCCACGGCGTCACGCCGGACGGCGTAATGTTGGTCCAGTTTTTGCCCCCATCCCGCGTAATCCAAACGAGCCCGTCGTCCGTCCCCGCCCAGATGGTCCGCGTGGTCTTGTACGAGGCCGCGACAGCGTAGATAACGCCCCTTCGTGTCGCCAGTTCCTCGGGCGTCAGCGCGGGAAGATTGGCAAGTTGCGGGGTGGTTCCCCGGCTCAGGTCGGGGCTGATCGTCTCCCATGTCTGGCCACCATCTGTGGTTTTGAATAGATGGTTCGCCGCATAGTACAGCGTGTGCGGATCGATCGGGGAAAACAGGAGCGGTTCGGTGCGGTCGGCGCGGTCGTCTTCTCCGCGTATGGGCAGCGGCGTCACGTTCTGGGTTTGGCCGGTCACCACGTCGTATCTGGACACTTCCGTGCGCCCCGCTCCATAAACGATCTCAGGATGCAACGGATCGGGCGCCGCGTAGCCGTACTCGATAATGCCCACAGGATGCCATTCGCGAAATGTGATCTCGCCGTCGTTTCCCCGTGTGTTGGTGCACACCGACCCGCTCTCCTGCTGCCCCGCGCACACCTGGTAGGGAAATCCGCTGGTTGCCGCCACGTGATAAAGCTGCGCGGTGGGCTGGTTGTACCACGAGCTCCAGCTTTCGCCGCCGTTCACACTCACCAGTGCACCCTGATCGCTCACCAGCAGCAGGATTTTCGGATTCCGCGGATTGATCCACAGGTTCTGGTAATCGTCGCCGCCCGGCGCGCCGCGCAGGCTGATCCAGGTCTTGCCGCCATCCTCGCTGCGGCAGGTCACGATGCTGGTCGAGTAAACAACGTCCGGATTCTGGGGATCGGCGACTGGCACCGGCAGATCGCCACCGCCGATCTTCATCGCCGGCCGCGGATCGTCGGTAATCGTCCGCCAGCTCGCGCCCGCATCGTCGCTTCGGTACACTCCCAGCCCTTTGTCATTCGCATAACCGCTTTCCGCCGTCGTC
>Ga0206871_10222_pt1 | contig 14052 bp, 19 predicted proteins | sample Alteio_BWOrgCont_33_FD_152627 | JGI IMG/M metagenome (GOLD analysis project Ga0206871, IMG submission 152627) | Enriched cells from forest soil in Barre Woods Harvard Forest LTER site, Petersham, Massachusetts, United States -... | ecosystem: Environmental > Terrestrial > Soil > Temperate forest >...
GGGAACTGGGACGAAATCTTTGAGGGAGTCGGTTGGCGTGGGACTGCTCTAGATGGCGGAAATGCCCTAAAATTGCACTCCGAGTTGCACTAGAATTGCACTGCTTGAATCGACCACCGAGGGGAGCTTGTCAATAAAATTTTCCGTGACAACGATAGCGCCAGAAGACTTCCTCGGTGCTGCGCGAACCATCCCAATTGGAAATGTTAATACCTGCAACTGGCTGTCAGATTGGGTGCCCTCTAAAACTTATTTGGAATGGGCGCGACGGGGGTTAAGCGAAACTGACGCGTATGGACTGAACAATGCTCTTGCGTACGCGAAGAGGGCCGCCGCTGGTCGCATCGATATCCTTCTGCAATACAATCACCTCATCGCATTTAACCGTTCGACGTATCCAGCGAAGATCGATGCATTGCGTTCTGTAGGTATCAGCATTCCTGAGGTTGTTTACGAATTAGTAATCGATCCCCGAAACGAAATGGAGCACGCCTATCGCAACCCCAGTGAAGAGAGTGCCCGCCACGCCGTTGGTACCGCAGAACTTTTTGTTAATGCAACAGATGCTGAATACACCCGCTCGTCAATAGTTTCTGTAGCCTGGAACGCAATGGGGCGGCATGAAATAAATTCCAGCGGAGAAGCGGTGACGTTCCGTGAGTTCGCCCCTGCTCCAATGCTCTTTATCGACATTTTCGACGAACCCCACGCGGCGAAAATTGTTGATCCCAAGAGCTCAGAAATACGTCTTACGAGCCTTTTCTCTTTCTCCCAAGACCAAGCGATTGAGCTGGCAAATTTATTGCGCAGCAATTATAACGAAGCATCTCGCTCGAATAGCACCCATGGCCCGATGTATTACCGTGAGATGAAGCGACAGGGTGCATTCTAATTCCAAGACATAGTCCTCCAGCGCGCTCGTCATAAGCTCAGCGCGCCGGAGGACTGGCCCGGATTTGACCTCTATGCGATAGGGACGTTCTTGGCGAGAAAGGCAACCAACTTCTCAGCGCCGACGATTAGCGACTGAGTGTCGGCTGCCTTCTCGATCTCGCCCCGAATCCCGGCCATCTCGGAAATATTCGCCGGCGTGAACGCCAGCTGACTTCCGATCAAGGTCCGCTCCGCAGCATCCACAGCTTCAAACGCAGCATCCCGTGACGGTTTCAGCTGAATCTGCGTCGGGAAGTCGGCCTGATTGTAGGCAAGGTCCAGGGCTTCAGCGGCAGCTTTCGCATCGTCAATGATCTTATTATTCATTTGATTTCTCCTTTAGGTTATTTCGCGCCGCTGATAAGTTGGCTCTGTATTTTTTCTAGCGCAGAGTCAGCCAAGGCTTTGTAGTCGGAATTCGCTGCGAGGAATGATTGGATTCTCGCATTCTGCGTTTTCAAGTCAGTCAGGTTCTTCCCCGAAACCTGCGCTGCCAATGAGATCATCCCTGTCGTTAACTGATTTATGTCATCTAACGAAAGACGATCATAGGAATCGGCAAGCTGCAACACACTCTGACCTGAAGATGCCGCGATCAGGCATTTGCTGACGACACCCTGCTGAAGCGAACCCTCTTGCGCCTTAACACCCAACCAGAGGTTCAAGAGATCAGACAACTGTTGACGTTTTTGATCCGCCGTTAATGTCTGATCCTTCCGAACCTTCTGGATCTGAGTCATGACTGCGACACGCTGTTGGATTAGCTCCGGTGGATTATCCGCGACGACCTTGGCGATTCCTGACATCTGCGCAGTCAACGTCGCAGCATACGTCTTCGTCTTGGCGACCGACTTTGCTGCCAAAAAGCTCCCTCGCTCCAGATCATCAAACATGGATGCGAAGGCAACGTACTCTTGGTCGAGATTATCCAGCAGTGCGTTGCGGGCAGCTATTTCAGCTGAACTGAGTTTTATGCTGTATGGATCGATCGCCATGTCCATCATATTGCTGTCCAAGGGAGCCGCCACTGGGAGCGATAAGATGTTCGAAACGAACTGATCTGCTCTCTGCGTATCCGTCTTAACCGTCGGGGCTATCTGCGCGTCCATGAGTCCACGCATGGCAGTGATCGCATCGTGTGCATTCGACTTGAAGAGTGTCGCTGCTGTCGCCAGCTGGCGAGCCTTCTCACCAGTACAACCGGATAAGAGCGGAAGCGCGAAAATTAAACCCCTCGACAGAATGCGCCAGACATATCGTCGCTTCCCTGGCTTTTTGACACACGGCACCATCTCGTTTTTATTGTTCATCGAAATCTCCTGAAGTGTCTAGGTCTTGACAATCCCCAAAGCAGGAGCTATAGCTTTGCCTTAGGACTTAGGATTTGTTAGAATGAGTTGGTGAGCCGCAGGGAGGGGACTACGGCCCACCGTTACTCAGCGTGGGTTACTTGTTCTTGACCCAGAAACGGAACATGCGGCCGTTCTTAGGGTAAACAAGCTTGCCATTGCGCCGGATGCAACGGCAGAAGACCAGGTGATAACCCGGCCTATTCTCGTTGGTCATAAGCTGTACCTCCTAAAGACCATAAGCTTCAACTTGTGGTCCGGGTGCAGTGACGTACCCTCCCTCAGAGGGAGCTGCAAAGGGGCTCGCCCGCCAAGGCGAGCCCCTTCTCTTTTAGTATAAGGTACGGACCATGTTATGTCAATACCGAAATCAGTGTTTGCCTGGATAGAATATTTACCCTTTGTTAACATTAATTTAATAAGGTAATCGCGCTTCCGGAGCTATACTGTGAATGTGATCGAAGCCCCAAGCTTGAACAGCGCCCTTGGCAACCGCCTTAAGTCTCGTCGTATTGAGGCACATCTCAATCAGACGGACCTAGCCCTTCGTGTCGGCTTGAGCCGTGCCTCCATTTCAAACATTGAGAATGGCCGCCAGCCCGTCACGATGCAAACGCTGTGGCGAATTGCTCAAGTACTAGAAGTATCGTTGCGAGATCTTGTCCCAGAGGACAGCGAGATCGCTCCGTTGCAGAAAACTGTTCCAACGCCTGCGGACGAAGCATTCCTCAAGAAAGTAATGGAACAAGCGACTGGAGGAAGCCGTGGCACTCCGTAAAAGATTTATTCGAAGTCGCGTAGAGAATCTTCTTTCAAGGGTGACCCGCACGGAGCCACCAGTTGATCTAGACGCAGTTGCGAAGGTCCTGGGTCTCGAAATCACGGCTCATTCCGAGTTGGATAACGACATCTCTGGGTGCCTTATCCGACGAGAAGATGGTCGCAACATCATTAGTGTGAACGCTGGACAACATCTGAATCGAAAGCGATTCACCATCGCACACGAAATCGGGCACTACCTCTTGCACACGGGAGAGGAATACCATCTGGACCGTGCACCATCGTTTAGAATCAACTTTCGAGATGCGGTTTCTTCAGCAGCCATTGATGCGAGTGAGATGGAGGCGAATCTATTCGCCGCCGAATTGTTGATGCCGGCAGACTCTCTGGCCCACGATCTTGAGGGCGGGGTAGACTTAGCTGATGATACTGATCGCGGCCTGCAAGAGCTTGCAGAACGATACGGCGTTAGCGTTCAGGCGCTGACCTATCGCTTGATGAACCTGGGACTTTTGCCAGCCTAACATCCCATGCCCAATCAGCGGAGTTCTTCCGCGCGAGAGGGCACCCGCCGAACTTGAATATGAGTCCTTCTTTCCTGTGGCACAAAGAGCTGATGGAAATCATGCTCGAAGCCGTGCGCCTTTGCACTCATGAGATTGCTAAGAACGCTTCTCCTGGAAACGCAAAGGTCAAGGACAGCCTACACAAATACGAATGGACCCAGAAATATCTCACCGAACGGATGCCCGCCGAGCATCAGCATTCATCGATCACCCTCGACGCAGAGGTTATAGCGATCATTAAGGGCGCGATGTTGTACTACTCCCAGGCTTTGGCTGCCACGCGTGCCCACGTAAAGAAGACGGCGACCGTCCAAGAGGGTGCCACCGAAGAGATCGACACAAAAATTCAGCGTATCGATGACTTCGTCCGTGGTAGCGGAATATCAGACATCCCCGCCGACCAGACGCTACGGCCGCCTGCGGAAGCTGCCGCGATAGCGGTAGACCGAGAGCCGATAATTACCGATGAGGAGTTAGTTAAAACTGTTCGCGGTCTTGTCGACGCTGACGATGCGACCAATGATCGGGCCATAAACGATGCGTGCCTTGTCTTGGAAACGAGACTCAGAAATCTGTCGGGTTTCGATAAGACTTATTTTGGCAGACGGTTGATCGACAAGGCGTTGCGTCCAGCTGACGGACGCTTGCTTATGGGCGACACAGAACCTGAGAAGGATGGCTGGTGGCGTCTCTATGACGGATTCCTGCAGGCCTTTCGCAATTCTACCGGGCACCGACGTGTTGCCGCGAGTCGCGCACGAGCAGCACAGATCATCGGCATGGCTGACTACTTAATTTGTCAACTCCAGGAGTCCAAACGACGAGATGCCTCCGGCAGCAAGTAGACCACTAAATCTTCTTGCCGAAGCCCCCGATAGTCGCCCTAACGACCCCAAGGATCGCCGTGGTCTCTCCGTCGGTCCGATCTCCCATCGAGGGTAGTAAAGCGGGAGCGAGCACTTTCGAAATACATCGAGATAGAACCCGTTCTGCCATGCGCATTCTTGGCGACCTTGATCCGAGCGTCCGAGACGCTTTGGGGGACGTGATCGGCGATGTCTATGATCGCGATTATGTCGGCGGCATTTCTGAAATCGTTTTCGATTTTGCGTAACCGATCGGACGATGCCAAGGAAGATTTTGCTTGCTTCGTGTTCGGAGTTGGATGCTGATACAACGCAAGCACGGTGACTTCCAAATCCGAGGCCAGCTGTTTCAGCGCCGTGGCTGTCAAATCGCCAGAGGCTGAGTCGCTATTGTTCAAGCTGTAGGCGATTTCTGTATGGTCCATGAACTCATGGACAGCTTGCCAAGAGGCACCGCTATGGTCGGGCAGGTCCCACCTGGTGTCACACGGTCGTAGGTAGCGCACCTGGTCAATCACGATGAGAGCCAGGCTTTCATTCTTGCCACGTAACTTGTTCTGCAAGTCGGTTGATACAGAGATGATGCTCGGTGCGGTCATGCAAGTCGAATTGAGATAGAGCGGGGCCTCGGCGAAGCGTGCAGCCGAGGCCGTTAAGTCCTGCCAGCGATTCCTCACGAAGGAGCCGGTTCGGATACGCTCCAGATTGATCTTGGCGTCGGCCGCGATGAAGCGGGACAAGATCTCGTGATGGCTTATCCCCAACGAGAAGAACAGCACGGGCTGTGGTCGTTTGGCGAACAAGAGATGGGTCGCGATGTTCATGGCCAAGGCGATCGTCCCTTCGCTTGAGGGGGAAACGAACAGTACCAGGTCAGACTTTCCCAGCCCACCTGTGATCTGGTCGAGCTTGGGGAATCCTGTCTTAATGTCGCTTAGGTTGGGAGTCATTAAAATTCTCCATTGTCAGATCGTCGTGCTCATTTCTTCTTGAACCAGCAACCCTCATCCATCCCTTAAAGAGAAGGACTAGGGTTGATGGTTGGTTAAAGACTTCTCGTCGGTCCATGCCCTAATCAAACGCCTTCGCCGCCGCCGTGAGCAGTCGTCCTGGGTCCGTGTGAGCGTAGACCGACAGCGTGATGTTCGGGGACGAATGCCCTGCCAGCTTGGCGACGGTCGCCACGTCCACACCCAGCTGGAGCAGGCGGGTGATGTAGGCGTGCCTGAGGCTGTGCGGCGTGAAGGCCTGGAGATTGAGGTGCTGACGGTAGTAGTCGAAGGCCGCCTGAATGTTCCTTGGGCGAATCCTGTTCCCCAGGTTCGTGAGGAACAGCGCCTCCTCGTGGCCGGGGGCTGCTGGACGACGTGCTCTCTTTCGTAGGTATTCTTCAAGGCGGCTTCTGAAGCGGGCGATGCCTTCGGACGGATCACCAGGAGACGATTGGAGGGTGATTGCCCGATGCTTGTTGCCCTTCCCGAGGAGAGATATCTCTATCGTGGTGTCCGTGATCGCCACCGAGTCCAGGTCCAGATGCGCTGCCTCTGCCACCCGAGCACCCGTTCGAGCCAAAATCTCGAAGAGAATCGCATCCCGTTTGCGTGCCTTGGCATCCTTCCAGAGGTAGTCGAGCAACGACGAGACCTGCACCCAGGTCATGTGGGGTGATTCGGAACGATTCGGGCGTACCCCCTCGATGTCCTGGGTGATGTCGTCGATGTGCTTGTAGCACCCAGACGCCCATTTGAAGAATGACTTGAGGATCACCCGTTGCAAGGCGATGGTCGCGGGGGCCTGTGAGCGATCCCTGAGCGACTCCAGGTAGGCTCTCATGTGATCGGGGGACACACGTTCGAGGCCAGGTGCACCCGCCTGGGTGATATAGACCCAGAAACACTCAAGGCCTCGACGGTAGGTCCTCTGGGTGTCGTCGCTGACGTAGCCCTTGGTGATTTTCGACTTTGATTGGAGATGGGCGAGGAACTTCTCCTGGGCTGTGGAAAATTCGATCATACCTTCTGGCTCTGGCTCCGTTCCGACAGCTAATATTATGTTAGCTGCTGGAATTCTCATCGGAGGGGAGTCCCAATCGCCCAGAGAATATTAGCTGCTGCTTTTTTGCAGCGCCTCGGCCTCATCGCGAAGGCGCAAAACGGAGGCTCCATCGCGGCCGAGATCGCGGAGCACCCGTTGGAGTTGCTTCTCCATCTTCAGGAGATGTACGACCCGTAGCAGGTCTTCTTGGGCCAAGAGGTCCGTCAGATTGGCCTCGGTTCGTTGGATGCCAGCGAGGACGATGGCGGCAGCCATTCTTGTTGTCGCCAGCGGCTCGCGATTGTTGAGCGTCTGGACGAGAGGGATAGTTCTTATTTTCAGAGGATCACCTTTCCTCACCATACTTAGGATCGGGCTTTGCTGTGTTCATGTTTCCAGAGAGGGCATCTATAGCGTTGCTTTTCGCCTTATCCTGCTGGGCTTCCTGATCTGAACACTGTCTCTTGATCTCCTCTAGCCGATGATCCAGGGCATTGTCTGTGTAGGCCATGGTCAGTAGGCCGTCGTTATCGGTGAAACTTTGATCGTATTCGAGATGGATGTTAGTCTTGTCATCTCCCCAACCCCATTGGCAGCTCGGAGGTATTCGGCCGACTGTATCGATTTCGCACGGGTGTTCGTTCTCAGCGGGGTCTCGACCGTACTTCTCGTCACCGAGTTTCAGCATCTGCTTGTAAGCGGATAATAACGCCGAATCTGAGGCATAGATCACGACCTTGCTCGATCCTACAGAGAAAATCTGACTATCTTTTGGATCAAAGGAGGGACGTTTGTAATCGACGATAATTTTCCAGAGCTTACCCTCCCATATCCAATCCGGAGCACAATCGAATTGGGGGGCCATCGTGTTCAGGATATCCGACTTGGAAAAGTCGAAGTAGTAGCGAATGATGTTGATTGGGGAAGTTGACACACTAATTTCTTGGATCGCAGACGGTCTTCTCGTTCCGACTTTCTGGTTTTGCCTCTCAACCGAAATTCCAGTAGCAGCTGTAAACTCGACCGGTGTCATGCCCAGGCGCGCTTTTCCAAATGAGCGTTGAATTTCGACGTCTGCTCGGGCAGAAGCTGCGAGAAGTAGCCCCAGGGACAGGTAAAGACAGTTCTTTTTCATGACAAATTTCTCAGAGAATCTATTAGTCGGCGATATTGGACTATTAGCGGATCGTTCGCAATGTTCTGATATCGTTTCCTGTTTTTAGGATGACGGCCGCTCGGGTGCGGGAAGTGGAGTAACAAAGGCCAAGGTAGATTCTTCAATACGAACTTCCTAGGCCAATCAGTGGTGTCTACAGAAACTGATTTCAACGCGGTCTTGCCAATGGTGAAAATTATCTGGGGAGTGAAAGCGATGATTTCCTGGGAGAGCCACGTTCGACGACAGGTCTCTATCTCCCCCTGAGCTTCCAGGGTGTGGGATTTCCACCCGGGAGCGAAGCACTTGATCGCATTCGTAAGGTATATGTCTTCCCGGCTCAGTCGCAGAGCTTCCAGCAGCGCATCTAGTGGATCGCTACAATCCCCGACGAATGGCTTGCCTTCGGCATCCTCATCCCTCCCCGGCCCTTCGCCGATGACCATGATGCGAACTTTGGGGTTCGAGTTCGGTTCCCGCCAGCAGACTGGCTGAGTGCGCCCTTGAACGAGAGCTGGGCAGCGTTTGCACTTCGCTAGATCGCCACATAATGGCCTGCTGACCATTGCGATTTTCTCAGCAGACATTCGCCCTCCACTTTCGCTTGGAAACTTTGGGCTCCAATGCGAATATCGTGCCGCATCGCAAGGAGGCTAGCGCCAGTATAGGGCGAGTTCATGTACAAGTCAATATATATTTCAATTTATACATGGTGTTACGCCATTCGTGCAGACCCTACAATCTGGCGGATGAGAGACATCTACGCCGTCGTAGGAGAACGCGTTCGCCAAGAGCGGCAGCGGGCAGGATTGACCCTTGAGCAGTTGGCCGAGCGGGCCGACATCAGCGCTAGCTTCTTGTCCTACATCGAAACGAAGAGTGGCAAGGCCAGCCTCAAGACGATCCAGAAGCTATCCGAGGCGCTAAAGATGCCTGTGGCCGATCTCTTCAAGACTCTGCCTGGACCGAAGAAGGATGCGGCCTACGACGCAGCCCAGCAGTTCATACAGTTGGTACGAGATCGGAGCGCCGGGGAGACGGCTGCGGTTCTTGGAGTCGTCCGGGCGACAGTCGGAGCCTTCGACAAGAAGAACAAGAAGGCCTGAGCGCTTCTGAGATCACCCGTTTGAAGCCCCCAAAGCCAGTCACGGTTCATCGAATCCCCGTCGGCTTTCTGGTAAAGACCGATTCCAAGCAAGACGCTAAAGCGACGGTCCGTGATTTGCTGCTGAATTATTTTAGGGCCCCCGGTGCTGGTTCTTGGATTAACCGCGATTCTAGTCTTGGAAACGATGTAGAGATGTCATTCCCGAGTGAGCGTGCCTGGTTAAAATGGAAAACTCCAAGGACTCTTCACCCAGGGGCGTTTCACACATATAGGGATGTTTATCCTTCCGAGCGGTTGCTCGATTTTTTGCCTTTGGTGGGGAATCAGGAGCCGCAGAAGCAGGACTATCCTGGAATCAAAAAGGAGAAAATAGTCCGAGCTAACGATTCGCCTCCGAAAAAATCAGAAGCCCGTGGGGACTATTCAAGTTTAACGGGCGCCTACGAGGAAGCATTGGCGCACCTGCGCCAAAAGTTGCTTGATGTGTGCAACGCCAAAGAGAACGGCATCCTCTACATCATTTGCAAAGATGAGGGGAAGACATCGATCCGGATGCCGAACGCCGAGGCATTCGTCCTCCAAGAGACGATCGACTACATCAACGAGCGAATAGAAGATATCCGTAGGAAAGCGAGGAAGTATCCTGGGCTCATCGATGAACGGCGTTACTGCCAAGACTGTAAAGTTCTGATCTATTTCACGCCAAAGAATTTTTCCAGCCATGGAAATAGATGCCAGCGCTGCGCAAAAAACGCGAGGAACCAGGCCAGCCGCGCTCGTAAGCGTTCAACGTAGACCGCCGGCGTCCTTGAAGCTGTAGTAGCCCCGGTCGGCGACAATTATGTGGTCAGCCAACGGGACGCCCATAAGCGCCCCGGCGGCGGCGAGTTTCCTGGTCGTCGCTCGATCTTCGTCGCTCGGGGATGGGTCACCTGACGGGTGATTATGGACCACTATAACGCTGCTGGCATTCGACAGCAACGCCCCCTTCCAAACCTCTCGGGGGTGGACCAGAGCGCAATCAGCCGTTCCGACTGAAACGAGTTCGTAGCTCGCCACCTGCGCCCTGGAATCGAGATCGATCCGCCAGAGGTGCTCTCGGTCGCAGCGTTCTGCCTCCCCTTTGAGGAGAGCGAACACGTCCTGGGGTGAACGGATCACGACGATTTTACGTCGGCGATGTCGGATAAGTCGGACTCGGACCCTCATCAATCCCATCGGAATATGAGATATGGGGGAAATCACATTGTTAAACAAGCATCCGCCAAGGCTAATCCTTGGACCACTTTGAGCGACGGGTGGCTAAAAACAAGGAGACACCATGAAAAACGAGATGACGCCGGATGATGAACCGACAACGCCCGAGAAAACCGAGCCCTCGGCTCATATTGACCAGTATGTTTTCCCGTTCGCCAAGGAGAAGATGGACGACATCTTCGGCGCACTCTTCCCCGACCTGATCGGGGACGAATGCGTCAACATCCGTCTTTGGGGTAGCAAGGAAGCGCATCCCAGGAACTTCTACGTCAAGACCCCCGCTGAGGCTGGACGTCTGATCGATCAGTATTCAAAGGAAAAGACCATCTGCTGGGGCCCTGGGATTCGCAGCAGGAAAGATGGCACGAAGGACGCAGTCGCTCGGGTCTGGGCGATCTGGGCCGATGTCGATACCAAGCACTTCAAGAGCAAGGCTGACGCGCTGGACAGGCTCAATCATCTCCTCCATCAGCCCTCTATCATCGTCGACTCCGGTGGTGGCTATCACGCCTACTGGCTTTTGGCTGAGCCCGTTTCCGGCGATGACTTAAAACAGGCAGAGCGCGCTATGCAGATCGTGCACGGCAGCCTCGGCCTCGACAAGGTGCACGACGTTTCAAGAATTCTCCGAATGCCCGGCAGCTGGAACTTGAAGCCCTCGTATCCCGAGCCCCGCCCAGTGAAGATCGTGACCTTCAAGCCGGAACGGCGTTACAGCCTCAAAGACTTTATCCCACCTCAAGATGGGATCGTCCCCCCAGCAGCCGTAGACGTCACTCGGGTCGGTGGTGGATTCCATGATGACCTCATCGTTGAACTACTCATTCCGTACTGGGTTTCGGGAAAGAGAAACTCACTGGCACTCGCTCTCAGTGGCTTCATGGCCAACGTCGGCCTCCCGCTGGAGAAAGCTTCCCAGATTATCGAGACGCTCGCCCACGAAGCTAAAGATGAAGAATCGCCTTCACGTCTTCGCACCTGTGAACAGACTTATGCCCGCCTAACGGCCGGGCAGAAGATTCGTGGCCGCAGCGCACTCAAGGAGATTCTTTCTGCCGCCGACCTCGAAAAACTCCTTCGAGCTTTTAAGAGAGCTTCTCCCGGCGTTGCCCCGAAGGAGAACTGGCTGATCTCTGCGGAAGACCTCCTAAAAACGGAGTTTCCCCCCGAGCAGTGGCTTGTCGAACAACTCTGGTCAGAATCTGCCTGTGGCATAATCGGGGGACCTCCGAAGACGGGGAAGACCTGGGTGGGACTAGAGATGGCGGTCTCCATCGCCACAGGCACCAAGGTGTTCGGTCGTTTCTCTGTTCCTCAGCCCGGCCCCGTCATCTACATCGCCGGGGAAGACCAGCGGCGCTATCTCAAGCCACGACTTGAGCTGCTTCTCGCTGGCAAAGGCCTAACCCTCACAGGCCTTGGCGGGGCTCTGCACCTGGCTACGGAGAGATTCGTTCTCGACTCCGATGAATGGAAGAAGACTCTTCGGGAGACCTGCGCCAGCCTGCGTCCACGCGCTCTCTTCCTAGACCCTTTCATCAGAATGCATCATGCCGACGAGAACAGCTCAACAGAGCTGACTCCCGTGCTGGGGTTCTTAAGAGACCTGCAGGCAGAGTACAACTGTTCGATCCTGGTCGTTCATCACTTTCGTAAGCCGCGAACTCCTGGCGTCAGAAGCAACCCCGAGAACGAGCTGAGGGGCAGTGGTGACTTATATGGCTGGCTGGACTCGGCCATGTATCTCCAGCCATTCAAAGAAGAGGGGACGGTTTCGATCACGCTTATCGACGGCGATCATCGCAACGCTCTGGCTCCTGAAAGCTTCCACTTATCCAGGGAGATCGATGAGAAAAAAATCCTGCTAACAGTCTGCGACACCCCGCCAGTCAGCAGCATCGAGGAGCAGATGTTCTCCCGTATTCGAGAGTTTCTTAACGAGAAAGAGGGCCGCAGCGCTTCACGCCAGGACATAATCGAGGGGGTGTCAGGGAAGCAGGAGACCCTCGCCCAGGCTCTCAAGTTGCTCACCGAACGGGGACTCCTCAAGAAGACCACAGAAAAACGCGAGGGCAAGGATCACAAGATTCGGGACCAGGTGATCTATGCACTCATCCCTGAGGAACTGACAGGGGAGGGAGCCCCTGCATCTGTCACCCCTGCACCAACCCTTATATGAAGAGTCTAGGGTTGCAGGTTGTTCGAAACGGTCAACGAGCTTGGAACCAGGTTCCAGTTGGGTTCAAGTTTGCTCCGCCTAGAGTTCTGACAGCTCTGGACTCCAACCATCAACCTGGGTCTAACCCTTATATGGGTGGACTCGGGTTGGTGGTTGGGAGGGCTGGGAAGTATATCGGAACCACGTTCCAACGCTTCGTGGATGCTGCTACCAGGAGCGCAGGGGACGCTAGGCGGACGATAGTGGGATTTTTTCCAGCATCCCATGGGATACCCATGGGGAGCGGTGAACGGGCGTAGGAGCATCCAATGGCACACGAACAACGCCTGTTCAACGTGGATGAGCTATCAGGATACCTCAGTCTCCCGAAATCCACCATCTATACCTGGGTCAGCACCAAGAAGCTCCCCAGCCTGACTATAGTCAGGCTGGGGAGGGCGCTCCGGTTCGACAAGACCGAAGTGGACCGCTGGATCGACGCGGGCAAGCGTAGTACGTAGGCGATATGGCCGTGTTTCAGCGTGACGGCTCATGGTACATCGGCTACCCGCTCGGCAACGGCAAGTATCGCCGTGAGAAGGTGGGGACGAGCCATGCGCTGGCAAAAGACCTCTATGCCAAAAGGCTGGCCGAGGTGGCCGAGCGTAGATTTTTCCCAGGCCGTGTAACCAACGCCAAGAAGTTTCAAGAACTGGCCGACCGTTATTGGGAACTACACGGCAGGCATTTGCGGTCACGGAGTTGGAAGGCTATTTTGGCCGACGCGTGTGGGCGCTTCGGTCAGATGAAAGTCGGCGATATCGGTTCCGCCGACGTGCAGCGCTATTACAACGAAATCTTGGCCAGAAGTTCAGCGGGGACGGCGAATCGCTATCTCACCCTGGTCAAGTCCGTCTTCAATAAGGGCAAGTCTTGGGGCGAGTTCCACGGCGACAATCCCTGCGATCCCATCAAGAAGCAACGGGAGCCGAATCATCGCCTCCGTTATCTGAGTCTCCAGGAGATCGAACGCTTGATGCTGGCCGCCCATCCGCGCCTGCGCCCCGTGGTGGCCGCCGCGATCATGACCGGAATGCGGAAGGGCGAACTCCTAGGGCTGACGTGGGCGAACGTCGATTTGGAGCGTGGGACGATCTTCATCCTCCAATCGAAATCGGGGCGACCGCGTGAAATTCCCATCGCCGCCGCGCTCAAGGCGATATTGATTGAGCTTGGTCCAGATGCTGACGGGGCGGTGTTCGCACTCCCAGAAATCATGTTGCGACGTTACTTCAGTCGGGCGCTGCGTGAGGCTCAGATCGAGGCGTTCCGGTGGCACGATCTTCGGCATACGTTTGCCTCTCACTTCCTCATGCGCACAGGGGACTTGCCGACCCTTCAGCGCCTTCTGGGTCACTCTACGCCATTGCTGACGATGAGATACGCGCACTTGAGTCGGGAGCACCAGGCGGCAGGGATGGCGACGTTTGAGGCGGGCCTTCCGTCGATGGGTAAGAATATTTTGAATGGACCGTCATAACGGAGAGCAGCATGGAACTGTTGACCAAGGAGCTGGAAACGAGTCTGCCGATGATCGGGGCGACCCATAGTCAGGCTGATCCCGTGGTAGTCGTGAAATTTTTCGACCCTTGCGGTAGTTGGACCTGGTATGCCACGGAGTATGACCCTTGCCGTAGAGAATTCTTTGGTTTCGTGCGGGGCTTCGAGGAAGAACTTGGCTACTTCAGTCTCGACGAGCTATTGTCGGTCAAGAATAGACTGGGACTTGGAATTGAGCGCGATCTTCAGTGGGAGCCCACGCCTCTATCCAGAATTATGAGTGGA
>Ga0206871_10199_pt2 | contig 13973 bp, 14 predicted proteins | sample Alteio_BWOrgCont_33_FD_152627 | JGI IMG/M metagenome (GOLD analysis project Ga0206871, IMG submission 152627) | Enriched cells from forest soil in Barre Woods Harvard Forest LTER site, Petersham, Massachusetts, United States -... | ecosystem: Environmental > Terrestrial > Soil > Temperate forest >...
GCTGTCGTGGCTGGATAACGGCAACAATCTGCTTTTTTCCGAGCTAGCCGAGGGGCTGCATATGCTGATCGTCACTACCGACCGAGGACGCGGTCAACGCCGCGTGGTCTATGCTCCTCCAAGCGAACGCGGAATGGCACACCACTCGTATCTCTCACCCGACGGCCACTCGGTGCTGGTGGTTGAAATGGACGCTCGCGGTGTGTTCCTCCCCTGCCACATAGTCCCTTTCCAGGGAGATGGTGTTCCGCAGGAGGTCGGGCCTCCCAATGGATCCTGCACGTCCGGCGCTTGGTCTCCGGATGGGAAGTGGGTGTACATCACATCTACTGACAGGAAGGGGCCGACCATCTGGTTGACGGATCGCGAGAAGACTCACATCTGGCGACAGCGGTTTCCTGTTGGGGAACCAGAGCGAGTGACTTTTGGAACGACCGAAGAAGCGGGGATCGCGATGGCGGCAGATGGCAAGTCATTCGTCACATCAGTCGGAACGCGCGAACACATGGTCTGGCTTCACGATCAAAGCGGCGAACACCCAATTGTTTCTGAAGGGGCGGCAACAGCAGCAACTTTTTCCTCAGACGGCAAAAAGCTCTATTACTTGTACGCAACTGACCCAAAATATGGCGAAGAGGTCTGGGTACGTAATCTCGCTGATGGAAAGACTGAATCCGTCTTGCCGGGCTACTCCACCGAGCAATATTCAATCTCTGCGGACGGAAAGATGATCGCCTTTACGAGGGTAGATCAAAAAGGACGCTCCTCCTTATGGATCGCGCCCACAAACCATGCCTCCGCTCCTAGAGCCCTAACCTCCTCTACCAGTGAAGACTCCCCCCATTTTCTGCCGGACGGCGATTTATTGGCCCGTTCCAATGAAGCGGGAATAAATTCTCTTTATCGAATGCATTCTGACGGAACCGATCATCACAAGATCAGTCCTGCACATATATTCGACCTTCACGGGACATCGCCCGATGGCCGATGGGCTCTTGCGGGTTCCGATCAGCCGGGGCCGGAACACGCTCCCGGTCAATTTGCTTTTCCCGTGCAAGGAGGGCCTCCTATTCTGCTATGCACAGGGATCTGTTACATGAATTGGGATGCTAGCGGAGATTCCATGCTGTTTAGCCTTTTCGGCCAGGGAAATGGCACTTACGTGCTGCCGGTATCTCGTGCGACGGGGCTTCCTACCTTGCCCACGACCGGAATCGCGCAGGTCGGAGATTTGAAGAATATAAAGGGGGCGCAATTTTTGCCAGTAGTCGTCGACTCAGCCGTGAGCACTTCTCTCTTTGCCTTCACACGCACCACCATTCACCGAAATCTGTACCGTGTTTCCTTGCAGTAAAGCGTCCGGGCCAGGCCTTTAATAAAGCAAATGCGGAGCTTCAGAGACTAAAGAGGTGTTGCCCCGCCCGGCAATCTCGGCGAGTTTAGCAGGCCATCTCAACCCGCAGACTCAACTCCGGATAAGTTTGAATGTATAGGTCGAAGGAGGAGCGCTTGGTGTAGAAAAGCTGAACTCAGCGGACGCTCCTTGTCACGCCGTCCTGGTGCGATCAACGCCTGCGTCACGACGACCGGCGCAACCGGACAAGGGCCCAATCCTTGGCAAGAATTATTGACTGAGGGCGTTCAGATGCCCGAGTTGTTGGAACATCCCCAGATCGTCACGCACTGCAAAGTGCTCAACGATCTTCGAGTCTTTCAAGCGGAATCTATGAATATGTTTGACCTCGAATTTCCTGCCATTAGGAGCAAGAGTGGGACCCTGCAGAGGGGGAATAAGGGGGAAGTCGCCCAAGTGCGTGCCAGTTAGTGTGACCTCACACATGACCGTGTCGCCTTCCGCAACGAGCGAGTCGATTCGAAAAATCAAATCCGGAAAAGCGCCGCGCCACGTACGAATGATGTGCTGAATGATTCCTCGGGCATCGGAGTACTGCATTCCGAAATTCGAGAACGAACTGCAGAAGAAGTCGTCCACCTTGTCGACCTGCCCGTCGTTCCAAAGTTCCGGTACTCCGCGCTCACGCCCCATTCCGTGCCGTGGTGAAGGATCAGATAGTCGTCCTTGACGCGTTCCTTTGCTTTAATTTTTCCGTCGGCGTCTAGTCGCTGCTGAGTCACATCCTCGTTTGCAATTAGATCGCCCACATTGTCGATGAAGGAACCGACGCTGGCGCCCGTCCTTTCGAGGATCACCGATAGTTGCTTTTGATCTTCGGCGGGCTGGAGGCCTTTCAAATCTGGAATTTGATTGATGAGCTCATCCAAGGACAGATCAACATAGTTGGGAATTCGCGTATCGAGATTTTGACCGGCGGACTGCCCCGCAGATTCGGTCTCTTGGCCCACGATCTGGACCGTGGAGCACAAAATCCCCAGCAAAAGAAGGTTGAACCGCGAGGCGATTACCATCTGCTGTCCCCCAACGCAAGATTGGACTGAGCACTCCTCACCGCGTAGCATGCATCCATGAAGTCGCCGCGCGGCACCACATGGATTCGACGGAATTAAAACTCGACGGAGGTACGAGAGCTACATCGCCATACGGCTATTGCTGAATCATTGTTAGATTCGAGAAATCGACGGGACTGCTCCTGATAAGTCGCGTTACCGGACAAGTGCTTTTGGACCGGAATCCACTTTACCGGTTGGCGTTAATCGGGACTTGGGTGATGCGAGTTTGTAGAGATCCCAGTCCGGCGTGCGAGGCGGAAGTAAAATCAGCGGGGCCCGGCATTGCTGTGGGACCCCGCCATTGCAGCTCAATGCGCACAATCCAAAATTGAATGTTTTCGTGAGAGTCCGAATGCGGTTTGTTTTGCAGTCACGATCAGTTTGCTGGCGAGACTATTCGACTCTGACGCCGATGGCGATGACTGCGTTTGCGTCAATGACTTCGCGAATTTCTCGACCGCCTTTGGCGATGATGAAGTGACTGCGAATCGACGGACCGCCCTGGATGAAGACTTCCTGCCACCCAGTGCAATCGTCATTCACGGTGTAGGATCCGCTCAGCGCAGTCCACTCATCCCCCGGCGCTTCTCCGTTCACGACGACGTGATCCAACTGGGTCTTATTGCCTTTGCCGTCGTAGTGGGCGAGGGACACTCCTCGAATTGGAAGCGTGAGGTCGGGCGGCGCGTTGGGGATGAAAAGCAGGGTGCCTTCGATAGTGTAAGCGTAGTCTCCCGCGATCGTCTTCAGTGAACACCTGGGTGGCGGTGGCAACTTCTGTGGGATGGAATGATAGGAAGCGGATTGAGGAGCGGCAGACGCAAAAAGCGCAAGCACACCGCAGACGAGAGTCATTGGTACGGCGACAACAAAAAGTTTGGAAACCAATTTGTTTTTCATGGTGACCTCCTTTAGGCCGCGGCGACCGTATGTCGACTTAACAAAAGCGTAAAGCGCGCGCGTGTTCTCGGAATGTGGCGAATATGTTCCCGGATAAAGGACGGCGAATGTGGCAGTTACGCTGAACTAAAAGTGACGCAAGTATGAATGGGGTGCGGTACCATACCGGACAAAGTTGTGGACCGGAGGGCTCCATGACGCCGATTCGGTTTGGGGCATTCGAATTAAATGCTCAATCCGGTGAGCTGCGCCGTGCCGGAAAAAGGATCAAGCTTCAAGAGCAGCCATTGCGGGTGCTCGTCCTCTTGCTCGAGCGGCCCGGCGAAGTACTCACGCGCGAAGAGCTAACCAAACGGCTGTGGTCCGACCAGACTTACGTAGACTTCGAGCGAGGACTAAACAAGGCCATCACTAGGCTACGAGACGCTCTGGGAGATTCGGCCGAGAATCCTCAGTTCGTGGAAACGCTGCCCCGCCGCGGATATCGATTTATTGCGCCCGTATCAAATGGCGTGCTTGCCGTCGAAGTTGAGATCAAGAGCGAAGAAAGCCCAGTAGCGGAAACCTCCAAGAGACGTCCGCGAACTGCCCTTCTGGCGGGTTTGGCCGCTGTCGTCCTCGTCATTGGGGCGGTGGCAGTGTGGAGATGGGCTTCCCGACCCTTAATCGCGCCCAAAATCCTGCGCTTCCGACAATTAACGAACGATGGCCAGGCGAAAAATGGCCCACTGGTTGCCGATGGTCCGCGTATCTACTTCAATGAAATCTTGCCAGGACCTCGCAGCGTGGTTTTTCAAGTATCGATTCGTGGTGGTGAGGCCGTACCTCTCCCGCTTCAATTGAAACAGCCCACAGTAATGGATGTATCAGAGGATGGCACCGAGCTGTTGCTGGCGAATCAGGAAGGGAATGGCGACTCTCTTTGGATTCAACCGTTGTCTGCTGGATCTCCTCGTCGAGTAGGAACTGTTTTGGCGCACGATGCTTCGTTCGGACCGGGCGGGAATGATCTAATCTATGCGCGCGCAAATGATGTGTATTCGATCAACGTAGACGGCAATGGCCTTCGAAAAGTCTTGAATGCCACCGGTCACGTTCCCTTCGCATTCCGATATTCACCCGACGGACGCGTACTCCGATTTAGCGTTTTCGATGTGCAACTGGATTCCATGTCGATCGTGGAGTCCACCGCAGACGGTTCCGGATTTGAGAAAATGGCCGGAGGGTGTTACGGCCGCTGGACGGAAGATGGACGCTATTTCGTGTTTCAAAGCCGGCGCGACGGCAGGCTGGATTTTTGGACACTGCCGGAGAGGAAGGCGTTCCCGTGGCGGATTCCCCAAAAGAAACCAACCCAATTGACGGCTGGTCCGCTCGAATATCAATATCCTTTACCAAGTAAAGACGGCAAGACGATCTTCGCACTCGGGACCTCTCATAGAGCCGAATTGATCCGATACGACCTGCACAGCAAGCAATTCAGTCCACACCTGGCGGGAATTTCGGCGGAGGGTGTTGCCTACTCACGCGATGGTCAGTGGGTGGCCTACACCTCATTCCCCAATGGCGATTTGTGGCGGAGCAAGATCGATGGAAGCGAGAAGCGACAGTTGACGTTTCGGCCTCTACGGGTCTTCTCGCCGCGGTGGTCGCCAGACGGTCAACAGATTGCCTTCAGCGCAGATCTGGCCGGAGCGAAGCGAAGTGTCTACATCGTTCCGAGTGAAGGGGGAGCGCCGAAGCGTGTCCTTGCCAGTGAGCAAAGTCAGTCGGACGTGAACTGGTCGCCGGACGGAAATCGGCTCGCGTTTAGCTCTCTCTTTGTTCCGAATGCACCCATCTTCATTTTAGATTTGAGGACGCAGAACGTTGTGAGCGTCGGCGGATCGGATGGATTTTATAGTCCGCAGTGGTCGCCAGACGGCCGAATCATCGCGGCCCTCGCACATGGCGACCGTGGAAAGCTCATGCTTTTCGACGTCGCGGCGGAGAAATGGACCGAAACAGTCGGCTTTCCGGTTGGCCATCCTACTTGGTCCCATGACGGGAAGTACATCTATTTTCAGTATTCGCGCCAGGAAGCAGCTGAAGCGGTCCGCGAGAGTATCGGTCGGCTGCGGCTCGACGGTGCAGAGGTCGAAAATGTAGTCGACGTGAAGGACCTCGGCCACGTCACCACCGGAACATTCGTGAACTGGTTTGGACTCGCACCGGACGACTCCCCGTTATTTGCCCGCGATGCGAGCACACAGGAAATCTACGCGATCGAAGTTGAGTGGCCCTAAGCGCAGTTTGAGCGGCGGTATGCATTGCGAGCCACACCGGATATCGCTTAATCCAGATAAGTCGCGTAACCGGACAGTTGCCGTGCGTGCTTTCACATGTCCGGTAACGGCGTTTACCAGGCACTTGGTCAGAATTTGCCCAAGCCACGCCCTTTCTATGAGGCCCTGAACCCACTACTGAAATGGCCTATTCTGTTTTTGGGGCTTGGTCGCTGCGGCAACGATACTCTCTCGATTTCCCTGATCCAGGTTCTTCTGAATTTCATCGTCAGTGAGTCCACCAATGCGGCCGAGGATCATGAGTGCGTACACTGCATGGCCCCGAAGCCCTCCGCGGGGTTCTTTCAGAGCGTGTGTGGCGCGTCCGCGTATCGGGTTGGTATGCGACTGCTCGTGACGTGTGTCGATGGGCTCTTCGGTGCTGGCTGGTGTTGATGAAGGCCTTCCACGGGGCCGCGAAATACCTTTATGCGGGCCTCGGCGAGACGGGAATTGACGAGACCGACTTCCGGATACTCGAAGTGCTTCTAAACAAAGGACCATTGCCGGTGAACACGATCGGTCCAAAGGTTAACCTTACGCCGGGGTCGATAAGTACGGCCGTTGACCGCCTCGTCGATAGAGGCCTGGTAAGCCGCGTCGAGAGTCCCGAGGATCGACGCATTCGCGTCGTGTCGCTCACGGCAAGCGGCAAAGAATTGATCGCGCCAATTTTTCGCAAACACGCGGCCGAAATCAGGAAAGTGTTCACGGATGTAAGCCCGAAGCAATTACGAGCGCTTGAAGCGATATTGAAGAAAGTTGGCAAACGTGCGGAAAATCTAGGGCCCGGCATAACTCCAAAGCATTCAAGCCAGCGATGACATACCGACATCGAGTGCTGATCTCTTTCCGCAGCTGCCCCCAAACGTTCCCCTGCTGGAGTCATAACCACTACAGATCAGACCGCTCGAGCGGTTGCTAATTCATCCTGCCCTGTTTGTACTCACTCTCATTTACTTGTTTTCAGCAAATTTAGCGAGCTCTCAGTTGCGCTGGCGTACCTCATTTGCAGACTAGAGTGCACCAAGAGTGCACCGAAGCTTGGCAGCGATAGTTCCGTCTGTAGGAAATATGGCAACCCCCGCCGAGGCCTGGCGCGAAAACCTCGCAGGGAGTTATCTGGAACTGGTGGCGTCAAGGAATGATGGGTGGCGCCAAAGCGCACAGCGACGGCATCGTCGCTTTCTCGCAGACTGATTTCACGGAAGACTTGAAAAGGATTACCGTGCCTGTTCTCGTGATGCACGGCGATGACGACCAGATCGTCCCTTACCCCGACTCAGCACCGCTTTCCGCAAAATTGCTGAGGAATAGCACCCTGAAAACCTATAAAGGTTTCCCTCACGGCATGCCCACGACGGAAGCAGCGACCATCAACGCCGACCTGCTGGCGTTTATCAAGAAGGGAAAGGAAGCGACGGTATAAAACTGCCGAACCTCGCCAGCGTCACGAAATGTAAATTCGATCGCGGCGGGTTTGACTCTTGCAGAACTTGTTCTAGCGGCCTAGGTACGGCGCTACTCTTTCTTCATCGTGCCAAATATCTCTTTCAACCCTGCCTGCGCGGTTTCGGCCTCTCGCCATGGTTCGACTTCCTCAAATGTACGGCGTCCATCGCCAGAAGGAAGAGCGTGGTAAAGGTAAGTCCGGAGTGCTTCGCCATCGAAATGGGCCCGATGAAGAGCGTCCCAAGCCGTGCTCATCTGATAGCCGACGAAGAAGTCCTTGGGCGCGTATCGTTGGGCCACTGCTGTGCCATCCAGCTTCTCGTTGATCTGGAGCCCCAAACGGCACCTCGGAAGAGCGTTCCTGATGCAGTCATGCCGTCATACGGCGCGGCGTCTCTGTGCGTTCGTTCCTCAATCTAGTAGTGGAACCATTGATCGAGTGCTTGCACTTTTTCTTTGTTATATGGCGGAAACAAGTGATCGATAGCGGCATCGGGCGGGGATATTAAGATCGACTTGGCGTGCGTGATGGAATCGTAGCCGTACTTCCCGTAGTAGTTCCCTAGTCCGTCCCGCGGTTCCCACTCCTCCGTAAGGCATGAACTCAATGAACAGAAAGACATTGGCTTGCTTGCGATCGCGGCGGACATTAAACGCGCGCGATGCGACATATAACTTCAGGGTGTCATTGAGTGCGCTGGTCATGTCTCTAAGGTTGCGATGAACTCGCGCGTCAGTTCGAATCCTTCTTTCATGGTCATGGCGAACCCGCACTCTTTCGCTAACGCATCAAACACCGGTGCCCACTCTGCTGGTGGTGAGTCGAGCTTTCGGGGCACTTCGTGTGTTGCGCGTCTTTTGAACGTCGCACGAATTGCGGCCCCAGTCTTCTCCCGTTCGAGGGTTCCCCCGCGGATTAATAGCATCATATCGATCAGGTCTTTCGTTCTCGTATTTGTTCGCTCGCCACGCGGCAGCGTATATGCGTGCAGCTTCTCTGCGAATTGCTGTTCCGCCGAAATGATCGGAAACGAAGGTGGCGCGATGCCGCCGAATCCAAGCCAGTCTTGGCCGGTTACGACTTCTAGTGGCTCAATCACTTCGTCTCCGATGCCGACGTCGACAGGAAAGCGAGCGAAATCCCGCCCGTCCATTTGTGCTTGGATCGGATAGCGACTGCCTCCTTCCGGCGCGCCATCTAGATCCTCTCGCGCTTCCCCAATAAGGAATTCAAAGAAGTCATCAAGGCGCGCTCGTGCTGCTTCTTGCAGCATCGCCCGAACTTCTTCTCCACGTTCCTTTGGAACTTTCGACAGTCCCGTTCCGTCGTGCAACGTCAAGTCGAGATCTTTGGTCGCACGCGAGAATTGTATGCGCAGCTCCATTGCGTAGCCACCCTTGAGCAGCCACGGGTAGTCGGCTTTCGGGCCCCTCAAGAATATTCGCGCTAGGAAGCGATCGAACGCTACTTCCCGGCGCAGGCGCTGGAGATCCGTTTTTTCATCCCGTGCACGGATCTGCAATCGATTTTCGAGAGCGGCGCGAAAGGCCCCACCTGTTTTGTAAGATTTCGCTTCGTGCATTACTTCCGCTGTTCAGCCAGTTCGCGAAGCGAGTTCTGGAATTTATCTTTGGGCATGCCGTCGATTTCTCTTCTTCCGATAAGCCCTCGTCGAATTGCTTCGTCCACGGCCCGTTTCAGCTGACTCCGGTCAAGGTGCCCGCTTTGAAGCAGATCGACGATGGTTCTCAGCGGCCGGGTCACGTGCACTCCAAACATTTCCTGAACATCGGCCGCGTCGAGATGTGCTGGGTGAAGAACGAGAATTTCTGGAATCCGGCTGTTGCGGCGAAACGACTTTGGGACGGTCATATGCAGCTTCGACGGCATGATGTCCGATAGCTCATGAAGGCTGAGCGCCGTGTCATGACTGTATGTTCCCTGAGGCACTTCCTGCCGGTTTTGCGACCAGAGATACCACAGCATCAGGTCTGGTCGTTCCGGAGTCGGGAATTCGGCGAGCCGATAAATTCCACGGTGCTCGCGAATCCAGTTTGCTGCCTTCACATGGTAGGAATGCACCTTCTCGGAAAACCCCACGCGTATCGCTTGTTTTGTCGTGAAAAATCCTTGCTGCGATCGGGCCACTTCGTAGAGCCGTCGGGCTGTCTTTATATAAGGATACGATTCACGCATAACACAATCCCCCAACTTATTAGGGGTATTGTACGTCAAACTGGAGTGACTTGCAAGCGCTCGAGTCTCTCTCTGTCAAGCGTATAACTCCTGTGCACAAATACCCAAGATTATTGGGGGATAATGCATCGCCTCCCAGAGCGCCAGGTTCGGTTCAGATCCTCAGGATCACCTTCATCCAGCCTCCGCTCGCCCACTCTTCGGCTTCGCAATCTTGATTCTTCCGTTCTCCTGCAAACGCGGTTCTTTGGTTCCCTGCGACGGTGAGGGAACCAAATCCCCGCACAGGAGAACGGAAATGAAGTCAGAACAAATCAAGGAAATCACAACCAAGGCCACCGAGCAGCTCGTCGCTGCGCTCAATGCTGGTCACAGCCAAGCACTCACCGGCTATCTCAAGGCCATCGGACGTTTCCACCGCTATAGCCTTCACAACGTGTTGCTCATCGCTTCGCAGAAACCGAATGCCAGTTACATCGCTGGTTTCCGCACGTGGAATGAACTCGGGCGTTTTGTCAGGAAGGGCGAGAAGGGCATCATGATTCTCGCTCCCATCGTTCGGCGCAAAGCGGACAAGGAGGAAGAGCGCGAAGAAACCTCTCGCAGAGTTGATGGGTTCCTCCCTGCCTGCGTGTTCGATGTCAGTCAGACCGATGGAAAAGAGCTTCCACAGATCGGCACGGTCGAAGGTGATCCTCGCCAGTACGACGTGAAGTTGCGCTCCTTTGCTTCGACGCAGGGCATTGCCGTCGAGCACTCCGAAGCGATAGCGCCTGCTCGCGGGACATCCTTCGGTGGCCGCATCGCCCTTCTTCCTGGCCAGTCAGCGGCCGAAGAGTTCTCGACGCTCTCGCACGACCTGGCGCACGAGCTTCTCCACCGTGGCGACCGTCGCGCGACGACCAACAAACGCATCCGCGAAACCGAAGCGGAAGCTACCGCGTATGTTGTTAGCTCCTCAAACCTTAAGCGACGCGCTGATCGACCGGAATGCCGTAGGTGAATCCCCGCGCAGAATCTTCGACTGCGACACAGGTAGCCTGATTTTTCTGGCCATCGCCGAGAACCTCAGCGATGGTAGAAATGCCTTTGCCGATGAGCAAAAAGGCGCTTGACCGGAACGGCCCTTTTCATAGAAGGTTCCCCGCATGCGATAACCGTTCCACTTGAAAACGCCCCCCACTCGATCCCTTCCTGCAATGTCCTTCCTGCGTGAAGACTGCGCCTAGCCATCCGCTTCTTCTGCTCAAGGGTCTCCGCTGCGCTCCGATAAACGCAAACCCACGCGCCCTTGACAGCGCGGACGTCTAGGCGCCAGGGACCACTTAGGAAGGAAATTGCTTCTCTCTTTCATGCGAAAACCACGCTTGAAAGGAGGAAGGGGAAAAACATAATGAACGAAAAACACCACGCCACTTGGGAAAAGCTCCTGCGCGAAGCCGTTGAGAAACCGGGCAAGCTTCTGGCAGCCTACACCGCATTTCACAACTACAGCTTCGGGAATGCACTGCTTGCACTCGAACAGTGCATTCGACGTAACTTGCAGCCCGGACCACTCAACACCTATCGCGGTTGGCTGGAACGCAAGCGGCACATCCGCAAAGGGGAGACAGGTATCACCCTTTGTATGCCCATGCCGTTCAAGCGAACGGTAAGCAATGAAATCACCGAGGAAGAATCCATCTATTCGCAGACACGATACGCCTTTCGGTTTCGGGCGTACTGGTTTGTGCTCGCACAAACCGAGGGGGAGGAGACCTGCGTCGAACCGATTCCCTGTTTTGAGTTGGACACCGCGCTCGAGAATCTGCGTATCCAACGCGTAACCTTTGACCAAATCAGCGGCAACGTTCAAGGATTCGCAAGACAACGCGACATTGCGATCAATCCGCTGGCCGCTCTTCCGCACAAAACCACCTTCCATGAAATCGCACACATTGTTCTCGGCCACACAACCTCCGAAACGCTAGTGGACAGTGACCACACGCCCCGCCATTTGTGTGAAGTTGAGGCGGAATCCGTCGCGCTCATCTGTTGCGAAACGCTTGGCCTTGAAGGAGCCGAATTCTGCCGGGGCTACATCCAGCACTGGCTCAAAACGGAGACGGAAATTTCGAACAAGAGTGCGGCACGCATCTTTGCCGCCGCCACTTCCATTTTGAAAGCGGGAACGTCCACAGTGGGCAGCGAGTAGTTCGTCCGCCCGATTTCATTGTCGAAAGAAAAAAAAGATAGCGTTCCAAAAACTTCGAAGGGCTATCCCTTGGTCGGAATGGCAATCTTGAGTGCGCTTACTTGGGGCCTATACTCTCAGCGATCCGCATAGCTACGTGCGTGACTCGACCGATGATCTCGGCTTCGCGCGGATGCTCGAACCGTCGGATTTCTCGCGAAGATTTCGGGTGAGGTATTATCGTGAGGATTCCTCGTTTCAGCTCGCACCACCCAAACGCGTAAGCCTCGTGCAATTCTATAAAGTAGACTGGCCGGTCATGCTCCGAGGTCCAAGAACCGTTCAAGACCTTCGTCTGATTGACATCAATCTGCACGAAAGATCCAGGCCGAATAATTGGCGAGAGGGTGTCGTCGTCCAAACCTACGAATCCATAGAGCATCTTTTCAGGACTCAACAGGCGTACAAGCGGGATCGGAACTTCACCCCAAATCGCCACGAGCTTGTTCAATACAGTAGTTTCTGATAGCTCTCGGTTATTCTTAAAGTTCAAGGGGAGAACCACGGTTTCAGGTTCTTCTTCGCTCGCTCCCGACAACACTCTCGTCCGTGGCACGCCGTAGAGAAGCTGGTCTTTGGCCAAATCACTCATGTGCAAATTGAAGAGGGAGTTGAGGTACGCCCAGCTACAGCAATAGATCGTGCTCAGCGCGTATAACTTAAAAATACTAGGGACGTGTCCGCCGCCTTCGATCAAGGCAAGCCAGTTTCTCGACAGGGAAAGATCCTGCATATCCTTGTCGACAGCCATCTTCTCGCTAATCGTTTCTACATCGCGCAGCGATAGACCAACACTTTCGCGGAGCCTCTTCAGCTTCTCACCCGGAGGTAAATCTCTTGGCTCCATTGCCGCTCATACTACGGTACGACTTATGTACGCGTCTAATGGTTTCGTTCAGAACTGTTGCGCAGCTTGTCCCGTATTAGGGACACATTCCTTCTTTTTGCCAAAGATTTCACGCTCGTCTCTATCTAGGCCGCAGGTGAAACCATTCCATGCCTGCCGACTTGCGGCTAGGTCGCCGCCTTTGAATCGGGCGCGGCCAGCGCCAGATCCCCAGTCCCTCACTTCAGTCGCGGGGAAGACGACGGTAGCAGCTCGCATTCATGCGATCTTGGCTGCCCGCGGCCTGACTGTGCTTGACGTTTCGAAGGAATCACGTCGCCGTTATCCCGATACACCCACCTATTGGATCTCCCACCACTTCTACGCAGATCTTTCCGCGAAAGGTGCTAGTCCGAGAATCGAGCAGGTGTTGGCATTCAGCTCGATCACCGGGTACCGGCTGATCGACTGGCTGAGTGTCTTCGATATTCATCTCGACGAGGCGCCACCACTGGCGGCATCCCTTCCTGCCGATCACACCCTCTTGCTCGATGCGGAAATCTACGACGAGAATACATTCATCGAATGGTTTCGGCCAAAACCGTTGCCCGGTCCGCCTCCGGCTATTGCTCCCCTCAGCCAGTTGCTCGAATCAGGCCCGCGTCGGCCTTTGCGATCGCTCCTCGCCGAAAAACCATCGCCCTTCCTCTACGCTAAAATTGGGCGGCAGGATGCCTTCTCGTTTCCCGACCTTCTGCCAGGAAGCATTGTCCGTGTCGATATGCGCCGCGGAATAAAGAGCAATGTGACTTCTTTCGACTCGAAGAATCTGTTCATTGTTGAGCATAGTCAGGGGTTAGTGTGCTGCCGTCTCCATAGCTCGCGGAAAAACCATGTCACACTGCGTTCGGTCGAGCTTCCCTTTGCAGAGATTGAACTTCAAATCGGCAAAGAGGCTCGCATACTCGGGACTCTCGATTGGGAATTTCGGTTTCTCGAAGGGACGCCAAAGGCCGAGGTCCCTCACGATCTCGCTAACTTCTGGACTCCAAAGCCTCTCTCTCCCGTCGCTCGAGAACTTGAATTACACCGTCTGCTCAGGCAAGCTCGCGTCCGCGCTGGCCTTTCGCTCCGCGAGGCGTCAGCGCGCAGCGAACGCATCGTCAGTACGTTCGGCGATAACCGCTATTTCTGCACACGAGGAACGCTCGCCGCCTATGAGACAGAACGGATGCCTCCCCACCATGTTCATAAGATATTTGCCCTATGTGTTCTTTACTCCCTCAAATTCTGGGATGTCTTGGCAGCTGCGGGCCTGAATGCGGCTGAAGCGGGCCTGCAACCCCTCCCGACAGACAGCATCATGGATCGCAGCACCATGAGATCGAGCAACAAAACTATTCCGGATATGGACCAAGTTCGTAACGGATTCGTCTCGCGAATGGAAGAATTCGAGGAGATACCTTTCTTTCTTCGATCTGCCTTAGGCAGGCTGACAAGCATCCCCCGCGTATCCGTTCGTGACTGGATCTGGTTTGGTGCACAGGGCCGATCCCTGCATCCATATCTTCG
>Ga0206871_10223_pt1 | contig 13945 bp, 6 predicted proteins | sample Alteio_BWOrgCont_33_FD_152627 | JGI IMG/M metagenome (GOLD analysis project Ga0206871, IMG submission 152627) | Enriched cells from forest soil in Barre Woods Harvard Forest LTER site, Petersham, Massachusetts, United States -... | ecosystem: Environmental > Terrestrial > Soil > Temperate forest >...
GCGTTAGTACGCTGATAGGTTTTGTAGCGTATGATTCAACGAGTACAAAAAAACGTCCGGCAATATTGATTGCGCCCGAATGGTGGGGTGTAACTGATTACACAAGAAATCGTGCTAAACAATTAGCAGCGCAAGGTTATATTGCTTTTGTTATTGATTATTATGGTAACGGAACTGTAGCAACAAATCCGACGGATGCAGTTGCTTTAGCTACGCCATATTATAAAGATCCTCAATTGTCTAAAAGACGTTTTGATGCGGCTTTAGCGCAGGTGAAAACATATTCAGTTACAGATCCTTCTAAAGTTGCAGCAGTAGGTTATTGCTTTGGAGGATCAATGATTTTTAATGCAGCAAAATTGGGTGCAGACATAAAAGGTGTTGCAGATATTCATGGAGGTTTATTAGGCGTGCCACCTGTTAAGGGAATGTTGAAAGCAAAAGTATTGGCTTGTCATGGTGCTGATGATCAGTTTATCAAAGATGCAGAAGTATTGGAATTCAAAAAACAAATGGATTCAATTGGTGCTGATTATAAATACATTGATTATCGGGGAGCAACACATGCATTTTCAAATCCAGAGGCAACAGCACTTGGATTAAAATTCAATATGCCAATTGCTTATAATGAAGCGGCAGATAAAGGTTCTTGGCAGGCGATGACAGAATTTTTTGATAGGATATTTAAATAAGTTTAGTAATAGGCAAATCCTTAATACGTGAAACAATTTCTTATATTTATTTTACTTTGTACTAGCTGAGAGAGATAATGAAATGTATGTAGGTATAGATAATCCAATATCTATTGCAGTTGAAAATGTTTCTTGTAAATCATTAATTATAAAGGCAAGTCAAGGACAAATTACAGGGAGTGCAGGATCGTATATTTATCGTGGATCTAAAGTTGGTCCTGTCGAGATTGATGTATTTACAAAATCAAAAGGGCATTTAAAAAAATTAGGAAGCCAATTTTTTAGATTAAAACTTTTGTGGGATCCAACATTCTGTTTTGCTTCTAGGTGTGAAAACGGAGAAATTAGCAAAGAACAATTAAAAAATCAGCAGTTTGTTAGAGCCGAATTGATGAATTCTGATTTTCAAATGATTGCTGGAATAAAGGATTTTACTGTTTGCATAGTAAGAAATAACGATATTTATAGATCTATATTTAATGCTGGTAATCAATTAAATGATAGCATAACAGCTTCTTTCCAACTGGCACAACTTAATGATTCTGTAATTTTTAAAAATATTCACATAGATTGGTTTGGATATCCTAGGACTTTATCACCTCTCAGATTAGTCATTGTTAATTAATTGCGTTTCTAACTTCTTGATTTGCAGTATTGATGGCCCATTTTTACCCATTTTTAACAAAAACCATTCCTAAATACCCATAATTCCTAATTTCTCCTTTATATTTCAATAATTAATTCATACCTTTGCCCTCCTCTAATTTCGAATTAGTGGCTTAACTGCTATTTAATCAGATTTAGAGAACCTTCTCAGCACTAAAACGTTTTAATAACAAATATGTCTGCAACAAAATCACCAGCCGCTAAGCGTATCAATTTCGGGAAAGTTGAACTACTAGCGGAAACACCAGATTTGCTTGGGATCCAGATCCAATCATTTAAAGATTTTTTCCAGTTAGAAACTACGCCAGATAAGCGTAATAACGAAGGCCTCTTCCGCGTATTCAAGGAAAACTTTCCTATTACAGATACGCGTAACATCTTCGTATTGGAATTCTTAGACTACTTCGTTGATCCGCCACGTTACACTATTGATGAGTGTATCGAAAGAGGATTGACTTATGCTGTTCCATTAAAAGCAAAGCTTCGCCTGAGCTGTAACGATGAAGAGCACGTTGATTTCCAAACGATCGTTCAGGACGTATTCTTAGGAAACATTCCTTACATGACACCACGTGGTACATTCGTTATCAACGGTGCTGAACGTGTTGTTGTATCTCAGCTTCATCGTTCTCCGGGTGTATTCTTCGGCCAATCGGTTCACCCGAATGGTACTAAGATCTACTCTGCGAGAGTGATTCCTTTTAAAGGAGCATGGATGGAGTTTGCTACAGACATTAATAATGTAATGTATGCGTACATCGACCGTAAGAAAAAATTCCCTGTAACAACTTTGTTACGTTCTATCGGTTTCGAAACAGATAAAGATATCCTTGAACTTTTCGGCATGGCTGACGAAGTGAAAGTTGATAAAAAAATATTAAAGAACTACGTTGGTAAACGCCTTGCTGCTCGCGTATTACGTACATGGGTAGAAGATTTCGTTGATGAAGATACCGGTGAAGTTGTAAGTATCGAACGTAATGAAATTGTGCTTGAAAGAGATACAGTTTTAGACGAAGAGAACATTGCTATGATCGCCGACATGGAAGTGAAAAGCGTGTTCATTCAAAAAGAAGAAGTTAGTGGGGATTACGCTATTATCTACAATACATTAAATAAAGATACTTCGAACAGTGAGTTAGAAGCGGTGCAACATATCTATCGCCAATTGCGTGGTGCTGATGCTCCTGATAACGAAACTGCCCGTGGTATTATCGATAAATTATTCTTCTCTGATAAGCGTTATGACTTAGGTGAAGTTGGTCGTTACAAGATCAACCGTCGTTTAGGTTTGAATTTCCCTATCGAGAAAAAAGTATTGACTAAAGATGACATCATCGCGATCATTAAAACATTGGTTCAATTAACCAACGGTAAAAGTGAAGTAGATGATATCGATCATTTAAGCAATCGTCGTGTACGTACAGTGGGTGAGCAATTATACGCTCAGTTCGGTGTAGGTCTGGCTCGTATGGCTCGTACAATTCGTGAAAGAATGAACGTACGTGACAATGAAGTATTTACTCCGGTTGATTTGATCAATGCAAGAACATTATCTTCTGTTATCAATTCATTCTTTGGTACATCTCAGTTATCTCAATTCTTAGACCAAACAAATCCGTTGAGCGAAATCACGCACAAACGTCGTATCTCAGCGCTAGGGCCAGGCGGTCTTAGTCGTGAAAGAGCCGGGTTTGAAGTACGTGATGTGCATTATTCTCACTACGGTCGTCTTTGTACAATTGAAACACCAGAAGGTCCGAACATTGGTTTGATATCTACACTTTGTGTACATGCTAAGATCAATGATATGGGCTTTATCGAAACACCTTACCGTAAAGTAGATCATGGTAAAGTGGATATGAAAAAGATCACTTTCCTAAGTGCTGAAGAAGAAGATACAGCGAAAATTGCACAGGCAAATATCGATTTGGATGATAAAGGAAATTTCGTTGAAGATAAGATCAAGAGTCGCCAGACAGGTGATTTCCCGATCTTAGATAAAAACGAAGTGGAATACATGGATGTGGCACCAAACCAAATTGTTGGTCTAAGTGCTTCATTGATTCCGTTCCTTGAACATGATGATGCTAACCGTGCCTTGATGGGATCGAACATGCAACGTCAGGCTGTACCACTATTACGTCCGCAAGTGCCAATTGTTGGTACTGGTTTGGAAGGTAAAGCAGCTCGTGATGCAAGGATTCAATTACATGCAGAAGGAAACGGTGTTGTAGAATACGTTGATGGTAACGAAATTCATGTTCGTTATAACAGAAGCGAATTACAACAATTGGTAAGCTTTGAAGAGGATCTTAAAATATATAAAGTAACCAAGTTTATCAGGACAAACCAGGAAACATGTATCAACTTACGTCCGGCTGTAGTTAAAGGCCAGAAAGTAGCTGAAGGTGATTTCTTAACAGAAGGTTACGCAACACAAGGTGGTGAAATGGCATTGGGCCGTAACTTGAAAGTGGCATTCATGCCATGGAAAGGATACAACTTTGAAGATGCGATCGTGATCTCTGAAAAGGTTGTAAAAGATGACTGGTTCACATCACTACACATCAGTGAATTTGAAACTGAAGTGCGTGATACTAAATTAGGAGAAGAAGAATTAACACCGGATATTCCGAATGTTAGTGAAGAAGCTACTAAGGACCTTGATTCTAACGGTATCATCCGTATCGGTGCTCATATTAAAGAAGGCGATATCATTATCGGAAAAATCACACCAAAAGGTGAAAGCGATCCAACTCCTGAAGAGAAGTTGTTACGTGCGATCTTCGGTGATAAAGCTGGCGATGCTAAAGACGCTTCTTTAAAAGCGCCAAGTGGTACAGAAGGTGTTGTTATCAATAAGAAATTATTCCAACGTGCTAAAAAAGATAAGAATGCTAAGGTTAGAGAAAAAGCTAGCTTAGATAAGATTGAAAAAACGCACGAAAAGAATGAACTTGATCTATTGGATCTTGTTGTAAGCAAATTGCATACTTTATTGAAAGAAAAAGTATCTGCAGGTGTTAGCAACAACTTTGGTGAATCATTGATCGGCAAAGGCGTTAAGTTCAATCAAAAGAATTTAGCTAACGTTGATTACTTAAATGTAAATCCACTTAACTGGACGGGCGATGCTAAAACGGATGATTTGATCAACGTTCTATTGCATAACTACAATATTAAATTCAACGAAGAATTAGGTCGTTATAAGAGAGAAAAATTCAACATCAGCATCGGGGATGAATTACCTGCAGGTGTATTGAAATTGGCTAAAGTTTACCTTGCTATCAAACGTAAGTTGAAAGTGGGTGATAAAATGGCGGGTCGTCATGGTAACAAAGGTATTGTTGCTAAGATCGTTCGTCAGGAAGATATGCCTTTCTTAGAAGACGGAACTCCGGTTGATATCGTATTAAATCCATTGGGTGTACCTAGCCGTATGAACCTTGGACAGATCTACGAAACTGTATTAGGTTGGGCAGGTGAAAAATTAGGAATGAAGTTCGCAACACCAATCTTTGATGGTGCAAGCGTTGAAGAAATTGCTGATAAAATAGCTGAAGCTAAACTTCCTACATTCGGCCATACTTATTTATATGATGGAGAAACAGGTGAACGCTTTGATCAGAAAGCAACTGTGGGTATCATCTATGTAATTAAACTTCACCATATGGTGGATGATAAAATGCATGCCCGTTCAATCGGACCATACAGTTTGATCACGCAACAGCCATTAGGTGGTAAGGCACAGTTTGGTGGACAACGTTTTGGGGAAATGGAAGTTTGGGCACTGGAAGCATATGGTGCGTCTAACATTTTACAAGAATTGTTGACATTGAAATCTGATGATATCATCGGTAGAGCAAAAACTTACGAAGCAATTGTGAAAGGTGAAAATATTCCAAGACCAGGCGTTCCTGAATCATTCAATGTATTGGTTCATGAATTAAGAGGTTTAGGTTTAGATCTAACTTTCGAATAAATTTTCAAATCAAAAGTGAAAAGTCAAAACCTAAAAGTTATTGGCTTTCACTTTTGAATTTTGACTTTGAAAAGCATCATTAAAAAATATTAACTACAAATAATATGGCATTCAAAAAAGAAAATCGTCCTAGATCAACTTTTTCTCAGATCACAATTGGTTTGGCTTCTCCGGATAGTATTCTGGAAAAAAGCTACGGAGAAGTGTTGAAGCCTGAGACAATTAACTATCGTACCTACAAACCTGAAAGAGATGGTTTGTTTTGCGAAAGAATTTTTGGTCCGGTAAAAGATTACGAATGTGCTTGCGGAAAGTACAAACGTATCCGTTATAAAGGAATTGTGTGTGACAGATGTGGTGTTGAAGTAACTGAAAAGAAAGTGCGTCGTGAAAGAATGGGACACATCAAATTGGTGGTACCTGTTGTTCATATCTGGTACTTCAAATCATTACCTAACAAAATTGGTTATTTGTTGGGAATGAGTTCTAAGAAATTAGAAACGATCGTTTATTACGAACGTTTTGTAGTAATACAATCAGGTATCCGTGCTGATAAGGGCCAGAATTTTGGTGACTTATTAACGGAAGAAGAATACCTTGACATTTTGGATACTTTACCAAAAGATAATCAGTATTTACCTGATGAAGATCCAAATAAATTCATCGCGAAGATGGGTGCAGAAGCGGTGCATGATCTATTACAACGCATCGACCTTGATCAATTAAGTTTTGATCTTCGTCACTCTGCAGCTAACGAAACATCTCAGCAACGTAAAGCAGATGCCTTAAAGCGTCTAAGCGTAGTAGAAAGTTTCCGTGATGCTAATACAAGAATTAACAATCGTCCTGAATGGATGGTTATGCAATATATCCCGGTTATTCCACCTGAGTTACGTCCTTTAGTGCCTTTGGATGGTGGCCGTTTCGCATCATCAGATTTGAATGATTTGTATCGTCGTGTTATTATTCGTAATAACCGTTTGAAAAGATTATTAGAAATTAAAGCGCCGGAAGTAATCCTACGTAATGAAAAACGTATGTTACAGGAAGCGATCGATTCATTATTTGATAATAGCCGTAAATCAAATGCTGTTAAAGCAGAAGGTGGACGTGCATTGAAATCTTTATCAGATGTCTTAAAAGGTAAGCAAGGACGTTTCCGTCAGAACTTATTAGGTAAACGTGTGGATTATTCAGGTCGTTCTGTAATCGTTGTAGGACCAGAATTGAAAATGCATGAGTGCGGTTTACCAAAAGATATGGCTGCTGAATTGTTTAAGCCATTTATCATTCGCAAATTGATTGAAAGAGGTATCGTTAAAACGGTGAAATCTGCCCGCAAATTGGTAGATAAAAAAGAAGCGATCATCTGGGATATCTTGGAAAATATTTTGAAAGGTCACCCTGTAATGTTGAACAGAGCCCCGACCTTACATAGATTATCTATCCAGGCTTTCCAACCAAAATTGATCGAAGGTAAAGCAATACAATTGCATCCATTGGTAACCACATCTTTCAACGCCGATTTCGATGGTGATCAGATGGCGGTTCACGTTCCTTTGAGCAACGCGGCTATTTTGGAAGCACAATTATTAATGCTTTCTTCTCATAACATTTTGAACCCTCAGAATGGTACACCGATCACGCTTCCTTCACAGGATATGGTGCTTGGATTGTATTACATCACCAAGGGTAAAAAATCTACTGATACAGAAAAAGTAAAAGGCGAAGGAAAAGCTTTCTACAATGCTGAAGAAGTGATCATCGCTTATAACGAAAAACAAGTTGACTTACATGCTCATATCAGAGTAAAAGCAAACTTTAGAAATGAAGATGGTTCATTAACATACAAACTGATTGAAACAACTGTTGGTAGAGTAATCTTCAACCAACATGTTCCTAAATCAGTTGGGTTCATCAATGCATTGTTAACTAAGAAATCTTTAAGAGAGATCGTAGGTGACATCATTAAATGGACAAACGTTCCAACAACTGCGAAGTTCTTGGATGATATTAAAACACTTGGATACCGCATGGCATTCCGTGGTGGATTATCGTTCAACATCAATGATTTGATCATTCCTGCCGTTAAGCAAGAATTGATTGACAACGCAACAGTTGAGGTTGATGAGGTTTGGGAAAACTACAACAGTGGTTTGATTACTAATAACGAACGTTATAACCAAACGGTAGATATCTGGAGTAGGGTAGATACAAGAATAACTGAAACGTTGATTAAAGAATTAGCGAACGATAAACAAGGTTTCAACTCTGTTTATATGATGCTTGATTCCGGAGCGCGTGGTAGTAAACAACAAATTAAACAGTTGGCTGGTATCAGAGGTTTGATGGCTAAACCACGTAAATCTGGTTCATCAGGAAGTGAGATCATTGAAAACCCGATCTTATCAAACTTTAAAGATGGTTTGAATGTATTGGAATACTTTATCTCAACGCATGGTGCGCGTAAAGGTTTGGCGGATACGGCTTTGAAAACAGCGGATGCGGGTTACTTAACTCGTCGTTTAGTTGACGTTGCACAGGATGTTGTTATCAATGAAGAAGATTGCGGAACACTACGTGGTATTGCAACTTCAGCATTAAAAGATAATGAAGATATTATTGAAGGTTTATCAGATAGAATCGAAGGACGTACATCTTTACATGATGTGTTCCATCCGGTAACTGAAGTTTTATTGGCGCATGCAGGTGAAGAAATTTCTGCTGACACTGCTGATAAGATAGAAGAAAGTGGAATTGAATCTGTTGAAATACGTTCTGTATTAACTTGCGAAAGCAAACGCGGTGTATGTGTGAAATGTTATGGTAAGAATTTGGCGAGCGGATATTTAGCGCAAAAAGGTGATGCTGTTGGTATCATCGCTGCACAAAGTATTGGTGAACCAGGTACACAGTTAACATTACGTACTTTCCACGTGGGTGGTGTTGCGGGTTCTGCATCAGTAGAATCACAATTGCCGGCAAGGTTTGATGGTACGATCCAATTCGATGGTTTACGTACTGTTGCAACTGAAGATGCGGAAGGTAAAAAAGTAAATGTAGTAATCGGTCGTACTGGTGAGGTTAGGATTATGGATGTAAAGAACGATCGTTTATTAATTACAAACAACGTTCCTTACGGTGCTACATTGAATGTAAAAGATGGACAGAAAGTTACCAAAGGGGAAGCGATCTGTACATGGGATCCGTTCAACAATGTAATCGTATCTGAAATTGTTGGTAAGGTTAAATTTGAAAGTGTGATTGAAGGTGTTACGTTCCGTGAAGAAGCGGATGAACAAACAGGTCACAAGGAAAAAGTAATTATCGAAACAAAAGATAAAACAAAGTTACCTTCTATCATTATTGAAGGTAAAGAAATGAAATCTTACAACTTACCGGTTGGTAGCCATATCGTTCTTGAAGAAGGAGATAGCGTGAGAAGCGGACAAGTACTAGTTAAGATTCCAAGGGTATTAAGCAAATTGAAAGATATCACGGGTGGTCTTCCAAGAGTAACAGAGTTATTTGAAGCAAGAAACCCTGGTAACCCTGCAGTTGTTTGTGAAATTGATGGTGTGGTTGCTTTTGGTAATATCAAACGTGGTAACAGAGAGATCATCGTTGAAGCAAAAGATGGTGTTGTTAGAAAATACTTGGTTCCATTGACGCGTCAAATTTTGGTACAAGATGGTGACTTTGTAAAAGCTGGTTCTCCATTATCTGATGGTCAAACTGCTCCTGCTGATATCTTGGCAATCAAAGGACCTTTCGCGGTACAGGAATACGTTGTGAATGAAATTCAGGAAGTATATCGTTTACAAGGTGTGAAGATCAATGATAAACACATCGAAGTAATCGTTCGTCAGATGATGCGTAAAATTAGCATTGAAGATGCTGGTGATACAATCTTCTTAGAAGGTGATACTGAAGATAAATTAGACTTTAACACAGAGAACGATGCAATTTTCGACAAGAAAGTTGTTACTGACTCTGGAGAAAGCACTAAATTAAAAACAGGTCAGATCGTTACACTTCGTGATGTTAGAGAGGAAAACTCTATCCTTAGAAGAAATGACAGAAAATTAGTTGAGTTCCGTGATGCACGCCCTGCAACATCTTCACCGTTGTTACAAGGTATTACAAAAGCGTCTCTAGGTACACAAAGCTGGATATCAGCTGCATCGTTCCAGGAAACAACGAAAGTATTAAGCAGTGCAGCTATCAATGGTAAAACTGATTTAATGTTAGGCTTAAAAGAAAACGTTATTACAGGACATCCAATACCGGCTGGTACAGGTTTAAGAGAATTCGAAAATATGATTGTTGGTAGCAAGGAAGAATATGAATTGCTAATGACAACGAAAGAAGCGATGAGCTTCGATGAAGAAGAATAAGAAACCCCTCTAAATCTCCCCTGAAAGGGAGACTTTTGAGAGCATAAATATTAAAGGAGTAAGATTAGTCTTGCTCCTTTTTTAATAGTTAAAATATGTAACTGGTGGTTTATTATCAATTAGGTAAACTACTTTTATGCGTCAGAATATAGTATTGACCTTATTATAATTTACAAGACATGAAAAAAATAATTATAGCTGGTGTTATCTTTTTTGCTGCATTTTTTTGTTGGAGCTGTACTAAACAGATCACCTCTTATGTTCCACAACCAACACCTTTTGCTTATCCAACATCATATAGTAGTTTCCCAAATGTAAATTATACTAATCAGCAAGCAATATTAGCTACAGTAGATCAACTAATGGCGGCAATTGACCAAGGGAATACCCAAAATACTGTTGTAGATTCGGTAGCGCTGAGAAATATATTTAATGGGAGTACTACGGGAGTGAATTTATCAAGTTTATGTGTTGATAGTGCAGCGATTGTTATTCCTGGTTATTTTATTAGTATTGGACAAGATAGTCATTCTTCAGTACCAGGAAGTAATGGCATAGCAGGAGTAGGCGCAAGTACTCAAAATTCTTCTATAACATATCTTCAATCTAGTAATGGATTTGTGTATCGTGAGTTGGTTAAAACATCAATAATGGAAGGCCTGTTGGCGTATCGGCTTGAAAATATTCTTCATGATTCTATCTATAACACGCTATTAACAGGTAATTTACAAGCTAACTGGGATTCAGCATTCGGCTATTTCGATGTGCCTGTTAATTTTCCTGTTGATACAGTGGGGTCAAAATACTGGGGAAGATATGCTAAAAACCTGAGTGCTTCACTTGGGTTAGATACAGTTATCATGAATAATTTTTTAATTGGGCGTGCCGCTATTGATAATGGGTTTCTTCTTGCACCAAGTGCTATTCCTGCTAATGCGGATTATTATGCAATAAACGATGCTGCCACTATTATTAATGCATTTGATGAATTAGTTGTAGGAGCCGCTATTCATGAATTAAGTGAAGCTCAATTAGATTCTTCATCCGATCCTGTATTAGCTCGTGCACATCTTTCTTCATCATGGGGGTTTATTCGTTCTTTAAATTACAATGCAAGTCCGGTCAGGTCGAATAATGCTGCACAAATAAATTCTATTCTGGCAGCATACGGCACTGATTTATATAATTTCCCTAAAAATGTTGATAGTATTAAAACTGTCATTGGTAATGCGTATGGGTTTATTAATACTAATTTTTAAATTACATAAATATTGAATTTCAAAAGGGCAAGATTATTCTTGTCCTTTTTTATTATATAGATGATATGTAACGAATTGTTTTCCCGATTGTATAAACCCAATTGCCGATATCGTAACAACAAAATTAGTTAGATGGTCTAATCTTGCATTTCAAATAAAACATCTAACCAGATTTAAAATTATAACATGAAAAAAATTATTTTCCCGATACTTGTTCTTTTGGTAACAATTTTTTGTTGGAGCTGTAAAAAAAGTAGTACTCCATCTATAGCAGCATATACAGATTCTGCAACATACAATTACCCGAATGTTAACTACAGTAACCAATTGATAGTATTAGCGATGGCTGATCAGCTTGTGGCCAAAATAAATACTGCTAATACAATTCCGGGTACGGTAGTAACTGCTGGAGTATTAGATAGTATGTTTACAAATACGGGCAGCCCTTTTAATGATTCTGCGCTTAACTTAAACGGATCTGGATTGAACCTGGCAAATTATTGTCCTGCTTCAATGAAAGCAGACTTAATGAATTATTTTGATAGTATTGGTATTTACAGCCAATCAACTGTAACTCCAACTCTTGGAGTTGCGGGTGTAGCACCAAGCTCTGTAACGCCAACAAAAAAATATTTATTGTCGCCTAATGGTGTATATTATAGTCAGGTGGTTAAGAAAGCTATAATGGGGATGTGTGCCTATCAAATAGCTAATGTTTATATGGCAGATTCTATAAACAGCACTATAGATACAACCACTTTAGCGCATTATTGGGATGCCGCTTTTGGTTTCTTTGGCGTGCCGGTTAACTTCCCAACTAACGTAACCGGACTAAGATATTTTGGATCTTATTCTAATCAGGTAAATGCAGGGCTTAATTCCAACTCTTCAATTATGAATGCGTTTTTAAAAGGCCGCGCTGCTATCAGTCATAATGATATTGCTACTATGAAAGCTCAGGCCAATATTCTTATCAATACGTTTGATTCGTTAGATGCTGCAGCTATTGTTCAGGAGATGCATGAAACGGAAACGAATATCGCAGCGGGTGATACAGTGGCGGCTTTGGGTACGCTTTCTGAATCTTTGGGATTTGTGCGTAACCTGCAATATAATTCAGGTACAAGGGTTATTACAAATACACAAATAACACAGCTTTTAGCATTGTATGATAGTGTAAATCCTACTACTCCTAATCTATACAACTTTATAAATGTATTGCTTACTCAAACTCCAGGTCCTCAAACAAGGACAGAAGCTATCGCCGAATTTGTTGGCCAGATATATGGTTTCAATGCTACTGAATTACCATTGTTATAGTACTTTTGCAAAAATGTGAGGTGTAAAACTTATACCTCACATTTTGTATTTTATTTTTAATTAAAATATTTATGAAGCGTATTATTATATTGTTTTTTTCTTGCATAGTATCACTTCTTTTGATAGTGAATTTTTCTTGTAAAAAAAGTGCCAGCGCCACTACAAGTGCTGATCCTATATTGGTTAATATAGGAAATAATATAATTCTGCCTAGTTATCAATTATACCAGACAGCAGTTAATTCATTGGATTCTTCGATTACTGATTTTAATCAAAGTCCTGATGGTACTAAGCTTTCAAACGTACGAATGCTTTTTAAAAATGCCTATATAGCCTGGGAATCTGTTTCGGAGTATGATGGGCTTGGTCCTGCAGAAAATAATCAGCCACCATTATCCAGTCTGAATTTATTTCCTGCTAATACTACTTTGATAGAGAATAATATTAGCGCTACTCCAGGCTCTATTAACATAAATTCTTATGGAAATCAATCTGCTAAAGGGTTTCCTGCGTTAGATTATCTTTTGTTCAATACGGATAGCGCAACGTTATTAATTGATTACACAACGGGTGCAAATGCTGCTAACAGAAAACAATATTTGGCGACAGTTTCTACGGATATAAAAACAGAAACAAATACTGTTGTAAATGCATGGTTAGTGAGTGGAGGTAATTATATTAATACTTTTATAAATGGTTCGGGTACCAGCGTATCAAGTTCTTTAGGATTATTAATTAATTCAGCAGATCAAGATCTTGAGATACTAAAAAATTATCGCTTGGGAGTTCCATTAGGCAAGGTATTGACAGCAGATACAAATGTTATTTCACCTACACAAGTGGAAGCTTATTACAGTGGGATATCTGCTCAATTAGCCTTAACGCAACTAAAGGCGATACAAGGTCTTTATCTTGGTAATAGTGTACATGGTAACGGATTAGGATTGAGTAATTATTTAACACAATCAAATAAAACCTACAGTAGTTATAATGGAAGTTCACTTGATTCTACGATTAAAGCGGCCTTTACATTAGCTGTTACCGATTTGCAAGGAGTACCAGATCCTTTATCGGCAACTATTCAAAGTAATCCTACATCGGCAGATAATGCTTTTGCTGAAACGCAACAGTTAGTTACTTTGTTGAAAACAGATATGCCTTCTTTATTAGGTGTTGCTATTACATACGGTGATAATGATGGGGATTAAAAATCAATGTTGAGGAATTTTATAAATAAAATATTGCTTTCATTCAAAGGTGAAAAACATATTGCTCCACTTGCTGTCTTAAGAATGGCATTTGGAGCAATCATGTTTATTAGTACTATTCGTTTTATACTAAAAGGATGGGTGTATGATTTTTATGTTGTGCCAAAATTCTATTTCCCTTTTTATGGATTTGAGTGGGTAAAGCCATTGCCTGAAATAGCCATGTATATTGTATTCGCGCTAATGGCTATTGCTTCTTTATTTATTTTGATCGGATTTTTTTATAGAGTATCTATCACTACATTCTTTATTTGTTTTGTGTATGTAGAGTTGATTGATAAAACATATTACCTCAATCATTATTATTTCGTTAGCATCATAACTTTCCTAATGTTGTTAGTACCTGCACATAGGTATT
>Ga0206871_10224_pt1 | contig 13941 bp, 12 predicted proteins | sample Alteio_BWOrgCont_33_FD_152627 | JGI IMG/M metagenome (GOLD analysis project Ga0206871, IMG submission 152627) | Enriched cells from forest soil in Barre Woods Harvard Forest LTER site, Petersham, Massachusetts, United States -... | ecosystem: Environmental > Terrestrial > Soil > Temperate forest >...
GTTGCCGCCGCTGAACACGATGCGCGCCGTCGAATAGCGGCGTTGCAATTCGACGGCTGCGATCAGGCGATTGGCCGCCGAATCAAGCGATATTTCGTTCCGCCGCAGCGAAATATGCATGTTGATGACGCCGCCGAGCACGATGATACCGGTCGGCGCGTCGCCCGTTTCGTGCCACGGCGGGAAGCGGTTCTCCAGCGGCACCAGCATAGCCGTGCCGAGCGGTGTCAGGCCCCCGATCAGCAATAGCACCGCGCCTGCGATGGTCATCTGCCGGCCGAGCCAGGCAAAGCGGCTGCGCCATAAGAGCAGGCCGCAGATGATGACGAGCAGGATGAAATTGGATGGAACAGCAAGATCGCCGACAGTCTTCGACAGATAAAAGTACATCGAAAATGCAGCCTCATGGTTCTGGATGGAGCAAGTTTGAGTCGACGGTCGCCGCCCTTCGGCCTAGAACTGCGATCAGGGACGCTCCCAAATGCGCGTTTAATGCGGCAACCGAGACGCCAGTGTCCGATACTCCCTTTCGGCCATTTGACGGGAATGGCGCGCCGCCAAGAGAGCCGGGTAAGGGATGTCCCGATTGCCGGAGCTGGGATGGTGTGACGATACAGAGCGATGCCACGGACAGAGCGCCAGCCAACCTGGGTGATTCCGATGAGGCCCGCGCGGCTGGCTATGCCTTTGCGCCCGCATTCCTTCTGACCGCCGCCTGCTGCCGCTGGCCGCCATCGCAGGCTCGCGATGCCGCCGTCCGCGCTGCCGCCGCGATTTTCTATTGCAGGCGAATCGGCAGCGGGTAGTCGGGCTCGTCCACGACGCTTTATCGTCGGCCGGGATCGCGCTGCCACCCGCAGTCGCACAGGAACTGGCGTTGCAGGCGCAGCGCATCGTGCGGCAGAACTTGACCTTTGTGGCCGAAACGGTCCGCCTGCAGCGCGCGCTTGAGGGAGCGGGTATCCCTGTCTTGGTTTTGAAGGGCGTGGCGTTGGCGCAGCTGGCTTATGGCTCGCTCAAGACGAAGCATGCGAGAGACATCGACCTTCTGGTTTCCCCGGACCACGCCGAAGCCGCGCTGCAGTTCCTCGAGCGCGACGGCTATGCACTTTCTTCGCCAGCGGAAAATTTGAGCGAGAAACAGCGCCGTAGCCTGGTCCAGTATGGAAGAGAAGCCGAGCTCGTTCAGGGCGGCCGCAAATTGCGATTGGAATTGCACTGGCGCGCGGCGGAAAATCCGCTCCTTCTCAAAGGCGTCGATGCGTATTCAGCGGCGCAAAGCGTAGCGCTCGGCAACAATATCAGCGTCCGCACATTGGCACCTGACGACCTGTTTGCTTATTTGTGCGTTCACGGCGCGCGTCATGCCTGGTCTCGGCTAAAATGGCTTGCCGATGTCAACGCCTTAATCGCGGCCGATGGCGCCGATATCGAACACCTTTATCGCCATGCGCAGCGTATCGGTGCTGGGCTTTGTGCCGCGCAAGCACTGCTGCTGTGCCGACGGCTCCTGGCATTGCCGTTGCCGGCGGGCCTCGCAACGGAGATTTCAGCCAGTAGTCGAACGAGAAAATTGGCGGTGGTCGCGACGGCGGCGATGACTGCGCCCCATACCGACACGGAAACGGACGGCGGCGTCGCCGGTGTGGCGCGATTCGTTTTCATTCAGTTCTTGTTGGGGCAAGGCTGGGCATTTTATGCGACACAATGCCGGGTGGCATCCGTAGGCGCCTTGGATGTCGTCCGCTTGCCGCTCCCGAGGTTCTTACATTTTCTTTATCCGCTGCTGCGGTTGCCGCTGTGGCTTTGGCGGCGTGCTAGCTCGACACTAAATCGTCGCACCGGACTTTAAGCGACTAGACGCGGTCGATCTGACTAATCGATTGATTTTAAAAGAACAAATTCCCCCACCGCTGCCTCCAGCGCTTAATCGCTTTAATCTACTGTAGAATGAGTCGAGCGGCATCCCCCATCCGGACGGAACATTGTGTTATCTTACGAAAACGAGTCATTTAAACAGCCTCCTGGAGCGGAGCGCTGACCTCTCATAGAGGCATTCTACGGTGGTCAAGGCAAATCGCCGCTTGAGAAAGCCGTCCTCGCACACTCGGCTTCTATCGCGTGTTGCCGTTTGGGACGTGCTGTGGGGAGGCGTCAGCCCGCTCGCGGCCTATCTGCTGCGCGATGGCGCGATCTTGCGGCCGAGCAGTACTGCCACCTACTGCGGCGTCGCGTTTTTGGCGTCACTGCTGGTGTTTCAGTGGTTCCAGACCAGTTCGCCGATTTCCCGCTACTATTCGATGCGGGATGCGTTCGAACTCATCAAGGCGTGCGTCCTGATCGCGGCGCTTTCCGCTGTTGCAACATTTTTGCTGACCCGTCTCTACGAAATTCCGCGGTCGATCCCGATCTTGCATTTCATGCTGCTGGTTTTCGGATTGCTGGGCGCCCGCGTGCTTTTGCGGCTGCGTGAGACTCGCCGCGAGAGCCGCAAGGCGAATGCCAAGGTGAAAGTGGAGCACGTGCTCATCATCGGAGCATCGCGGTTGGCTTGGTTCTTCTCCAAAATGATGGAGGAGTTGGCACCGGGCGGTTATCAGATTGTCGCGATATTGGATGAGGACTCAAAATTACGCCATCGGTCGCTGAACGGCTATCCGATCATCGGCGCCGCGGCGGATTTGGAGAAGGTTATTGCCGACTATGGACTGCACGGAGTGCCGATCGATAAAGTCGTTGTCGCGGAGCAGCCTGAAGATCTACCGGAACCGGCATGGAACGAAATCTGCCGCGTTTGCGAAACGTTGAATATTGGTCTTGAAATTCTGCCCGAACGGCTGATTTCGGCACGGCCCGCAGACGGCGAAGAAATTGCGATCGACCCGGCCGTAAGCGAAATCGCCGCGGTTCCGGAAAGCGATTTTCACCAGTCGCTAGACCGTCCTTTCTGGAGCATCAAACGTGGCCTCGATTTCGCGATCGCGCTTGCCGTTGCGATATCGATGTTTCCCGTCATACTCATCGTTCTGGTATTGGCCCTCTTCGATGTAGGCAGCCCGGTCATCTTCTGGCAGCAGCGAGTCGGGCGCAACGGTGCGCCATTGCACCTTTACAAGTTTCGCACGCTGAAGACTTTGTTCGACCGCCAAACTATGGAAAAGCGCGAAGCCCACGATCCTTCGGCAATCGGGGGGTTCCTGCGCAAGACGCGGCTCGACGAACTACCGCAGCTCTGGAACATCTTGGCGGGCGAGATGTCCTTGGTAGGTCCGCGCCCGCTGTTGCCGGTTGATCAGCCGCAGGGCCCGACACTACGCCTGACGGTGCGTCCGGGCGCGACGGGTTGGGCGCAAATCTGCGGCGGCACGCTGATAACAGTTGAGGAAAAAAATGCGCTCGACGAATGGTACATCCGGCATGCCTCGCTGCGCCTCGACATTGCAATTGTGCTGCGCACCATAGGCATGCTGGTCAACGGCGACCGCCGCAACGAAAAGGCGATCGCCCTTGCCTTGCTGGAGAAGTCGCAAGGCGAGCCGGCTCGGGCGACTCAGCTTTCGGAGCTGGATAAAAAAAAAGAGCCGGCCATTGGAATTGAACGGGCGCTAATTGCTCGCTAGTTCGAAGCTATTCTGCTGCAGACCTTCGCCGCGTCGCTATCGAATTGGTATCTCGACGATCGCCGACAAAAAGCCAGTCAGCGCCAATTGGACCCCGATGGCAATGGCGGTGAGCGAAAGTATGAGAATCCGCATCAATGCAGAATATTCGAGCGGACCGAAGCCGGTCGATGCCCATTGCACGATGCACCAGATCACGCCGGCCGCGCCGCTCAGGGCGAGAATGGCGGAACCGATCAGCAGCCGATCAAGCGTCAGCGCGGTGAGAATGCTCGAAAAACGCCGAGATGGCGGCAGCAACTTGTGTATTGTCGCGAACCGGAACGCGACCGCGCCGAAGCTCATGGCCTGGGTGCCGACGAGGACCGCAATGCAGGCGACCGTAAATGTGTGGATGTCGAATCCGACGTTGCCGACTTTGACCGCGCCCGGCAGCAACGCGAATGCCGCGAAAACACCCAACGCCAGTAGAAACAGTCCAGGAAAGAAAAACAGCCATTGCGGGCTGTAAATCAATAGAAAGCTCAGGTGCCGCCAGCCGTCCTGCCAAGTGCGCAAATGCGGCGGCCGCGACCGCCCATCCTTGCTTAGGGTGGTCGGAACCTCGTCGATTCGATAGTCGGACAGCGCGGCGCGAACCACCATCTCGCTGGCGAATTCCATACCTGTAGTCCGAAGATGGAGCGCGCTCACACGCTCGCGGTTAAAGCCGCGCAGACCACAATGAAAGTCTCCGACATCAAGGTGAAAAAACAAGCGGCCGGCCCAGCTAAGGACCGGATTGCCGAAATATCTGTGCAGTAACGGCATGGCGCCGGGCGCAATCCCCCCCTTGAATCGATTGCCCATGACCAGATCGGCGCCGTTGCGCAGACGCTCGATAAACGGCATCAACGCAGAAAAATCGTACGAATCGTCGGCATCACCCATGATCACATAATGGCCGGTCGCCGCTTGAATCCCTCCGATCAACGCCGCCCCGTATCCCCGATCGGCAACTGGCACGACACGCGCGCCTAACCTCTCGGCGATCTCTCTTGATCCGTCGGTTGAGCCATTATCGGCAACCAAGACTTCACCGGAAATATTGGCTTGAGACAAAAATCGCCGCGCCTTGCCGATGCATGCCCCGACAGTTTCCGCCTCATTCAAGCACGGCATAAGAATTGTTAACTCGACGGACTTTGCAGCTTCGACCATGCCTTATCCCGAATGAGAGGTAAGTTCGCGATCCACCATATCGCGTTGCTGGACATTGATGATAGAGATCACTCGTATTGTCGGGGAATACTTGCTGTGAGAGACCTGCGCAAGAGGGGCAGTGAGGCTCAACTTCCTATCCTTGCTCACCGTGAATTTGGCGGGTAAACCCTGATGTTTGACGCTTAAGGGGGTTCGACACCCATGTATTTTATTGTCGGCTCCGGTCCCTCTGGCGTCGCATGTGCACATGCACTGGCGAAAGCCGGGCGGCCGGTCACGATCCTCGATGCGGGTCTGTCGCTCGAACCAGAACGCGAAGCCACGAGAGCCGCTCTAGCTCAACGCGACAAAAATACCTGGTCGAGTTCGGAACTTTCTTTCCTCCAAAGCGCACCTTCCCAAGAAAGAATACCAATCAAACTCGCTTACGGTTCCGACTTCCCCTATCGCAGAGTGCCCCTTGCGACTGAGGTTCTACCGGCTGGGTTGGGGCTGCGAGGTTCCTACGCGCGGGGCGGCCTCAGCAATGTCTGGGGTGGCACCATCTTGCCGTATCGCCAGGAAGACCTCGCCGGCTGGCCGATTACTGAACACGAACTCGCCGATGGCTATGCCGCAGTGCTCAAGTTCATACCTGTCGCAGCACGGCTCGACCCGTTGGAAGAACTCTTCCCGCTGTATACCGACCGCTACGCGCCTTTGCCGCAAAGCAAACAAATAATCGCGTTATTGCGCTCATTGGAACGCGGTCGCACGACGCTAAATGCGCGTCACGTATCTTTCGGCAGCGCGCGGCTGGCCGTCGACGCGGCGGGGACACGCGGACAAGGCCCCTGCATTGTGTGCGGGCGATGTCTACACGGCTGCCCGCGCGAGCTCATCTACTCAAGCGCGCAGACTCTTGCCGATTTGGAAACGTCGGGAAAAGTCTCATATTTACGAGGGGTCGTAGTTGGATCCATCGAGGAGACGGAAAACTCCGTGCGGATTCACGCACAAAAAATGGATGGCTCGCCGTGTCTATTCGAAGGAGAACGCGTTTTTCTGGCCGCGGGAATATTAAATACGACAACCATCATACTTAGATCGCAGAAACGCTATGACCATCCAGTCGACATTCTCGATTCTCAGTATTTCCTATTTCCAATGTTGCAAGCCGCGGGAGTTTCCGGTGTGACTGAAGAAGCGCTTCATACGTTGTGCCAAGCCTTCGTAGAAATTAATGATGCCGGTGTAAGCCCGCACAATGTTCATCTTCAGGTATATAGCTATAACGATCATCTCTCCGAAATCCTCCGACAGAGGCTCGGCTTCCTGGCATATGTATTTCCAACCAATGCGATTCTGGGCCGTATTTTATTCGTCCAAGGCTATCTTCATTCGTCGCATTCTGGAAAAATCGTTGCGACGTTGAAGCGGAACGGCGACGCGGACTTACTTACCTTGGAGCCGGTCATTAATTCCGCCACAAAAGATAAAATAAAATTAGTCATCCGCAAACTGCGCGGATTGATGAGATTGACGTCAGCCTTCCCGGTCGCGTCGTTGGTTGAAATCTGCGAGCCCGGTCGGGGCTCTCACTCTGGAGGCAGCTTTCCGATGGCTCACCGACCGGGGCCTGGGCAAACCGACCGGGTCGGCCGGCCTCATGGCATGGCACGGACTCATATCGTCGATTCTTCCGTCTTTCCGACGATTCCTACGCCCACGATCACGCTGACCGTTATGGCGAATGCGTACCGCATCGGTCAGGAAGTCGCGATGCAGGAAGCCGCCGTAATCGACACCTCTTCCAGATCATGAAACCCCTGCCAGTCGTAGCGATTACGGGAGCCAACGGTTACGTCGGATCCGTCATTGCCAACGCATTGAAGAGCGATGCTCGCGTTCTCGGGCTGGTCCGCGCTCCGGACGGTCCCGATCAGATCATGTGGTCTTTTGATACCGATCCGGAGCGGCTGTCACGCCGACTGCGCGACAACGGCGTGACACATCTCATTCACGCGGCATGGGACATGAAAGCGACCTCGCTTCCGCAACTGGAGCAAACCTGCGTGAACGGGTCGCGCAACTTATTCACTGCTGCGCGGTCGGCGGGCATCCAAGAGCTCATATTTATATCGTCGATCAGCGCATTTCATGGCGCGCGCTCGGCCTATGGTCGTTCTAAATTGGAGGTCGAAGCCACGGCACTTCAGGCCGGCGGACTTGTCCTGCGGCTGGGCCTTGTTTACGGAGAACTCGACGGAGGACTATTCGGAAACCTTCGGCGAGTCGTACGTACTTCGCGTTTCGTTCCGGTGATCGGAGACGGTAAGAAGCCGCAGTACCTCTTGCACGAACGCGCACTCGGTCACGTGGTCCGCTGTGCGGTCCAAGGCCTTTTCGCCGGCGAAATAAATCCCATCACACTCGCGCATCCGCAAGCTGTAAAATTCAAAGATATCTTGCTGCATATTGCTGCGGAGGAAGGCCGCTCAGTTTCTCTGGTTCCTGTACCATGGACCATTCTCTACGTTGCACTCTGGTCAGCGGAACAACTGGGTCTGCGACCTAACTTCCGAAGCGACAGCATACTGAGCTTCGTCTTTCAGAATGATGCACCGGACTTTGGTCAGATTCGAAGGCATGGGATCGAACCTTCTGGTTTTGGAACGATAGGACACAAGCCATTATTGAACTGACGCAGACGCGATTCAATAATGCCGAGAAGATTTCAATATCTGCCCAGCACAAGCGAGTTGGTCATTACTTATTTGGTATTAGGACCGCTGTATCGGCAATATCCGCCCAGGCGTAATCCGACCCGTCGAGGGATCGGGGCGAGTATCCCATAGGAGCCAAAATAGCTTTGGTACCGTCGCGCTCTGCATCAGAATGGTTGCTGAACGCGATAACAGGTAAACTCGACTTGATTGAATTGGCAGCGCCAGCCAATGCCTCGGCTCCATGCCCCTGAACGTCGATCTTGATGAGATTCGGCGCGCGGATTGAACCTGATTGCACCAAATCGTCTAGAGCAACCATCGAGACGCTGAGAGATGCGGTGCCGGTCATGTCATTATCAGGATAGTATTTAAAATGAGAACACGACGTAGCGAGACCCCCAGGCAAGAAGAGATCGCCTCGTCCATTTGTTCTGGATGCCGCCGCATCGAAAAGACGAACGTTGCTCAGATGGTTTTTATTGACATGATAGCTCAGGCGCGAGAACGCCGCCGGATCTGGTTCGAAAGCCGCAACTTGTCCTTTTGACCCCACGGCTATAGCCATGCCAACGGTATGAATTCCGAAGTGCGCCCCAATATCCCAAAAAGTGATGCCGTCTAAGGTTGGAAGATAAGAAGCGGCCCTGGGAAGATCGTTCTCCGTCTCGCCGTAGCGCCAGTATGCCGAAAATGGCAGCAGCGTCCACCGGGCGCCCTTGGCTCGACCGGCACGAACGCGTACAGGAAAGTAGCCGATAGGCGTCGCACCGACGGCGCGCGAGATTGTGCCAGCCAGTTTTCCGCGAAAAACGCTATTCACAGTTCCCCGTTAATCGCAACCAGAGCAACAGATAATGGGTTCATCTTTTACCCACATCAGTGTTCGCTCGGCAACCATCAAAAATACGAGAGGTCGAGGCGATAGCACGGTCGAGTGCAACGTCCGTCAGCACTGAATCCGGCGAGGCGGGGACGACGGATGAAGACGCGACCGGAGAGCAACCAACGGGCGCTCCAGGGCGAGATAGGAAAGAGTTGCAAAACCAAAGCTTAATGCAAGATTTTGCGGAAAGTGAGCGATCCATCCCATGTATGGCCCAAATAGCTCGGGCGGAGAAAGAAGAAATGGCTGCTGCCATATGTAAAGGCTATAGGAAATCAAGCCGATCCCGCGCAACAGGCGCGAATTAAGGAGCAAGAACACTGGGCCTTGTTGCATGAAAACGAATGACATCAGCAGATAGCCTGCACATGCTGCCTGGAGCATCGGACCTGTGGTAACCGTTAGCGGCGCAAACAAGAAGCGCGACGATAACGCAATGGGTAGATACATCAATAGCGCAGCTAAGGTACGCCCCAAAGCCGGCCGCCAACTGACTATCGCTTTTACCAGTCCCATCCGATCGCTACAGAGTAGAGCGAGCAGGCACCCGATCATGAGCGCGTCCGAATTTGATGTAAGAAGATCAAACTGCCGTGAGCCCCACAAGTACTCGAATGCACGAGAGAATGGCGCGATAGCAATAAAAAATGAGGCAACGTAGTACAAGCCTCGATCCCGCAAGAAAAAGAATGCCAAAGGCCAAGCCAGATAGAATTGCTCTTCAACCGCAAGAGACCATAAGTGTCCGTCGATCCAGCCGCTGCACGCGAGATTCTTCGTGTAGGTTAGTGCCGTTAGATATTGGCAGTTACTGATGGTGAGACTTGTGGATAAGGTCAAAAAGAACAGAAATGCGACAAACGCCAAGTTGACTGGGTACAGCCGTATGAACCGACGAAGATAAAACCGGGATATCGAGATTGTGCCTGTTGCGTCTTCTTCCCGCAGAAAAAGATGCGTTATGATAAAACCGCTGATCACGAAGAAAATACGAACGCCAAGCGCACCATCAAACGCCCCTAGAACAAGATAATAATTCGCCGCGTTTGGTATCGAGAATACAAGGTGAGAGCCCAGCACTAAAATGATGCTGATCGCCCGCAGACCATCTAATGATGGTAACCGTTCTTGCGGCATCGACCACGAATCCTTGTTAGGCACTGTCGCTTGACAGGATTTTGAGGCCTAGATCCACATCTCATTTCATCGCTTCAACGTACAGCGAATAAGGCTTGTGTTGTTCCCGATCGATGCAGCCGTCAGGAAAGCATCCGGTCTGAAAGGATCGCCGACTAATTGTGCGAAACCCATGCTGCTGCAGCACCGCCGACAGTGACTCTTCGTCATAACCTCCATAATGCTCGAAGTCTTGGATGAAAACGTGATTCAACGCGGCCATTTTTGTAGGAAAGGTCGCTTCGGGGTCGTCATTCACGGCTGCGATCTCGCGAAACCGGTCCCAGCCTGGGCTCAAATAGGCCGCGACGAACAACGCCGCGTCGGGCACCACGATGCGCAGAACGCCGTTTTCCTCCAGGCATCGGAAGCACTCGGCGAGGAACACGTGTCTTTCATCCGCATGATTGAGATGCTCGAAAAAATGTTCGACGTGGATGCCTCGACAGGAAGCGTCCGCGAATGGAAGCCCGCACCGACTATCGGTCCGCAGGGTTACATGTTCGAACCAGAACAGATCGAGATTGACCCAACCTGCCACGCCAAACGGCCCGCAGCCAATATTGGCCTTGATCCCGCGTCGGGAACGAAGCGCGGAGACTGCCTTGCGATATTTGGGATGGAACGCATGAAGCGCCCGGACCCACATGCCATTCAGCTCCGCGCGAATATGCTGGAATACGTGGCTGTTAAATGGGAGCCGCGGAATGAGCCACGTACCGATCCGCTGCTTGAGGCTCGGCGAAGACGAAAAGATTTGTCGCTGGGTTGCCATATTCCCTTCTAAGTCATCCGCGGCAGATGATTTCCGCCATCCCGCCACTGCAACAGGCCCGCCTGATGTAGCGGCTAAATCTCTTGTCCGTTCGTGATCCACCAAAAACGCGAAGAATCATTCACCGGGATCAATTCATCGGAATCTAGCGACCGGACTGTCAAGCCAATCTGTTCAAGCATGCACCGTAGGTCTCGAACAGTACCGCCGTATTGTACGATTTCGTCGGGATGCAGTTCCATAAGGATCGCGAGAGGGCGCTGCCAAGACAGCAATGCCTTCTTACCCCCGTTTATGGCGGACCACTCTGCACCTTCGATATCCATCTTGATGAATAACGGCTGCTGTTCCGAATTTTCTAAAAAATTATTAAGTGTAATCGAAGGCAACGAAATGCCCACTTCGGCAATCCTACCGATACCGTTGTTTGCGGTAGGCGAGGCTTCGAACTGCACGGATCCTGTCACGTCCGAAACGCACACCGGATGGATCGTGACATTCTTGATATTGTTCAGCTGCAGATTGCGTTCAAGTTTGGCGACAAGACTGCTGTCTGGCTCGAACGCGTCTACTTTATTGCAACACCGAGCAATAAACGTCGTGTACACTCCGATATTGGCACCGATGTCTATGGCCCATGTGAACTTGGGAAGTTCTCGCGAGAGAAAACGGAAGATCGCGTCGTCATATTCTCGCTCATAATAAAGGTAAAAGCCGCTTAATTCGGAAGGGTCGACAATAAGTACTTGACCGAAGTGTTGGACCAGTCGCTGGCGATGCGGAAGTCGGCGGACGGCCTGCACGCATAATCTCCGCAGCGGAGGCCAAGGCCTTAATGATCGGTACAGCCGATCTGTTATCATTTGTCGAATCTCACTGGATTATTGGTCACGCTGACGAAATCAGCATACACGCACTAATGACTCTAACGAGGCGCTCGCGTTGCGAGTCGACGATCGATAATCTCGAGCGCAATCAGCAATTCAGCGAAGGTGCGTTGCAGCACGTAGAACCATCCTCGCCAGCCGTCGAGCAAGCAGCCTTTTGCGACGAGTGTATAGAAGAACACCAGAATGGGCGAGATCCAGCCCCAGCGTCTAACCCGATCCATCAGGTTGAGACTGGCTTTATCATTGGCGAGAAGATATTCGGCCTCAAGTCGCGCATAGTGCTGTTGCGACGCGAGCCAGCGGGAAAGTGGCTTACGATCATCGTGAAACACTTTGGATGCGAGCGTCGCCACCGATCCCTGTACTGCTACCCGCTGGGTATGGCCATCCTGCCGGTAGTGGGCGTTACCGCGCCGGCATAGTATCGTCACTTCCGGGTAAAGCGTTCCACGCAGTGGCACTCCCGCAACGCAGTATCGAAAACCGGCTGAATATCCATTAGTTGATGGATCCGGTTTAAGATTGGCAAGCTCGGTAATAATCTCATCTGTAAGCACATAATCGGCGTCGAGCGCCAAAAACCACTCCGTCGTCAAATTGGTCGCATCTATCGCGAAATTCCACTGCTGGGCGTGGCTATCGAATGCTCGCTGGAACAGACTAACCCGTCCACTCCGGGCGAGGACGGAAAGTGTCGCGTCGGTGCTGAAACTGTCGACCACGACGATATTGCGTGCCCATTGCAGCCGACTCAGCGTCCGTTCGATATTCGCTTCTTCGTTGTAGGTCAGTATGACCGGCGTAATCTGCTCAAGCACGTTCGGTCCGTTCTTCCATGCACGACTCGTATAGCTGCTCCATCTGCTCGGCAATTCGCGGCCATGCATAGCTTTGGCTGGCGAGCTTGGAACCGGCTTCGCCCATGAGCTTACGTCGAACTGGATCCGAAACGAGTTCAGAAATTGCTGCCCCAATTCCCTCCGCATCACCATCTACAACGACGCCGGCGCCGGCCTTGCTGATAGCGCACGCGAGCCCAACCTGAGGCGTCACCGCCACAGGACAGCCGTACGCCATCGCTTCGAGGGCCACCATGCCGAAATTCTCCGAATGCGAAGCCAACGCGCACAGTGCTGCGGACCTGATCAAATTCCACTTCTCTTCGCCGCGGACCGGACCGAGAAAATGTACCCGTTCCGACAGGCCTAATTCGCGGACCATATTCTCGAGAGCTGGTTGATAGCTCTCCTCATCGTTGCCGGCGATCAGAAGTTCCGCATTTGGGACGTACGCCATCGCTTTTATGAGCCGATCAATTCCCTTTTTCCAATTGATGCGACCCAGACTAAGCACATACGGATTTTGTGAGATGGCAGGCTGCCGAATGGTCCGCATATTATTGGGCAAATCAATGCCGTTGGGGATGATAACGACGCGCTGCGCCGGAATGTCGAGTTTTACCAATTCCGCCTGTTCCAAGTCTGACGTGGCGTGGATAGCCGAGGCGCCCGCAACGTTGGTTCGTTCGAATAGCCGGATCCACGCCGTCTTTAACAGCCAGTTCTTGCGTTCGATGAGATCGGCGACCAACATTCCCCGTGGAGAAAGGACATAGGGTACATTCGCCCCACGCGCGACCCGTGCGGCTGCGAGCGTCGGCCACACAAAAACGGAATGCAAATGAAAAAAATCAAATTTTGTTGCGTTAGCTTGGATCGCGCGGACCATTGTTGGTGAGTGGTAAAGGCGGCGAGCCAATGAACAAGGAAAGTAACTAATCTTAACGCCATCGAGAACAACGGGCTCCGCGAGCGGAACATCCGCAACTCCTTCACCATCGACATTAGTAGTATAAACGTGGACATCATGCCCTCGATCGGCAAGGGCTCGACATAATGCATGCACCGAGTAGATCGGCCCACCATAGCGAACAGCGGGCAGGTAGGTTGGCAAAACATGAAGGATTCGCATGTTCTTGGTTGTGTTGACCCGGGTGGCGCACCGCGATTTGCTCAGCGATATGGGCGTAGGGGTGCCTGGGACAGAGCGATCACCGCAGCGAAGTTCTCGCCCTAGAGGGGCCTAAAAGTGTACCGCCTGCTCCCGATGAATTGCGCCGTGGACTTAGCAAGTCGGTGGCTCGGTTCCTCGACTAGCCGATAAAAGACATAGCATGCGGCCAATACAGCCAGAACAGTCAGCGGATTTGCAATGCTTATCGAGACACCGACCCGGCGGGAAACTATAACTATGAGCGCTGCTAGAGGTAAGTGCATCAAGTATATTGAATAGCTCCAACGGCCAGCCGATTCCAGAATCGATGCCCCGCCCCGGGCTCGCGCCCATTTAATCTCACGCTCTAACCAATAGAATACTGCGATGGCAAAGATATTGAGTGTGATTGGAGCTCCAATGGGGCTATGGAACTCTAGAGCGCTCGCGATGACACTCAGCAGCCAGATGAACAGGCGCCATGTCCAGATCGATCGCGATGAAGGGGGCGAGACGTCCGTAGGGCCCAATTTCATTCGTTCGGCAAGAATGCATCCCAGCAACCAGCACGGCAGCCCGAGAATGCACGATAGGACAACGCCGTGAGCTTGATACTGCGCCACGGCAGGTTGGAAAACGACAACGGCAATAGCCCCTATCGCCGAAATGCCCAACAGCCCACTCCATCCCCTAA
>Ga0206871_10212_pt1 | contig 13911 bp, 14 predicted proteins | sample Alteio_BWOrgCont_33_FD_152627 | JGI IMG/M metagenome (GOLD analysis project Ga0206871, IMG submission 152627) | Enriched cells from forest soil in Barre Woods Harvard Forest LTER site, Petersham, Massachusetts, United States -... | ecosystem: Environmental > Terrestrial > Soil > Temperate forest >...
GGCGGTCGGCTATATCCTGGAAAGCCTCGTAAATCCTGCGTTCAACGCTCAGCAGCAGGCCCATGCGAGGAAGGATATCGCACCTCAGCGGCTAAAGCCGAGGGATTTTGGCGCGTTTTGATGGCATGGCTAAAGCCATGCCCTACTGGGTTTGCGAGTCCCAAAAAATTCTGCGGAAATCACAAAATCAGCTGCGCTATACTTGATTGTGCACGCCACGCACAAACCAAACTTACATCTCAAGGGGTCGCGGCAATGTCAGCAAAGTACATCTTTGTGACCGGCGGCGTTGTGTCATCGCTCGGAAAAGGTCTCGCGGCTGCCAGCATTGGCTGCCTGCTGGAGGCGCGCGGTCTGCGCGTCAACCTGATGAAGTTCGACCCGTATCTCAACGTCGATCCGGGAACGATGAGCCCGTTCCAGCACGGTGAAGTCTTCGTCACCGACGATGGTGCGGAGACCGATCTCGATTTAGGCCACTACGAGCGCTTCACGCACGCCAAGCTTTCGCGCGACAACAACCTGACCACCGGCCGCATCTACGAACAGATCATCACCAAGGAGCGCCGCGGCGATTACCTCGGCAAAACCGTGCAGGTAATTCCGCACGTGACCAACGAGATCAAAAACGCGATGCGCAAAGTCGCGGCAGATTGCGACGTTGCAATTGTCGAGATCGGCGGAACGGTGGGCGATATTGAATCGCTTCCCTTCCTCGAAGCCATTCGCCAGCAGCGCCAGGAGCTCGGTCGCGATAACACCTGCTTCGTACACGTGACGCTGATTCCCTGGATCGCCGCTGCGCAGGAACTGAAGACCAAGCCGACACAGCACTCGGTGAAAGAGATGCTCTCTATCGGCATCCAGCCGGACATCCTGCTGTGCCGCGCCGACCGCGAAGTGCCGCGCGACATGCGCGAAAAGATTGCCGCCTTCTGCAACGTGGAACAGGCTGCCGTCATCATCGCGCGCGATGTGCCGAGCATTTATGAAGTTCCGTTGAATCTCGCGCAGCAAAATGTGGACACGCTGGCGCTGAAGTATCTGCGCATCGATACGCACGATGCCGACCTGACCAAGTGGCAGGACATCGTGCACCGCGCCTACAACCCGAAGGACGAAGTTTCCATCGCCATCGTTGGCAAATATGTGGAGTATGAAGACAGCTACAAGAGCCTGAAAGAAGCTCTGGTACACGGTGCGCTCGCGCAGAACCTGAAACTAAAAGTCACGTGGCTTGAGGCCGACGGCCTGGAAACAACCGACGAACCTGTTGGCGACGCGCCCGGTGTTCCGAACCGCAAGTATGAAGAGCAGCTCAAGGGCTACGACGGCATCCTCGTTCCCGGCGGATTCGGCAAGCGCGGCATTGAAGGCATGTTGAACGCCATCCGCTATGCGCGCGAAAACAAGATTCCCTACTTCGGCATCTGTCTCGGCATGCAGACCGCGTGCATTGAATACGCACGAAATGTGTGCGGGCTTGCAAAAGCAAACTCCGGCGAATTCGACCCCGCAACACCGCACCGCATCATTTACAAACTGCGCGAACTGATCGGCGTGGAAGAGATGGGCGGCACCATGCGCCTGGGCGCGTGGGATTGCGTGCTGGAACCTGATTCACTCGCCGCAAAGGCATACGGAAAAACTCAGATCAGCGAGCGCCACCGCCATCGCTATGAATTCAACCGCGAGTATGAAGCTGTGCTGACCGGCGGCGGCCTGCGATTGACCGGCACAACGCCCGATGCGACATACGTGGAGATTGTGGAGATCCCCGAGCATCCATTCTTCCTCGGCTGCCAGTTCCATCCTGAGTTCAAGAGCAAACCGCTCGAGCCACATCCTCTGTTCCGCGACTTTGTCCAGGCGAGCTACGCCAACCGCGGCCTGCAAAAAGCGCAGCGCGTGGTGGAAGCTGAGGTCAAAGCATAGATGACCACTCAATATAGTTACGGATGGCAGCGCGGCGGATCATTCTGGGGCATCCTGTTTGCGCTTGTGCTTGGCGCGGTAGCGGTGGGTGCATTTGTGCACCACGCGCGCTCAGGCTTCGCCGGTCGAATCGCAGCGATGATCACAGGTCGTCCGCTCACGATTGTCTCCGCGCCGGATGTCATCGAAAAAGTGCAGCGGCTGAATCGTCTCGAGACGGTCGTCTACTCGCTCGACACCGTTGTCGAAAGCAATGAGTCCAACCCGGTTCTGCCGGATGTGCTGGCCGGCGATAAGCTCGTAATGATCGTGCATGGACAAACCATCGCCGGCGTCGACATGAGCCAGCTCAAGCCGGAGAGCGTGCAGATTACAGAAACCGGCGGCGTGCGATCCATCACGCTTACACTGCCGCCTTCGATGATTTTTCTGACCACGATTGACGAAAACAAGTCGCGCGTCTACCAGCGCGATACCGGCATCTTCGTTAAAGCTGATCCAAATCTCGAAACGCAGACACGCGTCAAAGCGCAGGCTGACCTGCAGCAGGCAGCGCTCTCGGACGGCATTCTGGATGCGGCCAGCAAGAACGCGCGCGCCACGGTCACAGCAATGCTCGAAGGCCTCGACTTCCAGCATGTCGACGTGAAGTAGCGAAGCAAGTTCCTGTAAGATTCGCCGTGGCGATGAACGTTACTTCTCCAGCGACCAAACCCGCAACAGGACACGAACGCAAAGCCCCTCTGCCGGCGCTGACCGGCATCCGTTCGCTGGCTGCAATCTGCATCATGTTCTTCCACTTCACTCCTGCGGGGCTGCGTTGGAACGCGCATCCATGGATGACGCTGTATCCGGTGGTCGATCTCGGCTTCGTGTTTGTCGGATTTTTCTTTCTGCTCTCCGGCTTCATCCTTACCTACAACTACGCGGACCGCCCTAGATTGAACGTCTCTGATTTTTGGGTAGCGCGGCTCTCGCGGCTCTACCCCATCTATCTACTGACGCTCGTAATTTCCATCCCGATGATCGTGGTGGAGTTCCACGTTCGCGGTCGTTTGGATTTTCTGGAAGGCATGGTGCTCACGCCGCTGCTATTGCAGGGGCTTGTTCCCCGTCTGGCAACCTTCGCAAATACCGTGGCGTGGGCGCTGAGCTGCGAGCTGGTGTTTTATCTGCTGTTCCCGTGGCTCAACCGTATGCGCTGGCCGCGTAGTGTGAGCAAGCTACTGGCACTATTCACAGCACTGTGGCTGATTGGTTTGATCCTGCCCACGCTCTATATTCATTTCGATCCTGACCACCTTGGGCACATGGCCGATCGTTACAGCGGCGGATTCTGGATTACCGCGCTGAAGTACACACCGCTGCCGCATGTGTGCACGTTCATTGCGGGCATCGCGCTGGGACGCCTGCACCATGTTGCCAACCTTGGCCTGCGCTGGCGCACGGTTGTGGGCTTGTGCGGATTCGGCGGCTTCATCGTGCTCGTATGGGAATACTCCGCACACTTGCCCTATGTTTTGCTGCACGATGGTCTGTTGCTTCCGGTTTTTGCAGCGATGACGCTGGGGATGGCAGGACCGGGAGTGTGGGCGAAGATGTTTTCCATGCCGCCGTTGATGTGGGTCGGCACGGCAAGTTATGCGCTGTACCTGATGCACTTCAATGTTTTTATTCTGCTGCAAATCGATCACGCATGGGCACGCCTGGGTGTAGCGCGGTTCGACCCGTGGATTTCCTATGTCTTCATCATCGCGCTGGCGATAGTGGCAACGCGGTGGGTGGAGCATCCCGCGCAGAAGTTAATCAACAGTTGGTGGAAGAAAAGGCGAGCTTAGGCGTTCAGGTGCGTTCGCGAGAGGATGATCGCCTCATCGCGAATGTTTGCATTGTCACCAAAACCCTGCAGCCAGTGCATATCGTTCTCACGCCGAAACCACGTTCCCTGCCGCTTGGCATAATTGCGATGGCCCTGCTGCGTGGCAGCGAGAGCTTGCTCGCGCGACATTTCACCGCGCAGAACAGCGAGCGCCTGCGCATAACCCAACGAGCCTAACGCACGGCATTCGTCGCCGAACCTGTTGCGCAGCATAGCGGTCTCTTCAATCAGACCGCGCGTAAACATCTGCTCGCAGCGAGCGTCGATTCGCTCATAAAGTTTTTCGCGAGCAGGAGCGAGGCCGAACTTGAGTACGCGATAGCCGCGCAGAGGATCACGCCCCGCAGCCCACTGCTGGGTTTGTGGTGTGCGCGCGGCGAGCGTGACCTCAATGCTACGAATGAGCTTGGGTATGTCGTTAGCGTGGATGGCTTCAGCAGCACGAGCATCCAAACGCCGCAATAAACGATGCAAATAGCCAGCCCCGCGCGTTGCTTCCCTCTCGCGCAGGCGTTCGCGCAAAGCTTCATCGCATGGAGGCGCGGGCGCAAGACCTTCGAGTAGAGCGCGGAGATAGAGCCCGGTTCCACCGGCAACGATGGGGATATGACCACGCTCGCGAATTCCAGCAAGAGCTGCCCGAGCAGCGCGAGCATAATCACCAGCGGTGCAGGCCTCGTTGGGCCAGTAGAGATCGAGGCAGTGATGCGGAACGCGGTCGCGGTCTTCAGCGCTGGGCTTGGCGGAGCCAATGTCCATCAGCTTGTAGACAGCGACTGAATCGCAACTAACAATCTCCCCATCCAGCTGCTCAGCCAGCGCAATCGCCAGCGTACTCTTGCCGCTGGCAGTAGGGCCGGCGACGACAATCAAAGGCCACTGCGATTCACTCACGGACGCTACCACTGCTTCCACCATCCATGAACGAAGACGCGATCCAACCCTGCGCGACAGATGCTGCCCATCAGCACCACAACACCTAGCACTAATAGCGCGCGCAACAGACCGGCACGCTCCATGCGTTCGCGGCCCTGCACATACGCGGCATGTTCCTCGCGTGCATTAACGAGTTCAGCACTCGCCTGCGGAGAACGCACAGGCGAAGCACGATGCACCGGTGTTTTGCCGGGTGCAATCACTGCCTGCGCGGGTTCGCGTTCGTGCTCGCTCGGCAATTTCATGTCAGAAGAATTTACTAGAAATGCTCTTACTGGAAATGTTTGTTGACCATGAAGTGCAGTCGCAGCTCAAGGAAAGGACCGTGAAACTGCTTGGGCAGCGGCGGGAACTGGCCTTCGCTGGTGATCGATCCCCAGCAGGATTTATCGATCGCGACATCGCCGCTCTTGCCATCGAGTTCAATGTCCGCGATAGTGCCATCGGGAAGAATCTTGACACGGACGTAGGTTTCGCCCTGCTTGAGCAGCGGTGCTTCCGTCTCCAAGGGAAGCAGCGGTTCCCAGTTGCGCTGCACATCGTCGTGCATGCGGCGCAGCCATGCCGAAAAGTCGACGCCCTGCGTGTCCGAAAGCACTTCCATGCCGCCCGTACCGAAGTTCGCTCCGCCAGGCGCGCGCGCACCGCTACCGTAGTTGCCGCCAGGGCTGGTCGGCCCGCGCATGGAATTCTTCAAAGTGTCAGACGGGTTCGGAGCGCTGGGGAAATTGACGTGCGGCTGTGGCGACGGCGCATCCACGGCTGGTGCAGCAGCATGAGAGGGCTGCGGCGTGGGTGGAGGAGGCGTAGTCGTGGGAGTTGGCGTAGGCTGCGCGGGTGCAGGTGTGGGAGCCGGCGTCGGAGGAGGCGGCACATTCGCGTGCAGCTTCTCCAGCGTCTTGGTGTCCATCTTCATCGCCGGCTTGGGTATGTGGGTGAGTATGTGCAGATGCGGATTGGCCAGCTCGGTGAGTGCGCGCTCCTTGAGCACGTCCATGGGGTTCACCACTTTGGGCGCGTGCCACAGGTAGCGCGGGCCATAGAGCATGAGCCACAGCACTACCATCCAGACAAACACAGAGATATAGACCGATTCGCGGAAGCGGCTGCGCGCACGCTCATCCTCGATCGTGTCGAGCAGCCTGACGAGCTCATGCTCGTCCAGCTCGCCAAATCGCCCAGTGCGGATCTTTACAGGGCGCTGTGTGAGCGAGCCGTCAGCATCGTGCGGCACCACGCTCACGGGCGAGTCTTTAGGCTGCTCGATAACGTCTTCTGGGACGTGTTCGGGTTCGTTGCTGGTCGGGGACAAAGGCATTAAAGGGTCGCTTCTTCTCAGACGGTCAGTGCACTCGGAATGTTGCGCTTTACGTCGCGTGCGAAGAGGAAAATACCCGCACACCTTCTTATTTTCTCATTTTTGATGCGTTTACCGCCTTCCGGCACCGTGTCTTCGGCGGCTCGTCTATCCTTGCCCTATGCCCGGTCCAGCCAACCTCGCCAGTCGCAACGCGCTCGTGCTTACCGTGAGCGACCGCTGCTTTGCAGGAACGCAGACCGATCTCTCGGGACCGGCGGTCGCCGCAGTGCTTTCCGAGACCGGCGCGCATGTCCTGGGCGTAAAAATAGTGCCCGATGAGCGCGAGAAGATCGTGGCTGCACTGAAGACCGGCATGGCGGAAGGCGCAGCGCTGATCGTGACTACAGGCGGCACCGGAATGGCTCCGCGCGACATTACGCCGGAGGCCACGCTTGCCGTATGCGAGCGTCTGGCGCCGGGGCTCGCTGAACTGATGCGCAAGGATGGCGCACAGCATACGCCGTTCGCTGCACTCAGTCGCGGAGTCTGCGGCATTGCCGGAAGCACACTGATCCTGAACCTGCCCGGATCGCCGGCAGGCGCGGAAAGCTCTTTGCGCGCTGTGCTGGCGCTGCTGCCCCACGCGCTCGACTTGCTGTCCGGCAACACGACACACCTCCATAAAAGCTAAAATAGAGTGTGGTGAAACATAACCCTCTCGGGTGGCTGAACAAATTCTCGCTGGCGCTCTTCGCGGTGCTGAAACCCTTGGGAATCTGGGGGCTCGGCGGCCTTGCTCTGCTCGATTCCGGGCTGATTCCCATCCCCGGCTCCATGGATGGCGTAATCGTCGGCTACGTGCATGAGTCGCCGCACAAATTTTTCCTGTACGCGCTGATGGCCGCAGCCGCGTCCACGCTCGGCTCGCTGGTTCCCTTCTACATTGGCCGCGCCGGCGGAGAGCTCTTTCTGCTCAAGCGCATCAACCGCGAGCGCTACGAGCGTATGCGCGACCGCTTCGAGCGCCAGGAATTTATCGCCATCCTGATTCCTTCGATGGGGCCGCCGCCTACGCCACTCAAGCTTTTCCAGTTTGCCGCCGGCGTCTTTGAGATGAAGGTGACTCCCTTTGCCATTGCTACCTTCACTGGAAAATTTCTGCAGTACCTTACCTTCTCCTTGCTCACCGTCTGGCTGGGACCAACGATCTTTCCGCGCATCTCGCATGCGTTCCATCGCCATGCCAATGTGGCATTCAGCATCGGCGGTGTTATATTGCTGGTGGTTGTGCTGTGGGTAATTCGCAAGGTGTTCGATCGCCGCAAAGGTCTCGCTCTACCCGTAGACGAAGAAGCGTCCTAACAACATCCTGCTGCAAAAGAAAAGGCTGTGCAGATGCGCAGCCTTTTCTACTTCCTGATTGTTTTGGTTACTGCAGCGCCTGGCGATTGCGCACGTTGTGCATAGTCTCTACAAGCTTGGCTGCCAGCACTGGCAGACCGAAGAATACCGCCGACAATACAGCAGTGCACGCGAGGTCATTGCCATAGAACGGAAGCGCCGCAACGTAGCAGGCGCCAAGACCGGCAAACGTGTGGGGATACAAATTGCCCATCGCCCACAGCGCAAAATCAACCAGCACATAGAAACCAGTGGCAGAAACAAAGACTCCCGCGGCTACACGCAGCACCGTCACCTTGTTCAGCAGGCCGCTCGCGATAAGGCAGAGCGCTCCGTACCAGGCCCAGGTGACGAGATAGCCGCTGATGTGGAACGGAAAGCCGTAGACATATTTGGTGAGGTAGGCGTCAGTAAGCGCCATCACAGCCATGGCAATTGCAGCCTGCCAGCGTGGACGGCGCGATCCGAAGAAGAGCAGCCCTGCACCCACGGCGGTGATGTTGATGCCTACACCGTGCATCATGTGCGGCACCAGCCGGCTCAGCGCAGCGAGCAGAAGAACGACGAATGCGTACATGGGTCAACCGCCTCTTGAAATGGAGTGTCGAACCGCGTAGCAGCTCTTGGTAGATTGTACCTCTTACTCAGCTCAGGGTCCTTCTTCGCGGCCGTCCATACTCTGGCTCACAACGTGGTTGCGCGCATCCAGCTCCACAATGCCGGTAAGCGGCGTGCGGTCGCCAAGGAACGACATACCGCCGAGGAAGCGCGCATCGCGAAAGATAACCACGGTCGGCTCACCGGGCTCGGTGGCCTTGCTGACGTCCATCACCGGCATCGCGGACCAATCCACATACGCGTGGCCAAGCGAGCCGGCCTGTGCAGCCGTCAGCTCCGGGCTGGGCGCAGGTTTGGCCATCACGCCGCTCGCAGGAGTGAAAATGCCACTGATGCTATCGACCTCGGCCAGTTGAATCTCCGGACCAAAATCGATAGCAACATGCCAGCGAAACGGATTGATGATGTCCGGGCTGGCAATCACGTGCTGCGCTTGCAAAAAAACCGGCGGCGGAGCAGCAGGCGCAACGCTGCTGTCCGGCGACGCAACTGAAGAATTTTCCGCATCAGAATTCGCCGGCGCTTCAATCGTCTGCTGGCTCGCAATTTGCAAGGCGCGCTGATGCTCGAACGCACGCAGCCCCCAAAGCAGCACAACGCACGTCAGCGCAGCGATTGCCCAGCGCTGTCCTCGAAAGGTTTTCCGCACGCGCTCCAATTTCTGCATTCACCAGCCGGAGCAACGCCGGTATGACGAGCGCTCCCAATAGCAAAAGAAAAATCACAGGATCGAAGATGAACACGAACGAGCCTGCATACCAGTAGTCATTGAAAGGGAAGAAAGGCCGCAGCCCGTAGTTGTTGGTGAAGTCCAGCAGCAGATGGCTGAGCAGCGCGAGCAGCGCAAAGAGATACAGCAGCCCCCAGCGCACCGGCGCCACGGTGAGAGGATGCTGCGGTCGAAGAGGAGTGGAAGTCGCAACACTCTCGGCCTTTTCAAGCGCAGCGCGTCGTGCTGCGCGATGCAGTCTCCAGCGATGCAAACCCCACACGCCGCCAACAACAATCAGCGCTTCAAACGGCACGCCAACAAAAGTGTGTGTAATGCCGCGGTGATGCTGAAAGCCTTCAACCGGCCCACGAAAAGACCACAGCGTATCGATATCCGGGAATTGTGCGGCCACGGCCATGGTGAGCGTGGCGTAGGCTGCGCGGCGATTGAAACCTGTCCTCGCCAGGCACACGCCGGTCAGAATGTGCGTGACTGGTTCCATGTTTCTCGATTGTAGTGGGTAGAGAAGTGCGCTGAACTAAATGCTGCCGACAGCCTTCACCGGACGATCATGCTGTTGCGGTAATGCAGGCGCCGGCTCTTTCTTCTTCAGCATCTGGATCTCACCCGGCGCCAGCATGTCCGGTGTAAAGCCGGAGACGACAACGTGGCCGGGCTCATCTCCGAGTGCCTCTGAAACCTGGTTCCAGAAGAAGTAAGGCGAAGTCGTGGGCAGCAGCACCAGCTTGCGCTCCGGCTCCGGCGCGAGGAAGTACCCGCTCCACACAGCAAGACAAGCAAAGAATCCGAATGCGTCAACGAGATAAACGGGCGCATAGATATTCCCCGCACCCGTGGTCGCGAGCCATGCGGATTCAATCAGGCTGGAAGCCGAATAAATCCCAAGGCCAAGAAGGACTCCGAAGATACGGCTGCGAAAAGTGAGGCCCAGGTAACGGGTCGCAAAGCAGACAAAGAGCAGCATGCAGAGCAGAAGCACGCTGGTGCCCTGTTGCAGACGGCCTGCAATAGCGCCAACGATATTCGCCAATGGATCCGCAGGCCGTGGACCAAAAGCCATGCCGACCGAGAGCAATAGCGAGACGACGGCTACCCACCTGAAAATCATTTTGCCGGCATGGTGCAGGCCACGCAGCGGCTTCATCGCCAGGCGGAATGCGCCATAAATGACGATCAGCAGCAGGGCGTATTCAATCAGCGTGCTGATCCAACGGGAGAGCCAGAAAGCATGATAGGCAGTCATCTTCGGAAGCCCGAGCTTCTGCCGAAAGTACATCAGGCCGATCGAGATCACGGCTTCAAGGGCGAAGACGGCGAGGAAAGCAGCCAGTCCCCACATATCGCGCAGCAATCGTTTGCGCCACATTAATGCCAGGCACACAGCCGACATCCCACAATCGGCCATCATGGCGTATTCAAGCAGCAGCTTGGTGTCCATGAACGCAAAACCTCCCGGCACACTTAGCATAGCTGTGCCGGGAGGCCTAATCAAGCGCTTGTGATGGGGCGAACCTCATCAATAGACAGACCGAAAGTAACGTGACTAAGTGATTAGTCCATGCCGCAAGCGTTGGGATCGTTGTAGGGGCAGGTGGGAGGAATCGTGTTTGCTGTTGCCGTCACTTTGGTGCCGGTGCTGTGACCTGAAACAGTGCTGGCTCCGAATCCGCTAAGAGCCAACGCGAGGACGAATCCGCGAATCAACAAAGCTTCCATGGGTGAATCTCCTTTTGAACTGCGAACTGAACTTCTGCTGGTCTTTCCCAGCCACACGCAGACTAAGGCGCTGAACACCGCAAGTACATGACACAAAGGGTTTTATGGGCTCACCTAGAGGTGGCCGTTACGGATGTAATGGTGGTGACTAAACCGGTGACTAAGGAGTCATTTTGCGTTTGCCGAAGCTGACCCCTTTGCGTCCGCCAGCTCCCCGAAACGGGTCATCCACACCTTGTTCTGCGCATCAGCCCGGAAGCGTGCAAAACCCAGAATTGACGCGCGTATTCTTCTATTTAGATGGCGAAAACGCCTTATCCCCGCTCCGACCGCGATTTGTTGACACGCATCAGCCGCTCCGCCGGAGGCCGCGCCGGGTACAAACAACTTGTGCGCGAATTAGGCATCGGCGGCGGCCGCGAACGACGTTTATTGGTCGAACAACTCACTCGTTTGGTCGCTCGCGGCGAGCTCCGGCAGATGGAACAGGGGCTTTGGGCCATACCGCGCCGCGAAGAAACCACGCAAAAGTCTGCTGCCGGAGGCACTCATCCACACAAACATTCGCAGAGCGATCCAGCCCGCAGCGGTCGCGACCGTCTGGTAAGCGGCAAGCTCGACCTGCACCGCGACGGCTTCGGCTTTGTGCGCCCAGATGCTCAGTCGGGAATAAAGGAAGACATTTTCATCCCGCCCAACGAAATCAACGGCGCCATGCAGGGCGACATGGTGCTCGTCGATGAAGCACCCCCCGGCCGCGATGGCCGGCGCTCCGGCCGCATCGCTCGCGTGCTCACGCGCCGCAATCCAACTGTGGTGGGTATCTTTCACTACGCGCGCAAGCAGCATGAGTATGGGAGTGTTCGCGGCAACTACGTCACACCGATTGACGAGCGCGTGGCCAGCGCCATTTCCATCGCTGATGGCGACGAGGCCATTGCAGCAAAGGCACAGACTCCGCACCGCACGCTCGGCGACGAAGCCAGGAAGAGTTTGGAATGGCTGCCGAAAGATCCGCGCCATCCTCTGGAAGGAATTGCGGTGGACGTGGAGATAATCTCCTTCCCCTCACCGGGCCGTCCTGCAACAGGTCGCGTCATCGAAGTGCTCGGCCCACCCGACGCCTTCGGTGTCGACGTCGAAATCATCATCCGCAAACACCATATCCCGCACGCCTTCCCCGCACCGGTACTTGCAGAAGCTGAAGAACAATCGCAGCAAACCGTAGCCACGCTCGCGCCCGATGAACTTGAAAGCCGTGAAGATTTTCGTGGCTTACCCATTGTCACCATCGACGGCGAAACCGCGCGCGACTTTGACGATGCCGTTCTGGTGCGCAACCTTCCCAACGGCAACACCGAGCTGCAGGTACACATCGCGGATGTCAGCCATTACGTCACGCCCGGTTCTGCGCTCGATACGGAAGCCCGCGTGCGCGGCACCAGCGTCTACTTCCCCGACCGCGCAGTACCCATGCTTCCGCATGCGCTTTCAAGCGGCATGTGCAGCCTTCTGCCCAATGAGGACCGTTTAGTTCTCAGTTGCATCATGGAGATCGATCCTCGCGGGGAGATTGTCGGCTTTCGCGTCGGCGAAGGAATCATCCGCAGCGCTCGCCGTTGCACTTACACCAGCGTGCAGCATTGCATTGACGCGCACACTGACAACGCAACGCCTGAAGACACGACAGAACGCGAAAAAGTAGAGCTTGAAAATCCCGGCCTGCCCGCGGCAATCGACAAAATGCTTGCGCTCGCTCTAACGCTCAATGCCAAGCGCCAGCGTCGCGGCTCCATTGATTTTGATTTGCCCGAACCAATCGTGCAGTTCGACCCCGACGGCAACATGAAGGCTATTGTCCGCAGCGAGCGTGGCTGGTCGCACCGCCTGATTGAAGAATTCATGCTCAGCGCGAATGAATGTGTCGCGCACTGGCTGGAGTCGCAAGGCATCGCATCGATCTACCGCACCCACGAAATGCCGGATCCGAAGCGCATCGTCGAGTTCGAGGAGACAGCATCAACGTTTGGGCAATCTCTCGGCATCAAGAATCTTCCCGTAAAGAAATTCACGATGAAGAGCGATCGCCGAGTTGGTTTGCGAGACGCATCGCGCCAACGTAGTGCTCGCGGAAGAGATTCGCGTTTGGCGCCACAGCACGAAGTTGTCGAACACATCACCGTCACTCCGCAGATGTACCAGCGCCTTGTGCGCCGCATCAGCGGACATCCTGAAGAGCGAATCCTCGCCTACCTGATGCTGCGCTCTCTCAAGCAGGCTAAGTACGCGGAAAAAAACGAAGGCCACTTCGCTCTGGCCAGCCCCAGCTACACGCACTTCACCTCGCCCATCCGGCGATATCCGGATTTGATCGTGCATCGCCTTGTTCGCACCATGCTGCGCAACGGAGCTGACGCACACGGTGGAGCAATTCGCAGCGATGATTGGCAGCCATGGAAAGAAGTGAGAAGTAAGCCGCAAGCAGTCGACAGGAAACCGAAGCACGTCGATAGCCCGATTCCTCCGGAAGAACTCAACGACATCGCCGCTGAAAGCTCACAGAGCGAGCGCCGCGCCGCCGACGCCGAACGCGAACTCATCGAGTGGAAGAAGATGCGCTTCATGGAAGACAAGGTCGGTGACGACTTCAACGCCATCATCCTCTCCGTCACCAAGTACGGCTTCTTCGTCGAGCTCGTCGAGATGTTCATCGAAGGCCTCGTGCCGCTGCAATCGCTCGTCGGCGACCACTACGCCTTCCGCGACACCGACCGCACCATCGTCGGCTCACGCACAGGACACGTCTTCGCCATGGGCCAGCGCGTCCAAGTCCTCCTTGACCGCATCGACCGCCAACAGCGGCGGCTGCAGTTTGCGCTTCTGCCCGGCACGGAGCCGAAGGCAAACACCGGCGCAGGCTCACCCGGACTGCGCCACGCCGGAAAGAGCGATGCTAAGAAGTCGAAGGCCAAAGAGAAAAAGAAGGGCAAGCAGAAGCAAGGCAAGCGCAAGAAGCGTTAGCCAATAAATTTCCACTACAGTTCACCACGGTTATGGTTTGCTGTTCCAATGGTCCGCAAAAATTTTCGCAATGGTGTAAATACTCTGCATCGGATTCGCGCCCACGGACGTTGGAAAGATACTTCCGTCGACGACATAAAGGCCTTCCGTTCCCCAGACGTGGAAGTCCTGGCCGACCACGCTGTTCTGCTGCCTCTCTCCCATTTTGTCTGTTCCTTGCATGTGCGCGGATGTGACCATAGATTCGTTCGCGATAAATCGCAGGTTCTTTTGGACTAATGCCGCCTGAGCGGGAGACGTCAGCACCTGGGGTTGAACACTGGTTCCGTTGGCCGAGTGAGGATGGCTCGCATCGTTTCCAAGAACATCCTC
>Ga0206871_10225_pt1 | contig 13907 bp, 12 predicted proteins | sample Alteio_BWOrgCont_33_FD_152627 | JGI IMG/M metagenome (GOLD analysis project Ga0206871, IMG submission 152627) | Enriched cells from forest soil in Barre Woods Harvard Forest LTER site, Petersham, Massachusetts, United States -... | ecosystem: Environmental > Terrestrial > Soil > Temperate forest >...
CGCGTTCAGCGGTCATCGTTCGCTGCAGTTCCAGGGTAATCATGGATGCTTTGATGCTACCGCAAACCAGTCCGGCGTCCCGTTACGAATGCTTCCCCGCCCGCACCTTGCCAAAGTGATTCGCGAGTTGCAGGCCCATCACCAACGCGCCAGCTCCCAGCACAGCCCATCCAGCGCAGTTCATTGGCCAGAAGTAGTGCAGCAGAAGAATGCCGCCCACTAGGTTCGCAAATCCCCAAATCATATTCACCACCGGCGAAGACTCACCACTCCCGGCGGCTTTGCAAACGGAGATTGAAACGGTGCCCCACTGACGCCGTGCACAAAGTGCGGCACAGCATTCGTCAGGAACGCGCCCGCAAAAAAATCCAGCAGATAGAAATACCAGGGCATCGAGAACTCCGTCGAAGATCTTTACTGCGGTTTCGACACGGTCTTACGCGGCTCTGCTCCGGCAATCGGCAGCGCCTCGGAATCCATCGCCAGCGGCAACTGCTCCGCACGGCCGTAGCTGTCGTACGCGCGCACAATCCGCTGCACCAGGTGGTGCCGCACCACATCGACATCCTCAAAGTGGCAGAACTTGATGCCCTCCACGCAATCCAGCACGCGCATCGCTTCCAGCAGGCCACTTCTGTTCGGGTTCGGCAGGTCGATCTGCGTCAGGTCGCCCGTAATCACGGCCTTTGATTCATTGCCCAAACGCGTGAGGAACATCTTCATCTGCTCATGCGTCGTATTCTGCGCCTCGTCCATGATGATGAAGGCTTCATTCAGCGTGCGCCCACGCATAAATGCCAGCGGCGCAATCTCAATGACGTTCGTCTCCAGCATCTTGTCTACCTTCACTGGATCGATCAGGTCATACAGCGCGTCATACAGCGGCCGCATATAGGGGTCAACTTTTTCCTGCAAGCTACCCGGCAGGAACCCCAGCCGCTCTCCTGCTTCTACCGCTGGCCGCACCAGGATGATGCGCGAAACCTTCTTCGCCATCAGCGCGCTCACCGCCATTGCTACAGCCAGGTACGTTTTGCCCGTTCCCGCCGGCCCAAGGCCAAACACCATATCGTTCGTTTCTATAGCCTCAACATACTTACGCTGATTCGTTGACCGCGGCTGCACCATCCGCTTCACGCCCGCCGAGCGCTGCTTGCCACTCTCCACCAACCCGCGCAGAGTCACCGTCGGATCGGCGACCACCATCTTTAGCAGAGCATTCAGCTCGCCGTTGTGCGGATGTACGCCCACCTTTCGCAGGTGCTCGAAGTCGGCAAAGATGCCCTCCACGCGCGCCACTGCCGTGGCTTCTCCCATCACCTGGATCGAGTCGGATCGAAGGTCGATCTGCGTGCCCAGCCCGTCTTCCATCAAACGAAGGTTCTCGTCGCGAGTTCCATACAACGGTTCAATTCCAGCGGTAAGGGGAAGCGATTTTTTAACCAAGCAGGGACCTGACCTCCGTCAGCGGATACCTAAGGGTTGGATACAAGTTGTTATAGGAAGGATGCAGCATCCGGCGACCACCACACAGGCTGCTTTCGCTGCTGGCTGGCCTTGGACCGATATGGCTGTGATTGCCAATGTTGGCCAGAGACTATCGCCCTTGCTTCGCTTGCGTCAACCGTCGTTGTGTAAATCTATGTACCTGCCCGGATGCCTTATTGGTTCCCCGGCCCATTTTTTGACCCTATAAGCCAAATCCCGTAGAATCAAAGCTGCAGAGGAGTTGCTGCACTGTGTCCTCCAGTAGGAGACATCAGCTTCCGGTCTGCATCCCATTTTCCGGCTACAAGTATTTTCGAATACTCACCCCGGCTAAAAGAAAAGAGAACCTCGCCTCATGGCAAATACAGTTTCGTCCCTCAAGCGTGCGCGTCAAACCATCACCAAGACAGCCATCAACCGCGCCAACAAGTCCAAGCTTCGCGGCACCCTCCGCGCCCTGCGCGAGGCCATCGCCGCCGGTGACAAGAAGACCCTCACCGAGCAGTACCGCGCGACCGTCTCCGTGCTCGATAAGAGCGTCCAGAAGGGTGTTCTGCACAAAAACACCGCCAGCCGCTACAAGAGCCGCCTGAACGCTCGCGTCAAGGCCGTCGTCGGAACCAGCAAGAAGAAAGCGACTGCGTAAGAGCAGTACCAACCCGCAAGTTCAAAGCAAAAGGCCAGCGCAAGCTGGCCTTTTGCATATTCGCATTTACTGTCTACTCACTACTGTTTACTGTCTTGCTGTTGCGGCTTTTGCCGTCTGTCCTTGAACTCGGCCTGCTCACCCGGCAGCAGCAGCGTCGGAGGCTTCTTCGCCGGTGTGGCCGCAACAGCGTTGGCCGTCGTTACCGGCCGCGTAGCCTGCGCTGCATTGTCGGCTGCCGCAGGATTATTGGCCGCAGGAACACTCGCTCCAGCAACCACCGGTGTAACCACCCGCGGCGCATTGCCCGCCACCGTCTCCCCCGGCTGCTCCCGCACTACTATGCCTTGCAGCGAGAGCTCCGCTTCCCCACCCGGAGGCGGTGCGAATTTCGCAACCTCGGCGGCGGCTTTGCGGTCACGCTCACTTGGTGCAGGCAGCTTGTAAATCGCAATTTCTCCATCACGCACCAGCGCAGCCAGCTTTCCATCCGTCGAGAGATCGAAATTCTCCGCCGTCTTGAACGCCGGTGAGGTGGTCGCCTTCAGCACCAGGTCTCCGCTCTCCGTCTGGTAGACACGCACCTCCTGCTTGAAGGTGGGGTCCTCCGGAATCCCGTTCACGGCAGTCGTAGGAGAGATAGAGGTCGTAATGCGGCTAACAGCAAAGCGGCCCGAACTGGGAGCGAACGCAAACGCAATCGAGCTGTCCAGGTCGAGCGGCTCTTCCCAGTTTTCATGCCCGTCAAAGCCGTAGGTGGCCAGCTTCATGTGCGAATCGATCCCCATGCAGGTCAGCGCAAGGTACTCACTGCGGCTCGCAATCATCATCCTCGGCTGGCAGCTGCTTTGCATCTCGCCCACCACCACGGGATTCTTTTTGCCGGCGGGCGCAAACGCATGAAAGTTCACCGTCCAGTCGTTCGGGTCGCGGGATTCATTCGTCGGCCATAAGAACCCATCTTCATCAATCGGAAACGCCATGGGCCGCCCCGATTTCACCGAATGCGGAGACGTGATGGTCAGTGGAGATTCCGTTGACCCTTCGCCGCTCAATCGGTAGAGGTCAATCACCGTTGCAGTCTGTTCCGCCTGCACGTCAGCCCACGTCGCCACACTGTTTTGCTGCAGCGGCATCTCCGATTCCACGGTCAGCACGCCGCCCTCTGGGGAGGCCATCACCCCATCCACATTCAGCCCACGTGCCGGGAAAGCCACACGCCGAAAGGGTTCCGTATGCAAATTAGCCAGTGGCGCAATCGTGGAAAGTGATCCGCCTATCCGCAGCATGAAGCGGCCATGCCCCATCGGCCAAAGATAGCGGCCATGGTCGTGCATGTGCCACTCCGTCCGGGCCTCGATCTTGCCGGAAGGCAGTTCAACAATTTCGGCAGCCACTTCGCGGTCTTCGTCCGTCTCCGGATCGCCCGGGAGCCGCTTCACCAGCCCTCGCATCCCAAAGGTCACCAGCAGGTGATCGTCATCCAGAAAGTTCACCGTCAGGGTAGAGGCGCCGACCGCCAAAAATCCTTTGGAAACTCCCGGAAATCCCAGCTTTTGCAAGGAAACACGCGTCCACGGAACCGGCTGATGATCAGCTGCACTCGCCGCCGGTGCGCCCAGCGCCAGCATGGCCAAACCGACAGGCAACCCTGCCTTTATCAGCTTCCCTGCGTAATTCCGTGGAACTCTCATACTGCGCACCGCGTACTCAAGCTTAATGTTGTCACAACCCGGCCCTTTGGGTCATCCCCGCCTCCAGTGGATACAATCACTGGGGCCACACGTCTTTCAAACCATTCTCTTTCCTTCCTTGGAGTCTTGACGCATGAATTCCGTTCACCGCAACTCAATCCTTGCCAGCTCAATCCTCGCTCTGGCCGCGTTTTGTATACCCGTCTCCGCGCAGGCGCCCGCAACCCCTAAGACGGGCGCACCCCCCGCACAGCATTACCTGCCCGCGCCAATGTTTGATAAAGCAGCCCTCGACACCAAGGCCGACCCCTGCACTGATTTCTACAAATTCGCCTGCGGCAACTTCGCCGCGAACCACCCCATCCCGGCCGACCAGTCCGGCGTCGATGAGTTCTATCTCATCTACAACGTCAACACCGAGCGTCTGAACGACATCCTCGCCAAGTTCCAGGCTCCCAGCACCACCCGCACACCTAATGAGCAGAAGATCGGCGACTTTTACGCCGCCTGCATGAACACCGACGCCATCGAGAAGAAAGGCCTCACCGACCTCCAGCCGCTGCTCGACAGGATCGACAAGGTCAATAAGGCCGGCCTTGCTCCGCTCACCGGAGAGCTGCAGCGCATCGGCGTCAACGTCTTCTTCGGCTATGGCGAAATGCAGGACTTCAAGGACGCCACCAAGCAGATCGCCTTCGCCGACCAGGGTGGTCTCGGCCTGCCTGAGCGCGACTACTATACCCGCACCGGCGACAAGGATAAGCAGCTCCGCGACCAATACCTTGAGCACGTCACCAACATGCTCTCCTTCGCCGGCGAAACGCCCCAGCAGGCAAAGCTCGATGCGCAGAACATCCTGGCCTTTGAAACCAAGCTGGCTATGGCTTCGCTTACCAACACCGAGCGCCGCGACCCCGCCACGATTTACCACATGGAGCCGCTCTCCACCTTTGAAGCCAGCATCGCTCCCATGCCCTTCGATAAATTTCTGGATGCCATACACTCTCCGCACGTCGACTCCCTAAACGTCATGGTTCCCGCCTTCTTCCCTGCTGCCATGTCAGCCGTGAAGGATGCAGACATCCAGACTCTCCGCGCTTATATGCGTTATCACCTGCTCACCACGTTCGCTGCGGATCTGCCGAAGTCCTTCGACGATGAAAACTTCGACTTCTACGCTCGCAAGCTCTACGGCCAGCCCGAACAGCGCGCTCGCTGGAAACGCTGCTCCACATCCGTGGATGCGGAGCTGGGTGAAGCTCTCGGTCAGGTTTACGTCGAGCAATACTTCGCCGGCGACAGCAAGGAGAAGACTCTCGTGATGGTCCATGACATTGAAGCCGCCATGGACCGCGACATCGATACCCTCGACTGGATGAGCGCGGACACCAAGGTCAAAGCCAAGGCCAAGCTGCATCTCATCGCCAACAAAATTGGCTATCCCGAGAATTGGCGTAACTACTCCAAGCTCGCCGTCTCTCCCACGACAGATCTGCTCAACGTTGAGAACGGCAACGCGTTCGAAAACGATCGGCAGCTCGATAAGATCGGCAAGCCCGTCGACAAGATGGAGTGGGGCATGACTCCTCCAACGGTCAACGCTTACTACGACCCCAGCATGAATAACATCAACTTCCCTGCCGGCATTCTGCAGCCTGCGTTCTACGATCCCCATGCTGACATCGCCACCAACTACGGCCACATGGGCGCAATCATCGGCCACGAGCTCACCCACGGCTTCGACGACCAGGGCGCTCAGTTCGATGGCGAAGGCAACCTCAAAGACTGGTGGACCGCCGAAGACAAGAAGAAGTTCGAAGCCAAGACCAGCTGCCTCGTCAATGAATACGGCAGCTTCACCGCCGTCGATGACGTCAAGATCAACGGCAAGCTCACCCTCGGCGAAAACACCGCGGACAACGGCGGCCTCGTTCTCGCCTACCTCGCCTATCTAGATCGCGCCAAGAAGGACGGCATCGACATCAACAAGAAGATCGACGGTTACACTGGCCCGCAGCGCTTCTACATTTCGTTCGCTCAGAACTGGTGTGAGAACGCTCGTCCGGAGCAGGTGCGTGCACAGGTCCTCACCGACCCGCACTCGCCCGACCACTTCCGCGCCAACGGTGTCATCGTGAACCAGCCGGGATTTGCCGGCGCGTTCGGATGCAAGAAGGACACGCCAATGGCCCCGGCCAGCAACTGCCGCGTTTGGTAATTGGGTGCCCCATCCTTTCACGGCCTCATCGTGAAAGGATGGGGCTCGCGTGCGAAGCGCGCGACCTTCTTCCCACCCAATCTCCGCCGCAAATCTTTCCCCGCACGCGCAACTCGTGCTAACGTGCTGTCCATGAGCGACACAGCGGACGACATCGCCTCCCAACTCAAGACCATCGTCGACAGCACCACTGCCCCCTGGCCCAAGTTCACCGACTCAGCCCAGGCCGCCGTCTTCCAGAACATCCAGGACGGCCTTGCCGAAGACGCCAACAGCTACTCTCTCTGGGGCGATCTTCAGGTCATCGACCTTGCCCGCATTGAGGCCATTCAGAACCGCTACTACGCCGCCCATCCCAGCATGTCCGCCGCCGACAAGACCGCTTGGGAAACTGTCATGGCCACAATCGATGACATCTTCGCCTCCAAAGACGAGTTGTTCGATTTCTTCACCGCGCTGGAAGCCGTGCTCAACGACAGGGTCAACTGGACCGGCCTCAAAGTCACCAGCATCTCCGCGCTCGTCAGTCTCAACCAGTCCGCAATCTTTCCGCTCGGCGACTCCGACACCACCGTCTGGTCAATTATCCTCGCCCCGCTCCAAGCCATTCCTGCCGTCGGGGGCACCATCAACACCATCGCCAACGGCGTCGTGAAGCTCGCCATCGGCGAAGGTACGCTCACCGTCAATCCCGCGCTCGCCGCCATCCAGTCCACCGCCGGCCAGCTCTCCGGTCAACTCGCCGACAAGCTCCAGACCATCGTCCAGCAGTTCGCCGCCTATCGCAAGGCTGCCTGCAGCGACTACGGCAAGCTCAACGCCATGCACAAGCTGCTCATCAAATCCGACGCGGACACATGGGACTCCGGCGACTTCAGTGACGACGCCCTCCATCAGGCGGAGATCGAACTCTGGAAGCCCATCCTGGCCGCCGGCTGGGGCATCCGTACACCGCCCTGCCTCGGAGGGTCTCTCAACACCTACGTCCGGGACTACCAGTACTCGGACTTCCTGAACCTCAACAGCAACAACGCGGTCAACTTCCTCTACGACCAAATCTCCGATCGTCAGCACTTTCACAACATGGTCGATTACTACTACTACACCGCGCGCTACCGCGTCATCGGCAACGGCGGCGGCGATCTGCTCTCTGACGACGCCGTCAAACAGTTATTCGGCACACTCGGCGTCCCCCGCACCGACGTCTTCAACGGCAACAACGGCTGGAAGCTTCCCACCGGAGTCGACCCGGGCGACGTCATGCACTTCCCCTACTTCCACCAAGTGGACTGAGCCCCACCATATCCCCGCAAAACATCTTCCCGCTCCACCCACTGCCACACAACGGCAAACGATGCCCGCATCATGCCAAACTAGATTGTGCGCACCGAAAACTTTAAACATCGCTTTCGTGGCTTTGCCGCCTGTGCCCTTGCTGGCACCTTCTGGGGCTGCGGATTTTTCTTCGGCAAAATAGCCCTCGCCGAAATGAATGTCGGAGCGATGGTCTTCTACCGCTTCCTCTTCGCCACGCTCGGCCTGCTTCCTCTGCTCTTTACCCATCCACCGAAGCTCAACGCCTCGGAGTGGCGCACACTTCTCTTCGCCTCCTTTCTCGGCGTTCCCGCGCAATTCCTTGTCCAGTTCCGCGGCCTTTCGCTCACTACCGTCTCGCACGCATCGCTGATGGTTGGCACCATGCCGGTCATTCTCGCCGTCGGTGCCATGTTCTTTGCCAAGGAGCGCTTGAACCGCATCGGCTGGCTCTGCCTCATCTTCTCCACCACTGGCGCCGGTCTCATCGCTCTTGCCGGACATCACAAGCCAGCCTCCAATGGCCCTTCACTCGAAGGCGATCTGCTCGTCGTGCTTTCTCTGATGATTGCGCTCTTCTGGGTGCTGCTCAACAAAAAACTCGTCGAGCGCCACAGCGCCGTCGTTGTCACTGCTTACGGCCTCGTCTCCGGCGCGCTGATGCTCTGTGTCATCGTGCCTCTGATTTACGGACTGCCACCGGTGCATGGCATCTCGCTTAAAGCCTGGGGAGCCTCCGCAGCCGCCGGCCTTCTCTGCACTGCCAGCAGCACGCTGCTTTGGAACTACGGCATGAGCCAGGTTCCCGCATCGCAGGCCGGTGTCTTCCTCAACATCGAACCGCTCATCGGCTCTTTGCTCGGCGTTCTTCTTCTCGGTGAAACCCTCGGCCCACCCGCTTGGTTTGGCGGAGCGCTCATCCTGGCCGCCGCCATTACTCTCACCTTGCGCTCAAAATCCAGCATCGAAGAACCCGCACTGCACTGAGCATGTTCCACAAATGACTAAAAAGAGCTTGTCATCCTGAGCGTAGCGAAGGATCTGTTGTCAGCTCAAACCGGCACTACTCCCAAGGATTTATAAAACACGCCTAATAACTCCTTGCATCTGACCAGTTCCTCGCTGCATACTGCTCACTGCTTTTCACATCTCGTATCTGTTCCGGAGACTCGCATGAAGCTGAGCCGTACTCTGCTGCCTCTCGTCCTTGTTCTTTCCCTCACACCTACGCTGTTCTCGCAAAACTCCACAACCCCTGCACCCAGACCTATGCCCAAGCCGGCGACCCAGCAGGCTCCCGGCGCCGCGCCCAACAAAGTCTGGGTCAACACCGCGAGCATGGTCTATCACTGCCCCGGCGATCGCTATTACGGTAAGACCAAGGCCGGAAAATACATGACCGAGCCTGAAGCAAAAGCCGCCGGCGCACACGGCGAACGCAACACCCAGTGCTTCAAGTGAATTGTTGAGTCTTAGGTTCAGCAAAGCCGCCAGCACTTCGTACTTCCTAACACCTAAGGCCTGACACCTAACACCTTCCCCTTACACTAACCAGATGCCGCTTTTCCGTCCGCTAGGCTTTCGTTCGGCGCTCGCTGCCATGCAGTGGCGTCGTGGCCTGCGCGCCGGCATCGCCGTCGGCACCATCATGCTCGCCTGCATTCTGCTCGGCTATCCCATGGGATGGCCGGCCCTCGGCGCATTCCAGGTCATCTTCGTCGATAACGGCGGCCCTTATCGCTCGCGCTTCGCCAACATCATCACCATCCTCATCGGAGGCTCGCTCGCCGTCTGCGTTGGAGTTCTCGTCGGCGCGAACTTGCCCGTCGCGATCATCGCTACGCTCATCTTCTGTTTCACGGCCACACTCTTCCGCGTGCTCTCGCAGCCGCTGGCTTCCACCAGCGTCACCATCATGACGACGTACATCATTGCCTTCGGAGGAGCCGACCACACCACCGCAGCCGTCTTCACCCACACCCGCGACTTCATTATCGGCGGTCTCTGGGCTGCAACACTCTCGCTGTTGCTTTGGCAGGTCGACCCATTCCGTCCCGCACGCGCAGCAGTCGCCGATGTCTTCGCAACGCTCAACGAACTCGTCCGCGCTCTCCCTCTCGCCAACGATCCAGATCATCGCCGTACCTTCACCGATCTCATCTCGCGTTTCCGCTCCCAGATGGAAACCGCGCAGCAAACCCTTGCTGCAACTCCCGCGCGCATGGCATCGCGCACCATCCGCGCGCGCAACCTCTCCGTCCTGTGCGAAAGCGCCGATCTGCTGCTCTCACGCCTGCTTCGCTTTGCCGAACTCGGCCATCCAGACGCCATACTCAGCTGGCTCGCGCACTCCATCGCGCCCATCGGGCCTGCCCTGCGCAATCGACCCACGCACGGCACAGAATCCTTCGCGCGTGAAGGCTCGCTTCGCGTCGACCTCCAACGCTCCGTTCCACCTCTCGAAGCCCTCCTCAATAACGATCCAACCCTTAGCCCCGAAACGCGCGCGCAGCTTCTCTCTGCTTTGCGCGACTCTGAACTCAATTTTCAAGTCGCCTATGAAGCCGTGAACGCTATCTGGACTGGCGTCGAGCCTCGCAGCAGCGACGCAGCAATTTTTCTCGCCACATCGAATGCAGTTGTGCCGAAAAAATCCACCGGCCTTCCCTGGCGGATGTGGCTCGATACCCTTCTCGCCAACCTCACTCTGCGCTCCGTCATGTTCCGCCACGCTCTGCGCCTCGCCCTGGTCGTCACCATAGATGTCATCCTGATGTACCTCTTCGGCAAGCAGTTTAAGCACTACACACACGGCTATTGGCTAGCCATGACCTCCATCATCGTTCTGCAGCCTTTCACTGGAGAGACCGTTCGCAAATCCGCACAGCGTGTCGCCGGCACAGTTGCCGGAGCGGTACTCGCAGCTGTGCTCGCTTCGGCCATTCATTCGCAGTGGGCGTTGCTCGCGGTCATTGCCGTGGGCGCGGCGCTCTCCGTCGCGTTCTATGCGGTCGACTATGCCTGGTATTGCTTCTTCCTCACGCCCACCATCGTTCTGCTCACACTCCCTCATCTACTCGATTGGCGTTTTGCCATCGTGCGCACCGGCTTGACTGTTCTGGGCGCACTCATCGCTGTCGCTGCCATGCTTCTGCTCTGGCCGGAGCGCGAAAGCCTGCAACTCCCCGGCCTGCTCGCTCGCGCCGCAACAGCCAACGCTGGATACCTCCGCGCAGTCCTCGCCTTCTGGCGCTCTGCCAGCGGACGCACCCAGCGAGCGCGCATTGAAGCCGAGCGCACCCTGCTTGCTCCCGCACGCCGTCTCTGCGGTCTCGCCGCCAACGACGCCGAAGAGACCCTCGACCACGCTCTGCTCGAGCACGCCATCCCACTCAACCCCGAGCGCACTCGCACCGAACGCCTCAACCGCGCCGCTCTCACTTTCACCACTTACCTGCGCCGGCTCACGCAGACCATCACCACGCTCGCAGCTCTCGCGGAAGTCCCAACTGAAACCAACTTCACCACCCCACAAGCAGAACTCGCTACCGCCATCGACGACTATGCACAACGCCTCGACGCCGTCTCCACAGCTCTCGAACAACACGCAGCCTTAAACGCCGCGGCTCATTCAATACCGCCTCTCGATAACGAGCAACTTCGCCGCCTCGACCGCCAGGTCGACATCCTCGAGCGCACCGCCAACGACCTCGCAGCCATCTCCTGGCCCTAAGTCGCAGGCATATCTAACCATGCTCCTGTGCGCAGATTTTGTTTGCGCTGTCCTCACAGCTTTGTATCCTTATTGATGGAGCTCTATGGATCTCGAAATCACCGTCGACCACCTGAAGACCGCACTCGCCTCGCCACAGAAACCGGTGCTGCTTGACGTGCGCGAGCCCTGGGAATATCAAACCGCCCACATCGAAGGCAGCATTCTCATCCCCATGGCTGAAGTCCCCGCCCGCGCCTTCAACGAGCTCGACGAAGAGGACAACATCCTCGTGCTCTGCCATCACGGCGCGCGTTCGCTCTCTGTCGCTGTATGGCTGCGCAACCAGGGCTTCGATAAAGCCCAATCCATCGCTGGCGGCATCGACGCATGGTCCCGCGCCATCGATCCTCACATTCCCCGCTACTAGCATTTAAATCTGCAAGCACTCCGCGTTCGTGCGTTCTATATCTGCGCGTTCCCTCTCTGCGCGATATACTTTTCCCGTTCCCCCGGAGTTCGTCGAATGAAGCCTGTCTACCGCCTGTTCCCGCTGCTCTTGGTCTTCGCTCTTTTTGGCTGCCAGCATCCTGCGCCTGCACCTGCGCCGGCCACTGCGCCAGCGCTCACCAACCTTCGTTCTCCCTGGGACAGCACCCCCGTCACCCTCACCGACGCTCCTTACGACTGCGTTCCCGCACCACCCATCGGTCCTGACATCACCATCAGCGGCCCGCTCGACGATGACAAACATCACGTCTCCGAAGACGTAAAGAATGCTGTCATGGGTGAGTCCTCCGCCGGTCTCCAGAAACTCACAGCGCTCACCGTCCATGCCGCAGACACCTACCGGGCTACCGGCAGCCGCGCCGCCGCGCAATGCACCATCGGCTATCTCTTCGCAGCCGCCTCCAGCCGCGCCATGACCGGCTACATGGCCTCCGATGATGCCCGCTGGGAGCAGAACATTGCGCTTCGTGCCTTCGCCATTGCTCTCCTCAAAGTGCGCGGCAGCAATCTTGAAACAGCACTGAGCGTCACCGCGATCAATCAATGGATGGAAGACATCGTCCGCGCCGAGCGCTCTCACTGGGAGCACGGCCATTGCGGCACCAACATCTGCGACATCAAAGATCATCGTGGCCTGCAAACCGCAATGGCCGCGGCCGCCATCGCCATCCTCGCCGATGACACCGGACTCTTCCACTGGGCAGTCGCACAGTTCCGCTCCGCCGCTGGAGAAATAAACGGTCGCGGCATGCTCCACTATGACTCGCGCACCAAGTATGCCTTCAGATGGAATCTCGAGAGCGCCGCCTCCATGGCCCAGATCGCTGAGCTGGCCGAAGTCAACGGCGAGCCTCTCTATAACTACGACAACGGTATCTTCCGCCTGCTCGTGCACACTGTCGCCCTTGGCATCGTCAGCCCCGAACCCTACAAGTCCTACACCCACAGAGGACAGAAGCGTCCCGATTCTGTCGAGCCGTGGGAGATTGGGTGGGCATCGGTCTTCAACCGCCGCTTCCCTGACCCCGTTGTCACCAGCCTCCTGCAACAGATCGGCCCCACCGGAGTCGACATGTGGGGCGGCGAACCATGGGATCCCGAAGGCGACCCCGGCGCGGAAAATTAATCACTAGCCACTAATCACGGCTTCGCTCTCGGATGCGTCTCTTCATACACCCGCTGCACCTGTCCTACCGTCAGCTGCGTGTATCTCTGCGTCGTCGATAGCCGCTCATGCCCCAGCATCTCCTGGATCGCGCGTAGATCAGCGCCCTCTTCCAGCAGATGCGTTCCAAACGCATGACGCAGCGTATGCGGATGCACATCCGCCGCCAGCCCTCTGCTCAACGCAATCTTCTTCACAATGCGCCCCACACTCCGCGTCGTTAGCCGGCACGTCCCACGCATACGAGCATTCATCAACAACGCGCCATCATGGATCAGCTTCGCCTTGCCAGCTTTTTCCAAACGCGCATTGCGCAGCGGCAAGTAAGCCCTCACCGCAGCCGCTGCTTCATCACCCAGCGGCACCAGCCGTTCCTTTTTCCCTTTGCCAAACACGCGAATCGCATCATCACCCCACGCAATACTCTTCACATCCAGCCCCACCAACTCCGAATTACGAATCCCGCACCCATACAGCAACTCAAAAATCAGCCGGTCCCTCTCCGGCCACGCTGCCACCTCTTCATCGGCCACATCTCTGGGTGCCCCATGTCCGGATTTTCGGACATGGGTCTTCTCCGGGGCCAACGAATTCATCACTCTATTAAGTTCTTCCACTCCCGGAACCCTCGGCAGATGCTTCGGCAGCTTCGGCGTACTCACCAGCAGCGCAGGATTCTGCCCCACATGCCCTGCCTTCGCCATCCACTTGAACCAGCTCCGAACCGCCGCCAACGCCCGCGCCGCACTCGCCTTCGTCAAACCTTTTTCATACAGCACGCCGAGGTACGCACGATTATGCGTGTGCTCCACGCTGCGAATCTTCGCGCCCTCACCCATCTGCGCTTCGAGGTATTCAACAAAATCGTGCAGTTCGCGCCGATACGCACGCAGCGTATGCTCACTCGCTCCACGTTCATCACGCAGCATCGACAAAAAGCCATCGGCTAACCCATGCAATGATTTTGCTTTGAAGGGGACGGACTTTAGTCCGTCCTTTCTATGCTTGCGAGAAGACTGGGCTTTAGCCCCTGAGGGAGAAGTAGTCTTCACGCCTCAGCCCTCATCTTCGCCCGCGGATGATGCATCCGATGCACCTGCTTCAGCCGGTCGATCGCCAGATGCGTGTACACCTGCGTCGTCGCGATGTCCGCGTGGCCG
>Ga0206871_10226_pt1 | contig 13895 bp, 13 predicted proteins | sample Alteio_BWOrgCont_33_FD_152627 | JGI IMG/M metagenome (GOLD analysis project Ga0206871, IMG submission 152627) | Enriched cells from forest soil in Barre Woods Harvard Forest LTER site, Petersham, Massachusetts, United States -... | ecosystem: Environmental > Terrestrial > Soil > Temperate forest >...
GGCGCGATAGTTCTCGCGCTTCTTGAGAATGGTGTCCCAGCTCAGGCCAGCCTGGGCGCCCTCGAGGATCAGGAACTCGAAAAGAACGGGGTCGTCGTGGGCTGGCGTTCCCCACTCTTCATCGTGGTAGCGGATGGAGAGGTCGTCGTGCGGCCAAGAGCAGCGGGTCAGAGTTAGGGAAATTGAATTCATGGCCATTCGTCGAGCTGTGCTCGACTGGGACGGGTCAAAGACCCGTCCCTACGCAGATGACCCACATCGGCTACTTCAGCGATTTTGGGTCGGACTTGTTCTTGGGCGACTTCTCGTTTAACAGGGCAATCAATTCAGAAGCACAGGCGGGAGCTTTCACCTTTCCATCTCGGATGATGTCTCTCGCGCTGACCTGCTTCCCGTAGAGCTTTTCGTTGGCGCTGCCATCCGAGCGCAGCGTAGAACCTTCGAGCGAGATTCCGGCAAACAATCCCTTATTGCGCGAATAGGAGAGAATCTCGGCGGTCATCACGATATCGGTTGCTCCCTCGGCGGTGCGTCCTTTAGGGCCCGCGGCGGCAGAAGCGTCAGCTCCGAGCTTCACCTTACTCTTCAGCAACGATCGCGCTCCCGCTGGGTTCATAACCAGCAGAACGAAGTCCGTAGCTTGGCCTCCAATCTGGAGGCCAAAGCTGCCGCCTTCCAACGCATACATGGCGGGTGGTCCCCAGGGTCCGGTGTAGGAGATTCCTCCGCGGCAAATCATGATCCCGCGGCCATAGCTGGCGCCGACGACAAACGCGGCTTTTTTCACTGAGGGCAAAATGACGACGCATTCGGCTTTGTCGAGCAGGTCTTGAGGGATGTCCTCTGGGACGTTGAGAATTTCCTTAAGAACATGGCCAGCGTTTTCACATCGGTCGACTTCCGTGCTATCGTCGGCGGCGAAAGCGGGCAGCATGAGGGCGCACACGAGGAACGTGGTCAGCAAACGTTTCATGAAATCTCCTTTTGGGTAGCGCAGCCATTTTACCCTGTGATTGCCCGAGACGCGGAAGGAGCTTCCAGGCAGCAAGTCTTTGTCACCGAAGTTGGAGCGGCCTATGACCTATTGAGTGCTCCTTTTGTAACTTGGCATTTGCTAAAGTGTCTCCTAGAGTTCTATTGAGTAAAAGCGGCCTCTGGCGGTACTTCGGCCCATGGCGTGCATCTAATGAGCTGGGTAGAACGGGCTGCATAGAGGCTAATGTCCTAATCGGGACTGGATGTGGAATGAAGTACATAGGGAAGTATTTTTTGCTCGCGGGGATGTTCGTCGCCGTGGCTGGATTGTCGCTGCGGGCGCAGGTCAATTATCTCGCGCCGAGCAATGCGTTGGTCTCAGCTCCCGCTTCGACTTTGGACTCAGGCCAGCCCGATGATTCCGTTCTCACCATCAAAAAGCGAGTCGACGAAGTCAACGTACTGTTCATTGCGACCGACAAACATGGCAAGTTCGTGCGCAACCTGGATGAGAAAGACTTCGCGATTCTCGACGATCACAAGCCGCCGCAATCGATTGTGAATTTCCGCCGCGAGACCGACCTGCCGATCGAGCTGGGACTCTTAATCGATACCAGCGGATCGGTGCGCGGGCGCTTCGACTTCGAACAGGATGCGGCCGTCAGTTTCCTGCAAAACACCGTTCGCCCCAATTTTGACAAGGCCTTCGTCGTAGGTTTCAACGGGCATAGTCAGATGATGCAGAACTTCACCGATAGTGCCGCATTGCTCTCCGCGGCTGTCCACCGTTTACAAGACGGTGGGGGAACGGCTCTCTACGACGCTATTTACCGGGCTTGTCACGACAACTTGATCAAGGATCACGAGGACCACCCATCGCGACGAGCGATCGTCGTGGTGAGCGATGGTGAGGACAATCAGAGCGAATTCAGCGAGGCGCAGGCGATTGAAATGGCGCAACGGGCGGAAGTCATTATTTACGCCATTTCGACCGACGACAGCGGTTTGGTCCTGCGCGGCGACAAAGTTCTGCAGCGCATCGCGGACGCTACCGGCGGCCGTGCCTTCTTTCCTTTCAAAATGAAAGACATCAAGAATTCATTTTCGGCCATAGAGGACGAACTGCGGAGCCAATACATAATTTCGTACCATCCGGCCGATTTCGAAGCCGACGGCCGCTACCGCCCGATTGAAATCACCGCCCTCAAGAAAGATCTTCAGGTGCGCTCACGCAGAGGCTATTACGCGCCACGTCAATAAATCACCCCGGTGGGGACATAGCTGGCTCTACAATTTAGGCCCATACTGGCGGACAGTGCTACAATTTATGAGGAATTCGTAGGAATTTCCGCAAGACCGAACGCTGTACGCGTTCTTATGACAGGTGGAGCATTGAAGCCGAAGTCTTTATTTGTCGCGGGCCTTGCCTGTTGTCTGCTGGTAACCCCTGGATATGCCAAGCGAAGGCGAACCACGCCTGCCCCAGCGACAACGGAAGAGCAGGCTGCGGCTCAGCCGGTAGCTCCTCCACCAACTCTAGCCCAGTTGCCAGCGACTCCTCCTCAGGTTTCATTTCAGGGCGGCCAATTAACGATTTCGGCCCAGAATTCCACATTAGGCGACATTTTAAAGGCGGTTCGGGCGCAGACGGGTGCAACGATAGAGCTCCCCGGCACCGCGTCTGAGCGCGTGGTTGGACATTTTGGCCCGGCTCCGCCAAGGGATGTCCTGGCATCGCTGCTCAACGGTTCGCACTTCAATTATCTTCTTTTGGGGTCTCCGACCGATCCTGCCGCACTCGATCGAGTGATTCTGATGGCCAAGTCGGGCAGCTCAGCCGATAGCGCTCCAGCTGCGCCTGTGGAGCAGGCTGCAGCCAGCAACCAGACCGTGTTTGCCCGCCCCATGACGCCCATGGCTGCCCCGCCAAACGGCAATACCGTCGTTGTCGAAGGCGAAGATGCCCAGGACGACACAACGGATGATTCCACCGATACTACCGATGACGCGCAGGCCGACGATCAGACCGATCAGACCGACCAAACAGACGATCAGGCTGCAACCGACGATCAAACGCAGCAACAGGATGGACAGCAAAACGTCAAAACGCCTGAGCAGCTCCTACAGGAATTGCAACAGCGGCAGCAGCAGCTTCAGCAGCAGGGAATTCAGCCTGGAGTACCGCCGGGTATGCGACCGTTCCCGAATCCAGGCGGTGCGACGCCGGTCCAGCCCGGTTCAGGCGATCCCGTCCAGCCCCATAATTAGCTAGATCAAGAACCTTACATTGATTTGCCCCAAGGCCCGTTTTCTACGCGGCGGGACTTCGCCGTAGCGCTTAGGAAGCTGTATTACGTAGAGCGAGTGGCCTAACTTCCGCCAGCATGGGCGGCTCGAGCTTGGGGGGCAAGCGCCGGCTTTTCAGCAGGGCGCTGTCGCGACTGGTTTGCAAAGGTGTGAAGAATTCCGATGACGGAGCCGTAGGCGGATAAAATTCCAATCGCCAGCACACTAACCACAGTGAAACAGAGGATGCCAACACTCAATAGACTTCCCAAAGTTCCTTGCCCTCTTACGAAATGCCACTTTCAATTGATGTCGCCGCGCTCCCTGAATCTACCTGCCTGAATCTACCTGCGTTGACGCTTGCCACTGTTTGCAAATAAGATACGTGAGTAGAGCTGCGCACCTCCACTTTCCAACATCTCTGTGCACCCGTCCACATTACGGAAGGTCACTGAAGGGTATTACTTTCGCGGTTTATGGCCATTACGAAGATTTCGGTGCGCGGGGCGCGCCAGCATAATCTTAAGAACATCGACGTCGAGATCCCCCGCAATAGTTTGACGGTCATTACCGGATTGAGCGGGTCGGGCAAGTCTTCCTTAGCCTTTGACACCATCTACGCCGAGGGCCAGAGGCGTTACGTGGAGACGCTCTCGGCATACGCCCGCCAGTTTCTGGACCAGATGGAACGACCGGATGTGGATGCCATTGACGGGCTCAGTCCAGCAATTTCGATTGAGCAAAAGACGACCAGCCGGAGCCCCCGGTCGACGGTGGGCACAATCACAGAGATTTACGATTATCTTCGTCTTTTATTCTCTTCCATTGGAGTGCCTCATTGTCCCAGGTGCGGGCGAGCCATAAGCCGCCAGACGGCTGACCAGATCGTGCAACGGGTGATGGCCCTTACTCCGGAAGACCGAGTGATGGTGTTGGCGCCTATTGTGCGCGGGCGCAAAGGCGAGTTCAAGAAAGAGATGGAGAAGTTGGTGCAGCACGGCTTCACTCGTGCCAGGGTCGACGGCGAACTGGTCAACCTCGACGATGACCTCGCCCTCGATAAGCGGAAAAATCACACCATCGAGGTGGTTATTGATCGGCTCCTGGTGAAACCAGGGATCGAGCACCGGCTTGAGCTTTCAGTGGGACTAGCGATGAAGCTGGCTGGGGGCCTGGTGCAAGTTGCCGTAGTGGGCGGCGAGGAACAGCTCTACTCCGAGAAACTAGCGTGCCCGGATTGCGGCATCAGCGTGCCGCAACTGGAGCCCCGGTCGTTCTCGTTTAACAGCTCGTACGGAGCTTGCCCCGAATGTCATGGACTCGGAAGCCGCTACGATTTTGATCCCGCGAAAGTAATTGTCGATTGGTCGAAGCCGTTGCTCGATGGCGGACTCGGCCCGGGCTCGGCCTCGCAAAATCTCGTCCACATGCTGCAAATCGCAGCCACTGCGCATGGTTTGGACCTCAGCACGCCCTTTGAGAAGTTTCCCGAGAAAGTGCAAAACCTGTTGTTGTTCGGCGAAGCCGGTAAAGGAGGCAAGACCGGTTTCAGCGGGATTCTCGCCTACCTCAAGCGAGTGCTCGAGGAATCTACATCCGAGGGCTATCGCGATTTCTTGCTTGATTATATGTCGGCGACGGAATGCCCTGCCTGTCACGGGCAGCGGCTGCGTCCGGAGAGTCTGGCAGTAAAAGTCAACGGTCTGTCGATCGCGGACTTTACCGGGCTGCCGGTTTCGCGTTCGCTGGAGCTGGCCAAGAAGATTCAACTGACCGGAAGAGAAGCCGCGATCGCAGGGCGGGTGGTGCATGAAATTGTCGAACGGCTGCAGTTTCTGAACGCGGTTGGTTTGGGCTACATCTCACTGGACCGGTCGGCGGCCACGCTCTCTGGAGGCGAGGGGCAGCGCATCCGGCTAGCGACGCAGATCGGATCCAAGCTAAGAGGCGTGCTGTATGTGCTCGACGAACCCTCGATCGGCCTGCATCACCGGGACAATGCCCGACTGTTGAAAGCACTCGAAGAATTGCGAGATCTGGGCAATACCGTGCTGGTGGTCGAGCATGACGAAGAGACCATCCGTCGCGCTGATTATGTGATCGACCTCGGTCCCGGAGCGGGGCGGCACGGAGGCGAGCTCGTCGCGCACGGTACGCCCGAAGAAATTATGGAAATACCAGGGTCGCTGACTGGAGCATATATCTCGGGCAGAGTCCAGATCGAAATGCGGCCTGAGCGACGGCCGACAAATGGCGCGGGTATTGCGATTCTGGGCGCGCGCGAAAACAACTTGAAGAATATTGACGTTACTTTTCCGCTGGGCGTGATGACTGTAGTGACGGGAGTTTCCGGCTCCGGCAAATCGACTTTGGTCAACGACATTCTTTATCGCGCTTTGGCGAAGACTCTGTATCGCTCGCGCGAAGCAGCTGGGGCACACAAAGCGATTTCAGGCGCGGAAAACATCGACAAAGTTATTCGCATTGATCAATCGCCGATCGGGCGGACGCCGCGCTCAAATCCCGCGACCTACACTGGAGTCTTTGCGCAGATTCGCGACCTTTATGCCATGTTGCCAGAGTCGCGGGAACGAGGATATAAGCCAGGCCGGTTTTCATTCAACGTGACCGGTGGACGTTGCGAAGCTTGCCAGGGCGAGGGTCAGCGGCGCATTGAAATGAGTTTCCTTCCCGATGTGTATGTGCTCTGCGAAGTTTGCAGTGGTCGCCGTTACAACCAGGAAACGCTGGCCGTGAAGTACAAGGGATGTTCCATCGCGGATTTGCTCGAAATGCCGGCATCAGACGCTTTGCCCATTCTCGAAAACATTCCGCAGGTGAGACAGAAACTACAGACGCTGGTTGACGTGGGCCTGGGATATATTCACCTGGGCCAATCGGCGGTAACACTTTCTGGTGGCGAGGCTCAACGCATCAAGTTGGCGCGCGAGTTGAGCAAACGGCAAACTGGGAAGACTTTATATCTGCTGGACGAACCGACAACCGGCCTGCACTTTGATGACGTTAAGAAATTGCTGCACGTGCTCCATCGCCTCACCGACCTGGGAAACATGGTCGTGATTATCGAGCACAACCTGGATGTAATCCGCAACGCCGACTGGATCATCGACCTCGGTCCTGAGGGTGGGGAAGATGGCGGACGCATCGTCGCGCAGGGCACGCCCGAGCAGGTCGCGCGGAACAAGAAATCCTACACTGGGCAGGCGCTGGCGGAATACTTTAATGGCAAATCAAAGAAGGCTTCGATGGCGGAATTGCTGGCTTGAGGGTGTCGCGGTGATGTGCTCTGAGTACTCTACGAGGTTTTCTCTTCACCCTCCGAGATTACAATCTCCATCGCTGAGATCGCCAAAGAGGGCTCGCAAGCGACGAACAATGGGCGATCGGCATAGCTTCTCTTTTTCGTGTAAATTCAAAATGTCTCATCGGCAAGCCTGAATCGCGTGTCCTCACCCCCAAATCCGTTGTCTGATCCTGCTTTGCTGCCGTTGCCGGAACAGCCGGCACCCGTAGTCGAGATCCCATCCGAGAACCCGGCTTGGGGCGGATGGGATGTGCTGCAGATTGTGTTGCTCACCTTTGCCTCGGTTTTCGTTTTTCTCCCGCTGGTTGCTTTCGTTGCGCAGCGATTTCTCTATCCCAAGGTAGCATTCTTCGAGGTTGTGACCTACCCGCTGGTGACTGTGGCGGGGCAGGGATTTGCCTATCTTGTCATCTTGGCCTTCATGTTTTCCATTGTGAAACGCGAGCCCGGCCGAGATTTCTGGCAGGCTATTCGATGGAACTGGCCGAAACATTGGTCAAATTTCTTACTCGCCGGTATGGTGCTGTCGTTTGCGTTGCAAGGGATCGCACACGTCCTTCCTATGCCGAAAGAACTCCCGATGGATCGCTTTTTCCGGACGCCCGGCGAAGCCTGGGCCTTGTCACTGTTTGGCGTAACTTTTGCGCCGCTGCTTGAAGAGCTGTTCTTTCGCGGTTTTTTTTATCCCGTGCTGGCTCGCCGGTTCGGTATCGGAATCGCCGTGGTCGTGACCGCAGCAAGTTTTGGCCTGATTCACGCTCCGCAACTCGGACGCGCGTGGGGGCCGGTGCTGGTGATATTCATCGTCGGTCTGGCCTTGACTATCGCACGCGCCTTGACCAAGTCGGTTGCAGCCAGCTTGATTATGCACGTCGCATACAACGCAACACTCTCGGCTTTGCTCTTCATAGGAACCGACGGATTTCGTCATCTCGAGAGACTCAGTCAGTGACCCGGGGTTGAGGCGTCAGGCTTCAAGCTTCGGGTAACTGCTGCAAATAGCCAATTGATTTCCCAAAGCCTGACGCCTAAAGCCCGAAGCCCGCAGCCTGCAGCCTGACGCCCGCTTCATGGTATCTTAGATTTTCCATGTCTTCCGCCCGTCAGGAGCTGTTGCGTCTACTGGCAACCAAATCTTTTCGTCTGGGGGAGTTCAAACTCTCGTCGGGCGGCACCAGCGACTACTACATAGATTGCCGCACGACAACATTGGACGCGCGTGGTTCGCAGCTGACCGGCCAGGTGTTTCTCGAGGAAATTCGGCAGCGCGGATGGCGGCCACAGGCCATTGGCGGCTTGACCATGGGCGCCGATCCGCTTGTGGTGGCCGTGGCCGTGACCAGCGGCGAAATTCACGGCTTCCTCGTCCGCAAAGCCGAGAAGCAGCATGGCACCGGGCAGCGGATCGAAGGCTTTCGAGAAAAGGGTGCGCGCGTCGTGATCGTGGACGATGTCTGCACGACGGGCTCTTCCACCGTTCAAGCGATCGAGGTAGCGCGTGAATTTGGATTTGAAATCGTCGGCGTGATGTGCCTGGTCGAGCGTGAGGAGGCTAAAGGCCGTCCGAATGTAGAGAAAGCCGCCGCGCCCGCGCCTTTTGTTTCGATATTCACTGCAGCAGACGTGCGCGGGGAACACTTGCAGCGGAAGGACGACACACCTCCGCCCATATTCGCCGTCGCTGCCACTTGCGAGTTATGCGGAAGGCCTGCGGTGACGAACCTGCCGCGGAACCGCTGCGAAGTACATAGAACCTAAGAATTGAGACATTGAGTGATTGATTCATTGAGTCATTGGCTTTCAATGGTTCAATGACCAATGACTCAATCACTCAATTCTATGATTCAAACTCTGGAATGGACTGACAAGGGCGTACGCTTCATCGATCAGACGAAGCTGCCCACCGAAGAAACCTACGTGACCTGCAAGAATTACGAGCAGGTTGCCGACGCCATCCGCAACATGGTCGTACGCGGTGCACCAGCCATTGGCGTGGCTGCCGCAATGGGCATCGCCCTGGGCATGAAAAACTCGAAAGCCGAGACCGGAGGAGAACTCAAGAGCGATTTTGACAAGATTTGCGAAGTAATCGGCAAAACGCGTCCCACCGCGGTGAACCTTTTCTGGGCCATCCGGCGCATGAAAGACAAATTTGAAACGCTGCGAGTGCGGCCGCTCCCGCAGATCAAACAGGCTCTGGTCGAAGAAGCGCAGCGCATGCACGCCGAAGACATTGCCGCAAACCAGGCCATGGGACGCTTTGGCGCGACCCTTATGCCCGCAAGCGGAGGCGTGCTCACGCACTGCAATGCTGGTGCTCTTGCGACTTGCGGCTACGGCACCGCGCTCGGAGTGTTCCGCGCCGCAATCGAGCAGGGAAAGAAAATACATGTGTATGCCGATGAGACTCGTCCATTTTTGCAAGGGTCGCGGCTGACCGCATGGGAACTGATGAAAGACGGCATTCCCACGACCGTGATCTCCGACAACATGGCGGGCTCGATCATGAAGCAGGGGAAGATCGGAGCAATTGTCGTCGGTGCAGATCGCATCGCCGCCAATGGCGATGTCGCGAATAAAATCGGTACATATTCCGTTGCCGTACTCGCGAAAGAGCATGACATTCCTTTTTATGTGGCCGCACCTCTGTCGACCATCGATTTCGAAGCGACCGACGGCAGCAAGATTCCCATCGAGCAGCGTAACGAAAAAGAGGTCACGCACATCGCCGGCAAACAGATGACTCCCGACGGAGTGGGAATTGAAAATCCCGCGTTCGATGTGACCCCCGCGAAGTATGTGACCGCGATTGTGACCGAGCGTGGTATTGCGCGGGCGCCGTATGGCGAGTCGTTGGCGAAGTTAGCGGGCGTTGAGAGTTCGGCCACGCGCAGCTAGCATTTGGCACTTAGCACTTGGTCCTGTTAAGGTTGCGAGAATCTCGCGGGAACTAAATGCTAACTGCTAAGTGCCAAGTGCCGCCTTTCATTCAATCTCAAGTTTCGTTCGAGAGCGGCGGAAAAGGCATTCGTCTGGATTGCTTTCTGCCTGATGCTAACGGAAAGCGCTTTCCTGCCGTGATCGGACTGCATGGGTCCGGAGGCGGACACGCCTCAATGGCCGACCCTGCGGGCCTTCTGGCCGAGCAAGGCTTCGCGGTGTACGTGCTGCATTATTTCGACCGCACCGGAACCACCGAGATCGATGGCCTGCAAACTATCTTTCGCCACTTCCCCGTGTGGATGAAAACTTTGTGGGACGCGGTCAGCTTTGTCGCCCGTCAGCCGCAAGTCGATCCCGAACGCATCGGATTGCTGGGATTTTCTTTGGGCGCGTACCTCGCGTTATCGGCCTCTGCTATCGACTCGCGCATCAAGGCGGTCGTCGAGTTCTTCGGCGGAATGCCCAAAGAGATGAAATTCTTTACGCGCCGACTTTGTCCGGTACTGATTCTGCACGGTGAACAGGACAAAACCGTCCCGGTCGAAGAAGCATACCACTTGCAGCAAATGCTCGAGAAGAAACAGATCGCGTATGAGATACAGATTTATCCGGGAGCGGGTCATGGCTTCAGCGGTGAAACCTGGCGCGACGCCGGCTTAAGGACTCTGGCCTTCCTGGAGAAGCATTTAGCTAGTGGCAATCGGGTCAAAACTGAAGCCTGAGTTTCTTCGAACTTTTCCGCGTGAATCTTCGTAATTACTTTAGACGATAAGGAGAGTCTGTCATGTTCACTTTTCTCCTGTGGTGTCTGTTGTTCGTATTGTGCTGGCCGCTGGCTCTGCTCGCGCTGGTGCTCTATCCGCTCGTGTGGCTGTTCCTGTTGCCGTTTCGCATCGTCGGAATTGCAGTCGAGGGAGCCTTGAGGTTGGTGTGGGCAGTGGTGATGCTGCCGGCAAGGGTTTTGGCGACGCCGTTTAGGGTGTGAGGGCTGCCTCGGCAAGAGGCTGGGTCTGCCACTGGGCCCCCCACCTGATTCTTCAGTGTTTAAACCAATGATCGAGTAAACTGCCGTTCATGAACAGGTGCATCGGCTTGCTCGCAGTATCCGTTGCCTGCTCTGCGCAGCAGATATCACCTTCATTCGATGAACAGCACGCCAAAGGTGTGGAGCAAAATCCGCCCGGCGTAACGCTCACCATCTCAATGCGGGACGCGCATTCGGCCTACCACCTATCGGACACGCTTTATTTTCGACTCTCATTTACCAACAAGAACTCGGATGTCTACACGATAGAACTGGATAGCGCGATGAATAGGGCAGGCGTAAGCGACGACTTCGTTATACAACGACCTGACGCGACGGTTCCGATTCACTCTTGGCCCAACCTTATGGGCTACGTGTGCTGCGATACGGATCGTCGGTACTTGGGAAAGGAACCACTGGTGGCAGAGACGGGTTTGCGCATGGAATATCTGGAGAGATCCCTCAATTTTCGGCTCCGTGATTCTCAGGTCCTCGGCGCCATACCACCTTTCGCTGAGAAGTTGAAGCCTGGCGAATACGCAATCTTCCTCCAAAGTCGACGACTCATGCGCGGCTGGCCGAAATCGGAGCACGACCAATATCACACCGTCAGCGATATCGTCGTGACCTCAAACAATGTGCTCCACATCACGATCCTTCCAGATGTCCTAAAAGAAAGTGGAGGCACGCCTTAAGGCGTAAGGCCTCAGAACCGGCAAGGTTACTCTACTCTGCGCCCTTCGCCGGTATCGCCATTCCCAGTTCCTTCATTACCATCTGCAAGTCTTTCCAGGTTTCTTTCTTCTGGCGCGGATCGCGCAACAAAAACGCAGGATGATAAGTGACGGCAAGCTTGGTGCCGCGAAAATCAAACCAGCGTCCCCGAAACTCGGACATGGGTGCATTGATGGCCAAAAGCGTCTTTGCAGCTACAGCTCCCAGCGCAACGATCGCTTTCGGCCTGATAGCCGCGATCTGTCGCATCAGAAATGGAGAACAGGTTTCGCACTCATCGCGCTCCGGCGTGCGGTTTCCCGGAGGGCGGCACTTGATGATGTTCGCAATGTAAACATCTTCCCGCCGCAAGCCCATGGCCTTAATCATGTTGGTGAGCAACTGTCCAGCGCGGCCGACAAAGGGTTCGCCCTGCTGGTCTTCGTCGGCGCCCGGAGCCTCGCCGATGAACATCAAATCAGCTTTCGGATTGCCCACTCCGAAGACGATCTGCTTGCGTCCTTGTTTGCTCAGGCGGCAGCGTGTGCAGTCGCCAAGATCTTCGCGAATCAGACGCAGCGCCTGAACCGGATCAGTCACGCCTGATTCCGGTTTCAGGTTCGCCACTTCGAAGGTGTTTTCTTCTACCGGTTCCGCGATCGCGGCCCTGGATCTTGGCGTCATCAAGTCTCGCTGTTCTGGCTGGATTGCTGGATTCTCAAGAGTTCCCGCGTCTTGGAACGTGTCGAGGTTGGCTTGGGCGGGCTCGCGGCGGTAAAAATCGTAAATGCCCAACTCGTTGTAGTAGCGGACACGTTCGGCCAAGGCGCGCCTGATCTCCGGATCGAGCACGCTAGCCATTCGCTATTTGCCGATCTTCAAAGGAGTGTCTTGTGGATTCCGCAGTCGTACCACCTGGTCGAGGACGCGCTGTGCGACTTCCCACTTGGTGGTCTCGGGAACTTCTACGACTTCGTGCTGGGTGATTATGGTGACTGCATTGCGGTCAGAGTCGAAGCCTACGCCCTCGCGCGAAACGTCATTCACGACGATAGCATCGAGCGACTTCGAGGCTAGTTTCTTGCGTGCGTTTTCCAGCGCGTTCTGAGTCTCAGCGGCAAAGCCAATGATCAATTGCGACTGTTTGTGCCGAACGATTTCGGCCAAAATATCCGTCGTAGGCTCAAGCTCAAGCGTCATGGGTCCGCCGCGCTTGATCTTTTGCGAGGCCGAAGACTTCGGTCGATAGTCAGAGACAGCCGCCGTTTTGATAACGATGGTCGCCTCGGGCAACAACTTCAAAACCGCCTGATGCATCTCTTCGGCAGATTCCACGCGTGTAACTTCGGCAACTCCCGGCGGAGTCAATGCCGTCGGTCCGCTCACCAGAAACACTCGCGCTCCACGCCGTAGAGCGGCTTCCGCCAATGCGTACCCCATCCGACCACTGGAGCGATTTGTAAGATATCGAACCGGATCAATCTTCTCCCGAGTAGGGCCAGCCGTAATCAAAACCGTCTCGCCAGTGAATTCCTGCGACGCGCCCAGCACTTCGAGCGTTGCAGCCACAATCGCCTCGTTCTCCGCCAAGCGTCCCGGACCCGTCATGCCACACGCCAGATATCCGGTACCCGGTTCCACGATCCGCACGCCGCGCTTTTTCAAAATCTCAAGATTCGCATGCGTAGCCGGGTGATCCCACATGTTGACGTTCATGGCCGGCGCGACGACAACCGGCGCCGTGGTCGCCAAATAAAGTGTGCTGAGAAAATCGCTGGCGATGCCCTGAGCGAATTTAGCCAAAACGTCTGCAGTGGCCGGAGCCACCAGCAGTGCATCAATGGACTGCGCTACCGCAATGTGCTCGACCGCGGAATCAATATTCGGATGCTCGCCCGCTCCCGCGCCAAACATGTCGGTAATGACTTTTTCGCCCGAGAGTGCCGCAAAGGTGAGAGGCCGGATGAATTCCTGGGCGGCGCCGGTCATGATGACCTGCACGCGGACGCCCCGATCTTGCAGCAGGCGGACAATCTCCGCCGCCTTATAGGCCGCAATTCCGCCGCTGACGCCAAGAGCGATTTTCATGATTGCCGATGGTCAATTCCCAATTGCCGACGGCTCATCCGAAGCCCAATCGGCAGCCGGCAATTGCAGGCCCTACTCTTGTCCCAGCGCCTTGTCGAGCATTTCGCTGACGACTTCGACTGGCGACTTGGGCGTTTCCGGAATCACCCATTTCACCTTGCCGGCTTTGATTTCATCCTGCGCAATCCGGCAGGGTTTGCGGGAGTGAGTTTCGATGACCGGGGGCGCACCGCCTTGTAGTTGTCGTGCGCGGCGAGCGGCTACCAGAATGTATCGATAGTTGCTGTCGAACCCTTCAATCAACTTCATTGTGTTCTCCCCTGTGCTAGCGTCCGCCCGAAGTCGCTGCGGTCGCAAACGAAGCTATGATCGGCTGCAGGCGTTCCCGGATGTTGCTCAAACGGCAACCTTCGGCCTTGGCCAGCGTTTCTGCATCGTCAGCGGATCCGCGAATTCCCGAGCGCTTCAGCCGTTCCGCAAGTAGAATCGCCGTCAGCGCTTCGATGGATTCATCCAGACGGTCGTTAACCAGAATATAGT
>Ga0206871_10227_pt1 | contig 13890 bp, 10 predicted proteins | sample Alteio_BWOrgCont_33_FD_152627 | JGI IMG/M metagenome (GOLD analysis project Ga0206871, IMG submission 152627) | Enriched cells from forest soil in Barre Woods Harvard Forest LTER site, Petersham, Massachusetts, United States -... | ecosystem: Environmental > Terrestrial > Soil > Temperate forest >...
GAAGTACTCGGGCCGGAATATTCGATGAGCTACAACTCGTTGGATACAGGATTGAAAGTTTTCTTGAGTCGCGCAATCACAGGGAGCGAAGGCGAGGACCTGGTCGAGAAGCAAAACGCGGAGAGTGGATTGATGCCGGTCCTACCGAGCGAAGCCGCGGCCTACGGTTATGAAGCCGAAAATCGTCTTTTTACTCGTGCGTTCCTGCAAGGCACCAGACCTGCGCTCACCTTTGAGGATGGCCTCGAGGTCGTTCAGCTGTTAATGGCGGCGTACCAAAGCGCTGAACTTGGGCGCACGATCACTCTTCCAGCCCGCGGGCTGGAAGGTTATAAACCTCTCGTTGCGCTGGGAAAATGGAAGCCGCAGAAACCATAGCGTGTTTGCATTGCCGATATTCCCAAGCCCACTAAGTAACGATGTACTCTGGGGCGACAGCTTTCGGTAGGCATAAAAGCTCGTTTGACGAGTACCGCACGGGGAACAGCGAACGCAATGTCCCTAGGATTCGCAGAAATGGGCAGAGCGCCGCGCACTTCTCCGCTCTCATTCGTAGCGTAACGCCGCCATCGGATTTACGCGCATTGCTCGCCGTGCCGGCACATAGCACAAGCCGTTGACGTCAGCACTACCGCCACGCCGATCAGCACAATGGGATCGATCGTGCCGACAGCATACAGCAGCCCCTGCACCAGCTTCGCCACGAAGTACGAACCTGGTGGTTCGCACGTTGGGTTCAAGAACAAGGGCATCACGCGCATGTCGCGGACCCGACGCCGCAGGCCGTCGCAAGACGGACCGTTGTGACGCTCGCTGGCTTGCGGACGCGGGTAGGCAGAGCCCCACCATGGACCGGCAAGGATGCTGACCAAGCATGGCTCTGTGTGGCTGCGTACGACGCTGGTGGAATCAGCACAGATTGCCGTTCGCAAACCAAACCAGTTTCAGAAGATCTTCCGCCGAGTAAGCTTCCGGCGCGGACGCAATGTCGGGATCATCGCCACCGATCGACGGCTGGCGGAAGTGGTCTGGCACGTGTGGTCGAAAGATGTGTTGTACCAGGAACCTGTGAAGCCCCAACCAGGAGAATCCGGTTCCTCCGAGCTACCTGCAGCGACGGCCTTCCTTCGCCTGCCTCCTCGAGAGGCCTGATTTTGATTGCCGCGCGCAAGGCGGGACATCGAGGTCAGTATGCGTTCTTGCTTGCAAACCCCCTGAATACCGTCTGCAAGATAATTTTAAGGTCCAAACACATGCTCCAATTATGGAGGTAATACAAATCTTGTTCGATCCTCTTGTTCATACACGTGTCGCTGCCACGAAATCCATTGACCTGCGCCATTCCCGTTATGCCACACTTCACATTGTGGCGAGCCATATAAGCGGGGATCTCTTGCCTAAATTTCTGTACAAAAAAAGTAAGCTCAGGCCGCGGTCCGACAACACTCATGTCTCCCCTCAGTACGTTAAGAAACTGCGGAAACTCGTCCAAACTGGTTTTGCGTAGCAGCTTGCCGACCGCCGTGATTCGCTGATCATTCCGCAACGTGTGACATGTATTGCTCTGACTGTCGTTCTGGACCCTCATCGTTCGAAACTTGAGCATCTTAAACGGTTTGCCATTGAGGCTGATACGCTCTTGGGAAAAGAACACTGGTCCCACCGAAGTCAACTTGATGGCTAGTGCGACAGTTAGAGTCAGCGGTGACGTAATTCCCAGAGCCAGAACTGAAAAAACGATATCGAAAACCCTTTTTCCAACCGAATACTTTACCGTATCGAAGGGATACGGGCGCACATCGAGCAGCGGCATTCCGTAAAAGTCGAAGACCCGGTCGGGTACAAACACTCCGTTAGCCATATCCAAAACCACGCGAACCGGAATGCATAAGCTCCGAAGCTCTTCCAAGAGATCGTTCAACTCAGCAAACCTATTGAGAGGCAACGCTACTAAAATTTCTTTGCACCCGTATCTCTCGGCCAAGTCTCCGATCTGTCCCGGACGGACAACCGGCATTGAGTCCGTTGCGGAAGCCAGAGCGTCGAGGCCAATAAAGCAGGAGACCTCCACAGGGAATAACGGGTGTGACTCCAAATGCCTCGCAATTCGCAGTGCGTATTCATCCGTACCTAATATGGCGACTCGAAGTGGCTCTTTGAAAGGGCCACGTCTCGCTATAGCTATGTTACGGAAGACATATAGTACCAGCACGCTGAAAACAAACATAAGGCCGATTCCTATTAATACGAAAACTCGCGGAAACTGAATCTGCCTATAGAAAAAAAACAGAGCGAGGACAACAGCCGTGGTATATGACATCGCTCTCGCGGTCATCCTGATCCCCGTGTGGAAGGTTGTAATCGTCGATACTCGATTAAGGCGTAGTTCCTTGACGACGATCATCCAGACGAGTGTCACCACAGTGACCCACAGCACGTAATCAACCATCGATTCTTTCGGAACCGGCGAAAAGTAAGCAGACCGAAATCGAATAAGTGCGGCCAGAGCAAACGCCAACATCGGGTTAGCCAGATGGGCAAGGGTCAGCAACAGTTCGAGTAGATTAACGATTCGACGAGTCATAGCAGTCCCGATACGACGTATTTACATCTCAATGCTTCTGGTATCCCCTGTGCCGGCGGGCAACGAAGGATCTTGTAGGCTCGGCCCACCCTAATCGTAAACCTTGAATGCACTTATTTGGCGCTTAACCAATAGCGGTATAAACCTCTCATTTAAACCGAGAAACATGCCGGCCGATTTCGCGAGCTCTTGTTTCAACGAGGACGTGGTCTTCTTTGGCTTGCCGTTATTTTGAGGTCTCACGATCTTTCTTCGAACTAACGATAATCCGTCGCGCATCAGAGATCCCCGCGTCCCCTCAGCCCAGATACCGAGACGGTTCAAGGTATAGCCCAAATCAAAGTAGCGCTTAAAAAGGCCTATTGTTGAATGAACGTGCGAGTGGTAAACAGGCGCGTTGGGCTCGTAAATAATCTTCCATCCATCGTCCAAGATCCGCTTCGCGATGGCGATATCTTCGAACACCTTTACGTCTTCTGGAAAAGTCGTGGCAGCCCAGACGTTCCGCCGAATTGCCGCATTCACCGTCGACATCAGGTAATACCGATAGCCTAATCGAGCCTTAGACGAAGCATCTTTAATGATCTTCGCTTCACCATATAACATGTTCAGGGCATCCGTCCGTTCGCAAGTCGAATCGAGTTTAGGAAGATGTCTACCGTATGCGGCTCCGACTAGGGGGTCATCGAAATCCTCAACCAGTGCGTTTAGCCAAGTCTTAGTCGCCGGAAATGCGTCCGCCGCCAGGTAAACAAGTACTTCGCCCGTAGCCAAACGCGCAGCGTAATTCCTTGTGCGAGCATGGTGAAACGTTTCGGGAGGAATCCGTTCCAAACGTACTGGGTAACGCAGTGCTACGTCTATTGTCGCGTCAGTCGAGCCCGAATCCACCACGATCACCTCGACCTTTCCTGGAGTTTCTTGCGCGAAAACACCGTCCAGGCATGTGGCTATATTCGCGGCTTCGTTCTTGCAAAGAACAAGGACCGAAATCTTCATAGAATTTGGACCAATAAATCGCCTGAAATAATTTCTCCCTATAACTGTTGCGACGATACGCACCGGACTGGCGAATTCTTCCACGCCGATAAAAGCTTTTTGACGTGCGCCCCCGAACCACTCCGTCGGAAGAGGGCGTTCAATCGCGAGTCGCGCAGAGTGCGGAGTGCTTGGATTTGTCTCCTTTTTTTGAGAAGCGCCGGCATTTGCCGGAACGCATCGATCTTAGCCTTGAAGAATGGTCGACCGGCGCCGATACGCAAAAAATAGAGCGCAGCCCCACATTCATATAAGATTCGATGCGGCAGATACCTAATTATAAGCTTTAATGGCATATTCTTCACGTAAACAAATTCTATATTTCTTTGAGAGAAATACACTTGGCGTAGGGGGTAGCTCTTCATCGTGGCGCGATACCTGTGGTAGACAATGGCGCCGGGAACGAACCGAGCCTCGTATCCACGCAGCTGCGCACGAAAGCTCAAATCGACGTCCTCATATGTCATAAAAAAGTCGGGATCGAGAAATCCAATGTCGTCAATCATGGATCGCCGATAGGCGACGGCTCCTCCGCACCCACCAAACACAGGCTTTTCCTGACTCCAAACAGAACTGAACCGTTCACCTCGGCCCAAATCAATCGTTGCTCCAGCGAAAGTCATATCAAAACCACAATTATCGATTCGGTCTCGCTCGTGGAAATCGCGCATCATGCTGGCCAACGCGCCTGCTTCCGGATGACGAAGCCCCGCTTCATGAAGCGCCTGCAACCAATTGACGTCGGCTTCGGTATCGTTGTTCAGAAGGACGATCCACCTGCCCTGCGTCCCCTGATATCCGATGTTGTTACCCGCAGCAAAGCCCACATTTTCCTCAAGCGACAAAACGGAAACCTCGGGAAAGTTACGGTGCACGAACTCGACAGACCCATCCTCGGAGCCGTTGTCCACAAGAATTGCTTCAAAATCGCGGAACCTCTGGCGGCGGAGCGCAGTAAGACACGTGTCCAGAAAGCGTAACCCATTCCAGTTCAAAACAATTACGCTGATTTCAGGCATTGCCCGGTTCACCTCGAAATCGAATTCCCAGGCGGCCTCTCCATCCGTCAACGAGGCCGCGAAACATCATAGTGAGACAAGCACATTTCTTTCTGCCGAACAGAACCACTCCCAGGCCATGCCTGAGAAATCGGCGGAAAACAAAAAGCCAGCTTTTGAAATTGGGAGAGTATTCGCCGATCGTATAGACGTAGTTGCGCCAAAGATAAAACTCGCGATAGGGTGCATGGTCAGACCAAACGGTAGAAAACCCCAACAGCTTTACCTTGCGCGGGGTTCCTATAGCGTGATCGAGAAAACTGTCCCTCACGACACCAATCTGGTACCCATGCTTACGCAATCGCAGGCAGTACTCGAAGTCCACGAAATCCATAAAGAAGTCTGATCTAGGGAGCCCCACATCAAGGACGATATCGCCACGCACTAGGGTCCCCGAAGATATAACTACGTCCACAAACAACACCTTCTGATATTCATCGCTGTAAGAAGCCGCCCGCCAGCCATTCCGCCACAGCAGACCAGGATAAGATAGAGGCAAATCGGAATGGACGGGCACTGGAGCGAGCATCGCCAATGCTTCGCCCTTGCCGTTCACCGACGTAAGCCCTTCCAGCAATTTGCGCAACGTATGCGCAGTGGGTACGCTGTCGTCGTCTAGAAGCCAGATCCAGTCGTGCTGTTTCTGCTTCGTCGCATACTCTAGACCAGCGGCAAATGCTCCGCCGACACCCATGTTGGCACCTAACTGAAGTATTTTTACTTCGGGGAATTGGGAAGATAGAATAGCAACCGTCCCGTCTGTCGAGCCGTTATCGACCACTACGATCTCCTCCAACTTACGACTCTGAAGGCGGAGTGCTAGCATCTGGCGCCCAATGATTTTCTCGGCGTTAAACACGACCGTAACACTCGCGATTGAAGCGCTCATACGTAACACCCAAGCAGAACGGGTCTATGATTTCCCACAAACGAGAATGTCTTGAAAACTAAGATAGTTAGAGCGACCGCACCAAGCTCCAAAGTATAAAGACTCCGCGGCAAAGCCCTTTCGATGTAGCAATCCTGCGATGGCATCTTGCTCAAAGGCAACCGCTCGAGCCGGGTCGTTCTCATCATCAATATAAGCGCCGTCATGAGAAAATCTAAACTCGAGAGAACTGGAGCCATTACGAATCAAGTCCCTCGATTCCTGATTTAAAAGGAAGAAAGTCGCAAGAAACTTGCCGCCTGGTTGTAACATCCGAAAAATCTCACTCGTGTAGTGTTCGACCTCCGGTGTCATCATATGCGTAAAAACAGATGTGAGAAAAACAAAATCAAAACTATTGTTCTGAAACGGAAATTGATATTCCGTTCCCTTAAATCGGCCCCTCGGGTTGTACATAGGATTTGTGATGTCGGCGAGATGAAAATGAAACTGCGGGTAACGGCGACCGATTTCTCGCTGACACCACCGGACGCCGCGCGGAACGATATCGACCCCATCATAAGTTCCACTCGTCAAATAGTCGGTAAGCGGTCTGGCCATCCGACCTATCCCGCTTCCGATCTCCAAAACTCGGTGCCCTGGCTTGAGGCCGCCGAGTTCCATAAAATAAGACATAAACTCGTTACCAGTTGCCTCAAACTCTCCGTCGCCGGCATAGTTTAGCCGCCGAGGCGGCACAAGAGCTTTGCGGCGACCGGTTATGCGCTCGATCACATCGAATGGAAGTAACGCGAGATACTTAAGGCGCTTCCGTAGGGCCCTTGGCAAACGCCTAGAAATTATGGCCCGAGGGCCCGCACTCCAATGCCGCTGGTATTCGAATGATGCGGTTGCTAATGGGTTCTCGCCAGACACAGAGCACTCCCTCTCTTGTCCAATTACGCATATTGATGTCGCCTACAAACGCACCCCCGCCCTAAATCGACTGTTCGGTCCCCAATGTTCCGGCCAACGAGGTCCACCGCCGGCGGGCGGAAACAGTCGAAGTCTGGCTCGACAGACGTAGGAGTGTATACATAAAACAGAGATCCAAGATCCAAGTAACATACTGTGAGAACAAGTTGACATACGGAAAGAACACGAGCATCTGTAGAAAAAGACATCGCGCATATATGCGATACGCGGTGTCTTTCCGCTCGCCGAGCGCGTAAACCCAGCCATACACCATACCCAATAATGACGTGCCGAATAACACTCCCGGATAACCGAAGTCGCCATAAAATTCCGCCAAGAAAGTAGGAGCAACCGACTCACCACCGTACAAATCAAATGAGAATTCTTGAATGTTGGTGCGTGGTATTAAGCTATGGAAGGAATAAAATAAAAAGCCATGCGGCGGCCTCTGAGTTGAACGAAAATCATCGACTAGGCTGTCAAACACCCTCAAGGGTACGGCAACTGTCGCGTACCCAAATGCCACACCCTCCCAGAGGGAACCGGGAGGAAGATCAGACTGGGCTAAGGCAGCGCGGAATTCCGGTGCGGATGAGCTTTCGCTCGCTCGATAGGAACCGTAAAACCCGACGAAGAGCGCAAGCGTCAAAACTGCGGCGCACAATTGCTTAAGCCGAATTCGCCGCCGCAGATAGTGGGCAAGTCCGACCACGACCACAGTCACATCAACCACGAAAGATCTACCCGCCTGGGACAGATACAAGAGAATGCCGGCCGACGCTATGAGCAAGGCGGCAATCGACACGGCCCTAGTCTTGCCATCGCGCCTGAGCAAGAGCAGGACCGCAAGAAAGACCGCGTACTTGTTGAATTCGACGAAGGGATGAATCAGCTTTATCCAGATTGTGTTAAAGCGCGGGTCTGCTCCTTGTCCCGCCACACCAAACAACAACATCCGGGTTTCGTCGGGATTGTCAGAAAGGAGAGGAATACCACCGATCAAATGATATTCGTAGGCCAGAACCGCGAACCCTACTCCCAAGCACGCGAGAGCAATCCAAAGGTTTTTGCGGACATCTATCAGCGAGAGCGCGTCCATCTTGCGTGACCGAATGTCTGCGCCCGGGTTTCGACGCTTTAATATGCGAGTTCCGATCCAAACACCGAATGGAAACGTAACCACGGGTGTCAGCAAGCAGGCCCAAGTCTCAGAACTCCATTCGGAAATGGAAGGCAGTATCCTTAGACTGGCAACGGCTAAGCAAAGGCACCAAAGGCTCCCGAATACCCTTGTAGGGTGTAGGAGATCAGCCTCCCTCCCCCGCTTGAACAATAGAAATGTCACACTGGCCAGCCCTAACGCCACCGTGGACAACCCAAGAAAAGGAGTCGCTCTGAGCATAGCTACCAGACATGAGGACACGCCCAGCAGCACCAGGACGTACGGCACGATTGAAAGCTTGTATGGACCGATATGGTCTAAGTTTGACAATGTAGTCTCAGGCTTCGCGTCCGATTCGCCACCTTAAGCTAGACCGGGACGTCGGAACGCCTTCTATGCAAGCTGCTTCTTCTGGATCCGCAACTTCCCCCACGCAGCGGCGGCAAATATTAAACAAATCACCGGATAGTAAACACAAATAGCCATTAGTTCTCGTCCGAATCCAAATCCACTTGTGAACCAATAAATAAGACTAACTAGAACGTAGATAATCATGAAACCGAGTTGGTCTTGGGCGGTCACCCCGGTAGCGCGACGAATGGTCCACTCGTTGGAAAGCCACCAGAGTGCCAACGCTATCACCTGCGCCTCCGCTACCATCCGCAACGCGTCGAGCTCAAATGCCGCAAAAGCAGTTATCGCCAAACTGGCGACCAGCATGCAGGCGGTCTGGACGAAAAAACGTCTCTGCATGCCACTCAAATATGCATAGTTCATCTGTAGAATTTGCACGACCGCTATAAAAGGTACGCCCAACAGAAGAATCCGCGCATATTCGATGCTCGGAACATAATGTGGGAGAAATCGGTGCACGAAAGCGTCTAGCGCAAAGTAATACGGCAGAAGCAACGCCCACGCAAAGAGCAGCACGTGTGTCGAATCTGTGTAGACCTGTTTCCGTCTGCGCGAGTCTATGTCAGCTAGGTGAGAAAAAAAAACACTACTGCATGCTTGGATTATCGTGATCGGAACACCCATCGCGCTTGCGGCCAAACTGTAGAGAGCGAAATTTTGAATCGAGGCCGCCCAGCTCACCGCCAGTCTGTCTGCATATTGAATCAGGTTGACTCCCGTGTTCGCCAGTACAATTGGCCATCCAGCCCGCAAGCAATTCTCAACCAAATCGACTGGTCTCACTCGAATCTGATCGCCAGTGGGCCACGGTTTCGTCCGCACAAGAAGGAATATGAGTGCACAAAGCCATCCAGCGATAAACGAACAGATAACCAATCGATAATCAACGTGCCCTGCAAAATACCACGCCAAAACGAAAGCGAGGAAAAGGCCGGGCGCGGCGACATTAGAAATAGCAAATGGCCGAAAAATCTTCCCGCACTGGAGTCCCATCTGCAATAACGTCACTTCATTCATTACGAATGAGAAGAGACATATGCCGATCGCAACAAACCAAAGGGTGCGCGGTAACAGCAACGCGGCAAAACACAGCGGAGCAATGACGAGCACGTGCTGCCACAACAGGTATTTCGCGGCCGGGCCAATCTCGTGATGGAATTCTCCCCACGACTTACCTGCCCACCGAAGAAGAGCGCCATCCGCGAAGCCAAAATGCAGAAAGCCAACATATCCCGAGTAAAGAACGAAGAGTCTCCAGTATCCATAAGCCTCAACACTTAAGAGCTTCGGCACCACAAAAACAATCGCCGCGTTGAAGAGTCCCGCCAGCAACGTACCAGCTCCCAAAGTAACGATATCTGCAGCTATAGCGGAGGGCTGCCAGGCCAGGTTCTGATCGCCTTTTGCGCCCTTAGACGCTAGGCTCTCGCAATCTTCGGCGACGCCAGGCGACGCAATCGTCCTCGGTATCAAATCTAATTCCGGTCCCACGTTCAGTCCCATAAGTTTGCTGGCAACAGCTCAGAACTAAGCATCCTTGCTGATTGAGAGTAGCGCGTTCTCTAAGGAACGTTGCACCACCGCCCTCCCCGACGGATCGCTCAACGGTCAGTCGTCATACCCGAGCAAAAGCGATTACGTGTTCAGGTTTCTCGATGACGACGCCTAGAGTCGTGAGCCCCACTCGTTTAAACATCCTATTCAATGTTTCTGGGTTGAATACATGATGGTGCATTGCGCGGACCGATGCATTTCGTAAGCACCGTTCGCGGAATTCCGCAAAAGACCCGGCGGGCCTATCCAGCCCAAGATCGTGCATGCTGAGAATCTCATCAAGATGAGTCAGATCATCTTCGGATCTATTTTGAAGATAGTCTTGCTCGATGTGCTCAAACTTCGTATAGGGTCGCCTATGATCAAAGGTCCCGCCCTTGTGGGGGACGACTAATACAAGCATCCCCTTGTCGGTCAAGACGCGCTTCCACTCCTCTAAGGCCCTCAAGGGATTGGCCAGGTGCTCAAGAACGTGAGAAGCAAGGACAAAATCGTAGGTGCTGCCAGCAATTTCCCTTAAATCGAGAGCCTCAGCGACGAACTGCCTCCCCAGCCGACGACCAAACTGTTGCGTCTCGTCGGAGGAAGTCCAAATGGTATGACTTGAAAAGTTGCAATCATCGATCAGTTTACAAAGATCGTAAACGGGAATTAGTTCGTTTTGACGAAAAATCGGACTAGGGCCGCCAATTTCCAAACCGTACTTGTCTTCAAAAAATGGCCTAGCCGAACTATACCCCTTACATGGGCGCCGAGTGACACGTCTGGCGACCATTGCTGGCAAGGCGGGAATTTTGCGAACATAACTTCGCCAGTTAGCAGATTGCATTGGAAACGGCTTCATTTATCGAACCGCCTGCGATAGTCGATCTGCTTTTGTATTAGGAAGTGGCTTCCAGGTCTGCTTCGATCGCATAAACGGCAATCGAGTACCGAATTGACCGAAGCGAAACTACGACGAGTGAAACTACCCTTCCCACGAACCAAGATTCCTTCATGCCGCTGAACGGCCCTATATTTGTGGCTTAACAAACCTAATTTCAATAGATACGGCCTGTCCCTGCTAGTTGTCTTTTGGCGGCTGATCTTTAAATCCGGCGCCGCTTTTTACATCAGACTCAGTCGAGTTATGAGGGTGTTTCCCGTTTGATTCCGGTCCGCCGTTCGAAGAGAAACGAGACAAGTGGGCCTGCGCCGTCGCAAACACCTCGGATGCAAATATTTTGCGCGGGTCACTTTCTTCGACCGCCTCCCAGCGCTCTTTTGCAACTATCCAAGTTAACATTACAGTAATCCCAAGCATAGTTCCTAAACCAACAATGGCAATGCGCGGAGGAAACGACTTTTTGGTCGGCACAAGAGCCTCGTCCAATACTTTGACGGAGGGAATCTCCTTAGCCTCCTGAACCTTCGCCAACTCGTATTGTTGTGTAAGTAATTCGTAAACTGTTTCTTGAATCTTCGTCTGCCTGTACAAGTCTGCGTACGTCACACCTAACAGCGGGAGCTTGCGGATTGATGGGTACAGGGAATTATCGTTCTGAAGATCGCTCTCCGTGCCGGCCCCTCCGACTTCGTTTAGTTTTTTTTGTAGTTCTTCGACGTGTGCCTCTGCGGCGCGCACCCGGACATTATTATCCGTGTAAATCTGTTGCAGGCCGCTAAGTTCAGCCTGCGCCGCAATTAATTGGCCTTGTAGCATCGCGGCTGCGTCGACCATCGCCTTTCCTTGCTCGGGAATGTCAATCGCCGTATTTTTGCTCGCAAACACACTGAAGTTCTGTTCCGCGCTACCCAAGTCCGCCCTAACCTTGTCCAAGCGCCCTTCAAGAAAAATTCGCTCTCGCCGCGCTGAGGATGTGCTTAGCTGCGCCACAAGCATGTTCAGCTCGTCTACGTATGCCTGGGCCATGGCAGCCGCCCGCTTAGGATCATGATCCGTAACGATGATTGAAATGATTCCGCTCTTGCGGTCCGATGAAAGGTTTGTGCGCTCGGAAAGTTCTTTTCTCGCATCTTCGATTTTTGAATCGCGATACTCATTCATGAGACCGAATTGGCTGATTAAGTGGTTCTGTACCGTGTCGCTTCCCAGAATGCCGATGAACAGATCTCCCGAATTCTTCGTTCCGAGAAGATCACCTGCTAACCCCGCGAGGCCACCGGCGGCGCCAGTCGTCGAACCGGACATTGCGGCCAACATCCCCAAACCTGAGGCTGACTCATTATCGGGAGGCATGAGGCGAGTAACTGATTGATATCTCGCGGGGATCAAGAAGGCGATCAGAGTACTTAAGAGAAGAGCGCAAATCCCAGACCTCCAAAGGAGTCTGCGGTTCTCCCAAAAGAGCCGGAGATGTGGTAACGCCCTCAGCTCGGTCTCGCTGCGCCTTACACGCCGAAATTCCGACGAATCCCGCTCCTCCGGGTCGAGAACTGCATTGGGTATTGGCGCTCTACCTATCGAACTCAACTTTCACCCCTGTAACTCGTTCTGCTTTGGCAAGAGACCGAACCAGCTAAAGAATTGCCAATTTCGATTTCAGCACTTAGTCGCGCAGCCTTTGAGGATAAAACGTCACCTGGGCGCTTGACGTCCAGTTCGTCTGTGGACCTGGAGCCAAAACCGGCGCAAGCCACTTTTCATACTGCACCGAACCGGACAACTCAACATCTCTGTCCAACCACCAATCTACTCCCACGGACCCATCGTTCAACGTCTCGCCATTTGGAATAAAGTCCTTTGCGACCTTCGCGTGGCGATACGAAACCTGTACGCTACTACGCGCGTTCAAGTGATAGGTTGTCCAACCTTGAAAGCCCTGACCCTCGCGTCCCATCCAACTTCCGATCAGATTGTTCTTGTTGGTCGCCAGATCGTGATAAAACGCTTCCCAATACACGAATTGTCCGCCATGGCTGCGCGGGGTGACAGGATCCGTGTAGCCCCCTTCCAAACGAAGCTCAAACCGCGAACTTCCAAACAATTTAGGCACATACACTCCGGAGTTCCACGCTGCGCGGGGCGGGCTTTCCAACGGCACGACATCGTCCATGGCAATCGTGTCTGCATAGAGTGTCAGCCAATTGGTCACCAGCGGCGGCTTATACGAAAACTCAAAATTACTAATCCGCTTGCCAGGGTTCGTAGCAGCGCCATAGTTGAATGATGACTTTGTACTCACGAGGCTATTCCAGATCGCACCGATCGTGAGCGGCCTTCCCACGCCGCCAAATTCCACAGTCCGACTGAATCCGAACTCGATGTTCCGTGTCGGCTTAAAGCTGATTTTTTCGCCGTGCACTACAGGTCTCGCAGGAAACTCCTCCCCAGAGAGCTTGCCAACAAAGAACTCTGTCTTCGCGGGTCCAAGCACGCGCGAAAGCAGGGGAATCTCGAGTTCCTGTTCCGGATGGATGCGGAACATGTACATCGGCTCCGCATTGTTGGTCAGCATCAACGCCGTACCGTACTCCGGTCCCCACCACAGGCTCTGCTTGCCAAACGAAAAGTCCCATCCGCCGTAGTTCGTCGAAAAATAGGTGTCGAGCAGGCGGAACTGATTGGCTTCGGCAACGGCAGTTGCCGGTTGCAGTGGATTCTGGTCCGCGTTCGCAATCACCTGCCGCACCGCAAGCGAATACGCAGGCCCGCCCGGCGCATGCTGATATTCTCCACGGATGTACACGGTAAATCGTCCCGCAGTCCCGTACGCGGAGAATCCGTCGTACGTGTTAAAGCCTTCCTGATAGGGGCGCCCGTAATCGTCGACGATCGTTTGACCAAAATGGTAACTGTCATTCAACGGCGGGCCGTCGATCCCGGTCACCCTTGAATAAACCGACTCAAGGCGCGCGGTCGAAGCTCCGGCAACATCCATCTTCTCTATGTTGCCGTGGAACTCGGCTTGAAGTGCACCGAGAAGCTGATCTGCCTCAGCGGACACGTTGTCGCCGGCATTCATTTCGTCAGCGGCCTCATCGACAAGCAGCGCGCATTCGTTTCTCGTCCAAGGTCGCGTCCCTAGAAACTCTGAATGGATGTAACCCAGCGCTGCTAGCCGTTCGATGGCCGGATATATCCAGCTGTCGAGCTCAACGTAAGGAGATCCTCCACTGCCGAAAGTTTGTGGGGCATCTTCGCGCCATTCTGAATATGTGGGCCAACCGCTGCCGCCGAGATCCGGATCGTGGTGGTGCCGATATACCTCTTGCGATACAAACCACCCGAGCGCGC
>Ga0206871_10228_pt1 | contig 13867 bp, 13 predicted proteins | sample Alteio_BWOrgCont_33_FD_152627 | JGI IMG/M metagenome (GOLD analysis project Ga0206871, IMG submission 152627) | Enriched cells from forest soil in Barre Woods Harvard Forest LTER site, Petersham, Massachusetts, United States -... | ecosystem: Environmental > Terrestrial > Soil > Temperate forest >...
CAGCTCGCAACCGTCTGCTCTATCTCTTCCAATGAGATTGGGTCTGAGAAGCGCTCATCACTCAGCGCTAGGAGCATAGCCACAGCTTCCTGTTCGGAGAATCCAGCGGCGTAGGCTTTCCCTAGCTTCACCATCATCAGCGGATGCCGTCCGTCCCCGGACGCGAGCATAGGCAATGGTTCGCCTGGAGCCGCGGGGCGTTCCACCTTCGCCCGTTGGACCGCCTGCTCAAATACAGCCGGACGTGGTGCTAGTGGCGCGTCAATCAATAGCTCATAGACTTCGCCGGTATCCGGGTGAATGTTGCCCGCGGACATAATCAGTCCGCCCGTGCTGCGTATCTCGCCACTGCACCCATCTAGCATCCACGCGGCGTTAGTCTCAAGGGCACCGCTGAATATCATCTGCACGGCGTAGGAAGTGCGCCGTCCTGTGCGGACAGTCATGGTAACCGGAATCTTGTTACGCTCGCGCCATGCTATAAAGTCTTCATACGTTGCTAGTCCGTGGTCACAATCCACAACGAATAAATTACTAGCGCCGCAAGCAATCCCCACGTTTGCGTTTGGATACTTGGCCCACCATGCTTTGATCTGCTCAACGTCTAGCGTGGCATCCTTGTATCCGTTGCCGCCGTCTTTCTTCGAGATGACGGGATACTTGTCCCGCGGCTTGAGCGGGAACACATACCACCCGCGGGCAGCATGTTCGAGCGCTATGTCTAGGAATTTGCTCATTAGCTTCTCAGGAAGTCTTCCAGCTCCCCAAATTTTTACTTCTCGCCTGCCCTACGAATTGAGCCTCCTGGCATGGCTAGCTATGTGCTTCTGAAATACTTGGTGGTGCTTGGTGAGCATCCGGTCCACGCCCTCAGAATCCACCGCATGAATCTGTGGGCTGAAGCTGAAGTGATTGTGTACATCTCCACCGCTTGAGCCTCCGCCGCGGGAGACATTCCGCAGGCCGTCCATGACCCTGTTATTGAGGACGCCCTCGCCCGGCTCCAGGCGAGCAGGGACGATGTCACCCTTGCCCACTCCCGGCACGATGCCCCCTGACTCTAGCGCCATAACTTCCGCGAAGGTGGTTGCGGCCAACACCGTGCCTAAAATCGGGTTGCCCGCGGAAGCAAAGGCATCGGCAGCCGCCGTCCGCGCATCACCAAAGCGCTTGCGGCCTTGCACGGTTGCCAGCTCCATTGAAAGCTGAAGGGCGCTCTTGAGGGCATCGGTTGCCATCTGGGTGTCCATTTGTCTCATCATGTGCGAGAAAGATTCTTTACGCATGAGGACTTGGGTAAATCCGTTTGCGTAGGCGTCAATCATGCGCTTCTGCAATGCCTGGATGCCCGCGATTTCCTTCTGCTGTGCTTGGTTCGTGAGCGCTGCATCCTGATTGGCGAGCTGCTGGTCCAGCTCCAGGATCTTATTGTTCAGTGCCTTCTTTTTGTTTTCGTATTCTTTGTCACTTGTATCCAGTGCGGTGATTTCGTTTTGCAGCTCTTGCTTTTTCAGGTCGTACTCGCGGGCGTTGAAGGACATTTCCATGTCCAACCGCTCTTGCAGGCTCATGCGTCCCTCAGACACACGCAATTGTCCAGCCTGCCGGTCCGCGGCTAACATCAGCTCGCCCATTTTCGCCGTGTGCTCCGCACTTTCCTTGCCCGCCTCGGCATTGAGTTTCTTTATCTCCTCATCCATCTGCCGAGTTAGGTTAACCCTGGAGTTGAGTAAAGACTTATAGAAGCCCGTCTCCTGCAAGCCCTTGCCTTCTTCTTCCTTGATAGCGGCGTCAATGGCCGCGAGCCGGGCCGCGGAGCCTTCCCGCGTGGCGGCAATCTTCTGCCGTTCGTTCTCTTGCAGCCCTTCCACCGCGGACTTATAGGCTTCCTCCCGCAGCTTCTCCGCTTCATCATCGGACTTGCGTTGGTTGGCGGCTTGCTCGCGTGCGGCCTTGTCAGAGTCCCCGGCTATCTTGTCATCCGTGGTATGGACGGCGTTGTCCGTTTGCGCCTTCTTCAGCGCGGCAACCTTCTCCTGGACTTGCGCTTGAGCGTTGAGGGTGTCCAAAAGAGTCTCTTGCGACTCAATCTCTTTCTTGGTGTACCCAACCTTGGACTTCTCCAGCTCATTTATCTGGGACTGCATCTGCGGCAGACCGTCTATGTAGATGGCCGCGCCCTTCGCATTAGCCGCGGCTTGGATCTGCTTTTGTAGAGCTAGGACGTGCTCGGCACTCTTGCGTGTCCCGGCCAACAAGTCCGCCGCTTCACCTTGCTTACCTTGGGCTAGCAGCTTGTCCTCCAGGGCACTCTTAGCGCCGGTTGACCCCGCGCCGAACTGATACCAAGATGTTTTGAGCTGTGCAAAGGTCAAGTCCGCGGCCTTCGCCATCGTGTCCAGAGCGCCGGTTAGATCCTTCAGGCTCGCGTGGTCGATAAGCTGGAGCTGTTTTTCCAGAGCGCCAAGGTGATCGTTGTTTAGCTCATCAGTCCTGATGCCAGCTTCTAGCAGCTTGTCATTAAGGCCGTTGAGCACGTTAGCAACGGTGGTCCCAAACTTCTCTTGGCTGCGGGTTAGCTCCTCCCCTTTTTCCTTCAGCTTGGCTAGGTGCTCTAGTAGGAGCGTGGCTCCCACAATAATTGCTAGGAAGGGGAAAGCCTCTGCCATTGCCGCGCCAACCGGACCTATAGACGCGATAAACGAAGTAAGGGCGCGTGGAAGATGTACCCCGAATTCTTCCCCGGCCAGCATTACTCCGTGCCTAGCTTCCATCATGCTGCCGGACGTGGACCGCGCCATGTCATCCGCGCCGTCCTTGATATCTGCGAAGGACCCGCGGGCGTTGCGTGCGGCATCCGCCAAGCCGGTTGAGAACGTGGCCGTTTTGGTTTGCAAATCGACACTCAGACTCCAAACTTGATTACTCATTTCTTCATGTCCTCTAGCCCTTCAGTGAGGGCTTCGTTATATTTCTCTAGCACTTCGTCTTGCCTGGAGCGTGCCGCGGTTTCCAGCCAATGCAACGCCGGGACGTGAGCGTCCCCTAACTCCTGAATTAATCCGTAAAAGGTTTTCTGACTAGGACCAATTCGCAAAGTAAGTTCGCCATCACCTACCACAGATTCCCGGTGGAGATCATTCTCCAAAGCCCCCCGTGAGATATGGTGCGGTCTGCTTGGCTTCCTCAATGATCGGCTTCGATGCTTCCATCTCCACATGCCGAAGGAACTTCTTTACCGCACGTTTTGATCCTTCAGTGAAGGCTTCCTCTAGTTCGTCCAAGCCTTCAATGTTGGTGACTATCTCAATGTCTAGGTCCGCCATTGGCCCTCACAGGAATGAAGAATTGGAGCGGCTGCCCTCTCCCCGGAAGACAGCCGCCCGCTTTTCCAGCGCTTTTCATCAGCGGTACGCTGGAGACCGCTATTAGCCTCACCGCACCCGGTGTGATGTATCACCCCGGCCCGAGCGCGGACCCCGCTAATCGGGGGCAGGAGAAAACCGCGCCGAGTTGTTAGGACGCGGAAACGTTGTAGCTCTGGATTGCCTCCGAGCGCCTCACACGTCCATCTGTCCGGCGATAGCCAATCAGGCCGACTGTCCCCGCGGTTGCCCACATCTGATCCACAACTTTCAGGCGCACTGCGGAGCCTCCCCTATCTCCAATGACGTAGGCTTTCCGCACATCCCCGAAGAGAACGGGGCAAGCGCCGCGGGCGGCTGTTGGCATTGAAGCTGAGTAATACACAGGATGGCCGAACAGATAATCCTGTCCGTTAACCGTGGTGAACGCTGGGAAGAACAAGTTCGATTGAACCTGTGCTTTACGAATCACGATGGACGTAGCACGCGACATTAAAAAACTCGCGTTGAGCAGGTATGTAGCCGAGAGGCTGCCGATCAGGTCAAGAATGCCGCTGATGGACACAAGGTTGCCGTTGGTGTCTGGCTCCTCAGTAACGCCCGCGCCTACGTTGCCGATTAGTCCCTGAGGCTGTCCGCTGCCGGAGCCGTTTACAAACCAACCCTCTTCCAGTTGCTGAATGTCCTCACTGATGTCGCCCAGGACAAATTGCTCGAATTCAGGAACATCTTGCAGGACTTCAAGCGAGCACGCGGCTAACGTGCCCACCATGTACGCGGTGAGGGATATCTGCGATAGCGTGGGCGCTGTTCCGCCAAATGCGCTAGCCTCCGTTGTCAATGCCGCCGAACCAAACGAAGATTTCTGCGGAATGAGCCGGTCGGACTTGGTAGGAATTACCGTTGCCAAACGGCGGACGGCTAGGTCTGCCGGAGCCAACGGGACGATTTCATTGTCCACCGTGATTGGTGCGGCGAATCCGCCCGCAGCATCCACGGACTCGGTCAAGGAGGCGCTGATCCTTCTAGATTCGAGGTAGGTATAGAAGGCGTCGCGGTATTCACGCAAGAATCTTTTCGGCACGATAGGCTCGCCATCGGCAAATGGTGTGGCGTATACCGGCAATGCTGGAAATTGGGCGCGATAGGCCTTGAACTGTGCAATTCTGTCCCCTCCTCCTGCCGCGTCCATTTGGTTTTTCAATCTCCCCGCCTCGGCCAAGTGGCCGTTAACCTTTTCGTGTTCGGTGGTGGTGAGGTTACGTTTTTGGCGTTCGGCCATGTTCACAATGGCATCTGCCGCGTTTATGACTTCAGCGTGTCGTGCTTTCAGGGTTGCGGGCATAACTTTTCTCCTAATTGGTTTTGTGTTCGTGCCCGTCTTTACCGTCTGCCGTTACCGGCAACGCGGGGAACTTCGCACGATGGCCCGGCGCTAACCGGGCAGCTCCTTATCTTGTCGGGCGGCGGGAATGGACTCGGCCCACCGCCCTTGCCATCGGATGTACAGGCGCGATTCCCGCACCCGATGGCAAACTCAATTCGCGGGTATATCGAAGACCCGCTCCAGCTCAACGATTGCCGCCTCCATACGCCGGGACATCTCTTGCGCGATAGCGTCAATCATTTGGTCCGGTATATCTTTCGCAAAGGCCGAGCGTGGACGCCCTTGCACAATCGCAACGACGCCTAGAAAGTCCTCGATACCGGCGAGTGGTGGGTCCACTAGCGAAAACTCACCCGTGCTTACATCGCCCACAATTGCAAAGGCATACTCGGCGTCCGCAATGATCTGCTGGTATCTGTCCATGACTCGCTGCCTCACTGAAGACACTCTAACTCATTTGTGGTACAATTAAAACCGTGCAAAAAATGTCACCCATTCCGATTGCGATTAAGATCCGGTCGGCCCGGATTCCCATCCGTTGGCGGCTTCACATAATGAAAGACGGAGAGCGAGTCTTTTGGCCGCAAGTCATTGCAAATGAGGACACAGAAGAGATTGAGAATGAGAGTCCCCTGGATCTGCGGGCGCGGCTGTTTCACACATTTAACACAGATTGGAACGAGGGAACTGCGCTAGCTTTTCTCAACCGTGTAGGTGCTTGGCAGACCACCACCGTGGGGGGGGAACAACGCCGGACGTACCGGTCAACGTGGTGTTTGGACATCGCGATGAAATAGGGTTACACGTATTGCCTGTCACACTGGAGGAAATGCATACCGAGATTGATTTTTGGTACAAGGTCCAGAGCGCACGTCCTAGCCTCACAAATTACGGACGGTTGGCATTCGCCGCGGAGGCACGCGCTCACAATACGCTGAGTGTTTCCTTGGAGTCGGGGAGGGACCCACATGGAGTGGTTGACACTATCACGGCGCGAGAACTACTAGTTGCGTGCTCATGGCTAGACGCGGCGGGCGGTTCAGACCTGTATATCTGCGCTGAATGCGCGACAAGGTTTAGGTCCCGGCACAAGAAAAAATATTGCCGGTGGGAATGCGGGCACGTAGTTGCCGTCAAGAATTACAAGCGAAAACTGGCAGCGCTTAAAAAGCTGCTCCGCGAATATCCCAAGAAGTCTGCCTCAGAGATACTAAAACTGCTCCAGGCGAAAGGACACACAGTAAACCCCCGGGGCGATAAAGTTTTGGTACGTCGCGTCGGCGCTTCGATCAAGGGGAAATGAAAGCAACGTTAGGCGGGGGAATCTGGCTCATTAGCTAGCGCCTTCTCGCATAGGATACGTATTCGGTCCTCTAGGGCGAGAATCCAAGCGTTAATTTTATGCATGAATACTATAAGACTTCGATACCGTACTTACCTTAAGGCTTCGCCCCATCACAAGCAGGTTCCCCGAGCGCCGGTATCCAGGCTTCTTCCGCGAGAACTTGAGAAGCGGCGCGTGAGCCGGGGACAGCCCTTTGCCGGTGCGAAGCACGTAGGGCAATTGGCTGTCATCCACGGTTATCCATTTCCCGGCACCGTTCTGGAAGCTGCGACTAACGCTGCTTTGGACCGGACGCATCCGGCGTAGTTGGCGGATCGTGCGGGATTCGGGAACGGCCTTGAGTGTCTTCATGCGTACAGATTCGCAGGGGACCCGCGGCGGCTCAAGGTCACTGTCCGGTAGTTACGAGGGTATTACTTCCGGGTGGAAAATGCAGTCAACCGGCTTGTTTTCTGGACCTTACAATCGGACTCGGCAACGGGACTTCTTAAGTGGACTTTCGCCTTTATTTCGCTGCAGCAAAACGTATAGACTCACTCGCGTGGACGAAGGCCGCAAGCGGGTAATCGCCATCATGGCGGCAATTCTTACCAGCCTGCACATGCAAACTGCCGATGATTTGTTCGGAGGGCCGCAGGGAAGCCCGAGGACGGAGAAGCTAATATCCGCATCCGTACAATGGGCGGAAGAGATCATGCGGAAGATTGATTCGCGCTGGCCCTCGTGAGCGAAACGAGGTCAAATCGGGTTTTTAATCGTGTCGCTAGAATCGGTTTCAACAATGACAGCTACCTCGGCCCCGTCTTTCAGTCCGGCCTTCTTACCTTCGCTGTCGGTGACGACATTTTCGATACGGATCTCTCTATAAAGGGGGTCAGCTCCTTTAACGCGGATCTCCACCTTCTCTGCTTCGCCTGGAAAGACAGGCTCTATGATCTTCTGGACGGTGCCTCGTAGCTCTTGACGCGTTTTGCTCATGGGGTAAATTGTGCGTCGAAGTCGTCTACTAAGACTGGTCAATTGTGGACACTAAGAGATTCAATCTACGCGCGGCTGCGTTCGTGCTCCTTGCGTGGTCGTTCTGCCCGCGCTCTGCGCGAAGCGGCTGAAGCTGCTCGCATAATCCAAGTGTGTTGCATACCAGAAACACTGTATGGCACATTCCGGCGAAGGAAGGGACAATTCCAAACCATGCACTCACCGGGCGACATCGCATTCCTCAAGTCAGAGATTGAGCGGCTGGAAAAGGCGCGAAGGGAATGCACCGATAGCGGGATACGGCAACAGATTGAAGTGTGGATTGATGACAACAAAAAGAAGTTACACGCGGGCGAAATTCAAAGCAGCCAACGGGAGCCCCCAAGCAAGTCCGATCAAAGTCCTTCCACCGATTGACTCGCTTCTGCCTGTATGTACGCCACCGCACAAAGGTGTGTTAGACTTTTTGCTCAAAGGGGGACGGCTTCCAATGACCCCGACTCAATTTACCTGCCCGATGTGCGGCAAGCCAATAGACTTGGATAGGGACGAAACCGCGGACGAAGAAGGCCACGTTATGCACGCGGAATGCTACTTCAAGCGCGTAGGCGGCCACGAACGGACGCCGCCTGACGATCACCACACGGAATAGGCATTTGCGCTGATTGCCGCGGCTGCCCCGCGCTGCCCGCGCTATAATCTCCATCGCTAATCCGGGGATGCCGGAGCGCGAGGGGGCAAAGTGCGGTTCCCGGTCCGGCGTTCCCGGTTGGCGTTTAAAGCCCTCGGATGCCTCCCTTGCACAGTTATCGGTGCGGGATTATAGTTCTCGACGCAAGGCAAGACTGAGGTCCCGATAGTCTCTGGGGGAGAGAAATCGGGACCTTTCTATTTTCGACCCACTCGCTAAAACAATTACAGCCCGGCCCGCGTCTTATCGCTTGGCGTCGTGCTCGGCGAGAAGAACGTGAATCTTGGAGATGCGCTCTGTTCGGAGGTCGAAGGCCTGAATCTCTTTTTTGCTCATTGGAATGAACACCTCTAACAGACGGGCTTCGTATTGTTGCTTCGTCAAGGTTGCGAGTTCATCACTCAGTTCTTTGAGTTGTACTTCGTTTAACCTGCCTTGCCTTGCCACGAGTCGTTCTCCCTGACCACAGGGGCTTAGTTTCTCATTGCGCGAAGACGGGAAAATGGTGCGGGACCGCACCCCGATGTTTCATAGAGAGCGGACGATCAGTAAGAGTATTGCGAACACGAGAAACGTTGCCAACAAACCGTACCCTAGCATAGTCCCTCCTCTTGGGGGCGAACCTCCATCCATTACGCTAGAGGACGGTCTAAGTCGTGTCTGATCAAGATTGCTCGCTTCGGTGCCGGGCACAGAAAAACAAGGAGTGTGCACTGTTGAACAGTCCGCGTTGAGGAACATTAGCTACTATTAAATTCTAAGAAAAGCAGGGACCCCTCTCAGGGCGGAGGAAGGAGTCGCAGTTATGCCCAGAATCTTACTGGCTGAGGACGACGATGCTGTCCGCGATATGCTAAAAGCCGCGCTGGAACGCGATGGCTTCGAGGTAGTTGCCGTAGCGAACGTGTGCGACGCGCTTCGTAGCATCGCGACAGAGAACTTTGACGCGCTACTTTCCGACTTACACATGCCGAACGCCGGTGATGGCTTTACCGTCGTCAGCGCTATGCGCCACACCCACCCGCAAGCTGCGACTCTGGTGCTAAGCGGCTACCCAGCAATAGACGAGGCTTTGTCTGCCATCCGCGTACAGGCTGACGAAGTTCTGATGAAACCAATCCAAATAGCCACCCTTCGGGAAGCTATCCGCAAGAAGCTCGCGAACCCGGTAGCTAGCAGACCGCTGCCTACGCGGAGCGTGGCTTCGATACTAGAGCATGACTTAGATGCTACGATTCAGGACTGGATGGCGCTCGTAAACCACGATGAAGAGCTGAATTGCATCCCATTGAGCTTTGAGGACCGTACCGGTCATTTACCCAATCTCATCGCTGATCTGATTCAGCGCTTGCGTCTCCCCCAAACTGAGAGAGCAGCCAGCTCCATCCCGGCACGCCAGCACGGAGAACTACGCCGTCAACAAGGCTATACCGCCTCGATGGTCGTCGAGGAATCGCGAATCCTACAGGTCAGCATCTTTAAAACTCTACAAAACAATCTAGATAGGGTGGATTTCAGCAAGGTGCTGGCAGACGTAATCACCATCGCAGACGAGGTGGACTCGCAATTAAAGCAGGCCATGCTCAGTTACAACACCCAGGGTCCCGGCTCTGCGGGTTTGGCGGCGTAGTGTGCCATATTGAACACCCACAGGACCCGCGCAGCGGATATTGTGTTAGTAGCTTCACATAGACGGAACACGGTCGCGGGTTAGCGACGGTACGTCATTCGACCCACGACCGTTCCCACGCTCCCGCCTCTTTTCTTGGCCTTTCCGCCCCTAGCCCTTGCGCTTCTTAGCCCACGTTGCCGTCACAAGGCTGTTTAACCGGTCCTGCCGCCCCTTAACCCATTTTGAGTAGTGGCGCTCCGTGGTCTTGATGGATTCATGCCCTAGCAGCTTGGAGACTTCCTCCAGCGGGACGCCTTTCTCCAGAAGATCCACAGCGAAGGTATCGCGGAGCCGGTGACTCAGCATATTTCCTTCGGACGTGATGCCCGCGTCCCTAAACAGCTCGCGTAGATCGTGCTGCCAATTGGTGACGGCGCTTTGTTCTTTGCCGGTGCCGGTATTCCAGAGTAGGTACGCCGGGTTGTCGTTAGGGACGGCTAGGATTTCCTTCGCCACTTCGGGCGGAATCGGAACGCTCACGTGCGTGTCTGTCTTCTGCCGGGCCGTCACGATGCTGTATAGCTTCGCTGCCCGATCATGGACAAGTTCATCCCGCCGCAGAGTCACGGCGTCACGGATGGCTAGGCCGCTCCACCGCATGAGCTGGATTAGACCCCGGACGCGAGCCGCCTTCGTTCTATCCGGGAAGGTGGATGGGATGGTCTTGAGCAGCTTGGCATACTCCGCGGCAGAGAGTGGCAGCGTGGGCGCTTCATCCGCCTTGATGGGGGACAGCCGCGGCACGCGGTCCAGCCATTTGTTGTCATAGCAGAAGCGGAGGAAGTTCTTGAGCCGCGCCTGGACCATCTGCCGCGTGTTAGAGGACGGGTACAGCGCATCCCATCCGGCTTGATAGTCAATGAGCAGTTCGCGGGTGATGCGAGCCACGGTAAAAACACCCCGCGCTTCTGCGTACACGCGGAGCCTGTCCAGCTCGCGGCCATACTTGGCGAGCACGTCCGCGGTGATGCCCTGATTTCTCTTGTCCGCCTTGAAGACTTCCAGTGCGTCCATGACGGTGCGGGCATCGTTCGATTGCGCCGCGGGTGCTCGCCCGGCTAATTGATCCTCCAGGCGGCGCTTGACTTCCTCTGCCTCACCCCATGACCGTGTACCAGCTTTACGCCTGTGCTGCTTGCCGCTCTGTGTCCAGCGGAAGTGTTTGCGGCAATTGCAGCGCTTGGAAAACTCATCCCCGGCGTACTTGCAAGCGGCGGCGTGCCGGACGAAGATGGTAATGAGTGGCGCGGTGCTCATTTCGCCGCCGTTTCCTGGACACCAATGACTGGTAGACCCCACGTTATTTCGCGCCCTTTCTTGTTGGCGATACGCACCCGGACGGTGTTATCGTCCGCCTTGACCACCGGGTAATCGTGCCCCACTTCAAAGGGCATCGCCGTGAGCACGTCGGCTTCGTCCAGCGTGTAATGCTGATTGCCGATGTCCCCCTCCAGGATGGTTGCCCCAACGTGGTGAGCATCCGTGGCTGTGGGACGGCGTTTGGCTGTGATATGCAGGGCCGGGGCATCCTGTGCCAACGCCGCCGCGCTAATAAGCAGAAGGACCGCAATTGCTAGGTTTTTCATGTGCTGAAGCCTCCCCTTACTGAGTAGACCGTAGCACAGAATTAGCACAGTCCAAAGCTATTTTCGGTAACCAAAAGAAAAACCCGCTGTTTATGCGGGTTTTATGGGCTTAAAGTTTGGAGGCGCGGGTCGGAATCGAACCGACGCATAAAGGTTTTGCAGACCTCTCCCTTACCACTTGGGTACCGCGCCCCTGCTCAATACGTTAGCGTTCCGAGCGGAAAAAGTCTATCCGCGAGGGAGAATCTTCGGGAAGAAAAATGGAGCGGGAGACGAGGGTCGAACTCGCGACTTCAACCTTGGCAAGGTTGCGCTCTACCACTGAGCTACTCCCGCCCTGCGAAGGTGATTATAAATGAGGGCTTAAGCGGCGGCAACGGCGACGCCGGACTTGATGGTTCCGCGTCTTTCGTGCGCTGACGTTTAGTGCGCTGACGCTTAGTGCACCGACCATTGCGGATCTTCCTCAGGTTTGACGACGTGGCCGTCGCGCATGTGGATGATGCGGTCTCCGTACTTGGCGGCTTCGGGGTTGTGCGTGATCATCAGCACCGTCTGACCGAGTTCCTGGTTGGATTGGCGCAACATGCGTAGAACGATGTTCGAATTCTCGGTGTCGAGATTGCCGGTGGGTTCGTCGGCCAGAACGACCGCAGGTTTGTTGATGAGGGCACGCGCCAGGGCCACACGCTGTTGCTCGCCACCGGAAAGTTCCGAAGGGCGGTGGTTCAGGCGCTTGCTCAGTCCCAATAAGTCGCAAATGCGGAGGAAGAAAGCGGGATCACGGTCGCCGTTGCCGGAGATTTCCTGCGCAATGGCGATGTTCGAACGGGCGTCGAGCGTGGGCAGCAGGTTGAACTTCTGAAATACGAATCCGATCTTGCGTTTGCGCATGCGGGTGCGCTCGGCATCGGAGAGAGTGGCGAAGTCGTCGCCATCGAGAATTACCTTGCCGGAATCGGCGCGAGTCAGTCCGCCGAGCAGATAGAACAGGGTGGACTTGCCGCTGCCGGAGGGGCCGACGACGGTGACGAATTCTCCTTTCTGCACGTCGAAGGAGATGCCGCGGAGGGCGGCGACGTCGATCTTGCCGACGCGATAAGTCTTGTGCAAGTCAATAGCTTCGATGAATGCGCCCATGCCTGAGTCGATCTTACACGATGGAAAGCAATCAACCGCCGAGCGCGCAGAGGCCGCCGAAAAAGCGAACGGGAAAAAGAACAGATCTCCAAGATCTCTTGGCGCTCTCGGCGTACTCTGCGGTGAAAGTTGGTTCTAGGCTGCGCCTTGGCGATGGGCGAATTGCGGCGAGCGCTCCTGCATTCGCTTGGGGCCGCGCTTGCGGACCAGAAGCAGACGGATTCGTTCCAACAGATCGGCCGGGGCATACATTCCGCGGGCCAGGAAAACGTCGGCCTGCGATTCATGATCGTAGACGCGGACCTTGCTCGAGATAAGGATGGCCGGGGTGTGGGGCGACAGATTCTTGATGGCGGCGATCAACTGCGGACCGTCGAGTCCGGGCATGGCCATGTCGGTGACTACCAGATCGACGCCGCCCTGCTTAAAGCGTTCCAGGGCTTCTTCGCCGCGGGAGTAGCTGGCGACCCGGTAGCCGCGGGTTTCGAGCATGATTTTTCTGTAGGAAAGGGACTGCTCGTTGTCATCGACACAAAGAATCGTGCGCTTGGGTTTCATTCACCGTCCATATCCACCTGATGCCGGTAGTGACCGGAAGTCACGGGGGAGTTTTCTCTGTTCGCGAAGAATATTTCGGAGCGAAGCGATGCTAACTGCACGGGATGCCCACTGTAAAGTGCCATCGAAGCAAATGGCAAATTCTGGCCATTGACTTTTTGTGGCCGTGCGAAACGTGCGATTCCACGCCGCTTGTAGGCCATTGACTAGAGGAAAACTTCCCCGCGCAAAATTTCAACCGCGTTCCCGCCGACGCGCACGTTAACTACCCGGTTATCGCTGCGCGAGGCCCGCACAAAAATCCGGCTGGGCCGGTTCATCTCGATGCCTTGTTCAATAAGCACTCGTTCGTCGGGTTTGGCTACGCCGTGCGCCACCATCCAAGCCGCGGTGCAGCCGGCGGCTGAGCCTGTGGCCGGGTCCTCGCCGTTGTAGAAGAGCATTCGAGCGTGGAGGCGGGCCTCGCGATCCACGGTCTCACGAGTGACAAAATAAAAAAACCGGCCATCGGTCTGAGCCAGATATTCAGTGGCGCGCTTCGGTTCGATCTGCAGATTCCGCATTACCGCGAGCGACTTCAGCGGGGTCACGGTGTAGGGAAGTCCCGTGGAAACCGTTTCAATGGGAAGAGAATCGTCGAAGTCTTCGCTGCGTAATCCCGTGGCTCTTGCGATCGCTTCGCGTTCGTGCTGGATTCCGAAGGTGGGATTGACTTGTGTCATCTCGCCGAATGCTGGCCCGTCTGAGGAGTCTTCGAAACTCACCGGCACTTTGCCGACATTGAGCTCAAGCACGATCTCCACCGCGCCGTTCTTCATTTCGCCACCCCGGTTTTCGTCAACCCGGATTTTGTCACCCCGGTCTTCGTCACCCCGGCCGCGCAAGGCGAACGCCGTCCCTAGCGTGGGATGACCGGCGAACGGCAGTTCTTCCTGAACCGTAAAGATGCGCACGCGAACGCCCCGCTCGCGCTCGGTAACCGAATCGCGAGGCAGGATAAACGTGGTCTCGGAGAGATTCATTTCCTTGGCGAGCGCCTGCATCTCGGTGTCAGTCAATCCGCGGCCGTCGAGAAATACAGCCAGCGAATTGCCCTCGAGCGGACGCGAAGAAAAAACGTCCCATTGCACCATCGCCAGACGTCG
>Ga0206871_10229_pt1 | contig 13827 bp, 2 predicted proteins | sample Alteio_BWOrgCont_33_FD_152627 | JGI IMG/M metagenome (GOLD analysis project Ga0206871, IMG submission 152627) | Enriched cells from forest soil in Barre Woods Harvard Forest LTER site, Petersham, Massachusetts, United States -... | ecosystem: Environmental > Terrestrial > Soil > Temperate forest >...
AAGAAAAATAAATAGGATAATTAATATTCCCTTGTGTTGCATTTTATTTCTTGCTGCAATATTATCGGGTCCAAGTTCGTTTTCTAAAACATTAAAGAGCGCTTCTATATTTGGTGGACCTGGAAATAAGCAACCTCTTGCAATTTCTTTTTCAGGTATAACATCAATTACAGCTTGTACTGGAGCCGTAGCGGTTTATACATCTACTGCTCCTATAATTGATGGTGCTGTAGATGCTGTATGGTCACAAGCTCCATCAAATGCAATATCCCAAACAATCAGCGGAACAATACAAACCGGTTCAACATGGCAGGCTTTGTATAATGCAACTAATTTATATATTCTTGTACAAGTAAAAGATGCTAATCTTAGTAATGTTGGAACAAACGTGTATGATCAGGATGGGGTTGAAGTGTTTATTTCAGCAAATAACAACAAATCAACTGGAGGGTTTAGCTCAACAGATCATCAGTATCGTTTTGATTGGAACGAACCTACCACTACTGCTAATATATCCGGAACCACAAATGGAACAACCGGAATAACATATGCTATTCCTACTTCAACAGGTGGGTACACATTGGAAGTATCCATTCCATGGAGTACAATAGGCCAAACTTCAACTGCTAGTGGTCAGGCAGTGGGGTTTGATATAAATATAAATGATCAGCAAAATAATTCAGGTCCACGTGATGCACAAGCGGGATGGAACAGTACCAGTGCTTATGATTATACCAGCCCTTCTCTTTTTGGAACAATCTCATTATGTGTAAATGCTCCGGTAGTATCAGTTCCTGCTACAATTAATGCAACAGTCGGTACAGCGTTTAGTTATACTATTTCGGCATCTAATGCACCCACTAGTTATGCCGTAACCAATTTACCTGCAGGATTAAGTGTAAACACATCAACAGGTGTAATTAGTGGAACGCCAACGGCAACAGGGACTTTTACCGATACGCTAAAAGCAACTAATACTGTTGGTACTGGAACCCAGGTGTTAATTATTACAGTTGGGGCAGGAGGAATATCCTCTTTAAATGGCCTTACCGGAACTAGTCAAACCTTCGCAATAGATTCCAGTGGCAGCAATTTTGCAATTACTTCTAGTGGAACGACTCATACATTTATTATCCCTACTGCATCAGCAAGTAAAAGAGGATTGTTATCGGCATCAGATTGGAATAATTTCAATAATAGAGGATCAGGAACAGTAACAAGTATTACTTCTGGGTACGGATTGACAGGTAGTGCAATAACGACAACGGGTACACTAACTGTAGATACAGCGGCTTTATCACTTAAATATTTAAGAAGATCGGACAGCTTAGCTGCTTACGCAACATTTATAAGTTTAAGTGATACAGCCGCTAGTCTTAGAAATGCTCTTAATTCTAGTTCCTCTAGTCAAACATTTGTTACAGGTACAACGGGTAGCGATTTTACAATTACTTCAAGTGGTACAACACATACATTTAATTTACCTACTGCTGATGCAACTAACAGAGGTGCATTAAGTTCGTCAGACTGGAACACATTTTATAGTAAACCATCTTTAAGTGGAACAATAAATTATGTGGCTAAGATCACAGGCAGTAATACTATTGGCAATAGCTTGATATTTGATAACGGAACAAGTGTGGGTATTGGCACAACCGGCATTTCGGATCCAACATATAAACTTTTTGTAGAAACAGGTATTCGTACACGTAAGGTAAAAATAGATCAGCTTACTTGGTCCGATTTTGTTTTTGATAACGATTATGAATTACTCTCTTTAGCTGATGTAGAAAAGTATATACAACAAAATAAACATCTTCCCGGTGTTCCTTCTGCCGAAGAGATCAAAAATAATGGCGCAGATATAGGCGAAACTCAAGCAATGTTACTTAAGAAGGTAGAGGAATTGACATTATATCTTATAGACCTAAATAAGAAAGTTGATGCTCTTTCTAAAGAAAATAAATTATTAAAGAAGAAGATTAAAAAACATCAAAAAATAAAACATTGATATCCTGTACGTAATTATTATAAATATTCTACGATGATAAAAAGATTAATATTATTGAGCCTGGGATTATTGCCACTCTTACTGCAAGCGCAGGTAATTATCAATGCGCAATTGCCTCCAGCAGGGCCCGTGGAAAAGGATCAGTTATGGAACCTTGTGATTATGAATAACTCAGGAAATATATTGAATGCTTATATTAATATGAGTTTGCAAGATGCTTCAACGGGGCAAGTAGTATTATCCGCAAGCACAGGCAATATAACACTTGGTAAAGGTGTAAAAGTAATAACGGTTAAAGATGCCCAGCCTGTTCAATATAATTACAACGTGCCCGAATATTCGAAGACTTTTTTACCTATGGGAGCGTATACTGTCTGTTATCAAGTGGCTACATTTAATCATGAAGGCGAAAGCGGTGTTGTTGGTAACGATTGTTATACCATCAATATAGAACCATTAAGTCCTCCTTTGCTAAATACTCCTGCAGATAAATCCAGCCTCCAAACACCTTACCCACAGTTTAGCTGGATGCCACCTGCACCCGTTAATATGTTTAGTAATCTCAGTTATGATATTATTGTAACAGAAGTATTGCCAGGACAATCTCCTGCAGAAGCCATCGAATATAATTTACCGACATATTCAAGAACCAGCATTTTACAAACGGTAGATAATTATCCAAGTAGTAATATAAAATTAGATACGGCTAAAATGTATGCCTGGGAAGTAGTTGCAAGGAATGGAGCAAATTATGCTGCAAAAACTGACGTATGGACTTTTAGAATAAATCAGGATAAACAACCCACAGATATTGTAGCTACCACACCATTTATTCAGTTAACAACTTCAAGTGCTGATCGGGGAGTTGCACCAAATGGCGTATTAAAAATTGTTTACAACAATAAGTCAACGAGCAAAACATTAAAGGTTGATATAACAGATTTAACAACAAGTAATAGTAGCGCTCCCGTTGAATTTTCCGTTGCTGCCACACAGGGGCAAAATTATATTCAATACGATCTAAACAAAATAATGAGTACTAAGGACGGAGGAGTATACCTGGCTCAGATAGTTGATGATAAAAATGAAAAATGGTTTATTCACTTTGTTGTAAAAAATTACAAAAAATAGATATAGTCTAATCAAACTAATTCAACGCAGGATTTATGTTATATAAATTGTCATTAAAATACCAAAAAGAAATAGCGCTTACTTGTTTTTCGTTATTCTTTATTTCCTTTTTGGCTCCCTTAAAAGCTAATAATTTCGGCTATAATATTAATTATGAAGAATATTCATCTATTGATAATAGCTATAAATTTCATGGCCATCATTACTTCAGCGAGCAGCATAATGCCACATCTATTTTAAATACATCTAATATACATAACAACGATGTATATCCATTGGTTGATGAATCAGTCCCTCTGGAAAAACATCACCCTTCTTTTTTAGCTGCATTAAAAAGTCCGTCTAAATTAATGATCGGCGGCCCCTCTCAACCAGAAATGTCAAGCTTCCAATCGGTAAGCACAGATAATATGGTCAATTTATTTACGGGCGATTTTTCTTATAACATACCATTACTGGATGTAGGAGGCTACCCTGTTAATTTATTTTATAACAGTGGGATCACTATGGATCAGGAAGCCAGCTGGGTTGGATTGGGTTGGAACATAAATCCTGGAGTTATCAATCGTACGATGAGGGGTATACCTGACGATTTTGATGGTACGGATACAATTATAAAAACACAGAGTATAAAACCTGATGAAACATGGGGTGTAACTGCGGGTGTGGGTATTGAATTAGGGGGCCTTTCATTGGCTGCGTTGAGTTTGGGAGTTAATACCGGGATGTCATTTAATAATAGGCTGGGGCCGGCTGTGAATTTTGGGGTTTCAACAGCTATGGATTTATCTAATCATGCGGGAGATGCAAAAACTGCAGGGATAAATATCGGAGTTAATCTTAACCTGAGTTCCAGGGATGGAGCTACCGTTACGCCTTCAGTAGGACTTAGCGGTTCAGATAAAAAATATGCCGCAGGAGCAACCGCTAGTGTAGATTATAACTCTCGGCAAGGACTTGAAGACATGCACGTTTCTCTTAGCGCAGGTAGTAAAGCCGCAGACAAACAGTACAACTTGAATGATCGTCATGGAGATGGGAGTAATGTGGGACAAGGACAAGGTGTAAGCGGAAGCTTTTCATTTGCTTTTCCTACGGTAACACCTTCAATTACAATGCCGTTAACTCACATAAGCTTTAGTGCAAATGCAACACTTGGTCTAGAGGCAACTGCGTTACATCCAAATTTTAGCTTAGGTGGTTTCTATAATAAAACATATATAGCTTCTGAAGATCAGATAAAATATTCTCCCGCCTATGGTATGATGTATTTACAAAAAGGTAATCAGAATGCACAGGCAATGTTGGATTTTAACCGCATACAGGATGCGGTCTATACAAAAAATTCTACCAATATAGGCATGCCCGCGTATACTTATGATGTATTTAATATTTCAGGCGAAGGTACTGGAGGTGCATTTAAAGCATATAGAGGAGATTTGGGGTATGTACATGATCCTTACGTTTCTACCTATGATAATTCTGCATCGTTAGGAATTGAAATTGGTGTTGCAGATGGTGTGCATGTTGGGGGCAATGTAAACTATGTATACACACCTACAACTGTAGGCGCATGGGATGCAAATAATCTTGCCGAACAAAGCTTTGCGTTTAAAGATTCAACTGCAATTAATCAATCTGTATATTTTAAAAATCCCGGGGAGAAAGCAATTCCTGATACAGCCTATCAAAATGCTATAGGAGGTGAGGACCTGGTACGTGTTAGTTTAAGATCGGGGAATTTTGGGCAATCAACCTTAATGCCCGCCCTGGAAAGAATAGATCCGAATAATAATGCAGCTATCGATACGATCCAGGTGGCACAAAATCTTATAAAGAAAAGAGATAAAAGAACACAAGTCATTAGTTGTCTTACAGCTGACGAAGCAACCCATGTAGCGCTTGATACCGTGATTTATTCTTATAATCCTGATACCACTAAAGTGATCTTTGGGCAATGTGGTTCTAATAGTGGTATGTCTTATGTAAATCCAGATATAAATGTTATCAATAGGTTGGGGGGATATCGTAAACCCAATCATATTTCGGAAATAAACGTATTGCAGAAAGATGGCAAAAAATATGTGTATGGTATACCTGTTTATAATACAGAGCAGGTAGATGTGACTATGGCTATTCCTCAGGCAAGCAATCCTGATACAAGCCAGGTTCCTTATACATCAAATGATGATTCGCAGAATAACGGTAATGGGCTAGATAATTACTATGAAAAAGAGCAGATGCCACCATACGCTGTTTCTTATTTATTGACAGCATTGGTGTCTCCAAATTATGTAGATGTAACAGGTGATGGTATTACAGATGATGATTTGGGAGATGCGGTTAAATTTAATTATAGTAAATCCGATGCTAATTTCAAATGGCGTACTCCTACAAATGGAGCCAGTTATAATCCTGGTTTAAAGACGGAAAATAATGATGATAAAGCTCATTACATATATGGAGAGAGAGAACAATGGTATTTATATTCCATTGAATCTAAAAACATGGTAGCAAGATTTTATGTAAATCCTACACGTGCCGATGGAAGAGCCGTCGTTGGTCAGGCAGGGGGAGTAGGGAATACAGGTAATGAGCAATTGTCTAAGATCTCCCTATTTTCTAAAGGAGATCTGTTAAAGGCACAGACAACAGGTATTCCGGCAAAGCCTATTAAAACAGTATACTTTGTTTATAATAATAGTTTGTGCCCTGATCCTACAGGTCAATTAACAAATAATGGAACTGCAGTTGGTGCTGGTAAAAATGGGAAACTAACTTTGGTAAGTATTTATTTTACTTATAACGGTAATGAAAAACAAATAAAAAATAAATACACTTTTCATTATCCTACTAATAACAATCCTAACTACAACTATACGGATAATGATCGTTGGGGTACTTATAAACCTGCTTACTGTAATGATGCAAATCCTAAAAATCCTGCGAGCACATTAAATAATAATCCCGGTGGGTTGAGTAATGCCGACTATCCTTATACTATTCAGGATAAAACAAAAGCAGATAAATATGCGGCGGCTTGGACAATGGATAGTATTACAATTCCTTCTGGAGGTAAAATAGGAATTACTTATGAATCTGATGATTATGCTTACGTACAAAACAGAAGGGCGGCATCAATGACACAGATATTGGGTTTTGGATATAGGTTTGATCCTCAAAATTCTACGCAATTAAATAATCAAAACATTTACGATTATTCCCAGGATCCTGCATATGGGACTGGATTGTTAGAAAATAGCTACATCTACATAAAGTTGCCTGTTCCCATTACCGCAACAACTTCGGCAGGAATTCAAAAAGAGTTACAGGATAGATATTTTACAGATGTGAATCAGCTATTTATGAAACTGGCAGTTGATATGCCTGCTAATGAAGATGGGTCCCCGGGTGGTTTTGAATTAATACCGATGTATGCAGATATTAGTAGTTATGGCCTGATACCGGGCACTAATAATGAAGCGTATGTTAAAGTGCAAACCATGTCATCCGGCCATACGCCAATGGTACAATATGCACTTCAATTCTTGAGCAGTTCTTTACCAAGCGAAGCTTTTCCCGGATATACATCTACAAGCGGTGGGCTTACGGCTATATTTTCCGCATTGGCAGGAAGTTTTGCTACTTTTTCGGAATTGATGAATGGCGAGGATAATAATTTTATAGATGCAAATAAATGTAAGCAGGTAGAAACAGACAGGTCTTTTGTAAGACTAAGTAATCCTACGGAAACAAAATTGGGAGGAGGTCTCAGGGTAAAAAAAGTAGTAATAAATGACAATTGGAATAAGATGACAGGTCAATACGATGCTACTTATGGCCAGGAATATAGCTATACTACTACCGCATTAATTAATAACATATCCACAACCGTTAGTAGTGGCGTAGCTGCATGGGAGCCTTCTATTGGAGATGAAGAAAATCCATACCGAGAAATTATAACAGATTTAAACAAGCAAAAAGGAGGCCCTTTTGATTATGCATCCGTCGAATTACCAATGGGAGAAATGTTTTATCCAGGGCCGTCTGTTGGGTATAGTAGGGTAACGGTAAATTCTATTCATCGTGATACTGTAAGAAATGCTCCGGGAACAACAGTTACGGAGTATTATACAACTAAGGATTTTCCTACTCAATCATCTTTTACTTCTCTTCCTAGTGCGACACAAGAGTTTCAGCCAAATCCTATTATGAAAATATTGGATTTTGATTTGTTGGAAAGAATAAATCTGTCCCAAGGATTCAAGGTAGAATTAAATGATATGAATGGGAAAGAAAAATCTCAGGCTACCTATTCTTCATTAGATACTGTTGATTTTATTAGTAAGACAACAAATTATTATAATACTGTTCAGCAAACACCTACTACTTTTGGATTCAATGATAAATTTAATGTTATTGATGGTCCGGATGGAGTTGTAGATTCTAATGGTGTCATTGGACGTGATGTTGAAGTAATGTCTGATTTTAGACAACATCAATCTCATACTTATACAGCTAACATTAATCTTAATCTTGATTTCTTTTTCATAGGCATTTTCCCTGTTCCGCTTTTCAATCCGCTATCACCATTTTATGTAGATGAAAATACATACAGATCGTCGGCTATTACTAAAATTGTTAATCATTATGGCGTATTGGATAGTACGGTAGTAATTGATAAAGGAAGTATGGTAAGTACAAAAAATCTGGTGTATGATGCAGAAACAGGTGACGTCTTATTAACTAGAACTAATAATGAACACGAGCGTCCGGTGTATAATTTTACTTATCCGGCTCATTGGGCATACAGCGGCATGGGACCAGCGTATAAAAATATAGATGTAACGATTGATAATCTTACTTTCAGAAAAGGCCTGTTAGCAACGCCTATAGATACAACCATATTCGAAAGTGGTGATGAGATTTACGTAACAAGTGCTACGAGTAATGGACCTATAAAGTTGGAGCCATGTGATAATTTTACTTGCGGTGATCCTTACTTGGTTAAAAATAATGCAGAGAAAATATGGGTGGTAAATACCGCTAAAAATGCGGGTAGTCAGCCACATTTTGTATTCATCGATAGATCGGGGCAACCCTATACCGCAGATCAGGTAAGAATTCATATCATACGCAGCGGGCATCGTAATATGCTTGACCAAACAGTGGGTAGCATTACTTCCATGAACAACCCGATAGACAGTGCCACAGGTAAATTGGTGTTTAATGACACTACAGCAATATTACATACCACAGCAGCCACTTATAAAGATGATTGGAGAGTTGATGATCTTCTTTATAGAGTAGACACTTCAGTAAAAAAAGTTACTACGGTAAGCCGTGTTTTTTTCCAGGATACAGCTCATCAGATACTGACAATTACAAAGAACGATTTACCTAATTACTATCCAAATGTATCGGATACCGCATATAATGACAGTCTTTACCGTAATAATATAAGTACTATTAACGCTTCTAATGACTCAGTCAGTTCGTACATATTAACGCCAAATAGCTATGCAACCCATAGTTCATCAATTATAGACAGTACCGGAGGAGTATATATAACAAGAAAAGCATGGATTCGTTTTGATGGACTTGATTCTTTTTTAAATCTTGGTCTTGATACCTCTTGTTTAGCGAATTATCCTGTTACGTTCTATGCTACGGCACATGATGATAATTTCTATTCCTGCCATGGAAGTGCCTATCATCCAGAGGAAGGGTATGGCGTAGATACTGTTGTTCATCAGTCAGCAGGAATTAATGGTGGCTGGGTGAGTTTTAGAGATAATGCATCTTCTTCAGGAAATACTTCTATAGTGCAGTTAATGCGTGGTCCTTGGTACGATTACAATGATTTTGGGGATTGGCAACAGGCTTTTGCAGATATGGATGATCATTCAAATAGCGTATATGCTTTATCAGGTACTCCGTCGCTTGGTACATGGGCTGCGACAGGAGATTCTATAGGAGTTAAAAATTTATTGCAGGAGTTGATGATAGAACGTAATGGAGGATTTCCTACAGCTTCAGCTTTGACGTTTCAGATGCTACAGCCAAGCGCTGTTTTTGGTGAACAAAATATTAAGTGTTGGATAGATCAGCAAACAAATTGTCTTTATAAAAAGCCAGCAATCGAGTTTTCTTATTTTCCTTGTATAGCAGGAAGGCTTGATTCTGTTGTAAATGATACGACTGGCTATTGTTCAAGTTATATGGTAGAACCAACATCGTGTCGTTCGGTATTTTCCAATAAGGCCATGAATCCTTATGTGTCAGGAGTGTTAGGAGATTGGCGCGTGGATAGCACTTATGCTTATTATGGCAGCAGAAAGGAGACAGATCCAAATGTACCTGTGGATACAAGAATAGCGGGAACAATTCTTGGTTATAAAGGATTCTGGAATTTTTGTAAAAAATATTTACAGCGTAATTATAACGCTAGCAACTTATGGGTATGGAACAGTACTATAACCCAATATAATCGCAAAGGATATGAAATAGAAAACAAAGATCCTTTGGGACGCTATAATTCAGGGTTGTATGGATATAATGATCAATTACCAGTTGCTGTAACCAATAATGGTACTGACAGAGAAACCATGTTTGATGGTTTTGAAGATTATGGTTATCAAACGTCAAACTGTGCAAGTTGTCAGCCAAGGCGCCACGTTAATTTTGGCGACATCTCAAGTAATATCGTCACTGAACAACAACATACGGGTCAGTATAGTTTAAAAATAGCTCCGGGACAATCATTAGGATTTGTAGCTACTGTAGTAAATCAATCTTCTTTAGACAGTACTTATGGACTTAGAGTAAAAATTGATTCGAATTACGATGTAGATACTATTGTTGTTAGTAAGGGCATTGGGTTAATGGGAAGCTATTATCCGGGTGCACACCGTGATGACTGGAAACACCAAATAGACAATTGTAATACTACGATTTATAGTGGTACAGCAACTGATATTACTGATTCATCATTATTAGTACCGCCTCATAATTATTTTGGTAAAGATACAACACCTGTTATGCTTGATGGGATAGCACCTTATTATGTTACCCAAACAAATCAGGTACCTGTTCCCGCTAAGATTAGTGCAGATCGTTTTGCAGCAGAATTTGACGGGTATGTACAACCTTTGGTTTCGGGTAACTATTTTTTTAAGGGGAAAGCAGATGACGGATTTAAAGCGATCATCACTGTTAATGGTATCGATATTGTTTTAGCGGATGAACTTAAGTGTAATACCTGGTCACAATACAGCGATCCTGTTTCTGTAAACTTATTAAAAGGACAATTTTATAAACTCACTATTGAATACGGAAATTACCAGGGTGCCCATATGATAGATTTTGAATGGAAGCCAAGTGCTTGTACTCCTTTTACACCAATTCCTCAAGATCAGTTATACTCAACATCACAGATAACAAATCCTGATAATCCTAGTTTCCCTCAGTCTGTTACGTATGATACAACACTTTGTACACAGCTTGATACAGTTCAGGTTACAGGAAGAGCCCTTACTGATACATTCTCTTTATTACAAGGCAAAAAAATGCTTATCAGTGCGTGGGTAAAAGAAGGTACTTCTGATTGTAAATGCTCTGGTTATAAAAACAATACCATCAGTGCAACATTTATTGGTGCAACAGACAGTTATGTTTTAAAACCATCGGGCAATATTATAGAGGGATGGCAACGATATGAAGGGGTAATAACTATTCCTGGTAGTGCAACGAGTATTAATGTTCAGCTCAATAATTTATCCGGTACAGCTCCTGTATATTTTGATGATATACGTATGCATCCATACAATGCCAATATGAAGAGCTTTGTATATAATGCTTCTAACCTGCGTTTAATGGCAGAGCTGGATGAAAATAACTATGCAAGCTTTTACGAGTATGATGATGATGGAACGCTAACGAGAGTTAAAAAAGAAACAATAAAAGGTATACAAACAATTACGGAGACTAGAAGCGCTTTACAAAAAGTACAGTAGTATCAATAATATTTTAAGAAAATTAATATAGATGAAACGGAAAATATTTTTAATAATAATTGTTTTGACCTCTTTAGTAATAAGGAGTTTAGGGCAGACTGTAACCTTGAGTGGCAGCGTAGCTCCATTTCCCCAAAACATTTATAACCCCGGAGATATTGTTACTGTGCATATCAATTGTGTGGTTAATGGAGGTACAGCTGATAGCGTACAAATAGTTTGTGATTTACCTTCATCAGTGAGTTATTTGGAAGGAGGAACATTGGGTACTGATCCTTCTAATAATATGCCGGCTGTGTTTTTTTTATTTCCAAGTATATCAGCAACAGGAAATGCTAGCGGAATCGGTGTTCAGTTTGAGGTTCAGTTTCCTATAGAAACAAATTGTGTTAATGCTGTTGCTGCATTTTCTCCTACGTTTTCGGCTATTGGATTAACCTCGTTTCAGGCGCCGACGGTATCTATTTCTTCTAATGCAGCATATGGAACTACTAGCTGGGGAATTAATGAAGCCTATTACCGGCTATCAAGCATTAATAATTTTAATACCTATCAGCAGTGGTATGCACTTACTTCAGCTCCTACACAGTCGTTTCCTTTTTATTATAATAGTGGATGCGATAATTGTAATGACTCATTTTATCTGCCTATGTTTTGGTCTTGCGCCGGTCAAAAAGATATAGAAAATGCAACATTGAGTCTTAATATAAATCAAAGTGCAGGTGCTGTCCAGGTGATAGATTATGTATCTAAGATTCCATTAACATATACATCTACAGGACCTAATTCGGCAACATACTCGTATCATCCCAATAATCATCCAGATGACAGTGTCGGTTATAACATGCGTGAAGTGGATTTCGAATATTTTAAGTATTTGGAATTTATAGTAAATCCAAGCCTGTTTAATGGTACACCTATTTGTGTGTCTCCTGTTTTAACAGGTACGAATTGTGATGGCACACCATATAACCAGACACTAGCCCAACAATGTTTTTCTGTAATATCTACTCCTGCACAAATAGTATTTGCTGATGGAGCCCCACAGGAAATGGGAATAGGATGTGATTATTCTGTTAATTACTCATTAACCAGCGATAATACATGCAATGGAACTTGTCCGCAGGCAGTAAACAATGCTACTGTTGAATTTAATCCATTACCAACTAGCATACACGTTAATTCCATTACAGTGCCTGATGTAACAGGTACCGACACTGCAATTTTAACGGGGCATTATTATTGCACGGATACACACACCTCCTATAGCTTTTCGTATAGTTATAATGCCGAATATCTTGAGGCAGATGAGAGTAGGGACCAAGTATCATTAGGTCAGTTAGTTAGTTCAGGTTGCAATTTATCTAACTCGTATATTACTGATTATAAAATTGCAACAAGTATTACCAGTAATACTGCCGTTCCGTTGGGAGAAGTTAATTTTACAGTATTGCCATATGAGTGGAATGATACTACTTCTCTAGTTACATTTTATAATTCGCCGGAATTTACAGCCAAATATAATCCCCAGCTTACAAATGATACTACTGCTACTAGTACTTTTACCGTTCCTGTTCAAACTTATGCTGGAATATATATATATGCCCTAAATATTTGTAATCAACAAACTACTTATTGCATTGGGGATACTGTTGACTACAGCATGAACTTTCAAAATATAGGATATGCTAATTTATATAAGGGACAGTTCCAGGCTACTTTACCGGTGGGCTTTCAATATATTCCTGGTAGTGCATCGTTTAACTCTTATTTAACCGGTAATTATTCTACATGTCTTTGCCAATCTTGTGGCGGTGGATCGTATGTGGGTACTCCCCAGCCATTCTCGGCTGATTTTTCTGGAAATCCGCCGACAGGAACCCCTCTGACTTGGACAATACCTGAAATTGATCATTCTTGCGAAACAAATAATGCACCCGTTTATAATTTGACATTCAAAGCTGTTATAACAAATAATGCTGTGTTTCAGGTTGGTGGCAATCCAACTTTAACCAATATATTGGATAGTAATTCCAATAGTGTCTATTACGGAGGCAATCCAACCAGTAACGTTGTTCTCTGTCAACCGCAAGCTGTTTTGTCTTCTTCAGAACAGGTAAGTCTTGATGGCATTAATTGGGTGCAGGATACAACAGTAGTTGCAGGACAAAAAGTGTATTACAAAATTGTATTAAAAAACAATGGTAATGTTACTTTAACACAAATTAAGTTAGTAGATATTTTACCAGCTATTAATGATCCAAGTGTTAGCAATTGCGATACGCCTAGAAATAGTACAGCATTTGTGTCTTTGATTGATACACTCAGTGAGCCTTCGGGAATTAACATCCCAGTCTTATATAGTTTGTCTCCTAGTCCTACAAGAGCAAATATTTTGGGAAGTGTAGGTCCTCCTCCTAGCTGTGAGTCTGGTATATTTCAATCTTTTCAATCAATAGGCAGTAGCATACAAAATGTGCGTGCCTTTGAAATCAATTATGGCAGCGCTGTTTTATTGTCAGGAGATAGTAATGTATATGTTTATGCAGCCTTAGTTCCCATTGGCCCTAATGATAGTACCATAGCTAATAATAGTTTTGCTGCTGTGGCAACGGTAACTGGAAGTAATACTGTGCTAACAGGTCCGGAATCTAAAAATGTAAGTATAAC
>Ga0206871_10230_pt1 | contig 13777 bp, 10 predicted proteins | sample Alteio_BWOrgCont_33_FD_152627 | JGI IMG/M metagenome (GOLD analysis project Ga0206871, IMG submission 152627) | Enriched cells from forest soil in Barre Woods Harvard Forest LTER site, Petersham, Massachusetts, United States -... | ecosystem: Environmental > Terrestrial > Soil > Temperate forest >...
CAAATAATTCTATAGAACAATTACCGGTAACACCATAAGGTGCAATCACCTGTATTATATTACTTGCGGGATTGGGGAAGACAACATATTTAGTTTGTCCGTTATTGTTGTCTAATATAATAACCCTGCTGTATACGTACGAGCCGTCGTTATCAATTTCTTTTATGCGATAATAAATATTCCCTGTTGGTACATTTTGTTGTTGAATATCATAATCACTTTGTGTGTTTGAAGTGATAGCGATGGTTCCTACTGTGTTCCAGTTATTACCATCAGTACTGTATTCTACTTCAAATTCGTTGGCGCTTGTTACGGGAGTTGCAACGGTCCAATGTATCATGGATGTCGTACTATTTATCAATGTGGCATCTGCACTGATAAAATTAACCGTCAGTATAATAGGGAACGTATATGGAGTAGGAACATTTTCTCCCGGGTCTCCCGGATCATTATTATTATTAGGATCTATTACAGATGCTGAACCGTTATTTGAAGAGTCTGAAATGTTTTCAAGACTTAGACCAGAACCAATATTACCGTTTCCTATAGCAGAATTATAATAAGTAACACCCTGAACAAGGTTAGTAACTTTACATGTTACTTGTATCTTGGCAAAATAATTAGTATTGCCTAATATACGATTATGTAGTTGTTGTCCTGCGGCTAATAAGCTGGTAACGGTTGTTCCATTATATGCAGCGTTTAATGTAAGACCAGCAGGATTACTTGTAAAAGAGGCTGTTACATTTGAAACATTCCCGGCACCAAAAGCGGCTCCTAAATCATCAGTAATATTGATGTTATTAATGATTGTGTTACCCATGTTTTTTAGATAAATAACATAAGTAAGATTCGCTGTATTCGCGTTTACTACAGTGCTGCTCACTAATTGTTTAGTGGCACCAACAATAGGATCTATGCTAGTATTATCAATAGGGGATAACCCATTTTGGAAAGTTTGCATGGCACCTAGTGTGCCACTGGCAATGTTATACGGAAAATAATAACAACTATTAACCATATTATTTCCTGCAACTTCCAGTTCGCCATTTAAATATGCGATGGCGTAACAATCTTGCGGCATAGTTGCCAAATAAGTTGCGGTAGCGTTACCAAAACCTCCTGAGTAGTTGGTGATCTCGTATAGTTGAGAGATTGGTTCTGCGCCTAAAGTGCAAAATAATCTGCCGTTAGGCAATATTGTAAGATCACCGTTTCCAATGTCAGTAGGATAATGCCCTGCAGGAAATTGGACCGTTTTTGATGATAAAGTGCTACCGGTTACTAAATTAAAATTGCTTAGTAAACATGTACCTGTAGCCGGATTATAATTACTGAATGCCCAAAGATTTCCATTGCTGTCAAATTCAAAATTATTGAGAACATAAGGATAAGTATTAGGTGGAGGAATTACTGCCGGGCAGTTAACACTATTAGGTAATCCAATATTTAAGGTCCATACAATGGAGCTGGTGCCATTTTGTATGGAAGAGATATATAGATTATTATCTGTTGGGTTATAAGCAATATATACACCATTGTAATTAGGTATTTCTGCAGAAAAATCACAATTGGCTAATAAGGTTGGTAGTCCAGATAAAGGATTTTGTATAATAGAAAAACTCGCATCCGTAGGGGTCGTACAGGTTGTGCTTCCAAAATCTACCAGCATCGAATTTTGTGAAAAAGATTCGTTGCCAATAACTAATAGAAATAACAGTAAAAAGTATTTAGTAAAAAATCTTTTCATCGCATCAAGAAGATTACTTTGTTAATTATCCACCCAAATACAAGACCTTGAATGTTAATGTTATGATGCCTATCGAATGCGTATTTGGTGTTTATACAGCAACAATCTATAGTAATATTACTACAAATTTCGGTTATTTATAACTATTTATCGTTATATAAGTCTCTTTTATCTACTATTTTAACTTTATCGCCCGTCTTTAACAACTTGTTTACAATATCGTAGGGGGCTGTAATTACATTGTCTCCATCGTTTAAACCATTAGTAATTTCAATATAATTAATGTCTTGAATATCGGTAGTTACTTTTACTTTTTTCACCTTGTTATCCTTATCAAGAACAAATACTACTACATCCAGATCATCGACATTAGTAGTGCTTGCATCTATCGCAGTCGCATCACTTGTTTTTTTATCAGTTTTTGTACTATCGTTTTTATCTCTGGTGGTTACCGCGTTAATAGGGACACTTAAAACATTAGTGTGGATATTTGTTTGAATATCAGCACTGGCACTCATCCCCGGACGAAAAGGGAAAGCACCGCCTTTACTTAATAGATCTGCATAACTTTCGGGTAGCATTTTAATATACACTTTGTAATTGGTTACATCCGTGCTGGTATTTGTCAGGTCACTTTGTGTAGCTGCTCCATTGTTGCTGCTGGATATCTGCGTTACAATACCTTTAAATTTTCTGTTGTTATAGGCATCAATGCTTACAATGGCACTGTCGCCTAATTTTACTTTTGGGATATCACTTTCACTAACATCAACGCGCACTTCAATTTGCGACATATCCGCAATGCGCAGCATTTCGGTGCCGGCCATCATGTTGCTACCTACAACACGTTCGCCTTTTTTCACATTTAATAAACTTACAACACCGTCCATTGGTGCTACTACTATGGTTCTGCTAAGATCTTTGTTCGCCTTATCTAATTGTGATCTTGCATTTTTTACAGCCGCTTGTCCACCAAGAATTCCTTGCTTGGCGGCATTATAATTGGCTACTGCAGTTTTGTAATTGGCTTCAGCTATATAAAATTCATTTTTGCTAATTACTTGCTGATCATATAATTGCTTTTGCATATTATATGTTTTTTCAGATTGATCCAGCTGAGCTTTAATTGCGTCTATTGATGCCTGTGAGTTAGCAACCTGAGCCTGGCTTTGTAATACGCCGGATGAAGCTTCATCACGCTGAATACTGTATATATCTGCATAGATCTTTGCTACAATTTGTCCCTTCTTTACGGTATCACCTTCCTGAACCGGCAGATCAGTTATTTCTCCGCTAACATCAGGACTCACTTTTACTTCGATGGTAGGATAAATTTTACCACTGGCATTTACCACTTCAATAATTGTTCTTTTTTGAGCTTTCTCCGCAGTTACTTTAATCGTGTCATCTTTACCAAAAACTCCTGTAGCTTTTAAAATACCAACTATTACAATCAATCCTATCAAACCGAACAATATCCATTTAGTTTTCTTGCTCATATATAAATGCATTTATTTTTTTGTTATCAACAGTAGTTTTTCATAGCATCATCGTTGCGTCGCACACTTCAACGATATACCAATATTGAACCTTTATCGAAGCGTAATATGCTCAAATATAAATTCTCCAAAAGTCTAACGACGAGTGCTATCAAGTCTCCCCTTCAGGGGAGATTTAGAGGGGTCTACAATTTCAATCCCTGCCCTTTATAAAATTCCAGCACTTTCATTTTAAAAACATAATCAAACTGATCCTGCACATATTGCAGTTTAGCTGTAAATAAATTATTTTGATTAGTAATTAATTCAAATGTGCCAATCATTCCAACATCATAACGCTTTTTAGAAAAATCGTATGTACGTTGAGATTCCTCTACTGTTTTCTTGCTGGCATTAAATTTTTCTAACGCTACAACAGCAGCATTATATGCCTGATAAATATTTTGCTTTAATGTTTGGTTATCGGCATCTCTCTGCAATTCTAAATTTCTTGTATTCAGTTTACTTTGTTCCCATGCACCATGTAAACTCCATCCGCTGAAAATAGGTACAGTAAGACTTAGTCCAACTGATTGACGAAAATTCTGGTTCCATTGATCAAAAAAAGCTGTCTTCCCGTATTGAGGAATTAATTCTGTTCCAAAAACATCATCTCCCGAGCCACTTACATTTCCAATAAGAACAGGAGTTGGAGATATCCCTGTAAGCTGAACAGCCTGGTTGTTATAGCCGCTTGCCAGATCTATAAAGGCTGCAATAGTTGGATACATAGCAGCTTTGGCAGCATCTGCATTTTTTTGAGCCGCTTTTAATTTGAATTCGTTTACGCGTTGCTGTGGTAAGTTAGCGATCGCCTGATTGTACACATCTTCAGGTTGTAATTCTGCCAGCGATTCAATAGGGATCTGTTCTGCCGGAGGCGAATCTATATCAAATGGAGTTGCTGCATCAAGGTTCATGTATGCCTTCAATGTTAAGATACTTTGATCAACATTTCCTTTTGCATTTATATAGTTGGCAGTATCTGTGGCGTCCTGTGCTTCTAACTCAGCAGCATTTAATTCAGGGAGAGAACCTGCAGCTACTAATTTTTTTGTGTTGCTTAACTGTGCTTCCGACAACTGTAATTGTAGTTGTGCAATATTTTTCTGCGCTTTGGTGAGTAAAATTTGCAGATAGGCATTAGCAATAGATAATACAATATCATTTTTTAATTTGTCGACGCTGGCTTTATCAGCCTCGGCTTGCCATCTACTTGCTATAATAGTATTTTGTTTGCTGTACCAATTAAAAATATTGGCACTGCTTTGTAGTTGAAGTGCAGATGATATATAGCTTTGCGTTATTAAAGCATAAGTAGTAGGATCCTGGTTACGGCCCGAATTGTATGCACCATTACCACTAAGGCTTGCATTCGGGTACTGACTCAGTTTATTTTCTTTATATTGAATCTGTGAGATCTTAGCCTGCACATCACTTTGTTTGATAGAAATATTATGTGCTAAAGCATAATCAACACAGCTACGCAGATCCCATTTTTCCTGGGCTATTGCGGTTGTTGAAAGTAAGAGAATGGGTAGGAAAGAAAGTACATATCTCATTATGCAAAAATATAATATACAAATGGAAAAGAATACAGTAAAGTTTGATAAATAATTTCTTTACAAAGTTTTAATGATCAGGCTACAAAAGGGATGATTCTTTTAGTTTGTGCGGCATAAGTAACGTACTGAGGATAAGCTACCAGTAAGAATTTTTCTTCCAATAAAAAGCGTCCAATTAAGCCTGCGGTAATTATAATTACGGCAGCTATTGTTTCAACAGATATATGGGATAAAACTCCTGCCCAAAAAAAGTAAATAAGCGAAGCATAAATAGGATGTCGCAGCCATTTGTATGGTCCTTTGGTAACCAGTTCTCCTTTTGTTGTATTTGCTGCTCCGTGAAAACTCCTCAATCCAAAAGTGATTCTGGCCCAGATCATTAATAACGCAGAAAATGTCTGAATGATAATGCCGACGTAATTGGTAGAGAAAATAGCTTCTTTTTGTCCAAGAAATAAAACGCATAACATGACGATGACAAGAAAAAAAACGGAGGTGTATTTTGGATTCATTGGAGTATTTATTGCAATTTACGAAATAACGAGAAGCATTTATACAGCCTAATTTAGGGGTAACAAATAATTGTTTAATTACTTATTGCTAATCTGCTTCATCGGCCTACATTTGCAAAAAGATGACCGGATAATTATACATGAGGTTTTTTGTTGCATCCATATTATTTATTGCTTTATTGGCGCAGACCTTTGATAGGACTTTTATTACATTGGGTTATTATATTAATACTACGGCTTATTCAAAAACTTGTGAAAATAAGGACAAGCCGATGATGCATTGTTGTGGGAAATGTCAGCTAAGAAAAAAATTAGAGCAAGAAGAAAAGGAAAAGCAAAATGCAGACAGAAGAGGCGAAAATAAAAACGAGGTAATATTGTTCTCTAAGTCTTCTTTTGCTACCGTTATACCGTTTGTTCCCTATCAGTTAAGTTTACAATATCCTCCTTACTCCGAGGATAAGGAAATAAGAATGCCACGTTCTATTTTTCATCCCCCAGGCGCATAATTTTATTGTTTTATTTTTCATTCACATGACGCAATCGTTGTGTGTGTGTGCGCATTCAATCACTAAAAAATAAATATTTGGTTCGCCAATACAATTGGAGCGATCCATTTGTGATCAGGCCGTGATAGAATTACCATAGTTATATGGGCTATTCTATTGTGCATACTATATATTAATCACGATTGGATCATCCAATTATTTATCAATGCTATTAATTAAAATAATGAAAAAAATAATCATGTTTATTGCATTGCCGTTATCGGCAATCGGATTAATAGATAATAGATTAAAAAGGAGGATTGTGCAGAAAGTACTCTTCTCGCTTCTGTTATTATTTTCCGGACTTTACTTGCATGCACAATCTTTGAGCGGAAATGTAACAGATGCTGTAAATCATCAAACAATAGAAGGAACATCAGTTTATCTACCCCAGCTTAAACTAGGTACGGTTACTGATAGTAAAGGAAATTATAAAATAGACTCATTGCCAAAAGGTATCTATCAAGTGGAAGTGCAAAAATCAGGGCATGTTACTTCAACTAAACAAGTTGAAGTAGATGGTGATGTAACGCTTAATTTTTCAATGACAGTTTCTCCGTTTACCTCGTTAAATGAAGTGGTAATTACATCTTTAGGTATTGCTACCACTTTACAGCGTACACCCATGCCTGTTACATTGGTTACACATGATATGATAGTAGAGGGAACTTCAAACACTGTTATTGATGCGATAGCTTCCCAACCCGGTGTTAATGAAACAACCGAAGGTTCAGGTGCTACTAAGCCACAAATCAATGGACTTGGATTTGACCGTGTACTAACCCTTACGGATGGGTTAAGGCAAGAAGATTTTCAATGGGGAGATGACCATGGCATACTTATAGATCCGTATGCTGTGTATAATGCTGAGATAATTAGAGGCCCGGCTTCTTTACAATATGGTGCCAGCGCTGAAGCGGGAGTTATCAGTTTCAAATCACAACCTTTTGCCGACAGTGGAACTATGAGAGGTAGTGTACTTTCAGAATATCATACAAATAATGGATACATAGGTAACTCTGTAAATATAGGAGGAAATAAAAATGGTTTTGTATGGGATATAAGGGGAAGTAGCGAAGAAGCCCATTGTTCTCAAAATCCTAAAGACGGATATGTATGGGGAACAGCCTGGCAGCAGGAAAATGTAAAACTAATTCTTGGTTTCAATAAATCCTGGGGATACTCACGTTTAACATTAAACGCACTTCACAGAAGAATAGAAGTACCTGATGGTAACCGTGATAGTACTGGAAAATTTGAGTTTGATACGCCGCAAAATGGGAAGGTATATCCATCCAGGGCTGATTTTTTATCGTATCATGCAGATATAGCAGGGGATAAAAATTTAGATGAATATCAAGCGTGGTGGCAAAATAGCTTTAATGTTGGCAACGGTAAATTTGGTATAGATATAGGGTTTACGCAGAGTGTTCATCATGACATAGATTCGGGAACTGTTGGTTCCGGAAATTTTTATGTAGATGATATACCTTATTCATTAAAATATCAGGTTGCCGGTGCTCATTCAGGGCTAAAGTTTACTACAGGTATTAATGGCACGTATGAAGTTGAGAATAATTTCGCTGAACCACCAGTTCCCTATATAGGCGATTTTGAAATACCTAATTATACCGATTTTCAAATAGGTGGCTACAGTATATTGGAAAAAGATTTTAAAAACCTGACACTTAGTGGTGGGCTGCGTTATGATGTATCCAATTTCATTGGTCAGTCAATGTACCTGCTTAATGCAGGCACTCCGCAGCAAACTGTTGTTCCTGCAGGTACACCGGGTGCTGACATGCAATTTGAAGGTTTTAATAATACTTACAGCGGATGGTCAGGAAGTATAGGCGCATCGTATCAATTGCCTCAGAATAATTATTTAAAACTAAACATTTCAAAAAGTTTCCGCGCTCCGGCTATTAATGAATTAACAAGCAATGGGCAAAATATCGGTTCCAATGCAGTTCAATTGGGAAATATTAATCTTAAACCCGAACAAGGATATCAAATAGATTTTGCCTATGGAAATAATGGACGTGATCTTAGTTTTGAGTTAGATGGATTTTATAACCATATCAACAATTTTATATTTGGCGATCGCACTGATTCCGTTTCTGATGGACTTCCTGTGTATCAATATGTATCTTCTAATACAGCTATTCTTACTGGTGTTTCAGGGTATTTTAATATACATCCTACAACTACAAAATGGCTGGAAATAAATAATGGATTAACATACATCTATTCCTATCTTCCCAATTCAACTGATTCAACAAATCATCTTCCCTGGATACCGGCTCCTCATTTAACAACGGAGATTAAGCTTAAGCTTAATGACAGAAAAAGTTCGATTCTCAAAGGAACTTATATAAAATTTGGACTTGCAAAATATTGGGCACAGAATAATATTTATAGTGCACTTTATACCGAACTACCTTCTTCTGCATATACTTTATTTAACGCTGGTGCAGGAACAAATTTTATTAATCCTAAAACAGGAAGGGTGATATGTTCTTTCTATGTTAATTGTACAAACCTCACCAACATTGCGTATGTAGATCATTTAAATCTTGCACAATACTTTTTATCATATAATGGGCAGGTATCTACCGTAACTCAAAAAAATCAGGGAATATATAATCAGGGAAGAGATATAAGTTTTAAACTTATTTTTCCAATTGGTACTACTACAAGTAAAAATAGGGTGGCTGAAGATACAAGAGATTAGTAGCAGTATTAAAATAGTTGCTTGATACTATTGATTAAATAGTCGGTATTACCGGCTCTTTTTGTTTTAGATTTTTTAAACTTACATTTGCACTGATCTTGGTTTCCGAATATTCGGAATTAAAAGGGAAGCCGGTGTAATTCCGGCGCTATCCCCGTAGCTGTAAAAGAACCCCCAAACCCCCTAAAGGGGGCTTTAAGGAAGTTTTGATCTTCACGCCACTGTTTTACTATAATGGGAAGGCAATTAAAACTTATTCTTGAGCCAGAAGACCTGCCAGTCAAACTTATTCATCGCTAAGCTTTCGGGTCGAGAGGCAAGCGGGGTATTATTTATATCCCTTTTTGGTATTTGCCGAAATAGCTTTCGATGAATTTATTTTTTGTTACACCCGTGTATAAAATAATATGTTTATCAAACAGCAGGCATACAAAATGAATAAGCGAACTATTTGCAATAGTTTGCTTATTGTATTCTTGTTTGTTTTTGTTTCGTCTGTTGCTATTGCGCAAACTGTTTCTGACAGTAACACGGTATTGAAAAAAGTAATAGTTACTTCTAATAAAAAACAAAATGTTTTTACCAAACCAATACCTGTTCAATTATTAGATCAGCAAACGTTACAACAGTTAAATAGTTATTCGGTAGGAGATGCTGCACAATATTTTTCTGGTGTTTTAATAAAAGATTATGGAGGTATCGGCGGATTGAAAACTATTTCTGTAAGAAGTTTAGGTGCTTCGAATACAGGAGTACTTTATGATGGAATACCTGTTGCCGATGCGCAAAGCGGACAAATAGATCTTAGTAAATTTTCTTCAACATTTGTACAAAGCCTGGAACTGGATCTTGCCAATCCTCAACAAGTGCTTTTACCTGCAAGGGCTTATTCATCTGCAGCTGTATTATCTATTACATCCAATACATCTAGTGTAGTCAATTTTGCGAAAAAAAAATGGCAGATAGGAGTTAATCAAGGATCCTTTGGTTTATGGCAACCATCTGTGGGAATATATTTACCTGTAACAAAAAGTTTTATAGTGAGTGCTAATGCAGAAGCTACATGGGATAAAGGAGATTATCCTTACAATTTTAATAATGGAATTTTTTCGCAAAACGGAAACAGAATAAATTCAGATATCACTTCTTTTCAAGGGGAACTAAATGCTCTAAAACAATTTGCTGACAGCAGTACTTTGCAGACAAAAGTTTGGGGATATTCATCTGATCGTGGTTTACCCGGGGCATTGATTTTCTTTAATAATATTTCTGTGCAAAGACTAACTGACAATGATTTTTTTGCTCAGAGCCGTTACCAGACAAAATTAAATTCTACTACAACTTTATTAATATCGGCAAAGTACAGTAACCTATTTACAAGATATCAGGATCCAAATTTTCATAATAATGCAGGCGGTTTAGATGATCGATATACGCAGCAGGAAGGTTATCTAAGTGCAGCATTAAGTAAAAAAATCGGAAAATATATCACTACGTCGATTGCCTCAGATGCAGCATTAACAAATCTTGTAGCTAATATCAACAATTTCCCGTCACCTACACGGATCAGTTTATGGAACAATCTTGCTATACAATTTGCTAAATCGCTTTGGCAGATAAATGCTTCTTTACTAAATACAAATATCAACGATAAAACTGAAGTGGGGCCGTCACTTCAAAATAGAAATGAATTTACACCTACGATTGCGGCAAGCTATAAGCTTGCGCCCTCAAGCCCTTTTTTACTTCGGACATTTTATAAGAAAATATTCAGGATGCCAACTTTTAATGATGTGTATTATAATTACATCAGTAGTATCGATCCAAAACTTAAACCAGAATATAGTAATCAATATGATCTGGGGATTGTTTATTCTAAAAATTATCACGCTACGATCAAGCAAGTAAATATTAGTATCGATGGATATTATAATACAGTTAAAGATAAAATAATAGCTGTGCCATCGACAAATCTTTTCATGTGGTCCGTCATGAATATTGGAAAAGTTAATATCGCAGGAATTGACCTGACAGCAGAAATTAATGGTGTGCTTAGTCCCGTAATTAATTGGTCTGTACGAATTGCTTATACATTACAAAGAGCCGAAGATGTCACAGATCCTACAAATGGTCAATATAAAGATCAGATCCCTTATACGCCAAACAATTCAGGCTCGGGAATAGCAACCCTGAGTTATAAAAAATGGGTACTAGGATATAATATTTTGTTTTCCGATTACAGGTATGCCTTAGAAGGCGATGATGATCCCAGTAATAAATTGCCGGGTTGGACGACTCAAGATGTTTTTGTTTCAAGATCAATACAAATTCACAAAATAGGAGCAAGTATAAAAGCGGGAGTCAATAATATTTTTGATACACGGTATGATGTTGTTGCCTTCTATCCGATGCCGGGAAGATCATATAAAATAGGTATAGTATTTAATAATTTATAAAATAAAAAAAATGAAAAACAGCAAATTTGTCTTTTTAGCAATTGCCTTGATTGTAATTGTAACAGCATGTAAAAAGGGAAGTACTCCTACAACGTCTTTACCTCCATCTGATACAGCATCTATTCAAACGATTGATGCGTATGTATTAAATCAGGGAAATTATGGCCATAATAATACAACACTTTCGTATTATAATTTTGGAACGGCTACGGCGTCGACTGATACTTTCGCAAATAAAAATAATTTTCACTTAGGAGATACCGGCAGTGATTTTATTATTTATGGTGGGAAAATGTATATTGTTATGAATAACTCAGGTGAACTAATAGTAGCGAATGCGGCAACTACTGCTTATATTGATTCTATCAGTTTTCAAATAGGCGGCGTTAATAAACAGCCTGAAAATATCGTAGGTTACGGAAACCATGTATTTGTATCAACTACTGATGATTCTGTATCTGTTATTGATACAGCGGCACTTACAGTAACAAAAACTATTGCAGTAGGAGCTAATCCAGCACAGATGGTTATAGTTGGCACTAACTTATATGTTAGTAATACCGGAGGATTCAGTGCTAATTTTGATTCTACCGTTTCTGTGATCAATCTTACAACATTAACGCAAACAGCAAAAATTAAAGTAGGTATAAATCCAGGCTATATTGCTGCGGATAGTGCCGGCTATATTTATGTTGCATGTACCGGAGATTATGTAAGTATTTTACCTACATTGGTTAAAGTAAATATAAATACAAACACTGTTACCACTTCAGCAAGTGTGCCCGCAGGTGTAGTGCGTTATTATAATAATAAGTTGTATATAACCGGTGGAGGTGCAGGTAGTCCTGGCGTTCAGGTTATAAACCCGGTTGATCTTAGCATAATAGCTACATCATTTATTTCCGATGGTACTACTGTGACTTTACCTTATGGCTTAGATATCGATCCTACTAATGGAGATGTTTATGTTGCTGATGCAAAAAATTACACTTCCAATGGAACAGTTTTTTGTTTTAATAATGCAGGTAAAAAGAAATTTTCTTTTGTGGTAGGGCCAACACCCATTAAAACAGTATTGATACAAAATTAGTAATGAATAAACATGAGCAAAAATATTGTCCGCGTTGTACTGCAACATTTGAGTGCAAGGTGGGCAATATTACTCAATGTCAATGTTCAAACATTATTTTAAAGGGGGAAGAACAGACTTATATCAGTATCCTATATGATGATTGTCTTTGTGCTGCCTGTATTATAGCCGTTCGGTCTGAGTATAATAGAAACAAATTTACAGCAAGGATAAGAAAACTATTCAGACTAAGGTGAGTGAAATTTTAATATATAATAAATTTTATTTACATTTAGTAAAATGTTTGTTTTAGGTATGTTCAATTTTAGCGGCATATCGCTCAGGGAAATAATTACTATTGCATTCACTTTGTTTGCAGTAATTGATATGCTAGGATCTATTCCTGTACTAGTTTCTTTAAAAGGCAAGATCGGCGGACCAATAAAATCTACGCAGACTACGCTGGTGTCTGGTGGATTAATGATATTATTTTTATTCTTTGGAAAACAGTTCTTAGATGTATTGAGTTTAGATATAAGATCTTTTGCTGTAGCGGGGAGTATTGTCATCTTTATATTGGGGTTGGAGATGATATTGGGAATGGAATTTTTTAAGCAGGACAAAAATGATAAAACAAGTAGTGTTGTACCAATCGCATTTCCAATCATTGCAGGCTCAGGAACTTTAACTACAATTATGAGTTTGCGTGCGAACTACGCTGTTGTAAATATATTGATCGGTATCTTAATTAACTGTGTTATTATTTATCTGGTATTAAGATCATTAACATGGATAGAGAAAGTGCTTGGCCCAAGCGGATTATTAGTTATACGTAAATTTTTCGGAGTGATATTACTGGCAATTGCTGTTAAAATATTCACTGCAAATATTATGCAATTTGAAAGATGATCCCGTCCCTACATAAAACGATTGATCATTTTATTTGAAAAGGCAGCTTTAAGCTGCCTTTTTTATATTGTATTAATTTGCAGGAAGCGACATGATCTCTTCTTCCATTGCTTCGTTTTCTTGCTGATTGTTTTTATTATTTTTTCTTTCGGCTTTCATTGCTTGCCATTTTTCTCTTTGATCATCAGTAAGTACGGCATTGAAACTTGCAGCAGATTGCTTGCGTAGTGCTTTCAATAACATTTGTTTTTGATCCTGCGTAAGACTGTCATTGGCCATTATCATTTCTCTATTCGCTTTGCTGTCTTGTCGCATTTGTCTGATCTGTATCTTTTGATCTTTAGTGAGATTTAACGCCTGTATTTGTTGTTTGAAAGTTGGACCCTTGGTTTGTGAATTCACAGAATCTGTAGATGTATTATTTCCCGGCAGCGGGGCATCGCGCTGTACTTGTGCAAACGAAATAGCAGTGGTAAAACTTAACAGTAAAATGGTAGCAATTTTTTTCATAGCAATTTTAGTTTTTTTATAGACATAAAAGTAAAGTATAAGTTTAATTAATTATAGAATTGTGTAATAAAAACAAACGGCCGCATTTTATTGCGGCCGTTTGTATATTTATTTAAGAATGATCTTATCTTAAGAAAAGCATTTCTCTGTATTTAGGCAATGTCCAGCATGAATCATCCACTAAAA
>Ga0206871_10191_pt2 | contig 13710 bp, 13 predicted proteins | sample Alteio_BWOrgCont_33_FD_152627 | JGI IMG/M metagenome (GOLD analysis project Ga0206871, IMG submission 152627) | Enriched cells from forest soil in Barre Woods Harvard Forest LTER site, Petersham, Massachusetts, United States -... | ecosystem: Environmental > Terrestrial > Soil > Temperate forest >...
GCAAATCCTAGTTTTGATTTGGCATATTCAAAAAAAGGATGCGTGATCTTTTCTTTTTTGACCACAGGAAAACTCACCCCATAATTGATTCGGCAAAAATCTTGAATTTCGTCATTGGTGCCCGGTTCTTGACGGCCAAAATCATCACAAGGCACAGCAATGATAACCAAGCCCTGATCTTTATAAGTTTGATAGAGTTTTTCCAGTGCTTCATATTGAGGGGTAAACCCGCACTTAGAAGCAGTATTGACTATCAGGATTACCTTGCCTTTAAAATCCGATAAAGGCAAGGGCTGTCCGTTGGCTTGAGTAAATGAAAAATTGTACAACATCTTTATTTACTCAGGTAAGACTGAAGAATGGTGATCAACAATTTGCCAACCCTCAGGGGTTAATTCAAATACAAAAGTATACCGTGCTGGCACTTCAACTTTTTTACCTTTTTCATCAATGAATGAAAAAGTATACAAGCCAGAATCAACAGCCCCTGCTCCATGAACACGGATGTTTTGCTCGTTGTAGACGACTTTGATGTCTTTTTTCTTCAGCAAATTCACAAAATAATTAACCAAGGGTTCTGGTTTATCAATTTTGGTTGTGAAGGTTGCGTAAAGAATAAAAGAATCGCCATAAAGCGCAGCGACTTTGATGGGTTGATGTGCATTAAAACGTGCAGCCCATTCCTGAGAAACACGTTTCACCGCTTGGATTTCAGCTTCGATAAATTGTTTATCGACATATTCTTCCTTTTCAAGATCAGCATGTAAATCTGCCCAGACAGGAAGAGAGACGCATAATAGGGAAGCAAATAAGCAGGATATCAGACGCATAGAAATCTCCTTAGTATTGAGTGGAGTATAGATCAATTTCTTAAAACCTTGACTATACTTAACCGGCGACCTACCTAATAAAAACGAGGCGATTGATGAACACAAATAAGTCAGCTATTTTTCTTACATCTGCCCTTGCCTGCCTCAGTCTGGCACCCATGGCCCAAGCCAATACGCTTGTGTTCTCGAATACCAATGACCAAGCAAAGGTCGTTGCGCGAACGATGGACCTCAAAGAGAATGAATTCCCCATGTTGCGCCTTTCACCGCGTGGCCTGAGCCGAATCGGTGATTTAAGCAACAATCACCTTAGCTGGCAATCATCTTACACGAGTGTGGTCGTCACTGCATACAATACGAATGCTGCCACGGATGGAATCAACGATCAAGGCCTCAGTGCGCATATGATCGCCATGCCCCGTGTAGATTATGGCGTACGTGACACGAGCAAGCCTGCGCTTTCTAATGCACTCTGGGTTCAATATGTCCTCGACAATTTTAAAACAGTAGAAGAAGCCCTTGCTTCGTTGCCACAATACCAATTGATTCATACCACTGTGGGTGATAAAGAAGTGCATGCTGAATTGGCATTACAAGATGCAAAAGGCGACAGCGCCTTGATTGAATTTGTTGATGGCAATCCAAAAATTTATCACGGCAAAGAATTGACAGTGCTGACCAATCAATTCTCACCCGATATCCAAATTAAAGATTTATCTCTATATAAAGCCTTTGGAGGCGAACTACCCCTCCCAGGTGAATTTGATGCAAACAGCCGTTTTATTCGTGCCTCATCAAATCTCAAGGCACTTCCAAATCCCAGCAATGCTGCTGAAGCTATTTCCGGGGTCGATGGGGTGATCAGAACCGCCATGGTTCCTTATGGACATGAGGCCTCTCCTACGCGTTGGGTTGCGATTGGAGATTTAAGCAATCAAATATATTATTTTAATACAACCATGACCCCTGGGGTTCTTTGGGTGAATTTGAAAAAATTGAATATCAAAGACGGTACTGCTCAAATTCTTACTTTAGATCCTAAAGAAGCGAGCATGAATGGGGATGTAACCAAATTGTTTAAGCCCGAAAAGAAAGGTTAAATCTCGAAGCGGACACCATATTCGACGACCTGCTCATAGGGGATCTGAAAATAGTCTGTTGCATTGACTGCGTTATGGGAAAGGAAGATAAAGACCTTCTCTTGGAGACCGCTGACATAGAGCTCATCTGAGGCCACGGGAATGCCACGACTGAGGAAAAATGTCGCTTCATGCCGATCTAAAGCAATGCCCTCTTTTTTGACCAGATTCAAAATAAAGCCCAAATTGGGAACTTCCACAAACCCAAAATTTGCAAACACATGGTATATATTGTTACCGAAATCCAAAATTTCGACACGGTTTTCTTTGGGAACTTTAGGAACAGTCCTGGTAACAATCGACAAGAATATGACTTTTTCATGTAAAAATTTATTGTGCTTCACATGAATATCTAAAGTGGTTGGGACTTTGTCTGTTGAGCGGCACATGAAAATCGCCGTCCCAGGAATGCGGGTAGGATATTTTTGCAAAATACGATGAAGATAGGGCTCAAGCTCTTCTTTGAGTAAGTTTCGTTCAAACATCAAAGCATCTCTGCCTGTTTTCCAGGCCCGAATCATATAATAGATCAAGGCTGCGATAAGAATCGGAAACCAACCGCCTGTGAAAAACTTCAGCATATTGGTCGAAAAGAAAAGAATATCCAGCAAGGCAAAAGGTGAAAATATCAAAGCAATTTTCCAATAAGACCATTTCCAGGCATAATGGGCGAGTAAAATGGCAAGCGTTGAGGTGATCATCATGATCCCAGTGATGGCGATGCCGTAGGCTGCAGTCATATTTTCAGTGGATTTGAAAAAGAGCACGGTCATTAAGGTCCCAAACAAGAGGATGGTATTAATGACGGGTAAGTACACTTGTCCGAATTGTTGCGCAGAAGTATGAACCACCTTCATGCGCGGGAAATAGCCCAGCTGCATGGCCTGCCAGCTGATGGAAAATATGCCTGAAATCACAGCCTGAGAAGCAATGATGGTTGCCAAGGTCGATAATATCAACAAAGGATATAAAGACCATTCCGGGGCCATTAAATAAAATGGATTGCTGATGGCTTCAGGAGAGCTTATCAACAAGGCTCCTTGTCCAAAATAATTCAGCGTTAAAGCAGGGAACACAACATAAACCCAGGTTTGTTTAATCGATTTATAATTAAAATGACCTAAATCAGCATAGAGCGCCTCAACCCCTGTGACGACCAAGACAATCGCACCGAAAGTTAAAATGGCCGACAAACCATTATGGAAGATAAACAATAAACCAAAATATGGGTTCAACGCATACAGAATGACAGGATGTTTGAAAATTTGATAAAGCCCCATGATGGCCAAGACGGTGAACCAAATGACCATGATCGGACCGAACCAAGATCCAATGACTTGTGACCCTCTTTTTTGAAAGATGAACAAGCCCGCTAAAATCGCTGAAGCCAGAAAGGGAATGTATTCAGAATTTCCGCGCGAAATGACCTCAAGTCCTTCCAATGCACCGACAACGGAAATGGCCGGCGTGATCACCCCATCTCCATAAAATAAAGCAGCGCCAATTAAGCCAATGAATAAGATAAAGTCCTGGGTTTTGCTTGTGCCAAAACGAGAGCAACGGGTTAATAAAGCAAGAATCCCCCCTTCCCCATGGTTATCTGCTTTTAAAATAAGTCGAATATATTTAAAAGAAACGACAATGAACAAGGACCAGAAAATCAATGAAACAATGCCTAAAATATTTGACTGATTCACAGGGATATTATACAAGCTGAAACAATTTTTCATGGCATACAAAGGACTGGTCCCGATGTCACCATAAACAATCCCAAGCGTCGCCACCAAGAGAGCCAGTTTAGATGCAGACTTTTCAGGAATTTCTAGCGTCTTCATCAGACTCCTCCATGATCCCAAGCCCTAGGGCTTTGTAGAGCATGACCACATCTTGGGTCAATAGTAATTCTTTGAGCGTGAGATTATAATCAGTTTGCAACATGCTCAAGTCATTGGTTAAATAAGTGATATAATCCGTTAATCCCGCTGTATATTGTGCCGAAGCGATTTCAACAAGTTCACGTGAATTATCAAGCTGTCTTTTTGAGGCATCCAAAACAAGAATATCATCTTTATAAGAAGCGATAGACCCATCGACCTCAGCAAAAGCATTGATCACAGTATTATGATAGGTATCTATTGCCTGCTTGTATTGAATTTCAGACCTTTTCCAAGCCGCATAGAGCTGTGGATAATCAACAATCAACTGTACCATGTTGAATCCGTAGTTCCACAACGCATTGCTGTGTTTAATCAAATGTGAAATACGGTTATTGGCATAACCATAGGTGCCTGAGAGTGAAAGCGAGGGTAAAAAATTAGCGATATTTTGTTTTTCAATGAAGCCAAACGACAGCACACTGGAAAAGGCAGCTTTTACATCTGGTCTGGTTCCGAGCATCTGAGCGGGGACAGCCCCAGGAACCAATTTGTCAAAATGAATATCACTCAAACGTGAATTAATTGAAAAGTCGAATTGCTCAGGGTACTCACCACACAAATAGGCCAGGGTAAACACGTAAACCTGCAGTTGTTTCTCAGCAGTTTTGAGATTAATCAAAATGGTTTCGGCTTGATTTTTAGCTGTGAGGACGGATGAATCATCCACCAGCCCACTTTGATATAATATTTCATTTAACTCAACTATTTCAACCGCATCTTGATACTGCTTCTTGAAGTTGTCTATGGTTTCATTCAAAGAAGCGATCTGAAAATAAGTATTCACCACGGAACTGACCAAGGTCAATCTAAACACATTGGTATTCCCAATAGCGGTTTCTTTATCTGCCTTTGCTTGTTCTACGGAGTTATGAACTTGATTCCAAGCGTCAATCTCATAATTGACCGTGGCCGTTAAAAGTTGTAAATCAATAATATTTGATGCCCCAGATAATTGAGGTGCAGCAGAGACAGAGTTACCCACGTTGATGATTGACTTGTCTCGTGAATAAGAATAATCCAGACCCAATTGTGGGAAAAGCAGCGTCATATTTTGAAGCACATAGGTTTGTGCAATGTCGATATTTTTCAGAGTCGCTTGATAGCTGTAATTATTGGCCAAAGCCTTATCAACAACTTCATTTAATTGAGGGACATTAAAATTTCTCCACCAAGTATTATTCAAATTTCTAAAATTTTCAGCCTCAAGACTAAGCTCAAAAGCCTCAGGTGGATTGGCAGAGGGAACAATGGGTTTTTGATATAAAGTACAGCCTGGGAGCAGAATCGCCCCAAGCAGTAATACCTTATATCCTCTATTCTTCATGGTTTAACCTTGATATAAACGTCTACCAATTGGCCAGGGTAAACGGTGATGTCTTTGGGTCTTTCAAATCTGAATACAATAGGTAAAACACGCACATCCACCCGTTCATTGCGGTTATCAGACAATTCAATATTGGGGATGGTGGACGGTTGAATGTATTCAAAACTCAGCGGAATGGATTTATTGTTCATCCCGCGTACAAATAAAGTTGCTTCTAATGCGTTAGGTTGTGGTAATTGAGGCGTCAACAATTCGTCAACATAGACTCGAACTTGTAAATAAGGCGTATCTTCTCCCAGGCTCACGACAGGTAAAAATCCTTGTGTATAAGGATCAAAAGTACCCACATCTCCCGAGGCATAATCTCCCACCGCTGCAAGCATACGCAAAACAACACCATCTATAGGTGAATAAACTGTGCATTTTTTCAATGTCGCTGCATCCGCAGCCGCCTGACCTTCTGCTGCTTTGACATTCTGACTTGCAGCAATGACTGCATTTTTAGCATTGTCTAATGAGTTTTTACTGACCGATTTAGGGTTTAAAGAATAGGCCTTAAACAGCTTGCTGTATTGATCTTCAAGACTGACCAAATTGACTTTGGCAGCCTGTGCTAGCGCTGCACTCTCTGCGGCAAGGCCTTCTTGTGTCGTACTGTCTACTTTGAAAATGGGATCCCCCACTTTGACGCTTTGACCATCACGCACATATATGTTTGTAATTGGACCAGGAACAGCGGGAAACATATTGATATTGGAACCAATTTTTTGATGTGACTCAATAATGCCCGAAGCATAGATTCCGCTTGTATAAGGATTATAACTCACGGCTAAAGGGTCACGGGGTTTAATGGTTTTATTGTAGACAAACACTGAGATCATCCCCGCGAGAATGCCTCCGCTTGCTATCATGAAAAAATAATTCGTTTTCATCAGTCAATTTTTCCTTCAACCATATGGCCGTCTTCTACCTGGAGTATGCGTGTTGCAAAATCGTAAATTCTGTTATCGTGCGTCACAACAATGATTGCGCGTTTATCCGTTAAAATATTCTCTCTGATAAAAGAGATAATTCTTTTCCCTGTTTCCCCATCCAGAGAAGCAGTGGGTTCATCAAAAATCAATAAATCAGGCTCTGTGATAATCGCTCGCGCAATCGCAACGCGTTGCTGTTCACCAATACTCAGTTTATTGGGCCTGAGGTCAACACGGTTTTTCAGCCCCACTATCTCCAATCGCTTCTCTGCCTCAACCAAAGCCTCATCCATTTTCTTTCCTTGAAGAATTAACGGAATAGCCACGTTTTCTTTACTGGTCAGCGTATTGAACAAATGAAAATCCTGAAACACAAATCCTAATTTACGAGAACGGAATTCAGCCAACGAATCTTCGTCTAATTGCCAAATATTTTTACCTTCAGCAATCACCTCCCCTTCGTTGGGGCGAAGAATGCCAGAAATAATGCTCAATAAAGTTGTTTTACCTGACCCAGAAGGTCCGATAATATAAAGCATTTCACCATAATCCAAATCAAAGCTAATATCTTTGAGCGCATAGGTGGTTGCATCGCCTTCGCCGAACCATTTTTTGATGTGTCTAGCAGAAAGCATCATACCTAACCTCTGAATATATCGAATGGATCAATTCTGGTCACTTTACGAATCCCCAAATAACTTGAAAAGGCAACGATCACCAAGACCATACAAAAAGTCATGAATAAATTGCCGAAAGTCACCAAGGCTGCGTAATTGTGCACCTGGAGTTTGGCCAAGGCAATGACGGACGATGACAACAACACGCCATATCCATAACCTAGAAAGCCCACCACTGAGGCTTGAAATAAAATAATCTGGATCAATTCTTTCCGTTTGCAACCAATGGCTTTTAATGCGCCAAATTCTTGGATATTTTCTAACACAAAGGTGTAAAAAGTTTGCCCCGCTATTGAGAGGCCCACCACAAAACTGATCATCGTCATGACCATGACATTGATTCCAAGACCCGTTTTGAACAAATAATAATTTCTGTTCTTGACATAAAATTCTTCTTGAGTCAGCGCACGATAACCCAGCTCAGCCACCTTCTTTTTGATTAAATCAATATGATCTACTGATTTTGGCTCAACCAGAATAAATGAGGTGGTATACCGTGTGACGGGAAGCGCTGTGATTGCACGTCGGAAAGTTGTGTATAAAGTGGGCGTACCGAACAAGCCCCCGACTAAAGCCTCCCCTATTCCAACAATCACGCCGCGATTATCATTCACTTCAAAGGTTGTACCGATCACCGCGCCGTCCATTTTTTCATATTCGGCATCGTTGATCACAATGTATCCATCATCGTTGTAAATTGCATAGATATTCCCTTCCAACAATTTAGGGCGGCCAAACAAAGTGGCATCATCCAGGCCAATGATATTCACTGCCTGATATCGCCCATCGCTGAGTTTTGCCAGTCCTCCTCCAGTAAAAAGCGGCACAGCATATTTCACGCCCTCAATGCTACGCACATTGTCGAGCACAAAATCAGGCAAAGGAATATCATCAACTTGCGAATTCAAAGAAGGATCCATGACCCACATTTTGGCATTGATATTTAAAATATCTGAGCCCGTTCTTTGCATCAGCCCCGCAAACATACAGGTCATTTGCATCATCAAAAATACAGCGAAGGCTATCCCCAATATGAGCGTGTTGAATTTGCCACGATCATTGGCCAGTAATTTCAATGCGATGGTGAGGAGTCCATTCATAAATTAAGTTTAGCAGCAATACTATAAATAGAAGGGTTACAGTACTGAAACAGTGTGTCAACTCCTTGACGGACAAATGATTTATTTTCAAAGACAAGCGACCAACTGCCAAACATAAGCTACACTTCTTCTAAATGATCTTGATTCATCATTAAGAGGAAAGAGACATGCTTAATACAAAAAAAATGGCCCCTCCCACGCCTACTGGAAGCTCAAGTACAAATGCTCCCGTGAGATTTCATGACAGCGATGATGATGAGGATACACCAAACCCAAAGGCTGCCTCTGATGAAGTGTTGGCTCGAATGAATGCTGAAGCGATAGGAACAAGGCTGAGTTCAACCTGTTTGCTATTTATAGATGCCTATAATATTTTCTCACTGAGCTTGATAAGATATTCATGCATTGCAAATAACGAAGAAATTTCAACCGAATTTGAAAATTACTTCCCTCAAAATGATCATGTCACAGAAGTGAGTTTATTTCATAATCAGGCAGTACTTTGCCAAAACTTTACAAACAGTTCTCATACTGATCAACGCATTCTGCGTAAAGTGCAAGATGCAATGGAAAATGGGGGATGTCTGATGAACATCGCTGCAAAAGCGCTTATTCATTTTTACTCAGGCTTAAGTGAACCAGCCAAAACCATTGCGCGGAAAAAGACAGGGGAAAAATTCAATATAATCCAGAACATTGCTGACCGTCATCAATCGGCGATCAGACCCCGTCTTCCTGACGATTTAAGACAGGATATTGAAAAGCGAATAAAGTTTAAATAAGCTTTAACAGTGCTTCGCACCCTTCCAGCAAGCATTGTAACAATTCTCTTGGGCATTCCAAGCGTCTAGCTCAGCGCATTGCTGTTCACATTGGTGATTAGCAGCTTTGCAACCATCAATTTTGCAATAGGATTGTCCACGATTGCAGGCATCATGGCACATAGAGGATTTGCAATAATCGCTGCAGGAATCGTTAAAGGCTTCGCAGCTGGCATAAGACAGGGCAGGAGAAAAAACAAATACCAGGGATAAAATAATTTTTGTGATCTGTTTCATGATGCCTCCAAGTGCTTTCATAAAACTATAGACTATATGCAAGCCCAGGGCACTCTTTCTCTAAAAGAACGAACTCTTCCCTTACCCTGTTTTTAGCTGAAACAACCTTTTTATCGTTTTGGCCTTTTTGATAGGCTACCATCACACAGCCAGCAAACCCAGCGGTCCCGATGGTTCCAAAACCTGCAAAACTCAAAGCCGTTTCAAGCTTGGGAAGTGCATAAGCAATGGCGAGAATTGAAACAACCCAAGATATCAAGACCCCAAAGAATACCCCAGTAAAAGAACAAGCCGCCTGGAATAATTTGGTGCTACGTCTGGTTAAACGGTCTTTGAGATCTTTATGTTCTTGATATTTGGCTTTGAGGTATTTTTCACCAAATTTTTCAGAATCATATTCTTCATCTTCGGCTTTAGCACCGAGATAATATGAATAAATGACCGGCCTATTGTCAGGGTCAAGACAAAAGCGTTTGATTGCAGCACTGTTGGGAATCAGTAATTCAGGAAATAAAAGCATCAAAGGCGCATTGGCCTGTTTCCATTGAGCCAGATCTTCTTTACTTTGCCAATATTTTTTATTTTTGAAATATAAATCTGAAGCCTCATCAACCAAAGAGGTCAACCCAACCAAAAATAAGGGACCAATCAAATAAGGCAAGGGAAGTGGATCTTTCTTTAAAAGCTCAAGCACCACAGAGGTTCCAAAAGTAATCACTGAGCAGGCCAAGCCAAGATAGGAAGCATTTTTCACTGTGCCGAACAACTGTGTTTTGAAGTGCGTACGGAAGACTTCATCCGCCTGTATTCCACGCATATTTGCTTTACAAAAAGCCTTGTCATTTTTATCTTGAAGCGCATGGTAGGCATCATAAAATTCTTTTAAGTCACGACGTGCTTGATGACGATTTCTATGGGGCACGCCATATTCTTCAAACAAATCCAACTGCTTTGAAAAAACAGATTCTTCATCAGGCGAGAGTTCAATGGCTTTCAGTTTGGCGCGGAAATGTCGCGCCTCTTCTTTTGTCTTCTTTGAATATTGAGATAAAATTCCATGAGTTTTATTAAGCTCAATTTCATCAAAAGTTTTGTGTTCTAAATGATACCTTGCTTCCACAAAACCAGGTCGCTTTTTCGCTTTCTCAAAAATCGCTCGCCATTTGTCTAATTTGGTTCGGGCTGCAGGAAGATTGGTTGGGTCTATCAAAAAGGCATTATATTTGAGGAGTTCGATAATAAAATCGGTCTCCCTCATCTCAAGAGGTTTGTCGTGGTTCAACTCCATGAGTTCTTGAGGGGTTAAGGCCCCAAACAAGGTTTCTGCAAGGTCTTGATAATAGGTTTCGTTGTTCTGCTCAGTGAGCTGCTTATGACGTTCTTTGTACTTGCCCTCTCTCAGGGAAGCCAGATAAACCATCAAAGCGTAGGAAACTACATCTAGGCCGGTCAGCCCAAAGACTGGGATTTCTTTCCCCTTTTTATTTAAAAAAGCATTGAGCACATCACTGAGCCCAGTCATGAGGGTAAATTGTGTAAAATCAATCCATTCCCCGTCGAAGGTATCCTTTTTGGTCTTCGCGGAGTTATCACTGCTTGAACGATTTACCAAATTATAGTTATGATTCACAGACATCGGGCATCCCCTTATTTGCCCTCCCAGTCTAATGCAGACAACTGGCCAGGTCAACTACTTTGGCAACTAAATGACTGAGTTTTGATAAAAATAAAGCTTGCCACCTAACATATTGTATGATTTAATGGGATTTATTTTGTGCAGGAATCTTTGAGATGAACGATAATAACCATACGAAAGCTGCCCCCGCCCCCTCTATGGCAACGCAAAGTCCCCATACGTATTATAGGGATCAGCTTAACAGGAGTGGTGTAGTGGGTGAGATGATCCCAAAGACTTTCTATCTTTATGGTCCTCCTTCCCATCCTCAAGCTGATCCCTTTTATGACGCTTCTGAGAACCGCATCAGCGAATTTCTTGCTGGTATTATTGTCGGACTCAATAACTACAGAGGTATTAAAATCAATAATAAGGCAAGAGTGGAAAGCTGGGTTGCCGCGCTTGTTCGAAGAAATAACCGTCATGAATTTGTAGGAATGGAATCCCTAGAATCCGCACTATCACTCTATGATCGACTGTATTGCTTCAGAGACGAATTAGGAAACGGTTTAGAAGGAGCTGAGTTTCATAAAGCAAAAGAAAGACTTGATGCAATGAGTACAAAATATCTTCCTGAGGAGATTTTTTATACCTGCCTCCTTATCGCATACAAAAATCTTGATGATAAACTGGTAGACAATATTTCTATGGCCAAGATGATGGATATTCCAATATCCAAATTGAATGCGCTTGAGATAGATGTTTTTGAGACGCTGAATTTTATCGTCGGCTTTCGAATAGGTAAACTGAGTATGCGGTGGCATGAGACTGATGTGGAAACAATGTTGAAGGGAAGCGTTAAATATTCGGTTATGCCTGTTATTGTTCCTCCTAAAGATCTTCCTGATCTGGATAAACAGCTTGTGGATGTGAATTTTATCGAAGTAGCCCCCACTCAGGCGCAGATGGAAGAGCAGAAGAAGCACTATCATGCCAAATGGAGCTAAATTTGGCGGAGAGAGAGGGATTCGAACCCTCGATACGGGAAAACCGTATACACACTTTCCAGGCGTGCGCCTTCAGCCACTCGGCCATCTCTCCATCGCCGGGAAGATTACCTGATTCTAATAGAAAAGAAAAGGTTGAATTAACTAAAAGGTCATGTATAATCATATTTGCTCACAGTTCAATCAGGCCTTCCCGATCACTGCTAAGCATTCCTATCATGTTTTTCAAGAGGTTAATCTCATTATGTCTGAAGCTAAAATTTACGTCGGCAACTTGTCTTATGGCTCAACCGACGGAGATCTCGAAAGCTATTTCCAAAAATTCGGTTCAATCAAGGATGTTAAAATCATCACTGATCGTGAAACCGGACGCTCTAAAGGCTTTGCTTTCGTTACCTTTGATGATCCTAAATCTGCCAAAGACGCCGTTGAAGGCGCCGATGGTAAGGATCTTAATGGCCGCAACCTGAAAGTGAGCATTGCTCGCGAACAGCAAGGTCGTACTGGCGGCGGTGGCCGTGGCGATCGTGGCGACAGCCGTGAACGCAGCTACTAAGTCAAGTACTGGCAGGGGAGCTTTAAGCTCCCCTGTTTCTATTCAGGTCTATTAAAAAGAATCCATGTTCCAACAATTCGCAGCATCCCTGGGTCAAATAGTCCTCATCATGAAGGCGAACAGCCTAGTCGCGCTCGAAATCATTGCCGTACTTTGGGCAATCCAACTCTTAAATGCCTCAGTCAATAACCGGCTGATTCTGCTTGGCATTACCCCACGTGAATTATTTGGATTAGGCGGTATCGCCTGCTCCCCCTTTATCCATGGCAATTGGAACCATTTGTTTTTTAACACAATTCCCCTCTTCTTCCTGCTGAATCTCATGCTCGCCTATGGCTGGCACCCTTTTGTGGTCTATACGGTCAATATTGCCCTCTTTGGAGGCCTTTTAACCTGGTTCCTAGGCCGAAATGCCATCCATGTGGGCGCCAGTGGCGTCATCATGGGCTATATGGGCTTCTTACTCATGCAGGCTATCAATCAACGCACAGCCTATACCCTTATCCTGGGCGCTATTGCGCTGTACTATTGTGGCTCTATTCTCCTCTCCCTCCTCCCCACCGATGCCAAAACCTCCTGGGAAGGCCATGTCTTCGGCTTTATAGCTGGACTGGCCGTGGGCTATGGTTGGTTCATTCATTTTTAGTTAATTAGCTCAAATTTACTCTACCCCCTATATAAATCAATAAGTTAAACCCTTGCTTTTCCCCTCAAACTATGACAGAATGATTGAAGTTGTTTAACTTAGGCAGGTGAATATGAGTAAGTTTATCGAAGACAGATATAACGAACTTCGCAGGAACCTTCAAGATAATAATCTTGCAGGCTCATTCAAAGCCTATGACTCAAAAGACTGGGCAGCCCTGTCTGCATTTTACTTCCACAAAAAAACCTCTGTCGCACTGACTGAGGCTCAAGAAGCCGAGCTTAAAAACAAGGCAGAGCAAGCACTCAGCCGTATTCAAATGAGCTTTAATTTCAACAATAAAACTGTCAATGAGCATGAATATGCTGGACGACGTCTGGCTGAATTCCTCTATCTCTATCATCTTCATGAAGTTGAAAATTCAGGTTTGCCTGAAAATGAAGGGTTAATTCAGTTAAAAGCCCTGGCCAATGACTTGATGAAATTTATGTCTTGGGGTAAAGAATATGAAAATACCTTAGGACGTGCTGCGTTTTATGAACACTTGAATTTAAATAGAAAAATTGAGCGGATCTTTAGCTTTAAAAGAAATATTGAGATCCATCGGGCTGATGGAACGAAAAAAAACGAAGAACGCTCATTTAGAGACAGTTACTACTCCACATCAAAAAAAGCGCACGAAGTACAGCGCGAGATTCAACATGGTTTTCTCATTCCTTTTGAAATCTTTCTCTCTGAAAAATACACTGATCAAAATCGCATCGATTTAATTGAAGATTTGCTTACATTAAACGTCATTGAAAAAGATGGCAAACGGTACCCAAACGGACTGCAGTCAAATCATCTG